>WBZU01003289.1_pt1 | contig 10655 bp, 10 predicted proteins | sample 5204311 | NCBI WGS metagenome assembly WBZU01 (sample SAMN12344359, study PRJNA552823) | activated sludge metagenome | biome: Activated sludge suspended growth; feature: Nitrification reactor; material: Wastewater; isolation source: activated sludge from nitrification reactor of wastewater... | reverse complement strand
GATGGTTCGTGCACGAGTTTGATGCCGAGCGCGGACCCGCCGCGCGCGGGCTTCACGACCAGCGGCAATCCCAACTGCGACTCGATGTCGGTGAGCAGGTCCGCCGCACCGAGCTCGCGAAAGGCCTCCTGGCCGAACGCGTACGACGGCGGCGTCGGAACGCCGGCCGTGTCCAGCATGGCCTTGGACACGACCTTGTCCCAGGCACGCTCGGATGCGGAGACGCCTGAGCCGGTGTAGGGGATGCGCAGGATCTCGAGCAGCTCCTGGACCGTGCCGTCCTCTCCGCCGTGACCGTGCATCGCGATGAACGCCACGTCCGGACGTTGGGCCTTGAGCTGCTTCACCATGGACTTGTCGACGTCCAGGGAGAACACGTCGTGGCCGAGGCGCCGAAGCGCGGCCTCGACATTGCCGCCGCTTCGCAGACTCACCTCGCGCTCGAACGAGCGCCCACCCTTGAGGACCACGACCTTAGACACCGTCGAACCCCTCGATCAGCTCGGTCAGCTCGCGCAGCACCTCTCCGAGGCGGCGCACACCCTCGGAGATGACCTCCGGGGGCTTTTGCGAGAAGTTCAGGCGCAGCTCGTTGGACCCCTGTCCGTCAAGGTAGGCGGCTCCACCGGGAACGAACGCGACGTCGCGGTCGAGCGCGCGGGCGAGCAGGTCCTTGGTGTCGATGTACTCCGGCAGGCGCGCCCATACGAACAGTCCGCCGCGAGGCTTGGTCCATGTCGCCGACGACGGGAACTCCTCCTCCAGCGCCGTCAGCAGCGCATCGCGGCGCGTGCGGTAGATCGCGTTGAGCCGGGCGACGTGTTCGCGCCAGTCGTAGCGGCGCAGGTACTCCAGCACGAACCGCTGACTCAGCGTCGCCGAGCACAGGTCCTCGGCCTGCTTGCCCAGATTCATCTGGCGAAGCACCGGGGGCGGCGCCGCCACCCAGCCAACGCGAAGTCCCGGAGACAGGATCTTGGAGAACGTGGACAGGTAGATGACCCAGCCCTGCCCGCCGTCAAGCTCGTACAGCGACGGCAGGGGGTCGCCTTCGAAGCGGATCTGGCCGTACGGGTTGTCCTCGACGATGATGAATCCGCGACGGTGCGCGATCTCGATCAGCTTGCGCCGGCGCTCCTCCGACATGGTCACGCCGGCTGGGTTGTGGAAGTTGGGGATGGTGTAGAGCAGCTTGACCGTGCGGCCCTCGGCGGCGAGGCGGTCGAGCGTCGGCTCCAGCAGATCCACCTTCATGCCGTCGTCGTCCATGGGGATGTGAACGACATGCGCCTCGTAGGTCGTCAGCGGCGGGACGGCGCCCGGGTAGGTGGGCCCCTCGGCGATCACGACGTCGCCCGGGTCCACGAACGACCGGATGGACAGCTCGATGCCCTGCTGGCCGCCGCTCGTGATCATGATCTCGTCGGCGGTGGCGCTCGCGCGCTCGAACGCCATGATCTCGACGATGCGCTCGCGCAGCTCGCGGGATCCCTCCGTGGGGCCGTACTGCAGCGCCTCTGGAAGCCAGTCGCGCTGGATGGCGCCCATCACATCCCCGAAGACCTCCTGGGGAAACGACTTGGTGTCCGGGAAGCCGCCTGCGAGCGAGATGATCTCACGGCGCTCGGCCAGCGACATCAGGTCGCGCATGGCCGACGCCTTGATGTTGCGCGCCCGCGCGGCGAAGCGCGCCTCGTAGCGCGCAGCGTCATGCGGGGTCACCTTGCTGTGCGTCGTGTTTCGTGCCTGGTCGATCGCCACATCGCTCACTTCGTCGTTGCCCACGTTCCGATAGTAGACACCTGCCGGACGGTGGGCCAATTTGCCCGCTTTGGTAGCATCGTTCGTCGTGGACCTGCCCGATGCCTCCTCGTCGCCTGAGTCGCGTCGCGCAATGTTTCGCATTCCTCGGCTGGGTGACGTCAGCCGGGCCGACTGGCACCAGTTGGCACGTTTCTGCGTCGTGGGCACGTCCGGCGTGGTCGTCAACTTGGCGGTGTTCTCTGTGCTCGTCAAGCACTGGGGCGTGCAGCACATGGTTGCGGCGACGGTTTCGTTCGTCGTCGCGTGGTGCACGAACTTCTGGCTCAACAAGCATTGGACCTTCCGCCAGCACGGGCTCAGCATCGTTCAGCAGGGCGCGCGGAACCTGATCGTCAGTCTGGTCGCGCTCGGACTCAATCTCGTGATCCTGTACTTCCTGGAGAAGCACATGAGCGAGATCGGCGCGCAGTTGATCGCCATCGCCGTCGTGACGCCGGTCAACTTCCTGCTCAACCGCCGCTGGTCGTTTCGGTAAGGATGGTCGACAGGGCACTCGACGGCCGACGCGTCGCGGTCGTGATGGCCCTCCTGATGGTCCTGTGCGGGGTGGTCGCTCCGCACCGTGCGGTCGGCGTCGGCGGCCCTGTGCCGGACCGTTCCACGCCGGCGGTTGTCGTCCCGCCGCCGGCGACGGTCATGCGCATGAGCTCCGAACAGGTGCAGCGCGTCGCCCGTGCCGCCAAACGTCTGCAGCAATGGCGCCATGATCACCCGGTGATGAACGTGCAGGTGACGTCCGAGCTCAAGGACCGCACCTGGACGGTCTCCTACGACGGCGCCGACAAGAAGACCCACTCCCAGGTGATCGTCGACGACGTCACCGGGACGGTCAAGGAGGTGCGCCTGGGCCCGCAGGTGGCGTGGGGCATGGCTCGCGGCTACAAGGGCGCCTTCGGGAGGTCGCTCACCCGCCCGCTGATCTGGATCCCGCTGTTTCTTCTGTTCCTGATTCCGCTCATCCGGTGGCGCCGCCCGTTCACCCTGCACACGCTGGACCTGTTGATGCTGTGCGGGTTCGGCGTGTCGCTCGTGTGGTTCAACCGCGGGGAGATCTTCACGTCGGTCCCGTTGGCCTACCCGTCGCTCGCGTACTTGTTCGTCAGGCTCGTCGGCATCGGATTCTCGCAGCGGCGGCGCCGACCGGATGTCGCCGGCCCCAGTGCGACGAGCGGTCGTCCGCGGCTGGAGAGCGTGTTTCCCACATGGCTGCTCGTCAGCATCCTGCTGTTCGTGATGGGCCTTCGCATCGGCCTCAACGCCTTCGACGCCAACGTGATCGACGTCGGCTACGCCGGTGTCATCGGCGCGGACCGCATCGAACATGGCCGCACGCCATACGGCACGTTTCCGAGTGACTGCTCGCAGTGCGACACATACGGTCCGTTCACGTACCTCACCTACGTGCCGTTCGAACGCGTGATGCCGTGGGTCGGCAAGTGGAACGATTTGCCGGCCGCACACGGCGCCGCCGTCACCTTCGACATCCTGGCGCTGATCGGACTGATCGTGCTCGGCTGGCGCCTGGGAGGTCACCGCCTGGGGGTGGGACTCGGGCTCGCCTGGGCGGCGTACCCGTTCTCGGCGTACGCCCTCGAGTCCAACTCGAACGACTCCCTGGTGGCCGCCATCCTGGTGTGGGGACTCGTGGTGGCGCACCGGCCGGTCGGACGCGGCATCGCAGTGGGCCTTGCGGCGTGGGCCAAGTTCGCGCCCGCCATCCTGCTCGTGTTGTGGCTGCGTCACCCGTTTCCCCGGGCGCAGTCGCGCCGCCGCTGGGCCGGATATCTGGGCGGACTCGCCGTCGCCACGGCGCTTGCGGCCTGGCCGGTGGTGCTCGACGGTGGGGACGGCGTGCGGCGCTTTTGGTCGCGCACGCTCGCCTACCAGCTCGATCGCGAGTCGCCGTTTTCGATCTGGGGTCAGCACCCGGGGCTTCGCCCCCTGCAGCTGGCCCTCGAGGCGTGCGTCGTGGCGCTGGCGGTGGTGGTCGTGGCTCGGCCGCGGTCGTTGGACCTGCGCGGGTTCGCCGCCCTGTCCGGCGCGCTTCTGCTCGGCCTGCACCTGACCATGCCGCACTGGTTCTATCTGTACATCCCGTGGTTCCTGCCGTTCGCGCTCGTGGCGCTCGTACCGCGCTGGCCCAGGATCCCTGTGCCCGCGACGGCACCCGCCCCGCCGGACGACGACCCCGAAACCCATCTCGAGTCTGGGCCTGCGCCGACTGGTCTCGAACCTCCTGAGCCGGTCTGGTCGTCGTGATCATTCGACGGCAGATCGCGGTCGCCCTGATCGCGATCGTCGCCTGGGTCGTGGCGGCCAGGCTGCCGCTCACCAACCCGCTGACCTCGGACGTTGCGCTGTACGAGGTCGTCGGGCGCAACATGGCGAACGGACACATGCCCTACCGGGACTTCTTCCTGGAATACCCGCCCGGCGCCGCATTCGTCTTCTGGTTCGCGCGGCTGATCCCGACCGCCTACTCCACCGGCATGGGCATCCTCCTCTGCGGTGCGCTCGTGGTGACCGCCGCCGCCGTGGTGTCGACCGCGGCTTCGCTCGGCTTCGGCGCTCGCCGTCAATTCGTGGCCGGAGCCGTGGTGGCCCTGTCGCCGCTGCTGCTCGGGCGCTTCGTGGTAGCGGAGCGCTTCGACCTGGTGCTCGCCTGTGCCATCGCGCTCATGTTGGCGTTCGCCGCGCGCGGACGGTTCGGCTGGGCATGGGTGATGCTCGGGCTCGCCGTGCTCGTCAAGCTGGTGCCGGTGCTGCTCATCCCGGTGCTCGTGATCTGGCAACGGCGAACGAAACCCGCCCGTCTGCCCCATGACGTGGGCATCGGCGCCGCGGTGATCGTGGCCGGGTTCATCCCGTTCATCGCGCTGGCACCCCACGGGGTGTGGCGGATGCTGCACTACCACCTGGTGCGGCCCCTGCAGATCGAGTCGCTCGGCGCCTCGTACATGCGGGCCATCGCGGTGCTGGCGCAGCGCCCGTCCCTCGCCACCTACTCCTACGGCAGCCACAACCTGGTGGGAACCGGCGCGTCGGTGATCTCCGCGGCCACCACCGTGGTGCAGCTTGCCGGCATCGTCGCCGTCGCGATCACTCTGGTGCGGATCCGCACCGGCGACGCACGCATCCATGTCGCTGCGGTGGCCGCCTCGCTCGCCGTCATGGTTGCGGGCGCCAAGGTGCTCTCACCCCAGTACATGATGTGGTTTCTCCCGGCTGCCGTACTGGTTGGCGGTCGCTACGGCCGACTCGCGTCGGCCACGGCCGCGGCTGCCCTCGTGGTCACGCAGCTCGGCTTCCCGTCGCGCTACCTGGCGCTCGTGGACGCGGACCCGTCCGCGGTGGGACTGCTCGTCGTTCGAAACCTGTTGCTCGTGGTGCTGGTCGCGGCCTGCTGGCCACGACGCGCTCAGGCCGTGACGCTGAAGGATCGGATGTCGACCGCACGCCCGTCGGGGCCGGCGTCGATCACCGCCCCCTGAATGCGCACGTCGGTGTCAGCCGGTTCGAAGCGTCCACCCGATCCGGTCAGAAAGCGCCGCAGGATGATGTCCGACCGGACGCCGATGACCCCGCCGTGCGGGCCGGTCATCCCAAGGTCGGTCATGTAGGCGCTGCCGCCCGGGAGGATCTGGGCATCCGCCGTCTGCACATGGGTGTGTGTACCCACGAGTGCGGTCACCTGGCCGTCCAGGTGCCGGCCCATGGCGACCTTCTCGCTCGTCGCCTCGGCATGGAAGTCCACGAGGACGTACGGGGTATCCCGCCTGGCGCGCTGCACGAGGGCGTCGATGATCGCGAACGGGCTCTGCGCCACATCCATGAACACGGCGCCCATCAGGTTGATCACCGCCACCCGGTAGCCGCCAACGATGTCCGCAACGACCATGCCCTTGCCTGGCGCCCGCACGGCGATGTTCTCGGGGCGAAGCACCCGGGGGTTGGTCTCCAGCACCTGGTACAGGTCGGTTTGACGCAGAGTGTGGTTGCCGCCGGTCAACACGTCCACACCGGCATCGAGCAATTTGGTGGCCTGTTTGGCCGACGTGCCCGAGCCGGATGCGCTGTTTTCGGCGTTGACCACGACCATGTGTGGTCGATGCTCGTCGCGCAGCGCCGGGAGGTGCTGCAGCAGCGCGTCAAGTCCGCTCGAGGCGAAGACGTCGCCGACCACCATGATGCGCAGATGCGTCGGGGCCTCGCTCACGAGGAAACCCGCACGACCTCCACGTGGATGTGGTTGCCGCCGTCGGCCGTGTACGTGGCGATCATCGGCTTGGTGATGTCGCCCAGGTCGTTGGCCACATCGAGCACCTGGCCAAGACAGGTCACTCCGGTCAGCACGACCGTTCCGACCGTGGGCCGTGCCACGCCCGCCTGGCCACACACCGACGAGACCTGCTTTTCGATCGGGACCGTGGTGATCGACTGGATCCGGACGACCACGTCACTGGCGGCGTCAGGGCTGATGTCGAGCTGGTACCCGGCGATGCGACCACCGATGACGTAATCGCGCACACCCGAGATGTGCCCCGTGACCGGTGCGTAGACGATTGTTCCCGCCGGCGCGCCGATGTCCATGCCGGCCGTGCGTGGCCCGACTCCCGAGTTTGGCCACACCTCGTGTTTCCACGACTCGTCCGGAGTCATCGCGACCCCGTCGACGCGATCGATAGGGCGAAACAGCGTGACGGTGGCGAACTTGCGGTCGACGGGCAGATTGACCTCAACGGGTCCGGCGGTGGCGATGGTCCGTGACGGAGGCAGCTCGCCCAGACCAGGGTCGGCCGACGCGACGGGGGACGCGACTGCGGCGTTCTGGCCGCTGATCTGCTGACGCAGTTTGATAAGCGTCACTCCGACGCCGGCCACGACGAGCGCCAGCGCCAACAGAAACGTCGCGCGTCTGCGTTGAACCCGCTGCCGGCGCCGGCGATGTCGTCCCGACGTCACCAAGCGCTCCTGTGAAACCGCGCACATATCCGTCCAGCCTACCGGACTGTTGCCATAGATCAACCATCCGGAGGTGTGCGCAAGCGATGTTGCAGGATGCGAAACGCCTGCATTTGCGCAATTGCGTCGCCCGTGGGGGACGTCCGTCTTCAGGTCCGCCCGTCATATGACGATAGGAACGGCGGATGTCGGCCGCGGGTTTCACTCGTTCGCCCGACGTGACAGCATCGAGGGTGCTTCGTCGAGGGGGAAGACGTGCGAGAGATCTTTCAAACGGTGTTGGGGGACGCGGGGTCCGAGGCGGCCCGGCTCGTCGAGCTGGTCGACGACCTGACCGAGCGCCTGTCGGTGGCCGAGGCCCAGCACTCGCTCGTGGCCGACTGGCCGCAGGGGCGCATCGCCCTCCTGCGAAGCGCGCTACGCCAGGAGCGGTTCGCCGACGTGACCGGCTACACGGCCGAGCTTGAGCGCGCGGAGGCGGAGCTCGGCGCCGTCCAGGAGCTGCGTCGACGCCTGGCGGGCGAGCACACCTGATCCGCAGAGTTCGGCTGCGTCACCTCGGCAGCGCGTCGTCGAGCAGGCGCATGTATTCGGCGCCGTCGATCTCGATCGCACCGAAGCGCGCGGTGTGGTCCGACGTCATCTGGATGTCCCACAGGGTGTAGCCCTGCCGCACGAGGTGCGCGTGACAGGCGACGAGTGCGGCGCTGCCGGCGTTCGACACGTGATGGAACATCGATTCGCTGGTGAACAGGCCGCCCATCGCGATTCCGAACAGCCCCCCGGCGAGGTGGCCGGAATGCCACACCTCCACGCTATGGGCGACGCCCAGCTCGTGCAGCTCGCAGTACACCCGGCCAAGCCGGGCGCTCAGCCATTCGCCATCGTGACGCGGCCCGCCACACGCCGCCACCACCTGGTCGAAGGCCGAGTCGATCCTGATCTCGAACATGCTGTCGCGCAGACCCCGCCGCACCGACCGTGGCACGCGGAAGCCGTCCAGCGGGATGATGGCCCGCGGATCGCACGAGTAGAAACCGATGCGTCCGTCCACATCCATCGGAAACACGCCGTTCATGTAACCGACGAGGATCTCGTCGACGGATGGGATGCGGGCCATGGCTCCATTGTGGACGTCCGGCGGCTGCCGCGTCGGCCATGTCGACACCGGCGACCTCTACAGTTGCGGGCGACATGATCGCACCCATCGAACACATCGTCGCCCGGGCGAGTGCCGCCATCGAGGCCGCCCTGGGCGAGCAGTACGCCGGCGCCGACCCCGTGGTGCGCCCCTCGCAGTTCGCCGACGTCCAGTTGAACGCCGCGCTCGCGCTCGCCAAGCGGGCGGGCCGTCAGCCGCGTGAGGTCGCGGCGCTGATCGTCGAGCACCTGCAGGTGGGCGACATCGCGTCGTCGGTGGAGATCTCCGGTCCGGGGTTCATCAACGTCACGTTCGACGACGCGTACCTTGGGACGGCCGTGTCCGGGCAGCGTGCCGACCCGCGCTGCGGGGTGGAGCTTCAGACGCCGCTCACGATCCCCGTCGACTACTCGGCGCCCAACGTCGCCAAGGAGATGCACGTCGGGCATCTGCGCACGACGGTCGTCGGTGACGCCATCGTGCGCACGCTCGAGTTCCTCGGCCACCGCGTGCTTCGAGAGAACCACATCGGCGACTGGGGCACCCCGTTCGGAATGCTGATCGAACGGCTTGTCGTCGTGGGGGAGGACTCCGCCGAGGCGTCGCTTCTGGAGACCGATCCCAACGCCTTCTACCAGGCGGCCTATGCGGCGTTCGAGTCGGACGCCGGGTTCGCCGACCGCTCACGAGCCCGCGTTGTGGCGATGCAGGCGGGCGACCCCGAGACGCTGCGTCTGTGGCAGCGGCTGTACGACCGCTCCAAGGTGTACTTCAACCGCATCTACGGCGCGCTGGACGTGACCCTCACCGACGATCATCTGATGGGCGAGAGCTTCTACAACGATGCGCTCGCGCAGGTATGCGACGACCTGCAGGCCGCGGGCGTCGCCGTGGTGAGCGACGGCGCTTTGTGCATCTTTCCGCCCGGGTTCACCGGACGCGACGAGAAGCCGCTTCCCCTCATCATCCGCAAGTCCGACGGCGGGTACGGCTACGCCACGACCGACCTTGCGACGGTCCGTCACCGCATCGACGTGTCCCATGCCGACCGTATGGTCTACGTGGTCGGCGCCACGCAGGCGATGCATTTCCAGATGGTGTTCGCCGCATGCCGCATGGCCGGGTGGCTGCCGGACGAGGTCGAGGCCGTTCATGTGCAGATCGGTTCGGTGCTCGGTGACGACCGCAAGCTGCTCAAGACGCGCTCGGGAAGCTCGCTGCGGTTGATGGCGCTCCTGGAGGAGGCCGTCACAGCCGCGCGTGGGGTCATCGACGAGCGGCGCCCGGACATGGACGAGGCCACGCGCCAAAGCGTCGCGCGCCAGATCGGCATCGGCGCGGTGAAATACGCGGATCTGTCGGTGGCGCATGACAGCGACTACGTGTTCGACCTGGATCGCATGCTCGCCCTGTCGGGCAACACCGGTCCCTACATGCAGTACGCGGCCGCCCGTATCCGCTCGATCTTCCGCAACGCCGGACTGGATCCCGACGTGCAGTCGGCTCCCATCGCACTCGGCGAGGAGGCCGAGCGCGCACTTGCGCTGAAGCTTCTGGACTTCGGCGCGGTGGTGGCGCGCGTGGGTCAGGATCTGGCGCCGCACGTGCTGTGCGCATATCTGTTCGAGCTCAGCCAGGCGTTCAGCACGTTCTACGAAACGTGCCCGGTGTTGAAGGCCGAGGGCGCGGTTCGCGAAGCGCGCCTGTCGCTGTGCGCCCTGACCCTGCGCGTCATCGTGCAGGGCCTCGAGCTGCTTGGCGTCGGAGCTCCGCAGGAGATCTGAGCGGCGACGCGGCGGCGGTGGATCCCGACGCGAGCGGTGGCACACGCCACATGCGTCCGCAGCTTCATGCCGGCGACTGTCGAGTCTCGACCGACCGTCCCAACGGGCTCGCTTGTCGGTCACGAGCCCAGCGTTTCCCTCCCGGTGCCGGGCACCTTAATGGAAAATGCTGCGCATCAACGGCGGGAGTCGTGAGCATCGCGGGCGCTACACTCGCCCCGTGAGCGAGAACACGGCTTCCAACAGCGGGGTGTTCCCCCGCGTCCGGCCACGGCGCCTGCGCCGCAGCCCCACACTGCGGGCGATGGTCCGTCAGACGCACCTGGCCCCGCACGACCTGATCCTCCCGCTGTTTGCCATCAGCGGAACCGGGCGCGAAGAGCAGATCGTCTCGCTTCCGGGTGCGGCGCGCCAGACGCCGGACCTGCTTGCGGCGCGAGCCAAGACCGCATTCGCGGCCGGCGTGCCGTCCGTGCTCCTGTTCGGCATCCCCGAGACCAAGGACCCGCAGGCGTCGAGCGCCTACGCCGACGACGGCGTCGTGCAGAACGCGGTGCGGGCCATCAAGGACGCGGCCCCGGACATGGTGGTGGTCACGGACGTCTGCCTGTGCGCCTACACCGACCACGGCCACTGCGGGGTCATCCACGACGGGCGCATCGACAACGACGCGAGCATCGAGTTGATCGCCGCCACTGCGGCCAGCCACGCGAGCGGCCGCTTCGGGTCCGGCCAGTGCCGCCCGGAGCCGTTCCGCATCAACCGTGGTCACAACGAGACTCCGAGCTTGTCGCGGGTCAGTTGGATCAGTTCGTCGTGATGCCGAATCACGTGCACGTCCTGGTACGGCCGGCCCAAGGGCACTCGCTCGAGTCCATTTTGCATTCGTGGAAATCGTACACAGCGAAGCAGATCAATCGGGTGCTGGGGCGACATGGAAATCT
>WBZU01003288.1_pt1 | contig 10655 bp, 11 predicted proteins | sample 5204311 | NCBI WGS metagenome assembly WBZU01 (sample SAMN12344359, study PRJNA552823) | activated sludge metagenome | biome: Activated sludge suspended growth; feature: Nitrification reactor; material: Wastewater; isolation source: activated sludge from nitrification reactor of wastewater... | reverse complement strand
TGGCGTGATGAGGCCAGAACGGAGTGTCCATGTCAGCGAAGTCCAGCCGTAGCCGGCGGAAGTTCACCAAGGAGTTCAAGGATGAGGCCGTGGCGATGGTCGCGGCGTCAGACGGCAACGTGGCGAAGGTCGCCCGGGAGCTCAACATCTACGACTCACTCTGGGGACGTTGCGTCCCACCGCGTGGCCGTTGCGCACCACCAGCCGCCGGCCGTCCTCGTCACGCTCGCCGGCCAACGCAGTGATGTACGCGTCGACCTCCGCCCCTCGGCCGCCGGGAGGGCCGGACGCCGGGCGAAGATCTGCCTCCGGGCGCGACGACGGGGGCCGGGCGAGGCCCGAACCCCCGTCGCTTCGGTGGGTGATCGGCGGGCGTTACAGGGCGTCGTCGCCGCGTTCGCCGGTGCGGACGCGGAGGGCGTCGGTCACCGGGGTGGACCACACCTTGCCGTCGCCGATCTTGCCGGTCCGGGCCGCGGCGCCGATGGCGTCGAAGACCCGGGCGAGGTCGGCGTCGGGGACGACGACGTCGATGCGCACCTTGGGGACGAAGTCCACCGTGTACTCCGAGCCCCGGAACGCCTCGGTCTTGCCGCCCTGGCGGCCGTAGCCCTGGGCCTCGCTGACGGTCAGGCCGACCACGCCGGCGGCGCGGATGGCCTCCTTCACGTCGTCGAGCTTGAAGGGCTTGATGATGGCGGTCACGAGCTGGGCCACGAGGTGCTCCCGGGGGTCGTCGGTCGGTGGTCGGCGGGGCGGTCGCCCCGGCTGCGGGTGGTGAGGACGAAGCCCCGCCCGCGGACGGTCTCGATGACGAGGCCGTGGGAGGAGATCCGGCGACGGAGCCGCCAGATCCGGCTGTCGAGGGTGCAGCGCCCGCCGCCGGCGTTGGCCAGGCCGTCGAGCTCGGCCCGGGGGACGAGCTCGTCGGGGGTGGCGCCCAGCCGGTCGAGCAGGACCGCCTCGGTGGCCGGGATGACGGTGAGCCGGCCGCCGTAGCGGAGCAGCCCGTCGGTCACCCGGACCACCCCCCGGTCCACCGAGCGGCCGTGGAACACCCGGTCGGCCAGCTCGACCACCCGGGCGTCCACCTCGTCGGCGGGCAGGGGGAGGCGGGCCCACCCCTCGGTCGGGTCGCAGGCCGGGGGTAGCTCGCCGGGGGCGAGGAGCCACAGGCAGGCCCGGCCGAGACGGCGACCGCTGCTGCGCTGGCCGGCGTCCCTCGGCCACCGGAGCACGTCGACGAACGACGTGCCCGGCGGACGCTCGCTCGCCCGAGGGCGTTCGATCGTGTCGAGCATCGATCAGCCCTCCTCGGTGGCGGCCGGCGCCGGTTCGTCGGTGCCGATGCCGGCCATGGCGAAGGCGCCGCTGCCGCCGGTGGGCGTGGTGTAGGCCAGCCCCTGCCCGAACTCCATGTGGTAGGCGGGCAGCCCGTGGCAGTAGAGGTCGATGCCCTCGAGCTCGGCCTCCCGATCGAGGCGCAGGTTCCAGGAGCCGGGGATCTTGCGCAGGGCGAACATGATCGTGAAGGCCAGGACGGCGGCCGAGCAGATGCCGGCGGTGTTGCCGATGATCTGGGCGACGAGCTGGCCGGTGCCGCCGCCGTAGAACAGGCCGGTGATCGGGTTGGCGTTGTCGGCCCCCGTGGCGGTGGGGATGCCGAACTCGCCGGTGGCGAACAGGCCGACGGCGTAGGTGCCCCAGATGCCGCAGGCCCCGTGCACCGGGATGGCGCCCACCGGGTCGTCGATGCGGAGGTGTTCGATCAGGTCGGTGGCGAACGGTACGAGGATGCCGGCGACGACGCCGATGATCACCGAGCCGGCGGGACTCACCCAGTAGCAGGGGGCGGTGATGGCCACGAGGCCGCCGAGGAAGCCGTTGATGGCCAGGCCGACGTCCCAGATCTGGTTGCGGCGGAACCCGATGAACACGGCGAGCAGGCCGCCGGCCGAGGCGGCCAGCGTGGTGTTCATCGCCACCCGGCCGATGCCCTCCCAGTCCATGGCCGAGAGGGTCGAGCCCGGGTTGAAGCCGTACCAGCCGAACCAGAGGATGACGGCGCCGATGGCGGCGATGTTGATGTCGTGGGGCGGCATCGGGCCACCGCCGTCCCGGGCGAACTTGCGGCCGAGGCGGGGACCGAGGGCGAGGGCGCCGGCCAGGGCGATCACCGCGCCGACGGTGTGGACGGCGGTCGAACCGGCGAAGTCACGGAAGACGATGCCCTCGGGGACGAGGCCGTGGAACCAGCCCATCGTGTTGCCGAGCCAGCCGCCGGGGGCCCCAGATCCAGTGGACGGTGACCGGGTAGATGATGCCGGACACCGCGAGGCTGTAGAGGATGTCGCCCTTGAAGCTGGTGCGACCGACCATGGCGCCCGAGGTGATGGTCGAGGCGGTGTCGGCGAAGGCGAACTGGAACAGGACGAAGGCGTAGAACGCCACGCCGGTGCCGTTGTAATCGGGCGTGTTGTGGTGCAGGAAGAAGAACGAGTGCCCGATGATCGCGTTGCCGATGCCGAACTCGAAGGCGAAGCCCACGGCCCAGTAGAGGATGCCGCAGAGGCACGTGTCGAAGATGCACTCCATCATCACGTTCACCGACTCCTTGGAGCGGGCGAACCCGGCTTCGAGGGCCATGAACCCGGCCTGCATGAAGAACACGAGGAACGCCGCCACCAGCACCCACACGGTGTTGAGCGGGTTGATGAGGTCGGCGGCCTTCGGCGCGGCCTGGGCCGGCGAGGCGCCGGCGGCGGTCTCGAACAGGAAGAAGGCGAACCCGATCAGCGCGCCGACGGCGGCCAGGCCCAGCATCTTCCCGGCAAGGATGACCCCGAATCGCTTCTGCACCTCCCGCTCCCGGAAGGCGCCGACGGTTCGGCGCCGGCCGCGCCGGGACCGACCGGTGGGTCGCAACGAGGCGTCGAGCGCCGATGGGTGGGGGCCGGTGGCGGCGGGCATGGCCGCGCCACCGGCGGGGGACAGTCGCAGGTGTTCCATGGGTCCGGACCGTACGGATCCCGGATTTCCTGATCGTCAGCGATTGGTAAATGGAAACGATCGGCAATCCAACAAAACGCGACAGGAATCTCGCGGACATTGTGGACAGACGATCGGTACCGAATTCGAAGAATGTCTGAGTCTGAGAATGCCGAAATGGAGCCCGAACGTACGGGCCCCTGGCCTGGGGCTCTTCTGGATTGCGCCGCACGCCTGGGCTCGATCGCATCCGGTGGATGGGGTTGGCCCGATGGGGCCGCCGCGACGCCCGGGTCGAGCACCGGAGCCGCCGCCGGCCGGGACCGCCCGCATCGCCGCGGGCCGCCGTCACGGCCGCCGGCGGCGACCGGTGCGGCGACGGACGACGGCTCGCCGGTGCGGCGTGGGGTCGGCTGGGGGCTCGCTCAGGCGAACGCGAGCGGAGGACCGCGTCGACCGCACGCCGCGGCGCGCCACGCGGTGAACGGGACCGACGGCGATCGACGCCGCCGATCCGCGGGGAGACCACCGGCCACGACGCCGGTGACCGCGGTCAGGAGCGCGGCGATCCACAGGAAGGACCGGAGGCGCCGAGCGGTCTGCACCCCTCGCCCGACGGTGCCCGACAGGGGAGCCGCGGTCAGGGTAGGCAGGCCGAGGTGCACGGTGCGGGCGACGGGGTGGTGGTCGGTCGGCGGGCCGGCGCCGAGCCACCCGCCGGTCGAACCGGGCGGGGCGAGGGTCCAGGCCGCGGCGAGGAGGCCGATCGCCACCCACCGCGCCAGGTGTCCTCGCTGCATCGAGCGAGGTTAGCGGGCGCCCTCGACCCCGTCGACGGTCGTCCCCTCCCCGCTGGGCCGAAGGTCCGCGGCGGGCGTGACGTGTGGCTCAGGGGCGTGACAACGGCGAGACGACCATGACATCATCTCGTGACACGGTTTGTGGCGATGGGGCCGGGCCGGTGATCGCAAGGAGCCTGCGGTGAGCGCAGTCGTCGAGAGCGTCGAGTCCATCGGGGCCCAGCCGGCAGGCGGAGGACCGACCGAGCACGTCGACGTGCTGATCGTCGGGGCCGGGCTGTCGGGGATCGGCGCCGCTCGGTACCTCCAGGACCAGTGCCCGTGGGCCAGCTTCGCCATCTTCGAGGCCCGCGGGGCCATCGGCGGCACGTGGGACCTGTTCCGGTACCCGGGCATCCGGTCCGACTCGGACATGTTCACGCTGGGCTACACGTTCCGGCCGTGGCGGCGGCCCGAGTCGATCGCCTCGGGGACCGACATCCGGGACTACATCGTCGACACCGCGAAGGAGACCGGGGTCGACGAGCAGATCCGGTTCCACCACAAGATCGTGGCCGCGAACTGGTCGACCGAGGACGCCCGCTGGTACGTCACCGCCGAGCGGACCGACACGGGCGAGCGGGTGGAGCTCACCTGCGGCTTCTACTTCGCGTGCAGCGGGTACTACCGCTACGACCACGGCTACGAGCCCGAGTTCGACGGCCGGGACGACTACCGGGGCACCTTCGTGCACCCGCAGCACTGGCCCCAGGATCTCGACGTGTCCGGCAAGCGGATCGTGGTGATCGGCAGCGGCGCCACCGCGGTCACCCTCATCCCCTCGCTGGCCAAGGACGCCGCCCACGTCACGATGCTCCAGCGGTCGCCCACCTACATCCTCTCGATGCCGGCCAAGAACCCGATCACCAAGGTCCTGCGCACGGTGCTGCCGAGGCGGTCCGAGGACAGCGCCATCCGCTGGTGGAACGCGCTGACCACCCAGGCCTTCTTCCAGCTCAGCCAGCGGCGGCCGAAGCTGGTCAAGAAGATCCTCCGCAAGGGCATCGAGCGGGAGCTGCCGGCGGGTTACGACATCGACACCCACTTCACGCCCACCTACGACCCGTGGGACCAGCGGGTGTGCCTGGTGCCCGATGGGGACCTGTTCAAGGCGATCCGGGCCGGCACCGCCTCGGTGGTCACCGACCACATCGAGCGGTTCACCGAGAACGGCATCCGCCTCCGCTCCGGCGAGGAGCTCGAGGCCGACATCGTGGTGTGCGCCACCGGCCTCGAGCTGCTCTTCGCCGGCGGCGTGGAGCTGGCGGTGGACGGCGAGCCGGTGGTGCTGGCCGAGAAGCTCACCTACAAGGGGATGATGCTCGAGGGCGTGCCGAACCTGGCGTTGGCCATCGGCTACACCAACGCCTCCTGGACGCTGAAGTGCGACCTCACCTGCGGGTACGTCACCAAGCTGCTCAACCACTTCCAGGCCGTCCGGCTGCGCCAGGCCACCCCGGTCAACGCCGATGCCGGGGTGGTGGCGGCGCCGCTGCTCGGCCTGACGTCGGGCTACATCCAGCGGGCCCAGGCCGCGTTCCCCAAGCAGGGCAACCGGTTCCCGTGGCAGGTCAAGCAGAGCTACCTGGCCGACTACCGGGCGCTGAAGCTCAAGGGCATCGAGGACGACGCCATGCGCTTCACCAACCCCGGGGTCTTCGGCGGCCGTCCGCCGGTTGCGGCCTCGGCCGACCGGTCCGCCTCGGCGTGATCGAGTCGGTCTGATCGCCTCGGTCTGATCGCCTCGGCGTGATCGCCCCGGCGTGATCGGCCCGGCCGATCGGGTCGCAGCTCGGCGGTAGGTTGCCGGCCGTGGACGGGGGCGTCGCCGGGGCCGGGATCCTCGATCGCACCGAGCGGGTCTCGGTGGCGGGCCTCGACCTGCGCGTCCTCGACATCGGCCCCGAGGCGCCGGGGCCCGACGCCACCACGCTCCTCGTCATCCCGGGCCACACCGCCCGCATCGACGGGTTCGTGCACCTGGTGCCGCCGTTGGCCGAGCGCCACCGGGTCCTCCTGGTCGACCTGCCCGGCAGCGGCGAGTCCGAGAAGCCCGACCGCCGCTACGACCTGCGCTTCTACGAGGACGTGCTGGTGGCGTTCCTCGACGAACGAGGCGTCGCCGAGGCGGTCCCGGTGGGCGGCAGCCTCGGCGGCAACCTGGTGCTGCGGCTCGGCCACCGCTTCCCCGAGCGCTTCCCGCGGCTGGTCCTGTGGGCGCCCGGCTCGGCCTGGACGGCCCGGCCGCGGCTGGCGGCGGCGATCCGGGCGACGATGGGGCGCTGGTCGTTCTGGCCGTCGGTGCGGATCCAGAGCCGCTACTGGTACTCGCCGGACTTCCCCGGCCGCGACCAGGACCTGGCCGACACCTTCGCCTACTACCGCCGGGTGATGAGCCCCGGTTTCGTCCAGATGTACTGGGGCCTCGCCGCCGACCAGGTGGGGACCAGCCTGTTCGACATCGCCCCGGCCATCGCCCAGCGCACGCTCCTGATGTGGGGCGACCAGGACCACGGGGGCGGGATGGGCAGGGGGGTGGCCCGCCTCCACCAGCTCCTGCCCGATCACCGGTTCCACGTGTTCGAGGGGGCCCGCCACTCGATCGAGGCGGAGATCCCCGACGGGGTGGCGGCGACGATCCTGGCCTTCCTCGCCGAGACCGCCGACCTCGGCGGCGACCGGCCGCCGGCCCGCTGACGCTCGGGGCCGACCCGGCTACGGTGGGCCGGGCCGACGAGAACACGTTCCACTTTTCTGGGGAGGCGTCATGCGAGTGGTGGTCGACTACGACCTGTGCGAGAGCAACGCGGTGTGCATGAACATCGCCCCCGAGGTCTTCGAGGTGCGCGACGACGACTTCCTCTACGTCCTCCAGGACGAGCCCGACGAGTCCCTGCGCTCGAAGGTGGAGGAGGCGGTCTCGCGCTGCCCGAAGCAGGCCATCTCGCTCGAGGGCTGACCGGTGGAGCGCGCCGTGGTGGTCGGCGCGTCGCTCGCGGGGATGCGGGCGGCCGAGACCCTGCGGGCCGAGGGCTTCGCCGGGTCGATCACCGTCGTCGGCGACGAGCACCACGTCCCCTACGACCGCCCGCCGCTCTCGAAGCAACTCCTGACCGGCGAGTGGGAGCCCGACCGGCTGACCCTGGCCGCCGCCCGACGCGACGACCTCGACCTCACCTGGGCGCGCGGCGTGGCCGCCACCGGGCTCGACCTCGGGGCCCGCACGGTGGCGCTGGCCGACGGCCGGGCGCTGCCCTTCGACGGCCTGGTGATCGCCACCGGCGCCGCGCCTCGGTGGATCCCCGGCACTCGGGGCCGGCCCGGGGTCCACGTGGTCCGCACCCTCGACGACGCCACCGCGCTGGCCGCCGCCCTCGCCACCGCCGAGCGGGTGGTCGTGGTGGGCGCGGGCTTCATCGGCGCCGAGGTGGCGGCCTCGTGTCGGGCTCGGGGGCTGGCGGTGACGCTGGTCGAGCCCTTGGCCCAGCCGCTGGCCCGCGTGCTGGGCGAACCGGTGGGCGCGGTGGTGGCCGACGTCCACCGCGAGCACGGGGTGGACGTGCGCCTCGGCGTGGGGGTGGCGTCGATCGCCACCGGTCCTGACGGTGGCCCGGTCGTCGCCCTCGACGACGGGTCGACGGTGGCGGCCGACGCCGTGGTGGTGGGCATCGGCGTGATCCCGGCCACTGGGTGGCTCGAGGGCAGCGGCTTGACCCTTGACGACGGCGTCGTCTGCGACGCCACCACCCTCGCCGCCCCAGGCGTGGTGGCCGCCGGCGACGTGGCCCGCTGGCCCAACGAGGCCTTCGGCGGCGAGGTCATGCGGGTCGAGCACTGGGAGCACGCCATCGACATGGGCGGCCACGCGGCCCGGCGGCTGCTGGCCGGCGACGGGCCCGGTGAGGCGTATCGGCCGGTGCCGTGGTTCTGGAGCGACCAGTACGACCGCAAGCTCCACCTGGCCGGGCGGGTCCGCCCCGACGACCGGTTCGGGGTGGTGGCCGGGTCCCTCGACGAGCGCCGGTTCACCGCGCTCTACGGCCGCGACGGGCGGGTGGTGGGCGCCTTCGCCATGAACATGCCGGCTCGGGTGATCCGCTACCGGGCCGCCATCGCCGACGGCCTCGGCTGGGACGACGCGCTGGCCGACGCCTGCTGAGGCCCCGGCGGCCTTGGGTAACCTGCGCGGCGTGACGGGACGACCGAGCCGGTGACCGGCCTGGGCTGGGCCTTCGCCGCCGCCTTCGCGGTGGCGGCCCTGGTCGACTGGTGGGCCACCCACCTCGGGCGCACCCCGGTCCGGTGGGTGTCCAAGCCGGCGGCGCTGGCCGCCCTCGTCGGGGTGGCCGCCACCGCCCACCCCGAGATCGGCATGGGCGCCCGGGCCTGGCTGGTGGCGGGCCTGGTGCTGTCGCTGGCCGGCGACGTGTTCCTCCTGCTGCCCGAGCGCTGGTTCGTGGCCGGGCTCGGCTCGTTCCTGCTCGGCCACATCGCCTACGTGGTGGCCCTCCAGGCCGAACACGACTCCTGGGGCTGGCTGGTGGTCGGCCTCGCCGTGGTGGTCGTGGCGGTGGCGGTCGTCGGGCGGCGCATCGTGGTCGGGGTCCGGGCCGGCGACCACCCGGAGCTGTTCGGCCCGGTCATCGCCTACCTCGTGGTGATCTCGGCGATGGTCGTCTCCGCCTTCGGGACGGCGGCGCCGTGGGCGGTGCTCGGCGCCTCGCTCTTCTACGCCTCCGACGCCACGCTGGCCTGGAACCGGTTCCTGGAGCCGCGCCGCTGGGGGCCGCTGGCGGTGATGGTGACCTACCACCTCGGCCAGGCCGGGCTGGTGGCGTGGTCGGTGCTGGGATGAGCGCAGCGCCCGGGCGGGGGGCGCCGAGGCGATCGGCCACCGCCGCCGTTCGGGCCGCCGCGGCCGGCGCGGTGGCGGTCGCCGTGCTGGCCGGTTGCGCACGGACGCCCACGCTCGATCGCGCCGGCACCGAGCGGGCCATCGAGAAGGTCATCGGCGGCCGGATCACCCAGCCGATCGAGGCGGTGACCTGCCCCGCCCACCTCCGCAAGGGCGAGGGCGAGGTGGCCACCTGTCGAGCGGTCCTGGCCGACGGTGCCGGCACGGTCCGCCTGCGGGTGCGCCAGACCGACGGCGATGCCCACCTCGACGTGGACCTGCTCGACGCGGTCATCGACCGCACCGCGGCGGCCACCGCGCTCCACCGCGAGCTGGTGGCGGCCTACGAGCGGACCTTCACGGTCGACTGCGGCGACGGCGGGCCGATCGTCGTCGCCCCGGGCAAGGGCTTCACGTGCTCGGCGTCCGACGGCACCAGCACCCGGACGGTGCAGGCCACGGTGACCGACGCCGCCGGCACGGTGACCTTCGACATCGGCGCCGAGCCGACCACGACGACGACCACGACCGCATCGAGCACCACGACGCCGGGCTTCGCCCCGTCGTCGACGATGGCGAGCACGACCGCGCCGGCCTGAGCTCGGCGGCCGGCCGCCGGCCGCCGGCCGGCCTGCGGATCGGCCCGGGCCGGTCAGGTCGGGTGGCGGCGCCGGATCGGGATCGGGGGCACCGCGTCCTCGTCGGCCAGCTCGGGGCGCTGGAGGATCAGGTCTCGGCCTCGGGCCTTGGCCTCGTACATGAGCTGGTCGGCGGCGGCCATCAGCGAGCCGGCGCGATCACCCGGCCGGTACTGGCACACGCCGGCGCTGAAGGACTGGCCCTCGGGCGTGGCCGCCTGGAGGCGTTGGAGGACGGCGGCGGCCTCGGGGGCGGTCGAGTCGGGGAAGAGCACGGCGAACTCCTCGCCGCCCCACCGGGCCAGCACGTCCCCGGAGCGGAGCTGGCCGCTCCAGGCCGACGACGCCGAGCGCAGCAGCTCGTCGCCGTGGAGGTGCCCGTGGAGGTCGTTGTAGGCCTTGAAGTTGTCGAGGTCGAGCACGGCGAGGGCGAGGGGCCGGTCCGAGCGACGGGCGCGGGCGATCTCGCGAGCGAGCAGCTCGTCCCACGCCCGCCGGTTGGGCAGGCCGGTGAGGCCGTCGCGGTGGGCCTGGTCGTCGAGCTGGGCCAGCAGGTCCTGGCGTTCGAGGGCGAGGCCGGCGTCGGAGCCGACCATGCCGAGCGCACCCAGCACCAGTGCCGGCGGCTCGTGGCGGACGACCGGCCAGATGGCGGTGACGACGCCGGTCGGTGCGCTGGCGGGGCCGATCGGCAGGTGCAGCCGCGATCCCGGCGTGGTGATGCCGAGCAGCGGGTCGGGCTCGGGGCTGGCCTCGAACACCAACGACCCCGAGACCAGGGCCAACGTGCGCCCGACCGGGGTGGCGACCTCGGGCGCAGGGCCGGCATCGCCGTCGTCGGCGTCCTCGCCGGTGGCCGCCGCCGGGCCGGACCGGTGGCCGAGGTCGATCCCGAACGAGCCGGTCACCGTCGGGCGTCCCTCGGCCGGCTCGACCAGCACCGCCACCGGGGCCCCGGTGAGGTGGGCGATGGCCGCGCACAGCACCGTCCGGGGATGGTCGCTGACGTAGAGGTCCTGGGCGATCGCCTGGAGCTGGACCAACACGTCGTCGGTGGCGGTCAGCGAGTGGGCCAGCGACTGGATCACCGCGCCCACCACCCCGGCCAGCACGGCGAGCAGGACCGCCCGGGGCAGCTCCGAGCGCAGGATGTAGCCGTCGAACAGCAGCGGGGTGGCCACCAGCGAGGCGCCGGCCACCGCCACCGCCAGCGTGGTGTCGCGCCGCGAGCCGTAGATCGCCTGCCACATCACCGGGAGGAGGATGAGGCTGGCGCCGTAGCCCTGGCCGGCGCCG
>WBZU01003287.1_pt1 | contig 10657 bp, 5 predicted proteins | sample 5204311 | NCBI WGS metagenome assembly WBZU01 (sample SAMN12344359, study PRJNA552823) | activated sludge metagenome | biome: Activated sludge suspended growth; feature: Nitrification reactor; material: Wastewater; isolation source: activated sludge from nitrification reactor of wastewater treatment... | reverse complement strand
CGCGATCGGCGCGCGCCTCGGTGACCATGCGATCGAGGAGCGAGAGGAGGACGGCGTCCTTCGAGGGGAAGTAAAAGTAGAAGGTGGGGCGCGAGATGCCGGCGCCGCGGGCGAGGTCGTCGATCGAGATCTCGTGCAGCGGCCGCTCCGCGAGCAGGCGCTCGAAGGTGGTCAGGATCGCGCGCTCGCGGTCGTCGCCGGTCGCCCGGCGCGGACGGCGCGATCGCGTCGGAGGGGCCTCTCCGGTGGTCACGGCGGTCATTCTGCGCAGATCGCGGCGACTTGTCAACACAGCGTTGACGAGCTCGACATGGTGTCGAATACTCGCGGCGCACCATGCGGAGCGAACACCTCGACGTGCTGATCATCGGCGCCGGTCTGTCCGGCATCGGCGCCGCGTACCACCTGCAGGACAAGTGCCCCGGCAAGCGCTACGCGGTGCTCGAGGGGCGCGGCGACCTCGGCGGCACGTGGGACCTGTTCCGCTACCCGGGGATCCGCAGCGACTCGGACATGCACACGCTCGGGTTCGCGTTCCGCCCGTGGAGCGAGTCGAAGGCGCTGGCCGACGGGCCGTCGATCCTGCGCTACCTGCGGGACACGGCGGCGGCGTTCGGGATCGATCGCAAGATCCGGTTCCATCACCGCGTGGTGTCGGCGGCGTGGTCGAGCCGCGACGCGCGGTGGACGGTCGACGTGGTGCGCAGCGACACCGGCGAGCGGATGACGATGACGTGCGAGTTCCTGCTCGGGTGCACCGGCTACTACCGCTACGATCAAGGCTACGCGCCGACGTTCCCGGGGGCGGAGGCGTTCAAGGGGACGATCGTGCACCCGCAGCACTGGCCCGAGGGGCTCGAGTACGCGGGCAAGAAGGTGGTGGTGATCGGCAGCGGGGCGACGGCGGTGACGCTGGTGCCGGCGATGGCGCAGACGGCCGGGCACGTGACGATGCTGCAGCGCTCGCCGACGTACATCCTCAGCGTCCCCGGCGACGACCCGATCGCGGCGGCGCTGACGCGCGTGCTGCCGGGCGGGCTGGCGCACACGCTGGTCCGCTGGAAGAACGTGGGGCTGCAGATCTACCTGTACCAGATGAGCCGGCGGCGGCCGGCGGCGGTCAAGGGGTTCATCCGGCGGATGCTCGCGCGCCAGCTGCCGGCGGGCTTCGACGTCGAGAAGCACTTCACGCCGCGCTACGACCCGTGGGATCAGCGGCTGTGCTTCGTGCCCGACGGCGATCTGTTCAAGGCGATCCGGGCCGGGCGCGCGTCGGTGGCGACCGACACGATCGAGACGTTCACCGCGGGCGGGATCCGGCTGGCGTCGGGCGAGGAGCTGGCGGCGGACATCATCGTCACGGCGACGGGGCTCAACCTGCAGCTGTTCGGCGGGATCGCGCTGTCGGTCGACGGCGCGCCGGTCCAGCCGGCGCAGCGCAAGATGTACAAGGGGATGATGCTCGAGGGCGTGCCGAACCTGGCGTTCGCCATCGGCTACACCAACGCGTCGTGGACGCTGAAGGCCGACCTGACCGGCGAGTACGTGTGCCGGCTGCTCCGCCACATGGAGGCCCGCGGGCACCGCCAGTGCGTGCCGCGCAACGACGACCCGACGCTCGAGTCGCGGCCGCTGCTCGACTTCAGCGCGGGGTACGTGCTGCGCTCGCTGGCCGAGCTGCCGAAGCAGGGCTCGAAGGCGCCGTGGAAGGTGCGGATGAACTACCCGGCGGACCTGATGTCGCTGCGCTACGGGTCGGTCGACGACGGCGTGATGAAGTTCTCGAGCCCGGCGGTCGAGGCCGAGGCGCGGCCCGCCGCGGCCGTCGCGTGACGTTCCCGCGCGCGCGCCGTGACGCAGAGGCGCGCGCGCGGGGCTTCTCGGGGCGGGGCCGGTCCGGTAGCGTGCACGCGTGCCAAGCCGCCGCCTCGCCCTGCTTCACTCGCTCGCCGTGATCGTCGCGCTGCTGCCCGCGGCGGCGCGCGCCAACGGTAACGTGTCGCACCAGTGGGTCTCGAAGACCGCCGCGGACCTGGTGCCGGCGGACGGATCGCTGCGCGAATTGGTCGGCGACCCGGCGCTGCGGCAGGCGCTGTTCACGGGCACGCTGTTCCCCGACTGGGGTTATGTGCCGGGGACGACGAGCGACGAGCGCGACGCGGGCGAGGCGTCGCACTGGGAGCCGGTGCAGGAGGGCTACCGCAAGTGGATCGTCGACAACTACGCGCCGCCGTGGTCCGACGAGGCGCGGCTCCACCTGGCGTTCTACCTGGGGATGACGTCGCACGGGATCGCGGACCAGACCTACGACGCGATGTTCTTCGAGCGCTCGAAGTTCTACGAGAACAAGGACCACTCGACGTTCGACACCGACACCGACGTGATGTGGGCCGCGGCGACCGGGCCGGGCGAGAAGCCGAAGCTGTGGCTGCCGAAGGAGCAGTTGCTGTCGCTGTTCATGTCGGTGGTCGGCAAGACGATCGACGCCCAGAGCATGCAGTCGCGCGTGAACACGGTCGGCGGGGCGATCGTGGCGGTGGGGCTCATCGCCGAGGATCCGGAGCAGGTGGCGAAGGCGCAGGCGTCGTACCCGTGGGCCGCGGCGCACCACCAGGATCCGGCGGCGCCGGGCAACCCGCCGGCCGAGGCCGAGATCGCCCGCCGCTACTGGCAGTCCAACTGGGAATTGCTGCACGGCGAGCCGCTGCCGCGGCCGGTGCTGTGGACGTTCCCGGCCGACGGCGGGGCGGAGCACGCGATCCAGTCGGCGTCGATCGAGTCGTGGATCTCGATCGTGTTCGCCCGCGGGCTCGAGGAGGCGGCGCTGTCGGCGTCGCAGTTCCACGTGGTCGACTCGATGGGGCAGGAGGCGCCGATCGAGATCGATCTGTTCTACGGGAACACGTCGCACGTGGTCCATGTGAAGCCGACGAGCGACCTGATCGACGACGAGGTGTACGTCGTGACGGTCGACCCGGGGGTGAAGACGATCCACGGCGAGCTGCTCGAGGGCTGGAACTTCACGTTCTCGACCGGGCCGGCCGGCCCGCGGCCCGTCCACGACGACGCTTTTTGGGACGCGCCCGACCCGCACGGCGGCCCGGGGGACACGACCGGCGGGAGCACGGGCGAGGGCACCGGCCAACCGACGAGCGACGGCACCGGCGCGAGCTCCGGCGAGGTCGTGACCGGCGGCGCGAGCAGCAGCGGGGCGCAGGACGGCAGCAGCGGCGACGGGGCCAGCGGGACCGCGGGCGCGGGCGAGGCCGGGGGCTGCGCGTGCGACACGTCGCGCGGCGACGGGGCGGCCGGTGCGCTGGTGCTAGGGCTCACGGCGCTGGGGCTCGCGGCGCGGCGTCGGCGGCGCGTGAACCCGGGTTCGCGGCGTCCGCGTTCGTGAGGGTCGTGTCCGCGCGCTGTCCTTCGGGACAGATCGTCGGGTCACGCGCGGGATGGCCGCAGCGGGGTCGAACGCGCTTGCGTGGCCGCGAAGAGGTGTTCTATGTTCCGCCGCCCTCGCGTGGATCGCGCGTGAGGACCGAGGAACCATGGACATCCTGACCCGCCTGAGCCCCAAGACCGGCTACTCGACCACGCAATTGCAGTTCATCCTCGGCGCCTGGGTGCTGAGCAAGCTCGGCGAGCGCAAGCGGAAGATCTCGGTGTCGAACGGCGACGTGTCCGAGGCGGACTACAACAAGGGGTCCATCTATTCGCTGCTGTACTCGCTGTACAGCTCGGTGGGCACGGTCCGCAGCGAGACCGGGAAGATGTACGAGCTGACGTTCAACACCTGGGGCTACGCGTGGCCCAAGGAGTGGGGGACGAACCCGACGTGCGCGGCCGACGACCCGCAGCGGTTCGGCAAGAACGCGTACACGGGGCTGTACCACAGCGAGAAGGTGCAGGAGTACGTGAAGGCGCGCGGCGGCAAGGTGCACGTGGTCGAGCTCGGCTGCGGGACCGGGGCCGGGGCGCACCACGTGGCCTCGAAGGTGCTGCCGAATTGCACCTACGAGGCGGTGGACATGCAGCTGGCGGGGATCGAGACGTGCCGGCGCAAGTTCGTGCCGGAGCTCGGCGGGCGGCTGGTGGCGACCCACGCGGACGCGACGAAGGTGGGGCTGGCGGACGCGTCGGCCGACATCGTGGCGGTGTGCGAGACGCACGTCACCGAGCGCACCGGGGTGTGCACGCCGGAGGACCAGAAGTTCTTCCAGACGATGTTCCGCGTGCTCAAGCCCGGCGGCTTCTTCGTGTGGGGCAACGCGATCCCCGATCCGACGTGGAAGCCCTGCTACGAGTTCCTCGAGTCGCTCGGCATGAAGATGGTCGAGGAGCACGACGTGACCAAGCTGGCCGTGCAGGCGCGCGACGAGGACAAGGGCCGCGTCGACGCCTACGTCGACCACTGCCTCGGCAAGTTCTTCGGCTTCAAGATCCCGGTGCTCGGCAACCAGCGGGCCCAGGAGGCGCGGATGGCGATGGAGAACTTCTATCGCAACCCGGGCACCAACCTGTACCGCAACATGACCGACGGGACCGACAGCTACAAGGTCGTCACGTTCCAGAAGTCCTGAGCGCGGGCGCGGGCGTGCGGCCGCGTCGGCCGCACGCTGCGTCTCACGCGGGGGTCACTGCGGGATCCCGCAGATCCCGACGTTCTCGAGCCCCGGCGGCGGCGTGACGCCGTTGTACCAGGGGATGCACTCCATCGTGGCGTCGAACTTGGCGCAGGGGTCCATCTCGGTGGTGTCGCACCACGGGGTGCAGCACAGGCCCTTGTCGCAGCCGGGCACGTACTGCTCGAACACGCAGCCGTAGCCGGGCTCGCAGGTCGACCAGCCGAAGCAGTCGTCGCCGAAGACCTTGCCCATGCCCTCCTGCGCGACCGGGAGGCAGACGAAGCCCGAGTTGCCGACGGTGGTCGCGTCCATGTAGCAGCCGTCGCCGTCCTTGCAGTTCTGGATCAGCGGGTCGCACTTGTTGAAGCAGTTGCCGAGGTCGAAGCCGAAGAACAGCTGCACGCAGGTCTTGGTGTCCGAGCCGCAGTCGGGCATGTCCTTGCTGCCGCCGCAGTACTGCAGGCAGAAGCCGTTGCCGTCGTAGTCGAGGTCGAGGCAGACCGAGCCGATGACGCAATTGTCGTCGCCGAGGCCGTCGGGGCCGACGGTGCACGGCTCGTCGAACGCCTTGGGGTTCTCGATCTCGGGCACGCACTTGATGCCGACCGGGATGAAGGTCTGCGGCGGGCCGTAGCCGGTGCACTTCTGGCCGGCGGGGCAGTCCTGCTTGTAGACGTCGCACATGCCGCCGATGGCGCCGGTGTCCTCGGAGGTCGAACTGCCGGAGGTCGGGGCTTCGGTGGTCGGGGCCGGGCCGGTGGTCGAGGTCGAGGCGGCCTGGCCGCCGGTGGTCGGGTCGGGGCCCGAGGAGCCGGTGGTCGGCGGGTCCGACGAGGTCGGCATGCCGGAGGTCATCGGGAGCCAGTCCTCGCCGCAAGCGGCCAGGAGGAGGCCCGCAGCGAGGCCGAACGGGACGGTTCTGCCGGAGAGACGCATGGATCGAGCCCTGCGCGACGCTAGCGGCCCCGCACCGCGAGTGTCAAGTTGTGCACGCGCCTGTGCACGTCGTTGCACGCCTGGCGCGTAGCGAGGATGAAGGCGGCTGCGGCGGCGTCGATCGACGATCGTGATCCCCGTCGCAGCGACGCGGTCGGTGCAATTGTCGGCGCCGTGTGCCTATCATCGGCGCTCGATCATGACCCCCCGTCGACCTGTCCCCGCGAACCTCCGGTCGCTCTCCTGCGCGGCGCTGCTGGCGATGCCGATGACCGCGTGCCTCGAGCCGTACACCTCGACGACCGACGGCGCCGGCGCGTCGTCCGGCGGGGCGACCACCGACGGGGCGCCGACCACCGGCGTGCCCACGGGGTCGACCAGTGGGACCGGCGGGACCGGCGGCGAGCCGCTGCCGCCGGCCGACATCCCCGCGGGCTGCAACCCGATCGCGTACGCGAACGACTGCATGCTGCCGTACCCGTCGGACGTGTTCCTCGTGCCGGACGGGGCGCAGCCGAGCGGGTCGCGGGTCGAGCTGACCGACGCGGCCGTCCCGAAGACCGCGATGGGGGCCCCGTTCAATGTGTTCAGCGCGCACCCGGCCGACGGCTTCTCGCAGCACATGCCGATCCTCGCGCTGTTCCCCGCGGGGATCGACACCGCGAACCTGACGTTCCACCCCGACGGCGGCGACGCGACGCTGTCGCCGACGAGCCCCACTCTGCTCGTCGACACGGAGACGGGCGAGCTGGTGCCGCACTGGGTCGAGCTCGACGCGATGACCGACGACGCGGCCCGCCAGACGCTGATCGTCCGGCCGTTCGTGCGGCTCGCCGATCGGCGCCGCTACATCGTCGCGTTCCAGGGGCTCGTCGGCAAGGACGGGACCAAGGTCGCACCGCCGCTGGGGTTCGCGCACGTGCTCCGCGGCGAGGTCGCCGGCCACGCGGTGCTGGAGCCGCTGGCGGCGCGCTACGAGGCCGACATCTTCCCGGCGCTCAAGGCCCTCGGGGTCGAGCGCGACGGGCTGCAGCTCGCGTGGGACTTCACGACCGCGAGCGACGAGCGCAACACGCGGGACATGCTGGCGATCCGCGACGACATCATGGCGGCGTTCGATCAGGACGGGCCGAAGGTGACGATCAAGAAGGTGGTCCAGCCGGCCAGCGACGAGATCGAGCTGCGCGTCGAGGGCACGATCGAGGTGCCGCTGTACCTCGAGGCCGACGAGCCGATGGCGCGCCTGCACCGCGACGGGAGCGGCGCGGTGACGCCGAACGGGACGACGACGGCGGCGTTCACGTTGCAGGTGCCGAAGTCGGCGTTCCCGGTCGACGTCGGGTTCACGCCGGCGCGGATCGTCCAGTTCGGCCACGGGTTCTTCGGCGAGCGCGAGGAGATCAACTGGGGGGCGATGCGCGGCTTCTCGGCCGAGCGCGGGCTGGTGATGGTGGCGGTCGAGTGGGCCGGCATGGCCGCGGAGGATCGGCCGGCCGTCGTCGAGACGCTCTTCGCTCAGCCGTCGGACACGTTCCTGTTCACCGACCGGCTCCACCAGGGCTTCGCCAACCAGCTCGCGCTCAGCTACGCGATCAAGACGACGCTCACGCAGGTCGACGAGCTCAAGGTGTTCTCGAAGCTGGTCTACGACCCCGAGCAGGCCTACTGGTACGGGATCTCGCAGGGGTCGATCTTCGGCATGACGCTCCTCGCGCTGACGCCGACGCTCGACAAGGGCGTGCTCAGCGTCGGCGGCGGGCCGTACTCGCTGATGATGACTCGCTCGGGCTCGTTCCGTGACCTGTTCCTGCTGGCGATGTCGGCCGTCGGCGACGACCCGGTGCTGATCCAGAAGTTCATCGCGCTGAGTCAGCACACCTGGGACCGCGTCGACCCGATGACCTACGCGTCGCACGTCGTCGAAGACCCGTACCCGGGCAGCGCCGCGCCCACCGTGTTGTTCCAGTACGGGATCGGCGATCACTCGGTGAACAACCTGGCGAGCCACCTGCTGCTGCGTGCGGCCGGGATCGACATGCTCTCGCCCACCGCGGAGTCGCCGTGGGGCCTCGGCTCGACGCCGGCGCCGGCGTCGGGCTCGGCGGCGGTCGTCGTCGACTTCCACGTGCCCGAGCTGCCCGGCGTCGAGGCCAAGCTGCCCGACGAGCCGCCCGACGAGTACAACGTTCACGAGCTGGTGCGCCGCAACGCAAAAATTCGCGACCAGATCGACGCCTTCATGAGCCCCGGCGGCGCGATCGAGAACTTCTGCGACGGGCCGTGCGATCCAGAGTGAGCGCGGCGACGCCCGGGCGCGCGCGATCGTGTCGCGCGCGCGATCCGGGCCAGGCGTGTGCGCAAGAATTCCGTGGACGTCGCGGAGTCGACGGCTCAGCATGGGCACGTGGTGGAGCGGTCTGGACACGTAGACCACGGCCCCAAGCGCCACGACAGTGAGGCGGACGACGAGGTCCAGACGTTCGGGAGCCTGCTCGAGCTCTCGTCCGAGTTCGTGATCGTGCGCGTCAGCCCCGATGTGCCGGCGGAGCTGCTCGACAGCGCGTTCGAGGCGTTCGCGCCGGCGCTCGCGGCGGCGGCCCGCGCCGTCGCGCCGACGCTGCCGCCCGGCGGCGCCGCCGACCTCGGCCCGGCCCCCGGAGAACCCGGGCGGCGCGCCACGATGTACGCGGCGTCCGAGGGGTGGGTGATCGAGCTGCTGCCCGCGAGCCCCACGTTCGACGCGGGCGCGGCGCTGCAGCTCGTCCACGACGCGATGGCCATGGCGGCGGGCAGCGCGGCGATCGGGACGCTGTGTGAATTCGTCGCGCGGGGCCTCCGCCGGGTGACGGGCCACGATCGCGTGGTCGTGACCCGCGACGGCCGACGCGGAGGCGGGCAGCCGATCGTCGAGGTCCACGCGCCCGAGCTCGGGCCGCTCGCGCACCCGGAGCTCGCGGCGCCGCGGGCGGCGTCCGTCGACGGTGTGCAGGCGATCGCGGACGCGGAGGCCGTGACGACGCGGCTGCTCGGACCACCAGGGCGAGCCGGCGCGGTCGGGCTGCTGCGGGCGCCGGGCGAGGCGACGCGCGGGCGCCTGCGCATGGCCGGCGTTCGCGCGATGCTCTCGGCGGAGATCGTCCGCGGCGGTCGCACGTGGGGCGTGCTCGAGTGTCAACACCGCGAGCCGCGGGCGCCGACGGCCGCCGAACGGGCGCTGCTCGCCGCGTTGGCGCGCGCGCTGGGCTCTGCGCTCGGCGCGGACGAGCCCGCGCTCGCGCGGGCGGCGGTCCACGAAGTCGTCACGGCGAGCCTTGGCGAGGCGGTGGTCCTGTTCAACAACGGCGGGATCGTGACCTACTGGAACGACGCGGCGACGCGGATCCTCGGGTGGAGCGCAGAGGACACGCTCGGCCGCGCGCTGCTCGAGCTGTTCGCCGAGGAGGAGCGCCTCGCGCTGATGGCTCACTTCGTCGGGCTCGATCAGGGGCCGGTCGAGGTCGAGTTCGAGGTCTCGGTGCGCGACGGGTCGATCCGCCGCCTCGTGTCGCGGGCGCAGCGCTACTTCGCCGCCGACGGCGCGCCGATCGGCGTGTGCGCGACGTTCCGCGACGTGACCGCGCACCGCCGCGCCGAGATGGCGCTGCGCGAGAGCGAGGCGCGCTTCGGGGCGCTGGCCGACGCGGCGCCGGTGCTGATCTGGGTGTCCGACGCGACGGGCCGGCGGACGTTCGTCAATCAGGCGTGGCTGGCGTTCACCGGGCGCGCGATGGGCGACGAGCTGGGCGAGGGCTGGCTGGCGAGCGTGCACCCGGAGGACCGCGCCGGCGGCCTGGCCCGGGCGCGCGAGGCGATGGCCTGCGGCGAGCGGATCGAGCTCGAGTACCGGCTGCGCAGGCGCGACGGGGAGTACCGCTGGATGTTCGACGCCGCGTCGCCGCGGCGGGCCGAGGACGGCGCGGTCGCGGGCTACGTCGGCTCGTGCGTCGACATCACGGAGCGCAAGCGGGTCGAGGCCGAGAGCCGGATGTGGGTGCAGCGGCTCGCGCTGGCGCTCGACTGCGGCAAGCTCGGCGTGTGGGAGCTGGACCTCGAGTCGGAGCGCGTGGTGTGGGACGAGCGCTGCATCGAGCTGTTCGGGATGACGCCGGCGGAGTTCGACGGGACCTACGCCGGGGCGGTGCGGCGGATCCACCTCGACGACCTCCCGGCGCTCGAGGACAGGGTGCGTCTCGCCATCCAGCGGCGCGAGGAGTTCGACTACGCGTTCCGCGTGATCATGCCGGCCGGCGAGGTCCACTGGCTGAGCGGGCGCGGACACGTGGTGCAGGACGCGAGCGGCGCGGTCGTGCGGACGATGGGGGTGGTCGAGGACGTGACGGCCCGCCGCGCGGTCGAGGAGGCGCTGCGCACGAGCAACCGGCTGTACGAGGTGCTCACCGAGGCGATGCAGGACGCGGTCGGCCTCGTCACGCGCCGCGGACGGATCGCGTACGTCAGCCCGTCGGTGCAGCGCCTGCTCGGCTACTCGGCCGACCAGCTGGCGTTCGAGGCGGACCTCGAGTGGATCGCCGAGGCGGACCGCGAGGACGTGCTGCGCGCCGCGCAGGACGCGTTCGACGGCCGCGCGGAACGGGCCGAGTGCCGGATCCGCCACCGCAACGGGTCGTTCGTGGCGATCGAGGCGATCATGACGCCGCTGCGCGACGAGTCGGGCTGGAGCACCGGCATCGTCGTGTGCCTCCGCGACATCGCGCTGCGCCGGGACGCCCAGGAGGCGCTGGGCGACGCGCACCGGCGGTTCGCCGAGCTGGTCGCCACCGTCGACGGCATCGTGTGGGAGGCCGACGCCGGGACGTCTCAGTTCCGCTTCGTCAGCCGCGCGGCCGAGCGCATGCTCGGCTATCCGCTCGAGAGCTGGCTGGAGGCCGGGTTCCTCCACGAGCACGTGCACGCCGACGACTGCGCGGCGGTGCTGCGCGCGTGGACGGAGTCGCGGGCGCGCGACGAGAACCAGCGGCTCGAGTACCGGATGTTCGCGGCCGACGGGCGGATCGTGTGGTTGCAAGACACGGTGACGATCGTCCACGGCGAGCGCG
>WBZU01003285.1_pt1 | contig 10660 bp, 13 predicted proteins | sample 5204311 | NCBI WGS metagenome assembly WBZU01 (sample SAMN12344359, study PRJNA552823) | activated sludge metagenome | biome: Activated sludge suspended growth; feature: Nitrification reactor; material: Wastewater; isolation source: activated sludge from nitrification reactor of wastewater... | reverse complement strand
CCATGTCATCCCCTGGGTGATGACGTTCTCGAAGGCCACGGGGACGGCCGGCTGCGCTGCCGGATCCGCCGCGGGCAGCACGGCGTAGCCGGAGAACACCCCGTCGGGGTCGGCGTCGGGCGGGGTCGGGGCGACCGTGATCTCCACCTGCAGGTCGCCGTTCGGGAACCGCCACGTCACCAGGCGCGGGCCGCCGCAGTCCTTCTGCGGGTCCGGCGGCAGGCCAGGGTCCTCGGCCGGCGGCCCGAGCAGCGCGGTGAGCGCGGCGACCGCGTCGGCCGCCGGCGTCCCGAAGGTCACGTCTCCGATCGCGTCGCCGCGCAGCAGCACCGGCGTGGCCGCCGGCACGGTGTCGGGTGGCACGGTGTCGGGTGGCACGGTGTCAGGTGGCACGGTGTCGGGTGGCGGCGTGGTGATCGGCGGGTCGGTGGCGACCGGCTCGGTGGGTGGCGGTGGGGGCGGCGTGGTGTCCGGCGGGTCGGTGGGCGGCGGCTGCGTGGGCTCGGTGGTGGGCGGCGGAGGTGTGCCGCACAGGCACACGGCGATTCCCGTCGCCTTCGACCCGGACCGGCCGGCGCCGCCGTCATAGGTCACCAGGTAGGCCGCGGCCGAGGCCACCGCCGCCGGGTACAACCCTTGGCGGCCGCGCACGTCGACGGGGGCGCCATAGATGTCGGCCACCTCGCCGGCCGTGGTTCCCAGATCGATGCCGTCCACGGTCACCGGCGCGTCGGGTTGCACGCCCACCAACACCCGGTCGCCGTCGAACACGTAGGTCACATCGCCGACGCGTAGCTGGCGCAGCCCGCCGAGATCCCACAACCCGGGGTGCTCGGTGGAGTCGTTCCACGACGGCAACCCGTCGAGCTCGGCGGCGAGCTGGTCGTACGACTCGCCCAGCACCGCGGGCCCGTACCCACTGGCGGTGAGCAGCACCAGCGGCGGGACGGTGTCCACCGGCGGCAGCGACGTGGTGGTCGTGGTGGACGTCGGCGTCTCTCGCGGCACGCACAGGCACAAGATCACCGCGGCAACCGTCGAGCGGTTGCGCTCCGGGTTCCCGTCGTAGGTCATCAGGTACCCGGCCGCGGTCTGGCGTGATGCCGTGTACAGCGCCGTGCGGCCCTGCACCTGGGTGGGCTCGCCGTACAGCTCCTTGACATCGGCGGACGTGGAGTCGAGGGTCACCCCGTCGACGGTGATCGGCCGGAACGGCTGGATCCCCACCAGACGCTGGTCGTCGGCGAAGTAGTAGTACGCGCTGTCGTAGGTGATCCGCGTCAGGTTGCGCAGGTTCCACAGACCGGCCACCTGGCGCCCGTCGTCCAAGGCCGGGAACCCGTCGAGCACGCCGGCCAGGTCGTCGTATGTCGCCCCGAGCTGCGCGGGCCCGTAGCCGCTCGGGGTGAGCAGGGTGACGTTCGTCGGTTGTGCCGTGACCACCCCGAGGCGGCGCTCTAGCTCGGACGTGTCGTCGGCGGTCACGAACAGCCCGCCGGTGGCGTTGGCGATGCAGGCCAGCTGCTCGGACAGCCCGATGGTCAGCCCGACCGTGGACACCGTGATGTCCGGGTACTTGTCCTTCAACGCCCGCGCCGTCGCGCAACCCTCCGGCGGGGCGCAGGTCTCCTCACCGTCGGTCACGATGATCACCGTGCCGCGCCGGTCCGGCAGCGACAGCACCGCACGCTCCATCGAGCGGGCGATCGGGGTGAAACCGCTGGGCTCGATCCCGTTGATCTTGTCCACCAGGCTGGCCCGGTAGTCCTCGTTCAGGGTGCGCACCGCAGACAGCGTGCGGATGTCCTTGCAGCTCTCGTCGCGGTCCTCGTCGCGGTTGCTGCTGCGCGTGCCGTAGGCGATCAGGCCCACCCGGGTGTTCACTGGCAGCGAACGGACCACGGCCACCGCTGCCCGTTTGGCGGCCGTCATCCGGTTGGGGGCCACGTCGCGCTTGCCCATGCTGCCCGAGCCGTCGACGACCACGACGAGGTCTCCCGGCGTCTGCTGGGGCGGGCTCTGCGGGCGCCCGCCCACCTGCCGGCCGGCGTCAGCCGGCGGGGCCCCAACAGCGGTGACCAACCCGAGGCACGCCAGCGCGACCGCCGACCGTGCCCGCACACTGGAACTCACGATCTGCACCACTCGGAGCACGGCATCCTCCTGTCGTCGACGCCGCTCTCGCGGACCCGGACGCCCCGGAGCATAGAGACCACCGCGGCCGGGCGGCCCGCGGCCCCGGGCCGTACCATGTGTGCCGTGGATCACGCCACCGATGGGCCGACGGCCGGGCCCGGCGGCGACGCCGGCATCCTGCGTGTGGACGTCCTCGACACCCATGAGCTCGGCGCCGACGTGCTCGCCGAGCTCCGCATCATGCTGGAGCAGGCGTTCGACGGCAGGCTCGACGACCACGACTGGGCGCACACGATGGGCGGCACGCACGCCGTGGCCCGCCTCGGCGCCGACGTGGTGGGTCACGCCGCCGTGGTGCCACGGCGGATGCGGATCGCCCGCCAGGCCGTGGACGTGGGCTATGTCGAGGGGGTCGCCGTCACCGCGGCGCACCGTCGCCGGCGGATCGGCCAGCGGGTGATGGCCCCGCTGCACGACATCATCCGCCACGAGTACGACCTCGGCTGCCTGTCGGCGGGTGATGACGTGGCCCACTTCTACCGCGCCCTGGGCTGGTGGCAGTGGAAGGGCGCCACCTGGGTGGACACTCCGCACGGCACGCTGCGCACCGCCGACGACGACGGTGGCATCTACGCCCACCCGGGCCGGCTGAAGCTGGACCTCAACGCCTTGCGCTTCGAGGACCTCACCTGCGACTGGCGTCCCGGCGACGTCTGGTAACCGCCGTATGGGCGCGATTCCCTCGGTTATCCGAAGTCTTCGCGCCCATGCGGGCCTGGGAGGCCGGGAGCGGTGGCCGGGCGGGTGCCGCCCGAGGTGTGCGTCAGCCGCGAGGTGTGCGTCAGCCGCGAGGTGTGCGTCAGCCGCGCTGGCGGGAGCGGTGATCGAGCCACGACAGGGCAGCAAGCACCACGAAGGCGAGGGACAGGGTCCAGCCCACCCAGGTGATGTCGGGCTTGCCCTTCTCGTGCGGGATCAGCGGGATCAATGCCGCGCAGGCCACGGCGGCGAAGACGAAGAACACGGCGCGCTTGTCCATCAGTTCAACACCTCCACCAGCCAGTAGGTCAGGATCGCGACCGCGGCCGAGCCGGGAATGGTCAGCACCCATGCCCACAGCACGCGGCGGGCCACGTTCCAGCGCACCGCGGACATCCGGTTGGCCGACCCGACACCCACGATGGCGCCGGTGATGGTGTGCGTGGTGCTGACCGGGATGCCGTTGTGGCTGGCGAAGAACAGCGTCGCCGCCGCAGCAGTCTCGGCGCACACCCCGCCCATCGGCTCCAGCTTGGTGAGCTTGGTCCCCATGGTGCGCACGATCTTCCAGCCGCCCATCATGGTGCCGAGGGCGATGGCCGCGTGGCACGACAGCACGATCCACAGCGGGAGGCCGTCGGGGTTGTCCAGCACGCTCTTGTCCAGGTGCTTGGCCCCGATCAGCAGGGCAGCGATGATGCCCATCGTCTTTTGCGCATCGTTGGCCCCGTGACCCAGGCTGAACGCCGCCGCCGACAGCAGCTGCAGGCCGCGGAACGTCTTGTTCACGGCGCGCTTGGCACGGATCTTGTGGACGATCCACATCACCACGATCAGCAGGGTGAAGCCGAGGAGCAGGCCGATCAGGGGCGAGTAGATGATGAACACGCCCGTCTTCTTCAGCGTGGTCAGGCTGACCACGTGACCACCGGCCTTGGCGATGCCCGCCCCTACCATCCCGCCGATCAGGGCATGCGACGAGGACGAGGGCAGCCCCATCCAGGCGGTCAGCACGTTCCAGAAGATGGCCCCCATCAGCCCGGCAAAGACCAGCCCGATGGAGATCACGTCACTGGAGACGATCTTGGCGATGGCGTTGGCCACCTCCAGCGGAAGGACCAGGAACGAGATGAAGTTGAAGAACGCCGCCCACAGCACGGCCTGCCACGGCTTCAGCACCCGGGTGGCCACCACCGTGGCGATCGAGTTCGCCGCGTCGTGGAAACCGTTGACGAAGTCGAAGATCAGCGCGATCGCCACCACGAGGACGACCAGGGTCATGGCCACGTTCTGTCCTACGCGTGCTTGACGCCGATGGCCTGCACCACGTCACTGGCGTCCTCGATGGCATCGATCGCCGACTCGATCGCCTCGACGATGTTCTTCCAGCGCAGGATCTCCAGGGCGTCGTGCTGACCGCTGAACAGCTCGGCGACCACGCGCCGGTAGGTGCCGTCGGCCTCGCTCTCCAATCGCTCGATCTCGTCACCCACCTCGGCAACGCCCTTCAGGTTGTGCAGGCGTGACACCAGCACCTTGTTGGCGTCGGCGGCCCGCACCAGGAGGTTGAACTGATCGGTGACACCGGGGATCATCGTCTGCACGTTGTGCATCCGCAGGTGATCGGCCACGGCGCGCATCTCGTCGAGCACGTCGTCGAGGTGGTTGGACAACTCCTGGATGTCCTCCCGATCGAACGGGGTGACGATCGAGGTCTCCAGCAGGTTGCGGATCTTCCTGGTGACCTCATCGCCGGCCCGCTCTGCGTCGAGGATGGCGGTCACACCGGCTTCGGACACCGGCAGGTTGGAGGCCAGGGCAGCAAGCGCCGCCGCGGTGGACGCGATGTAGTCGGCCTGCTGGGCGAAGAGCGGGTAGAAGGACTCGTCCCTCGGAATCAGGCGAAAGCGCACGGCAGGAGACTACGCGCCGGCATGAACGTCAGGAAAACGGAAGCTGAACGGAGGCTGAACTCAGACGAGCTCGATGCGCGCCATGGGGGCGTTGTCGCCCTGGCGCGGGCCGAGCTTGAGGATGCGCAGGTAGCCACCGTTGCGCTCCATGTACCGCGGGGCGACGTCGTTGACCAGCTTGTGGGTCATCTCCTTGTCGCCCAAGTACCCCTGGATCTGGCGGATGCGGTGAACCCGCATGCTGCCTTCGTCCTGGGCCTTCTTGGCCTTGGTAATCAGCTTCTCGGCGATCGGGCGCAGGGCCTTGGCCTTGGCCTCGGTGGTCACGATCACCTCAGCGGCGAACAGTGACGCGGCCAGGTTGGCCATCATCAGTTTCTGGTGTGCGGCGTCGCCACCGAAGTTGCGGGCACGGCGTGGAGTTGCAGGCATGGTCGTTCTTCTTCTTTCTCAGCCCGCTCAGCCGCGCAGCGTGAGGCCGCGCTCGTCGAGCTTCTGCTTGACCTCGTCCAGGCTCTTCTGCCCGAAGTTGGTGATGTTCAGCAGGTCGTCTTCGGTCTTGGTGAGCAACTCGCCCACCGTGTTCACCTGGGCCCGCTTGAGGCAGTTCCGCGGACGCTCGGACAGGTCGAGGTCCTCGATCGGCAGGTCCAGGTCCGGGCTGCTCACGGCAGCGTTGGTGACCTCGCCCAGCTCCAGGCCCTGGGGCTCGTCGGAGAGGTTGGCCACCAGGTCCACCAGGCTGCGCAGCGTGGCGCCGGCCGAGGCCAGCGCTTCGCGCGGCGTGATCGAGCCGTCGGTCTCGATGTCGATGACCAGACGCTCGAAGTTGGTGCTCTGCTCCACACGGGTGGGCTCGATCTCGAACATCACCCGGCGCACCGGGGAGAAGATGGCGTCGATCGGCACGACGCCGATCGTGCGGTTCTGGGTCTCCCGGTCGCTGGAGAGGTACCCCCGGCCACGGCCCACGGTGAGGTCCACGGCGAGGCGGCCCTTGCTGTTCAGCGTGGCGATGTGCAGGTCACCGTTGAGGATCTCGATGTCGGCCGGGCACTTGATGTCGGAGGCCTTGATCTCGGCCGGGCCACGCACGTCGAGACGGAGGACGACGTCCTCGTCGGCGGTGGAGGTGAGCACGATGTCCTTGATGTTCAAGATGACGTCGGTGACGTCCTCGGCGACACCCTGGATGGTGTCGAACTCATGCAGGGCCTCGTCGAAGCGGACCGCCGTGATGGCCGCGCCGGGGATGCTGGACAGCAGCGTGCGCCGCAGGGAGTTGCCGATGGTGTGGCCGAAGCCCGGCTCCAGCGGGCCGACAGCAAAGCGCTGCCGAGTGGGGTGATCCTCGCCGAGAGCTTCGACGGTGGGGCGCTGGATGACAAGCATGGTGCTTCCTCTGGTACCTGGTGACGTGACGATGACTTCGAGAGACGATTACTTCGAGTAGAGCTCGACGATGAGCGACTCACGCACGGGCACGTCGATGTGCTCACGCTGCGGGAGATCGCGCACAGTGACCTGCTTGCCGCCGTCGCCGGTCTCCAACCAGCCGACGACCGAACGGTCGAGCACGTCGATGTTGTGCTGGATGACGATCATCGCCCGGCCCTTGGGGGACAGGCTGATGACCTCACCCTTGCGGACTCGGTAGCTGGGGATGTTGACCCGCTTGCCGTTGACCTGGATGAGCCCGTGGCTGACGAACTGGCGGGCCTGCGGGCGGGTGCTGGCCCAGCCGGCGCGGTAGACGATGTTGTCCAGACGCTGCTCGAGCAGGCGCAGCAGGTTCTCGCCGGTGGGGCCCTGCAGGCGCACGGCCTCTTCGTAGGTGTTGCGGAACTGACGCTCCAGCACGCCGTAGATGTACTTGGCCTTCTGCTTCTCCTGCAGCTGGGCCAGGTACTCACTGCCGGCGTTGCGGCGGCGAGTGCGCCCGTGGGCGCCGGGCGGGAATGGGCGGCGCTCCAGGGCCTTGCGGCCCTTTTCGTTCTCGAAGATGTTGGTGCCCAGGCGGCGGCTGACGCGCACCTTGGGGCCGGTGTAACGAGCCATGATCAGGTCCTACGGCGCTTCGGCTGACGGCAGCCGTTGTGGGGGACGGGGGTGACATCCTTGATCGAGGTGACCTCGATCCCGGTGTTCTGAATGCTGCGGACGGCGGTGTCGCGGCCGGAGCCCGGCCCCTTCACCTGCACCTCGACACGGCGCAGGCCGTGCTCCATCGCCGCCCGAGCGGCCTTCTCGGCTGCGGTCTGGGCGGCGAACGGGGTGCTCTTGCGCGAGCCCTTGAAGCCGACGCCACCAGCCGACGCCCACGAGATCACGTTGCCCTCGGTATCGGTGATCGACACGATCGTGTTGTTGAACGAGCTCTTGATGTGCACGACGCCAACGGAGACGTTCTTCCGCTCACGCTTGCGGGGGCGACGACCGCCCGGCTTCGGCTTGGCCATTACTTCCTCACAGCCTTCTTCTTGTTGGCGACGGTCTTCTTGGGGCCCTTACGGGTACGGGCGTTGGTGTGGGTGCGCTGGCCGCGGACCGGCAGGCCCTTGCGGTGGCGGACGCCCTGGTAGCACTGGATCTCGATCTTCCGCTTGATGTCCTGGGCCACGTCGCGGCGCAGGTCACCCTCGACGGTGAGGTTGGCGTCCACCCACTGGCGGATGCGGTTGACCTCTTCTTCGGTCAGGTCACGCACGCGCTGGTCGGCATCGAGGCCGGTCTCGGCGCAGATCTTCTGGGCCGTCGGCTTGCCAATGCCGAAGATGTAGGTGAGGGCGATCTCCAACCGCTTCTCGCGGGGGATGTCAACGCCGGAAATACGAGCCATGGGAAACCTTGCGTGCCTTTTCTCAGCCCTGACGCTGCTTGTGCCGGGGGTTATCGCAGATGACCATGACGCGACCGTGCCGCCGAATCACTTTGCACTTGTCACAGATTTTCTTCACGCTGGGACGGACCTTCATGGTTCTCTCTGATCACTTGTATCGATACGTAATCCGACCTCGGGTGAGGTCGTACGGAGTGAGCTCTACCTGGACCTTGTCGCCTGGGAGAATGCGGATGTAGTGCATGCGCATCTTCCCGGAGATATGCGCCAACACCCTGTGTCCGTTTTCGAGCTCGACACGGAACATGGCGTTGGGCAGACTCTCCTGAATCGTGCCTTCGAGCACGATGGCGTCATCTTTGGGCTTCGGCAGAGGGGCCTCCTCGAACGGTGGGGTAGGGGCCGAGGTGGAGGATGCGCACGCGCAACTGCCTCCAAGGCCGAGGAGCAATGCTAGCGGCCGGGATCGGCAAACGCCAATGGCCCGCGACGATTCCCTACCGATCGTCCCGGCACCGCCCGAACCCTAGCAACCCGCCCTCGCCGGGTCACGGATTTCCTGCACCCCCCTCCGGTCCGTGAGCCCCGGGCGTCCCCCGGCGTCCCGCTGCTCACGGATGGGGTGGGAAGGCGCCGGCGGGTGTCAGGCGACGGTCCAGCGGTCGTGGTTGGTGCAGGTGTTCTTGACGTCGCAGTAGAAGTCGAAGCTCCACGTGCCACCCTCCCGACCCACGCCGCTGTGGCGGCTGCCGCCGAACGGGGCGCGCAGGTCACGGACGAAGAAGCAGTTGACCCACAACGTGCCGGCGACGAGTTGGGCGCTGACGCGCTCGGCGCGGGCCTGGTCACCGGTGAACAGCACGCCGGCCAGGCCGAACTCGGTGCCGTTGGCCAGGGCGATCGCCTCGTCCTCGGTGTCGAAGGTCTGCAACGTCAGCACCGGACCGAAGACCTCTTGGGTCAGGATCTCGCTGCCCGGCCTGGCGCCGACGAACAGGGTGGGCCGGTAGTACAGGCCGCCGAGATCCGTGTTCGGGCCGCCACCGATCACGGCCTGGGCACCGTCGGCCTTGGCCCGCTGGACGAAGCCGTCGATGCGCTCGAAATGCTCACGGCTGACGTTCGGGCCGATGTCGGTGGCGAGATCTCGCGGGTCTCCCTGGCGCAGGGTTGCCGCCCTGGCGACGAAGCGCTCGAGGAACTCGTCACGGATGCTGGCCTCGACCAGCAGGCGCACGCCCGCCAGGCAGACCTGGCCGGCGTTGTCGTACTGCTCCACGGCGTTGGCCACGGCCGAGTCGAGGTCGGCATCGGCGAACACGATCATCGGGCTCTTGCCGCCCAGCTCGAAGCTGCACGGCGTGAGGTTGGACGCTGCCGAGGCGGCAATCAGCCGGGCGGTGGGCACGGAGCCGGTGAAGCTGATCCGGCTCACGTCGGGGTGCCCGGTCAACGCCGGACCGACGTCTTCGCCAGAGCCCTGCACCACGTTGAACACACCGGGCGCGAGACCGGCCTGTGCCGTGATCTCGGCGAGGACGCCGGCGGTCAACGGGCTCCACTCGGCTGGCTTCAGCACCACCGTGCACCCGGCGGCCAGGGCCGGGGCCACCTTCCAGGTGGCCAGCATCAGCGGGGCGTTCCACGGCGTGATCAGCACGGCCACACCGCTGGGGTCCCACGACACATGGTTGGTGTGGCCGCGCGTCTCGAACGGCGGGTGACGGAGATCGTTGACCAGGTAGTCGGCGAAGAAGCGGAAGTTGTGAGCGACGCGTGGCATGACGCCGCGCAGGTGGCTGCGCAGGAGGGCGCCGTTGTCGGTGGTCTCGACGATGGCCAGTTCGTCGATGCGCTGCTCGACCAGGTCGGCGATGCGGTGCAGCACCGCGGCCCGCTCGGCTGGGGTGGTGGACGCCCACGCCGGGAACGCCGCCTTCGCCGCGGCCACGGCGGCGTCGGCCTCGGCGGTACCACCCCGCGCCACCTGGCCGATCACGGACTCGTCGATGGGTGAGATGTCGTCGAAGGTGGCCGGCTGGGAGACCGACGGCACCCACTCGCCCCCGATCCAGTGATCGGTGGGGACGGCGTGCCCCGCTACGTCGACACGGTGCTGTGGCATGGAAGTCCGATCTGGGTGATTGTTCGTATCCAAACGATACGCGAGCCCAGCGGCCAGACCTTGCGGATGAAGTCGTACAGGTCGATCGACACGGCGCCGGTTGTCTGGTCACGGACGATTCCGCGCCGGTAGCGGTACTGTCGGCGCGGTGGCCTCTCCGTTCTCCACCGACGACGATGCCGTGCTTCGCCAGGTTGAGCGTGACGTCGCCACCGCGTTCGCCGGCAAGCCGTTCGACTTCGCCGCGCTCCTCGCTGTGTCAAACATCTTCCGGGTCGCCACGGCGGTGCGCCACCACATGGAACGGTTCGTGCTCAAGGACCATGCCCTTGGTTGGAGCGCGTTCGTCGTGCTGTTCGTCCTGCGCGTCTGGGGACCGCGCGAGCCCCACGAGCTGGCCGTCGAAGCGGGGGTCACGCCCGGCACGCTGACCGGCGTGCTGTCGACACTGGAGCGCCGCGGCCTGGCCGAGCGCCGCTCCCATGCCACCGATGGACGCCGCCTGCAGGTGCGCCTGACCCGCGCCGGGCGGCGCGCCGTCGACCAGATCATGCCGGTCTTCAACCAGCACGAGTCGCAGGTCACCGCCAACCTCACCGACGCCGAACGAGCCCAGCTGTCCTCGATGCTCCGCGCCATCCTGCGCACCCTGGACGAGGACTGAACCCACAGGAGATCCGATGCCGACCCCGAACCCAGTTCCTCGTCTTCCCGACGATCTCGACTACGTACGCACCACCGACGTGTTCGACAACACCACCGTGCCCGCCGGCCTGCTGCGCGCCCACCGTGTCGCCGACGGGGTGTGGGGACGCCTGGTCGTGCACACCGGCACCGTGACGTTCGTGTTTGAGGACGAGCCCGACCGGCCCATCGCCGTCCCCGCCG
>WBZU01003284.1_pt1 | contig 10662 bp, 8 predicted proteins | sample 5204311 | NCBI WGS metagenome assembly WBZU01 (sample SAMN12344359, study PRJNA552823) | activated sludge metagenome | biome: Activated sludge suspended growth; feature: Nitrification reactor; material: Wastewater; isolation source: activated sludge from nitrification reactor of wastewater treatment... | reverse complement strand
AGCAGTGAGTGGAAAACTACGCGTCAACTTGTCGATGAGTGTACAGCAAATATTCGCAGGCGACAGGAGGTTGGTGAGATTCGCCAACTGCTCAACGACCTTGCAGAGAAAAGATGGGTTGATCGTAAGCCTGTGCCATTGCGCACACGCGGATCTCTGCCTGGCAGCGGTCGTGCTGAGACGCGCGCCTGGCAACTGACCTTTGAGGGTGCACGGCAGCGGCGACTACGTCTCGGAGCGCCCACAGCACCAACGCATCCCCTTGGTGCATAAAAATCAATCACTTGTCCCACGACACGCCTGTCGTGGGATCTTTCTTATAGAAAAGCGCCCACCGCGGTGTGGCGGCAGGCACTGCTGTGAGGTATTTACGGAATGGCGACGGAGACGCTGAAGTAGTCGGTGCCGTCGTTGGCGAGATAAGAGACAGTTTGCATGTCGTCGTTGTAGTGCAGGTTCTGGATTTCGTCGAAGGCAGGACCCTCGATATCGTCGATCACGACGCGCCAGTCGCTGTCGTTTACCAGTGCGACGAGGTGATTCTGGGGTGTGAAGAAGTACGTGCTCACCCAGAAGTATCTCTTGGACCAGGCGCCGTGTTGCGTGGCGATCACGTGGCGCTTTGATGCCTTTGTAGCCATGTAGATGGGACCGAAGTATGGATTGTAGAGCAGGACCAGTGGAAATGCGAGGAGCTTTGCCCACCACTTGTGACAGTGCTCTTCTTGTTCCAGGCACGCAATGCAGCGAATCCAGAATCGGCTGAACCGATCGAGAGTCTTCTGGTACGTCACGCCAGTGTAGGCTACTGTGCTGCCGTCGGGAGAGAGTACGTAGCTGCGCAGTCCACCATATCGCTCGACCTCGGCGAAGTGTGGACCCTCGATGCCGCGGTGGGTCACGTACCCTTCGGACTGCGTCTGTGTTACCTGTGGTTTCGGCTTTGCGAGCGCACGTTCTGCTTCCAATGCTTCGCATGAGGGCAGCCGCAAGTCGAAGATCGAGCGCGCGCGTGGTTTGCTGGGGTCGATCGCTTCCTTGCCGAACACCTTGCCTTGTGGGCTGACGCGATAGTGCACCCCTGCTGCATAGTCGATGACCTCGACCATGCCACCGTAGTAGGTCTCGTAGAGCAGGCTGCCCGTCATGTCGACGCCATTGCGAAAGGTGAGAATGGGCGGTGACTTGTGGCCGGGCTGGTTGTGCCGCGGCATCGCCCGCCACAACAGCTCCTGGTTGCTGACCCATTGCAGTTGGTAGAGATCGTAGTTGGGAGGAAGTTGATAGGTGGTAACGCCATTGATGGCGATCGTCATGGGTTTGGTTGGCACGCTCGCGTCACACGATGTGGCCACCAAGGTGCCATCGAAGTTGATGGCGCAGTGTATGCCATCTGGCCCAGGGTGAATTTCGATCAGCTGGCCGTTGAACCAGAGATGGTGCGGCCAGTCGTCTTTCAGGCCACTGCGATTGGTGACGAAGACGACAGCCTGATTGTTGGGGGCCGGCATCGCACCGAGGTGCTTCTCGTCGTCCTGGCAATGGCTGTCGATGAAGCGTTGTTCGTGAACAAATGAGTTACCGTGCACCGCGGTCCTCCTGATCTTTCTTAGATGGTTCAGGCAACGTCTTACTCTATGAAAAATGGTGTAATTTGTCAATGAAAATGAAAAGCGGGCCGCGATGAGTCGCGACCCGCAAAAGGTCAGGGGAGAGCCTGAGAAGGGAACTGTTTCCTGGCCAATTTTTCGGCCAAGCCATTGTTTCCTCCGAAGGCCAGTTGCACCGTGGCCGTGGGGCTCACAGCGATATGAAGGCTGGACACACGGCCGAGATTGACGCCGTCGACCACACCGTTGAGTGGTCGCTTTACGGGGTCAACTGCACGCAGGAGAATTTCGCTGTTGAGCGAGAGGTAGCAGGGCCGAAAACCAATTGGCTCTGCAACATTTGAGCCGGCCAGCACCAGGGCCTGTGCATCCAGTGGTAGAGGTGATGCCCCCATGGCACTGGCATAGGCAGTCGATCCAGCAGGTGTAGCCACCAGGGCACCATCTGCCACGAGACGCTCCAGGCGGATCTCGCGATTTTGCTGGATCTCGATCCAGGCGGTCTGGCTCTTGGCGCGCTCGACCCAGGCATCGTTGAATGCCAGGACGTTGCGTCGTGTGCAATCGGTGCGGTACACCGAGACCTCCAGAAATGGGAGGTGGTGGATGTGTAGTTGTTCCGGAAGGCGACCATTGAGAAGTGATGGTTCATTGAGCAGGAAGCCGAGGTGTCCGACATTCACCCCGAAGAAGGGGAGGCGCTTGTGCCAGAGGCGGCGCACGGTGCGGAGCATGAACCCATCGCCACCGAAGACCATGATGAGGTTGGGCTGAGGTTTGACGAAGCTCCGATACGGCGCTGCGGCATCTGCGGCCTTGGGATTACGCTCGTCGGTGATGATCAGCAGTCGCGGATCGGGTAGTGGCTGGGTGAAGTTACCGAAGATCTGCATGGGGCTCCTTGGTCTCGTGCGCAGCGCGTGCGTTACGTAACTGGGTGGAGCTGATGTCCCACACACCAGCGGGATTGCGCTGGAAGACGTCGCGGAAGGCGTAAGGAATTGGTAGATCGCTGACGCGAACGACCTTTCCATCTTTGTTGATGCGATCGTTGACGTGGAAGACAATGCCTTGTTCGGCGAAATCTCGCAAACAGCGATCACGCCTTTTCTCGTTGCCATAGAAGCGCGGATCGAGAATGCGTTCGACGGTGTCGACGCCCACAGCGAAGTCTGCCTCGGGGTAGGCGATTGCCTTGTCCCGAAAGAGGCCGTCGCCGCGCGTCAGAATCACTGGCCAGCGTGCCAGAAACTGTTGGGCACGCCTGATCAGCACATCATCTGAGCAGTCGTCCTTGTCGGCATTTTTGCCGGTGATCTCGAAGATCACCTGCTTGCCGGTCAAGGCTTGAATACTGCGAGCGATCTGATCGTGGCCGAAGTGCAGCGGATTTGCGGACGCTGGATAGATGACCACGTCACCGTAGTCGCGACGCACAAGGGGCTGCGGGTTACCATCGAGGTTGATCAGCGTTGGAGATTCGAGATCTTTGACGCGAATATGTAACGCTGGTGGTCGCAGCTCCAGGAACCATCCAAGGTGACCGCGCTGCATTTCATCACACGTGATTACACCGTCAGGAAAGGTGATCGGGGTTTGGGGCAGCCCAGCCGTTACCATGATGGCATTGAGCATCATGATGTCGCAGAGATCACCATCGCCGCTACGGCCAAGTCGACCTTGATCGATCGTGAAGCTAGCGCAGGCAATACCGCGATTGGTGCGGGTGGCAAGATGGAAGCGTGTGCCGCCGCGCAAGATGCGCGTTGTGGCAACTGCTGCCGAGAGTCCCACGCCAATGATGTCGCCCTTCGCCTCGCACACCTCCTGGCAGCGAAAGTATGCTGCCTGTGCCAAGGCGATGGCTGCTTCGGCACTACAGTAGCTGAAGCCAGTCTTGCTCCATTTTCGCCCCACGAAAAGATCAAAGTCGTTTTGCTTGTAGGGGAAGGCGGAGCCAACCAACGTTGAGGAGGCACCAGGGATCTGCCACAGAAGCTGCGTTGCGCCAGCGCCAGCGCCAGTGGATGCGAGATACACTTGCTTCGGCTCGGGGAGGCTGAGAAGTGTTCGAACGGCATTTTCCGCAGCAGCAGGTTCGTAAAGCTGCATCGTTCCTCCGACTATTGGACAGTCGTTGATGTCAAAAGAACACATCGCCACGGGGACGATGAACACTGCACAATAACACAGTCATGTGGTGTTGTCAATCATTCTGGTCACGGCTACACTTGCAGCAATGCCGAATATCCCGCATAATCGCACTATGCAAAATATCTTTACACCACAGTGGTCAGAGTACGAATTACTTGACTCTGGCAATGGGCGAAAACTCGAACGATTTGGTTCGGTTGTTGTTGATCGCGTAGAAACACAGGCGATCTGGCGCCCGTCACAGTCGCAGGCAGTATGGCAAAAAGCTGCTGCGGTTTTTCACAAGACCGGCGATAAGCACGGCGAGTGGCAGGTGCGTACCCCTTTGCCGACACCCTGGACGGTGACCTGGAATGGCGTGCAGCTCATTTTACGACTTACGCCCTTTGGTCATGTGGGCATTTTTCCAGAGCAGGCGGTGCAGTGGGAATGGATGACAAAAAAGCTGCGTGATGCAGCACGCCCTGTAAAAGTTCTCAGCCTCTTTTCCTATACTGGGGCTGCAACATTGGCAGCAGCTGCGGCTGGCGCTGAAGTTGTGCATGTCGATGCCTCCAAGCCAGCCATTACCTGGGCACGCGAAAACCAAAACGCCTCTGGTCTTGCAGACAAAAAGATTCGCTGGATCCCAGATGACGCCGCTAAATTTGTACAGCGCGAAATCCGTCGTGGCAATCGCTACGATGCCATCGTTATGGACCCACCAAAATATGGACGTGGCACGAGTGGTGAGGTGTGGCAGTTCGAGACCGCTATCGCACAGCTCCTTGCTGACTGCCAAAAATTACTCACGGAAGATGCAATCTTCTTGTTAGTAAATGCCTATGCAGTGCCAATTTCACCCATCACCTTACAAAATCTTGTTTCAGATGTGATGCCAAAAACATCCGGCACTATTGCAGCCGGGGAGTTGGGCCTACAAGAGACACAGTCACAGCGCATTTTACCAACGGCAATCTTCGCGCGCTGGGAATCAGGCCCAGCTACCGCTTAACGATCTCAATCTTTTTCTTGAAGCTGCCTGGCACAAGATACCGTCCAACACGATAGGGCGGCTTTTCGATTTTCACATGGCGGCGATGCAGTGCGTATTCTGGATAGTAGGGGAGTCGGCCGATACCACGAAAGACCAGCTGCGGATCCTGGAATGCCAGATTGGTTGCCAAAAAGGCATTGGAATCAACCGAGTGAAGCAAGCGCAGCGAGAGATACATTGCATAGAGCACAGCAGCGCAGGAAAGTACGGAGGTAAGTGAACCATCCCGCAGCGTAAGTGTAAGGAAGGCAATAACGACGGCGAGCGTAATGAGCAGGAGCCAGTGCTGCGCGCTAATAATTGTTTTTGTCGTAATATTTACTTCGTGAATTGAGGCGCGAAAGGCTTCCTTGGTGCTGTGAAGGGTAGCGTACAACTGGAGTGGCGCATTGCCGCGTGGCACCACTTGGTCAACAGCTTCCAGGATCGCGGCGTACTCTTTTTCTGTATCCGTATCCAGAAATTCATAGTCGAGCTCACGAATCATATAGTTATCGATGCGGTTGGCGAGCAGTCGAGCTTTGGATGGTTGAATCTTTTTGGCCAGCGCGTACATAGCGACAAGCTGCGCATTGGATGTAGCGACGAGTGATTGGAGGCGAAGGTAGTTTGAGGTTGCACCGGCAAAGAAAAATCCCACTAAAATTGCGAAGATGAGTGAGACGATTGTAAGCAGTGTTGACATATCAAAAGTGAGATGGATGTCGGGAATCGCAAAAACCACCACTAACAATAGCGCTGGTATAAGAACGTTAAAGACAAATTGAAACACCCTCCGTTTCATGAGCGCAGTATAGCATAAGTTGTTATGGTGGGCGAGGAGAGAATCGAACTCTCAAGGGATCGCTCCCGCAGGTTTTTGAGACCTGTGCGTCTACCAGTTCCGCCACTCGCCCAAATTTTTCTCTTTTATAAACAGTCGGACCCGCTCAGTATAGGCAAAAAAACTCCGGTTGTCAATTTGCGCAAAAATCAGTATAATATAGTCAACCAAGCAAAAAAAATACAACGTGGCGAAGATCATCTCACTGGCAAATCAAAAGGGCGGTGTGGGCAAAACTACAACCGCGATCAATCTCGCTGCCTTCTTAGCTAAAGAAGGGAAGTTTGTGTTGCTCGTGGACCTGGATCCACAGGGCAACGCCTCCTCGGGCCTTGGTGTAAACATCAAAGATCCCACCACGCGTGGACTGTATGAGGTGTTGGCCGGTCAGGCAGAACTTTTAGAGACCATTCGCCCCACCAAGATTAAGAATTTTCATATCTTGCCAGCCAGTACAGCCTTGGCAGCGCTGCCAATTGAGATTGTGGACTATGAACGGCGTGAGTATCTTATCTCTGAAACGCTGGAGCAACTGCGCAATAACTATGACTACATCATTATCGATTGCCCGCCGGCGTTGAATTTGATTACTGTGAATGCGTTAACCGCAACTGACGAGGTAGTGATTCCCGTGCAGTGTGAGTACTTTGCCCTCGAAGGTCTTGGCCAGCTATTAGAGACGATCGATATGATCCGACAGAATCTTAATCCGCGATTGGTGCTGCGCGGATTAGTTCTCACAATGTTTGATCGCCGCGTGAAGTTGGCGCACCAAGTGAAAAATGAAGTGTTCCGCTATTTCCCGGGACAAGTTTTTGATGCAATTATTCCGCGCAGCGTGCGTGTCTCGGAGTCGCCGAGCTTTGGGCAGACGATCGCCGAGTATGATCCATGGTCCAAGGGCGGTCGCGCCTACAAGCGACTGGCCATGGAAGTGCTTTCCGTTGATAAATCCGTAATTCTTTAAAACACAATGAAAAAAGTTCTGGGACGCGGTCTGGAATCGTTGATCCCCAAAAAAACAAATACACAGAGCGTGCCGACAGCCACAAATGATGTGCCGCGCATGACAGCACCCATAGCGAGACCGATGCAGATGACTACATCACTGCAGGAAGGTGCAGCACCAGTGCCTGATGTACCTGATGCTTCAGCGCTAGAGATGCTAATTGCAAAGATAGAACCGAATCCAAATCAGCCGCGCAAGTATTTTGAACCAGAGGTACTGAAGGAACTCGCAGAGTCGATTCGGGAGCATGGTATTTTACAGCCACTGCTCGTGAAGCCTTTTGGTGAGGGACGCTACCAGATCATTGCCGGTGAGCGTCGCTATCAAGCAGCCAAACAAGTCGGCCTTACGACAGTTCCTGTGATTATAAAAGATGTTGATGAGAACAAAGGTTTGGCAATTGCGATTGTCGAAAATGTGCAGCGCAAAGATCTGAATCCGCTGGAGCGTGCCATGGCCTATCAGCGTTTGGTGGACGAGTTTCAACTTACCCAAGAAGAGGTTGCGCAAAAAGTTGGCAAGGATCGCGTTTCAGTGACCAATAGTTTACGGCTCATGGCGCTCCCTGCCGCAATTAAGCGGGGACTAGCCGAGGGAAAGATCACGGAAGGCCATGGTCGCGCACTTTTAGGCGAGTCGGATCCGCAGCGTCAGCTTGCAATGTACGACGAGATTCTTCGTCGTAAACTTTCAGTGCGCCAAGTAGAACTCGCGATTAAGCAAGTTAAGGTACACAGTTACAATCGCGCCTTGCCCAAAGGTCTCGCACCGGTATTGGCGGAGAATATCAAATCACTGGAGTCTCGCTTTGGTACGAAGGTGCGCCTTAGCCAGCGGGGGAATGCCGGTTCAATTGCAATTTCGTTCTTCAATCCAGAAGAACGTGATCAGATCATCAACCGGCTTCTGGGTGAGCAGCAGGATCATTAAACCCGACGGATCTCTTTGACGGGTGCTAGCAAGCGTAGTCCGCGGCAGGCCCGGAGGAAGTGCGCCAAGTCGTTGACCTGTAGGCGCATGAAAAGTTTTTCCGAGTCACGCGACTTGCCCAACGATCTCAACTCTGTACACTTAACGCCTGTTGCCCATAGCTCTTGCTGCAATGCATTCAGTGCATTGCGATCGTTATTGTGGAGTGAGATCTCGACAGGAATATAATCTGATTCCGTATGGATGGTCTTCCACTCTGCAGTAAAGATGCGTAACTGATCGATATCGCGTAGAACGGGGCAAGAGGTGCGGTGGACAATGATATTGCCCTTGCGCGTAATGTAGCCCACAATTGGCGTGGGCATTTTGGGTTTACAGCACCGCGCAATAATTGGATAGTACTGCGTATTTGATGCGGTCAGCGCAGGGGTAATAACCGGCTGAACGTTACGCTCTGTCACGTGCGTGATATTTAAAAGCTTGCGAATCTTCTCTTGTACGGAAAACTCCGCGAGATTGGCGATGTTCTCGCGGGTATGGTGAAAGATTTTGGCAAAGGTGAGCGTGCCATTGCCGACCGCTTCAAATAAGCGCTCCCAACTGGGGTAGCCATTGGCTTTGAGAATAATCTTTTGCTCCTCAAAGGGCATGATGCGCAAAAACGTATCAAGGCTGTGTTTTGTGAGGAGTCGAATTTCTTGATCGATAATCTTTCTCCCAGCTGCAATGTTTTCGCGGGCATCCTTCTGTCGCAACCACGCGCGAATCTGGGAGCGGGCATTTGTGGTGCGCACAAAGTCTAGCCACTCCAGCCTGGGTCCGGGGGATTTTTTATCGACAGTGATGTATACCTGGTCGCCGTTTTTGAGTGGCTGGTTTAATCTCGCCTCGTGCCCATTAATAGTGCAGCCTGTGCCGTAGTGTCCGACCATTGTGTGAATCCGATAGGCGAAATCAATTGGCGTGGATCCCTCAGGTAGATCGAAAATATCGTTCTTTGGTGTTTTCACGTAGATGCGGTCTTGAAAAAAGTCGATCTTCAGAAGCTCAAGATACTCTTCATTGTCGACCGCTTTTTCGCGCCAATGTGCAAGTTGACGTACCCATTCCATTTCCTTGGCGAGAAGTCGATCGTTCTTTGTTTGCTCTTTGTGGTAGAGATCAGCATATGCCCAGTGTGCCGCGATACCATGCTCTGCCTCGTGGTGCATGCGTGGTGTGCGAATCTGAAATTCGATAATATCACCGGAGCTACTTTTTACAGTTGTATGGAGTGAGCGATAACCATTAAGCTTTGGCGTTGCAATGTAATCTTTCACCTCACGCACGGGCGTGTACATGTCGTGAATAATTTTTAGAACTGCGTAACAAGATTGCACATCACTTACGACAATACGACAGGCAATTAAATCATAGATCTGTGACAGATCCATATTGTAACGCTGCAGTTTCAACCACAGACGGTACTTGCTTTTTACGCGACCTTGCGTAAATAAAATACGAATGCCATTTTTTCGCACTGCGCTTGCAACTTCTCGTTGCATGTTCTGTACTACCTGCTTGCGAATTGAAAGTGCCTTATCAGTATAATTTTTCAGCCACTTGTATTGGTTGGGATAGAGATTGCGAAAGGCAAGATCCTCAAGGCGCTGTTTCAGGCCGCTCAGCTGGAGACGATCGGCTAGTGGCACGTAGATATCGAGCGTTTGCTGTGCCTTAAAGTGAGCCTTCTCGGGATGCTTGTAGCCAAGGGTCTGCATGTTGTGTAGTCGATCGGCTAACTTAATGAGAACGACGCGAATATCTTTTGCCATCGCCAAAAACATGCGCTGTACAGTTTTGATCTGTACCGTTTCGCGATTGTAGTTGCGGACATTTGAAACAAGGGAGACGCCGCGCACGAGATTTGCCACCTCGGGTCCGAACTCGCGCTCGAGTGTGCGAAAAGATGCACCATCTTTTTCCATGGTGTCATGCAGTAGGCCACCCATGATGCTACTTGTATCTAGCTTCATTCTAGCGAGTGTGAGTGCAGTGGCAATGGGGTGTACAATGTAAGGATCGCCAGAAGCACGGTATTCGTCAGCATGGACTGTAGATGCCCAATCAAAAGCATGCCCTATGGCCGCAAGGTCAACGGTAGGGCTGTATTTCTTGACTTGTGCAAGGAATTCTTTTTTACTGAGAACCTTACTCTTGGCCATCGTCACATGTAGTTTGGTTCACAAATTATACCGAGGTTGATACTCGGTTGTCAATGAGGCGTTGAGGCGTGCAAACTACTCAGAGAGGTCCTCTTTGCTGTTTTTGCACTCCTTGTTGCTACACGAGATCTTGCTCTTGCCTGCGAATACGAGAAGGCTCTTGCACTCCGGGCAGGTCTTTCCTGTGGGTTTATTCCAGAGTGCAAAGTCGCACTTTGGATAGCGATTGCAAGCGTAGAAGGTGCGGCCACGTTTAGAGCGTTTTTCGATGATCTCGCCCTCGCCACACTTCGGACACTTCGCGCCAGTCTTTTTTTCGATCTTCTCGATATGCTTACAGTCTGGATACCCAGAGCAGCCCAGGAACTGACCGAAGCGACCATATTTTATGACCAGCGGTTTGCCGCACTCAGGGCACTTCTTGTCGGCGAGTTGCTCTTTTTGCTGCGCGGCATCTTCGCCGAGCGGCTTAGTATTTTTACATTCAGGATAACCTGAGCAGGCCAAAAAGCGACCAAAGCGACCCATCTTGTTCACCATTGGGCGACCGCACTTTTCGCACTTCTCATCAGTCGTCTTTTCTGTGAGTTCTTTTTTATCGAGCTCCTTGCTCTTGGCGTCGAGATTCTCTTTGAACGGTTTGTAAAATTCAGCGATCACTGGAACCCATTCACTTTCGCCACGCGCAATTGCGTCGAGGCTCTCTTCCATCTTTGCGGTAAAGCTGTAATCAACAATTTTATCAAAATGTTTGACGAGCACATCATTTACTAGTGTGCCGATCTCGGTTGGTTGTAGTTTGCCCTCAAATTTTTCTACATAGCCGCGATCCTGAATGGTAGAAATCGTTGGCGCATAGGTGGATGGACGACCAATGCCAAGCTCTTCCAGCTTTT
>WBZU01001163.1_pt2 | contig 10663 bp, 15 predicted proteins | sample 5204311 | NCBI WGS metagenome assembly WBZU01 (sample SAMN12344359, study PRJNA552823) | activated sludge metagenome | biome: Activated sludge suspended growth; feature: Nitrification reactor; material: Wastewater; isolation source: activated sludge from nitrification reactor of wastewater... | reverse complement strand
GAGAAAGATTTAAAATTCGGTTCCCGCAACCGATAGCGACTTCGTTTTCTACTTTATAGGTAGTCTGATTGTAGCTACCGATAAAAATAGGGCCTTGCCCGTTATAGATCATGTTTGCCATTTTGTTTCAATCCTCGCTGAAATGTGGTGAGCGCTGGTTAGCTACTGGATTACTTCTTTTTTCCTCTAGTAGCTTTTTCCTCATTTGGTTGATCAGCCTCGACCTCTGCTACAAGGATTTCTTCTTCTGCAATAACTTGATCTGGTTCAGCATCAACAAACCCGCCCACGACTTCTGCTTGAATGCCTGCTTCTGCATAGTTAGCAGCGATCAATTCATCGCAGTCAGGGAAGACGATCACGCGGTCGCATTTCTCAATCTCTGAGTATTTGAGACCGTCGCGAATCATTGCTTTGTTTCCGGTTACTCTGATTCTGTAAGCTAAACCTTTTGCTTGTTCAGTATGAAGCGCCGTGCAGTAGATGATCGAAAGCATTTATAAATCTCCTTAACCTGAAATAATCACTACACCGGCTGAGTCTTTCATGCTGGTAGCAACCAAATCCCAGTTAGCAGCAGTGCTTAGCGCTGTGCCATTAGGGTTGGCTCCACCGTTGGCAACGTCCCACTTAGCACCCAGAATAGAGAGATTGAACGCAAACTCGCCTTGCATACGAACCACTAAGTTTTCTAGTCCTGTCACGATGTCAGTTACCACGGTTTGTTCTTCGCTGTTGATTAAATCAATCGCGCCTGGAACTAAGCCAATCGTGCGATAAAGATTAGGAGCGCCAGCGACTACTAAGCTGGGAGAATCAGTCACAAAAATGGGGCGATTCAGAGAAACGGGGGCTGCTGCTGTGATTGTGGCAAACGCTAAATCTGTCCCGTTGTTTGCTGGGTTAATTTGATTTTGCAGCAAATCGAAGTAGACCTTGCTGTGCATAACCCAAGCGCGGATATTGTTTGCTGCATCACCCATTAAAGACAGTGCGGATACTAGAGCATCAGTTTTCAATAGTCCGTTTGCTGCGATAGTGTGACGATTGCTGTTTGTGTTTGCGTTTTCTAAGAAAGTACGGCAAGCAAGCAATGAGTCATCGAGCATCCCTGCTTCAATGTCTTTAGCAACCATTGCACCTAAATAACGAGAAAAAATAGTTGCGCCGTCTGGATCCCAGTCAGCTTCCTGCACAGATAGCGCAGCTTTTTTCCATGCGTCTAATGTTTGAGCAACAGGGCCGATTTTACGATTCAGTTTCACACTAACGACTTCATCCATTGCCACTGCCAAATCAGTAACAGCAGAAACCGACGTGGTATCACGTCGAGTAATCATCCCGTTAATCTTCTTAATGAAGCTTCTTAATTCATGATCGCCTTTGACCTTCCTGGTTTGCAGGTTAATACCCACAGAACGAAGCGCTGTAGTGTCTTGTGCTAACTTCTCGATCAGCCCGCCGAAGAACTGATCATTATAAATTTTAAAATCTGATGCCTTACCGATAGCCATGATTATTCCTTTCTAAGTAGGGTTAAGGGTTCGCGGCTTGTTCGGCGTGAAATCTTGCTGAAGCTTTTATGAAATCCATCTCACTAGAGAAATTCTTAGGGTCTGGTGCACTGCTGCTATCAGCATTTTTCTTGCCGTCTTTGCCTGTGTAGCCAGAGCCTCCCGCCCCGCTTGATTTAAGTAGGAATGCTTTTGATTTAGCGATTTGTTGCGCAGCTTCTTCGAGAGTGATTGAACCTGTCTCAGTTTTGAATCGATGCGAATCTTCTTCGAACACCACCCCATTTTTAATAATGGTTGCAGCCACATCACGATCAAGCCAATCATGGGCATTCAATGCCTTTTCAAGATTTACATTGAGCGTGGTATCGCGTAGCTGTGATGTCAGTGTTTGAGATTTGCCTTGTTCGTCAGCAAGTTCACGTTCTAAGCGTTTAACTTTCGCTTCGAATTGCTTCATTGCTTCAGCTTGGCCTTTGCCGTCTGGCAGTGATTCGATGTCTTCTACAGTCTCGACACCGAGCTTGTCGAAAAGCTTAGTTTGCAGAGCCTCAAGCTCATTAACTCTTGCTTTCAGTGTTTTGCGGCCATTAATCGATTCATTACGCGCAGCCTCACGCTGTGCGATTAAGTCATCAACGTATGATTTAAGACCATCATACTTATCGCCTAAAGCTTCCTTCAATTCTTCAATGTTCATCTTCGTTTTGAGCCTCTCGCTCGATTAATTCAAGATGAATGAGTTTTTATTACTAATTTGTCTCAAAAAATCAAAAAAATGAGACAGATTCGTCAAAGAATGTGAGCACTATGACAATCATGAAAACGTTACTTGAATTTAAAAAGATTGCAGATGCACTGCATGGGTCTGGTGGTTATGAGAATGGGGCTTATCTCGTTAAATACGATTCTGAAACTGATGATCAGTATTCAAAACGCAGAGCTGTAGCCTGGTTTGCTAATGAGTTATTTTTGGCGTGTGATAGATTCGTGGGATACATTTCAAAGCGACCCCCTAACAGAACTGAGATAAAAGACGCCAGACTATTGAAGTTTGTAGACGATTGTAACTGGCGGGGCGATTCGCTCGATGTGTTTTGGCAATCGTTCATGATCGAAGCGAAAGCACGCGGTTCCATGCTAGTGCTTGTAGACATGCCGCAAGAAATCCCTAGCAACGCACAATCACAGCTTGATCAAAGAGCCTTTCCTTATCTTGTCACAATCAAGCCAGAAGAATTAGTCGATTTCTCAGTTGATAAACGCGGTCGATTAACAATGGTAGAAATTAAAGACATGCTAGACGATGAGCCAGTCATTAGAGGATGGGATGAGGAAAAATGGTACATCAAGAAAGATGACCAAATAATCAAATCTAACAATCACGGATTAGGTCTGTGTCCCGTGCTTGCGTTCACAGAAATGAATGATTTCCCTGCTTTAGGGGGATTCTCAAGCATGGAACCGATCATTAAAAGACTCTATAACATCCGATCAGAACTCGATGAAATCTTGAGAAGGCACACTTTCCCGATCTTCTCAGCACAATTCCCATTGATCGAGCCTAGCATGTATTTAGACCCTGGAACCGCGCAGACAATGCAAGCGAAAATGATTGGCCAACTGCAAGAGGGCATCAAGAAATTAGGCGCAGAACGAGGCATTGTATCCCCTGGTTCTGTGGGATTTGTTGCACCCCCTGACGGCCCAGCGACAACACTGCAAAACACCATCAAAGAACTTGAAGAAAAGATCAATGAAATCGGCTTAAAGATCGACATGACAGGCGAACGAACAGCAGAATCAGGGCTTGCTCTAACGATAAGATTTCAAGCGTTAAATGCTGCATTGACTCGATTCGCGCGTAGGATGGAAGACCTAGAGCGCAGGGTTTTTGATGTTGCGAGTCGATGGTTAAAAATTGATACAGAAGCAATTACTGAATGGGGGAAAGATTACGAACTCGCTGACCCAGAACGTGAGATTGCGATCTTGCAGCAAATGCAAGCAGCAGCATTACCCGAAGAAGTCATCAAGAAACAAATGAAGACTGTCATCAACGCGCAATTCTCTACAGCCGATCCCGAAGAAGTGGACGAATTGAACAATTCAGTAGATGAATTTAGTCAAGAAAGACCCCTACCGGCAGAACCCACAAATCAGGGGGTTTAAAGACTTGGTAATGAAATTAATTTCGTTACCAAATAATCATCAGAACATAGGGGGTTAAATGACTTTCAAAATCGTAGTAGGTGGCACTGATGGGGTTATCAGAGAGCTTGAAAATACAAGCAAGATTCCTCAGCAAGTCGTACGAGATTTAGCGCAATTTGTTTTTAATCGAGCAAGAGCAGGCGCAGGAAGACACATTAAAACCGGAGCGCTAGAAAGCTCTACTTACATTCGCAAGATCACTGACGGTTTGCAAGTCGGGCATGACGCAAACCGAGCGCCCCATGCTTTATTCGTACACTTTGGAACCAAACCCCACGCAATAAGCCCGAAAAATAAAAAAATCCTAAGATGGGCTTCTAATGGGCGATTCATTTTCGCGCGTAAAGTCAATCACCCAGGCTATGAAGGCGACCCGTGGCTATTTAATGCAGTTGATGAAGCAAACGCGCGATTTGATGAAATCGCAACCGCAAGCATAAAGAAAGTAGGTAAATAATGGCCGAATACAATGATAAGTTTTTAGCCCCGCTCGCTACACCAGAGAGGGAGCTTGCAGCAAAAGAATACATTGAGAGCATAGGAACTATCCCAGAGCCCTGGAAAGCAAGGCTGATCGTTCTAAGAACCTACATCATCATTTGTAATGAGTCTTTAAAAGGCACGCCTGACGATATTTTCAGCGCAAAACTCAAGACTTACCGACAAGAATACGCCGACGCAGTAGAACGAGGACGTGATGCTGCGATTAGGGCGAACACCCCGCAAACAACGATACTTCCTGAGCAAACTTATTCAGTAACGTTCGGGAGAGACTAGATGAGTATCGTATTCGACAATTTACTTATATTAAAAGATAAGTTTTTCGAAATCCCAGCAGTAAAAACTTCAAAAATAGGAATTGAAGCTAATATCACCCCTGAAGATTACCCGATTGTTCGTATCGTCCCATCGATTATAAGACGCACTGATTCAGTAACGAGAGCGACTGAGTTACTAATTTATTTCGGGACACCGATCTATGAAGCAGAAGATGGCCTAGAAGCGATCTATGAAGGGCTGTTGAATTTAGAGCAAGCAATCATTCTCGCGTTACAGGGTAACGGGTTCTTAATTAAATACCTAGACACCATCACTGATGAAGACAGAATCGAGCATTACAAGCTCTTTGCTGTTCGCGCTGAAATGCACACAAAGGATAGCTGTTCGAATAGTGATTTAAGCGCTTAACACATGCCAGTTTTGTTAAAGGTGTCCTTAATTATTATTTTATTATGGACACCCCCTTTATTTGATGCAGAAGCCGTCATTCATGCAGATGGGGACATCTTTTATCATTCAGAAATTAAGACCCTAGAGCTTAGATGCTGCATTGAACCAGTCAGAAAAGTAGATGGGACAATCGCGCGAAATAGATCAGTGATCGAGAGATTCAGAAAGCGTTTCCCTTGTCCTACTGGGGCTAAGCATAACGAATCATGTGAAGGCTGGGCTGTCGATCACGTTATCCCGCTTGCTTGTGGGGGGCGTGACATCGTTTCGAATCTGCAATGGTTGCCAGATGAGATTAAATCAACTGACAACCCGAATGCTAAAGATAGATGGGAGAGGAAAGTTTATTGTAAGTGATCAGGTATCAACGCCAGGGGGAATATTAAAAATATCATCCCAACCATCATCAGAAATTGCCTCACCTTTTTCGATTGCTTCTTTGAGTATTTCTGCAAGTTCAGAATCAGGAATGATGCCATAGTTCCTCATATTAAACGGATGATCTAAATATTTTTCTGAATACTGCGTCATCCATTCATTGATGGTTTTCCCATAGTACGTCGGTTCTTTCATAAGAATTCATCCTTAAAAATTTTAGTAGCGTTAGGCGCGAATCGCTCCATCATTTGTATTAGAAACTGTTCTTGAAGCCCGTAATAGTCGAACATATTCGCGAAAGCTTCTTTTTTCGAAGCACCCATATTTTTTTTGTAATACTTGTCTTCATGACCTGCTCCAGTATTTTTCAAACCTCCTACTTTGTTTAGTGTAATGCTCCCGATAAGGTCGCTCATATTTGATAAATAGCCTTTTTTGTAGCCATCCCTGAATTGATTAGCGTCTGAACTATTAATTAAGAACGAAATAAACATCCGATTAAAATCTAGTTTTTCCCAGGCATGAATAAAATTAAGGTAACGATTTAAGTTTTTCTCGTCTAAAACACCATCATCCTCAGAAGCCGTAAACTTCTTCGCTGATGCCCTGACATTGTTGAAATCAAGACCAGACTCCTTAAATCGATTGATTAAGAATTGCTCTTTTTCTTGATTCGTTAATTTACCGAAATCAGTTTTTATATCTTTGAATTCCTGCTGATTGATAACTAAGGTTTTATAGTGAGAAGCTTTGATCATGGCTTCGGCGTCAGCGTCAGCAGCATCGACGAACGGTTTTTCTAAACTCCAATAGCGAAAAACTGCGTTTTTACTTCTGCCGTAGTGGTAGTCGATTGAATGCCCGTATTCATGACGCCAAATCCCACGATGTCTATCGACATTTAGGTCAGCACTGCCCATCTCGATCACATTGTCCGCTGAATAAAAATACTGCCCCGCTCTCCTAGTTGTTAAAATCTTGTCGGGCTGCTTGGTATCGCGAATGATTTCTTTCATTCGAACAGGCGCATTCGTGAACGATGCCTCGTGCCATTGCCCGGCCAATGTCGCTTTATCCCAGTATTGAGCAGCAGGGGGAGGGGCTGCAGGCAAATCTTTTACGATTTTATTGTCAGCAGTATCAGCAGGTTTAATGATCGGCTGTTCCTCATCATCTAACCCAGCAGCTTTAATTCTATAGAAAGGGGTGATGCGCTTATTGAATACGTCCAATGCGTCTTTGCCTTTCAACACCGCGGTGAGTTTTGCTCGACTGCCCATTACTTTTGAAGCATCTTTAACCGACAATTCTTTTAAGAATGCTCGATCAGCGCCTTTTCTTTCTTTGTACTGCGTACCCAGGGGAATATCGAATCGAGGTACGAGGCTGCATCTACAGAAAGGATGATAAGAAGGCTTGGGAGCAAGATGTTTAGGGTATATTCCCGGCCCTAACCCAAACTTGTTTTGCTTAGAAAATAAATCGCAAATATCGACAATTGCATGACTTGCTGAAAGCGTGACTTGCACGAACTCGACTTCTGTTTCCCGCTGAATGATGTCATTCTCGTTATTCACCCACGCGCGATGTAGTTCAGTCTGAGCAATACGATTTGCAAAGAATCGCCCTCGCTCATAAAAAGCGACTTTGAGCTTATTTTCTAACGCTTTCATTCCTGCGTTATTTTCTATTGCCTCGAGCGCGTCAAGGTAAGCTGCTTTCAGCGCTGGGGTTTTTATCTGATTAACTCTCGCTCTTGAAATCGCTCTCTTGTAGAAGGTGTCCAATTCATTTCTTACAATTGGGTCTGAGACTAAATTTCTAAGATATTTAGGGAGTGAAGTAACCCGTGGGCTTATCTTGAGGGGTTCGTTCGGATTGAACCCGAAGCCCTCGAATAACTGTAGCGCAAGCTTTCTAGCATCTTGAAAGCCGCGCAGATGATCATTAATGACTTTAAGGGAGTTAGTAGAGACTGATCTGATTCCCTCATAAAGATGATTCGATAACTTGATTCCCGATACTTTCAGATTCAGAACTTCTCTCGACCCGATAGAAGCGCCCAGGATTGAAGTAAAAGCAGGGGCTAAAATCTCAGCGTATTCAGCAGGGAAGCTGCGAGTTATTTCGTTGATCGCTTGACGAGGTGATTCACCATTTCGAATTCTGCGAATCAGTTCTTGATAATAGCCGTCAAGCTGATTGGATAAATTCGAGCTTGTAGCATCGAGTATCGCGTCTTTTTGCTGTGGCGACATAAAAACACCCTTCTATGTATTGTATAATTTACATAGCTAGGTACTTTTGTCCTTTTCTCCTAGTTATCGCAGTTGTTAAATAATCCTTAATAACTGAAACGGGCGCGGTCTCTCATCCAGCCGCGCCTAATCTATTTTGATCTGAATCCTTTAAACACTATTCTGGTTGTTCCTCAAAATCACCTCAATTTGAGAGACAAATTAATTTGATCTGAATCTAGTCTACTTTCTTTTTGTTTAAAGCCTTATCAACTAATCGATAAGAAGTTGCCCGAGACAAATTAAAACGTTGGCACATTGAAGTAACGATTTCATTTCTAGGCATACCAGAACAAAGCATCTTTGCTGCGACTTCTGTTCTGTAGTGCTGAACATCTTGAATACTTTCTCGAATGATTCGAGATTTTTGTAGTAATGTTAAAAGCTCCGCCCTAAATTCTGCGTCGCTCATCCTGGTTTGAACTTCTTGAATTAGTTTGTCTGTCATGCTGACGTGTGCACAGTGAGAGAATAATCGATAGGTTTAAATTCAATCATTGGCAGAGAATTGAAAGCAATTGATGTCGCATCAACACCATCATCATGCTCGCCTTCTGGAAATGCTAATAACTCATCGAGATACCATCGCGGTACACGTGAGGGGTCATATCTAACCATAAACTGTTCGAATCTTGTCAAAATAGGCATGAATCGAGTCAGCTTATCTTTATCCGGTCTAACACCACGCACCGGTAGCGCTGTAGTACGGGTTAATTCTTGCACTACAGCAGCTTGATACTGAACTTGCTCAACAGCGATAAGAGAAGCTTTATTTCTCAGTGCAGCAGCGACAATGCGCTGCAATATTTCATTGAATTGCCCACGAAATCGCTCGACTTCTCGAATGTAAACAAACCCAGTAACAGGGTCTCTCGACATTGCTATAATCACTGAAAAGTCTGCTGTCTGCTTCTCAGATATTGCGAGATCGACTGCAATAATGACCGGTAATTCACGATTAGGGACGCCTTCGATTAAGTATTCAGGCTTAACGAGACCTGCCCCGAATGTAACGAATTCCGCTAAATATTCCTGCTTAAAAACAAGCTCAGGCAAATCATTTCGCTTTTTATTTATTTCTTCTGGGTCTATGAAAGGGTTAGCAGTCGTTGGTAACTGATAGCTTTTCCACCCCTCTCTACCCTCTAAGCCCCGCTTGAATAGCGTATAGAAATAATTAATCCCTTTCGGGGTACTGATGAACCAAGCATCCCCTTTGAAGTCTGTCAGCGTAGGTTCAATTGCGCGTTCCCAAGCTTCCTCTAAATAGGTTGCATGGGCTGCTTCATCGATAACAATTTTGCGATATTTACGACCGCGCCCTGCTTGCTTATCTTGCAGCGTCCAAAAATCAATGATGCCACCATTCAATAATTGAATCCGCCCCTCATTCTTGTTCGATTTCTTAATGATCGGGGCTAGCGTGTTAGTAATATCAAGCCACACATCTTCTATCAGCTTATAAGTCGCTGTGAAGTATCCGACCGGATAACCATCGACTGCGCCCTGATCACTAAACGAGAGCCACTCAACGGCAAGCGTAGTTTTTCCGAATCGACGCCCACAAGACATAACTTTATAACGATGATCGTCTTCCATGATTGCACGCTGGGACTCATGCAAACTCATTTCAGGGACATCGATAATTACTTTATGCGCTGATTTCATGGAGCGGCCTGATCGGTGACGCACCGTCGCTGTGATGTGGGAACATCCATCGCCTGCTTAAGCCGCTTTGGGTAGGGTTTTGATAATAACATTACTTTAGCTCGCATTTCATCATCGAGCGGGAACAAGTACCGATGTTTACCAGGAACTTGAACAGTTTTGCACTGACTCGGTTTAATCGTTTTTCTGACTTCCCCTTGCTGTATGTTCCATCCTTTCTCGCTGACTTGTCTGCGATGCAGTTTTCTACCTTGATGATAGTAAACAGTGCTGGGGTCTGTTTGCCCTGAATAAATCCAATTCGTTGCTTGATATACCCCGCCATGATGTCCTTCGGCTGGGTCAGCGAAAGAAACAATCAGTCTAAGCAATGGGCTATTTTGTTTGAGAAACTTAATCGCGATTCGAATGATTCTTGAAACAGGGGTGATGTGATTATTTAAAGCGATTCTAGTCAATTCACAGCCTCGATCTTGCTCTAAGCCGTAAGCTTTAAATAGATAGGCAGATGCCCCTCGACTGAATATCACCACCCCGATGAATTTCTCATTCTCCCAAACCCCAATTTTAACGAGCGGAGGGACAGGAACCGACTTGCTGTAATGCCAATGCTTACAAGCATAGTTTGCAGCGTCAGTCGATGCCCAATCTATTTTTAAAATAGGTTTACTTGCTTGAATCGAACTCATGACCGCAATTAGGGCATTCAACAATTTTTGAAGAAATCACATCGAGCTTGCTTTGATCTTCAGCTTCAGCCGGATTGAAATCAGGATAGAGATTATTGATTTCATCTTCACTGAATCCAGTCAATTCGAGATCGTAATCTTCAGCTTTTAAATCATCGAACTCTAACTTTAAAAGCTCTAAATCCCAGTCAGCGAGTTCAGCCATTTTGTTAACGCTGATTCTGAATGCTTTGATTTGAGTCTCACTCATATTTTCAGCTAAAAGTACAGGTACAGAATTCAATCCTAATTTTTTAGCTGCTTTTAAACGTAAGTGACCGTCAACGATCAACCCATCAGACCTAGCAATAATAGGAACTCTGAACCCGAATTCCTTGATTGCTGCTGCGATCTTATCGACTGCGTGATCGTTAATGCGAGGGTTCCTGTCGTACTCGATTAACTTATCGATGCTGATTTGTTTAATTTCTTGCTTGTAGGCCATAGCTTCTCTGAATAGTGATCACAGATTTATTTTCTGGCAGTGATGCCTCATCGATTGACCATGCTTGTCGCTCAATACGATGAATATTTAGTAACGCATCACTTGCGACTTTTGCTGCTTGAATGTCACAAAACGCGAATTTCTTTTGTTCTAAAGTATTAGCTTCCTTGTGTAGTTTTAGACCGGAAT
>WBZU01002102.1_pt2 | contig 10669 bp, 11 predicted proteins | sample 5204311 | NCBI WGS metagenome assembly WBZU01 (sample SAMN12344359, study PRJNA552823) | activated sludge metagenome | biome: Activated sludge suspended growth; feature: Nitrification reactor; material: Wastewater; isolation source: activated sludge from nitrification reactor of wastewater... | reverse complement strand
CGCCTACCTGCGCCTGCATGAACTCGGCTGGGCGCATTCGGTCGAAGTTTACGTAGAAGGCAATCTGACTGGCGGCCTGTATGGCTTGGGAATCGGTCGCATGTTCTATGGCGAGTCGATGTTTTCCCGGCGCAGCAACGCTTCGAAGATTGCCTTCGCCCATCTCGTCCGTTACCTTCTCGCCCACGACTTCGCCATGGTCGACTGCCAGATGCGCACCGAACACCTCGCCTCGCTGGGCGGACGCGAGATCCCGCGCGAAGACTTCCTTGCCCGGCTGCAACAACTGATCCGGCCGGAACAGCGGCGTGGCCGCTGGACTGCTGACGATCTCGATGTAAACTGGTAAGCATGGCTCTGCCCGACGATTCCGGATTGCCCTTTTCGCTGTTGCAGTTTTATGCGACGTCGCCCTATCCGTGCAGCTACCTTCCCGGACGCGAGGCGCGCTCGCAGGTCGCGACGCCAACCCACCTGATCGATACCGAGGTCTACAGCGCGCTGGTCCGCCGCGGCTTCCGGCGCAGCGGCGCCTTCACCTACCGCCCGCACTGCGACGACTGCAACGCCTGCATTCCCGTGCGCCTGCCGGTGGCCGAGCTGAAGCACAACCGCGCCCAGCGCCGCGCGCTGAAAGACCATTCCGGACTGATCGCCCGCGAGATGTCGCTGGCGTTTCGCGAAGAACATTACGCGCTGTATGCGCGTTACCAGAACGCGCGCCACGCCGGCGGCGGCATGGACGAGGACAGCCACGAGCAGTACGCCCACTTCCTGCTGCAAAGCCGCGTCGACACGCGCCTGATCGAGTTCTCCCTTGGCGACACCGTGTGCATGGTCAGCATCGTCGACGTGCTCGAGGACGGACTGTCGTCGGTCTATACCTTCTTCGACCCGGATGTTGCCGGCGCCAGCTTCGGCACCTACAACATCCTGTGGCAGGCGCAACAATGCCGCGCCCTCAATTTGCCCTATCTCTATCTCGGCTACTGGATCGCCAACAGCCGCAAGATGGTTTACAAATCCCGTTTCCGTCCCATCGAAGGCCTCCTCGACGGCCACTGGCAAACCCTCGACCTTTCCGATTGCGCGCCATGAAATCAATCCTGTTCCCACTGCTCTCCGTCTTCGCGTTCGGCCTCGCCCACGCCGGCAACGAACGCATCACCTACAAATGCGACGACGGTAGCGGATTCCAGGCCGAATTCATGGCTGGCGGTGATGGACGACCGCAAGCCACCGTGATCATGGGCATCATGAAAATCGTGCTGCCGCAGGTGCCGGCCGCCTCCGGCACCCTCTATCGGGCCGACGGCATTTCGCTGCATACCAAGGGCGACGATGCACTCTTCGATGATGGCAAGAACCCCCTGCGCCGTTGTACCAGTGGCGACCTACCAACCTCGGCGCGCGTCGCCCAGCCGCCGGGCGCACCGAGCAGCTTCGTCGACATCACTGGAAGTGTCGCCTACCTCGCCCGCAGCGCGCTGCCGCCCGATGCCGTGCTGATCATCCGTGTCCAGGACACGTCGCGCGCCGACGCGCCGGCCCTGACACTGGCCGAACAGCGCATCGGCCTCGCCGGCAACCCGCCGCCCATTCCCTTCAGGCTCACGGTCGACCGCGACCTGATCGGCAAGAACGCCCAGATCACCGTCACCGCCCGCATCGAACGCAAAGGCAAGCTGCTGTTCATCAACGATTCCATCCACCGCGCCCTGATCGACGGCAAACCAAGGCATGTCGACATGCAGTTGAAGGAGACAGGCGGCCCGCAGCCGCGCTGACCCGGATCGCTTGCGCTGGATCAAGGCCTGACACCGCGTGCCGTGCGACAGTGCAAGCCCCTGAAAACAAGGCTCAGACCGTGCTCTCCCCCACCCATCCCCTCTGGCTGGTCGGCTTCCGGCCCTTCTTCGCCCTCGCCTGCCTTGCTGGACTGAGCCTGCCGGTCGCCTGGATCCTGATCTTCAAGGGCGTCCTGCCCACCCCTTCGCCGCACTTCTCTCCCGTCCAGTGGCATGCCCACGAAATGTTCTTCGGCTTCGGCTGGGCGGTGCTCGGCGGTTTCCTGCTGACGGCGAGCAAGAACTGGGTCGGCGTGCGCGGCTATCACGGCGGCACGCTGATGTTTCTCGCGGCGGCCTGGATTTTCGAACGCATCGGCATGAGCTTCGGCGCCGGCTGGCCGGCGTCGCTGTTCCTGTTCAGCAACAACCTGTTCCTGTGCAGCATCGTCGTCCTGCTCCTCGCCACGCTGATCCGCCACCGCGGCACGGACAGCTACCGCCGCGACAACATCTTCTTCCTGATCATCCTGCCCCTCTTCTGGATCGGCAAGACGCTGCTCCTGCAGCCCGAGCATTTCCATCTCGGCTGGAGCATGACGCTCGGACTGTTCCGCGTTGCCTTTCTGGTCATGTTCGAAAGGACGCTGAGCCAGTTCATGCGCTCGGCCTTCGCGGTCGAAATCCTGCGCCAGCCGGCGCTTGACACGGCGATCAAGGTGCTCGCCGCGCTGCTCGTCTTCGGCGCGCTGCTTCCCGTCCCGCTGCTGGTTGGCCTTGAACTGCTGCTGGCATTCCTGCTACTTGGCCGGCTCGCCTTCTGGCATCCGTTCAAGGCCTTCACCCGGCTCGAAATCGGCATCATGATCCTCGGCTATCTGGCCATCGTCGCGCAGTTGCTGATCGATGCCCTGCCGCCGCCGGGCAAGCTTGGCTGGGTCGGCACCGTGTCGGTTCACGCCTTCACCTTCGGCGCCATGGGCCTGGTCATTCCCGCGATGATGATCCGCATCGCCAACGGCCATACCGGGCGCAAGGTAATTTTCGGCAGGTTCGAGAAACTCGTCCTGTGGATCATGATCGCCGCCTTGTTCCTGCGCCTGGTCGGCCCGCAGTTCGCGCCCGAAGCCTACCTGCGCTGGCTCGATCTCGCCGCCACCTGCTGGTTCGTCGCCTTCGGCCTGCTCGCCTGGCGCTTCATCCCGCAACTCGCACGGGCGCGCATAGATGGTCGTGAACACTGAGCGGTGGTGGCTGGCGGCCATGATCGCCGCCGCCCCGGCGATACCGATGCACGCCGCCAGCGTCGCCTGCCATGTCACCTACGGCGGCGAAACGCAGACCATCAGCGCCGCGCCGACGACACAGCCACTGGCCGTCGCCCCGATCCCGATTGGCTCCTACTTCCTGTTCCGCATCGTCTTCCGCCAGGAGCCGGCCGACCTCGCGACCATCAAGCTCACCACCTATGCCGACCGCGACGAAGGCCCGACCATCATCCACCAGGCCACCTACGCCTATCCGCCGGCGCCTGCCGTGGTCCACGGCTTCACCGGACTCAATTTCGTCTATGAACCGGTACGCGACGGCGAACTGCGCTACTGGTGCGAAATGAAAGACGCGCCATGAATATGGCCTCTTTTTTTCGGTCGACCGCAACCGTCGCCTCGTTCTGCCTGTTCGCCGGCTTGGCGCGCGGCGAGCCGGTCACGCTGATCTTTGCCGGCGACCTCATGCTCGCCGACGGCCCCGGCCAGACCATCGCCGCCGCCGGCGACCCGCTCGCCCCCTTCGCCGGCACTTTGGCGCAAGCCGACTACCGTATCGGCAACCTCGAATGCCCGGTCGCCGGCGGCGGCCAGCCGCACGCCAGCAAGATCGTCACCTTCCGCGCCGAGCCGCAGACGTTGTCGGTGCTGCGCGGACGCTTCGACGCCGTCTCGCTGGCCAACAACCACTCCGGCGACTACGGCCACGCCGCCTTCGTCGAGACCATGCAGCACCTCGCCAACGCTGGCATTGCATATTTCGGCGGCGGCCGCAACCTCGCCGAGGCGCACCGGCCGCTGTGGATCGAGAAGCACGGCCTGAAGATCGCCGTCCTCGGCTACAACGAATTCAAGCCGCGCGCCTTCGAAGCCGGCGCCAGCTGGCCCGGCATCGCCTGGAGCGAGGATGACTTGGTCATCGCCGACATCCGCGCCGCCAGGGCCGCCGGCGCCGACCTCGTCATCCCCTTCATGCACTGGGGCTGGGAGAAGGAAACGCAGCCGACCGAACGCCAGAAGATCTTCGCCCGCCGGATGATCGACGAAGGCGCCGCCCTCGTCGTCGGCAGCCACCCGCACGTCACCCAAGGCGCCGAGATCCACAAGGGCAAGCCCATCGTCTACAGCCTCGGCAACTTCGTCTTCGACGGCTTCGACTACCCGGAAGCCCAACGCGGCTGGCTGCTGCGCGTCAAGCTCGACAAATCCGGTGTCCTCGCCTGGGAAACGCTGGCCGCGCAGATCGGCGACACGGGCACGCCGTGGCCGGCATCCGGCGCCTTCACGCCCTGCGGGCGCGCGGGTGAGGAAATCGTGCTGGAATGTCAGAACCCTTGAGCTCATGCCTCGCCATGTATAAGGTGCCGACGTGTTGTACGGTGGCGCCATCCACTTCAACATCCATCTCGACGACGAAACCGGGCAGCAATTGACCATCGCCGCCAAAGACAGCGGCGAAAGCCGCAATGCACTGATCCGCCAGGCCGTTGCCGAGTGGTTGGCGCGCCATGGCAAACCGCATTGGCCTGAAGCGGTACTCAACTTTCAAGGGATCGCCGAAATGCCGACCTTTGAGTCCAGTCGTGACCAATTAGGTGCGCCGAACAGCGACCCCCTGGCATGAAGTACCTGCTCGATACCTGCACGGTCAGTGACTTCGTCAAAGGCCAGACTGGCGTCCTCGATCGCATCAAGAACACCCCGCCCAGTCTGATTGCTGTCTCCGCCATCACCCGCATGGAGGTTGAATTCGGCCTTCAACTCAACCCGGAGCGTGCCAGAAAACTCAGCCCTGTCCTCGACAGCGTGTTCAATGCCATCTCCACGCTACCGCTCAACGAAGCCGACGCCATCGCGGCGGCCGGCATTCGCGCCGCCCTGCAGCGCCGAGACCAACCTATCGGTCCATACGATATCCTGATTGCCGGTTGCGGCTTGGCGCGCGGGCTGATCGTCGTCACCTCGAACACCGGCAAATTCGAGCGCGTCAGCGGCCTCCTGCTCGAAAACTGGCGCTGACTCCGCGTCGATCAAGGCCTGCGGGTTAGAATCCCGTCATGCAAATCGACACCTTCCTTGCCCGCTGGCGCAATGCCGGCGGCTCCGAGCGCGCCAACTACCGGCTCTTCATTGCCGACCTCTGCGACCTGCTTGGCGTCGACAAGCCCCAGCCGGCCAGCGAAGACACCCGTAGCAACCCCTACGTCTACGAGCGCCACATCGTCTTCCACCACGGCGACGGCAGCACCAGCAACGGCTTCATCGACTGCTACAAACGCGGCAGCTTCATCGGCGAGGCCAAGAAGATTCGCGCCGGGGCCGAAACCCGCCAGTTCGACGACGCCCTGCTGCGCGCCCGCGGCCAGGCCGAAAACTATGCCCGCCACCTGCCCGCCGACGAAGGCCGCCCGCCCTTTCTCATCGTCCTCGATGTCGGCAACGTCATCGAGCTCTACGCCGAATTCACCTGCACCGGCGGCAGCTACACGCCCTTCCCCGACCCGCGCAGCCACCGCATCAAGCTCGACGACCTTGCCAGGCCGGAGATCCGCGCCCGCCTCAAGGCCGTCTGGAACGACCCGCACAGCCTCGACCCCGCCCGCCGCACCGCCCGCGCCACGCGCGACATAGCCGTCCGCCTCGCCCGCGTCGCCCAATCGCTCGAAGCCAAATACGCCCCCGAGCGCGTCGCCGCCTTCCTCTCGCGCTGCCTCTTCTCGATGTTCGCCGAAGACGTCGGCCTCCTGCCCAGGATCGACGGCGAAGGCGCCTTCACCGGCCTGCTCAAATCCTTCCTCCTCCCCTCGCCTGCCGGGAAAGGCGCCGGCAGTGAGGGCAGCGCCGCCAGCCAGTTCGTCCCGCTCGTCGCCGAACTCTGGAAAGCCATGGACGAAGGTCAGTTCTCCGTCGCCATCCGCGCCCAGCTCCCGCGCTTCAATGGCAAGCTATTCAAAAATCCCGAGGTTCTGCCGGTTGACCGCAACCAGATCGAACTGCTGCTCGCAGCCGCCAAGGCCGACTGGTCCGAAGTCGAGCCCGCCATCTTCGGCACCCTGCTTGCAAGCGCCCTCGATCCGCTCGAACGCCACGACCTCGGCGCCCACTACACGCCGCGCGCCTACGTCGACCGCCTCGTCCTGCCCACCGTCATCGAGCCGCTGCGCGCCGACTGGCACGACACCCAGACCGCCGCCCTGCTCCTCGCCAACGAAGGCAAGCTCAAAGACGCCGCCGACCTCGTCCGCGCCTGGCACCACAAGCTGTGCACCACCCGCGTCCTCGACCCCGCCTGCGGCTCCGGCAACTTCCTCTACGTCACGCTGGAGCACATGAAGCGGCTCGAAGGCGAAGTCCTCGACACCCTCGCCCAGCTCGGCGACACGCAGCAACGCCTCGAAGTCGAAGGACTCAGCGTCGACCCGCACCAGTTCCTCGGCCTCGAAATCAACCCGCGCGCCGCCGCCATCGCCGAAATGGTGCTCTGGATCGGCTACCTGCAATGGCACTTCCGCACCCAAGGCAGCGGCCTGCCGACCTCGCCCATCCTGCGCGACTTTCACAACATCGAATGCCGCGACGCCGTGCTCGCCTATGATTCGGTCGAGTTCGCCACCGATGCCAGCGGCCAGCCGCTCAGCCGCTGGGATGGCCGCACGACCAAAATCCACCCCGTCACCGGCGAGCAGGTGCCCGACGAAAGTGCCCGCGTCCCGCTCGAACGCTACCGGAACCCGCGCAAGGTCGACTGGCCGCAGGCCGACTACATCGTTGGCAACCCGCCCTTCATCGGCAACAAGCGAATGCGTGCGGCCCTTGGTGACGGCTACACCGAAGCGCTGCGCGCCGCCTGGCCGGAAGTACCGGAATCCGCCGACTTCGTCATGTACTGGTGGCACCACGCCGCCGGCCTCACCCGCCGGGGAAATGCCCGGCGCTTCGGCCTCATCACCACCAACAGCCTGACCCAAGCGTTCAATCGCCGCGTGCTGGAGTTTCACCTGAACCCACCAGCCCCTGGCGCCGTCGCACCGGCGCAGGCCGGTGCCCAGTCATCCACCGCTTTGGATTCCGGCCTACGCCGGAATGACGGGACGCTGTCCATCGCCTGGGCCATACCCGACCACCCGTGGGTCGACGCCGCCAGTGGTGCGGCCGTGCGCATCGCGATGACCGTCGGCCAGCCCGGCGACTCCCCTGGCCTGCTGCAAACGGTAGCCGTCGAAGGCGGTGCCGAGAGCGACGCGGTGCACGTCGAATTTGCGGCAAAAACCGGGCGCATCCACGCCGACCTGAGTATTGGCGCCGACATAGCCGGAGCCTCACCGCTCCGAGCCAACTCAGGCTTGAGCTACCGTGGCGTAATTCCTCATGGTGAGGGCTTTCTTGTCACTGCCGACGAAGCGCTTCAACTCGACAATGCCACGCTCCTGAAACCCTACCGGAATGGCAAGGATCTAACCGACCTTCCCCGCGATGTCTTGGTAATTGACACATTCGGCCTCTCCCACGACGATTTGCGGGCCAATTACCCGCAAACTTGGCAGTGGTTGCATGGAATGGTAAAGCCCCACCGCGACCAGAACCCTAGAAAGTCACGGCGTGACAACTGGTGGTTATTCGGCGAAAACCAGCCTCGCTTACGTGCCAGCCTCGTGGGCCTCACCCGTTACATCGCAACGGGCCAAACGGCAAAACACCGGGTTTTCCAGTTCCTCAACGGGAACATTCTTCCAGACGAAAAGCTAATTGCATTTGCGATACCTGATGCGTTCGTTCTCGGCGTGCTGTCTTCACAGGTACATGTCGATTGGGCGTTGGCTGCTGGAGCCACATTGGAAGACCGCCCGGTATACAACAAGACCGCGTGTTTTGACGCCTTCCCCTTCCCAGCCGCCAGTCCCGAGCAGCAAACCCGCATCGCCGCCCTCGCCGAGCAACTCGACACCCACCGCAAGCGCCAACAGGCCGCCCACCCCGCCCTCACGCTGACGGGGATGTACAACGTCCTCGCCAAGCTGCGCAGCGGCGAACCGCTGACCGCCAAGGACAAAACCATCCACGAAACGGGCCTCGTCGCCGTGCTGCGCCAGCTCCACGACGAACTCGACACCGCCGTCCTCGACGCCTACGGCTGGCCCGACCTCGCGCCGACCGCCACCGACGCCCTGCTGGAGCGCCTCGTCGCCCTCAACGCCGAGCGCGCCGCCGAAGAAGCCGCCGGCCACATCCACTGGCTCCGCCCCGACTTCAAGAACCCGTCTGCTGCGGTCGACACCCAAAAACAGGCCAAAATGGATTTACCCCAAAATCCCCCGTCGACCGCAACCGCCGCCCCCCAACCCGCCGCCAGACGCCCCTGGCCCGCCGCTCTGCCGGAACAGGTGACCGCCATCGCACAGACACTGGCCGATAGCCCGACCCCCCTGAGCGATTCCGAAATCGCCGGACGTTTCACCGGCAAGGGGCCGTGGAAAAAACGCCTGCCGCAACTCCTCGAAACCCTCGTTGCTCTCGGCCGCGCCCGGATGAGCAACGACGGCCGTTTTGGAGCAAGCAAATGATCTCGCAGTTTCTGATGGTGATGCTCGGCATTACCCCGATCCTGATCGTGTTCGCTCTACTGACGTGGAAAAAACGCCGCCTGGATGCCGACGAACGCCGCGAGGCGATCACCACCGAATTGCGCAACCTGCCTGCCGCCAGCCTTCAGAAGCAAAGTGACGAACTCGTCGATCGTCAGGTGGAGCGACTGTACTCCGCAGTCGTTATCGGCTTGGTCACTGCGCTTACCATCGTCTCGCGCCGGGCAACGGCCGACTTTTCGAACTGGAACTTGCTGGACACCGTTCTCTTGCTGGTCGTTCTGGGCAGCGGTGTCTATTACGGCCGCCAGATGGTCAAGGAAATGCCGCATGGCCGCCGCCTGAAGAATGCGATCCGCGCCGAGCACGCCACCGCCCAGGAACTCGCCGCCTCGCTGGCTGGCGACAACCGCATCATTCACGACGTTCAGGCCAATGAGTTCAATATCGACCACGTGGTCATCACCCCGGCCGGCGTATTTGCCGTCGAAACCAAGTCACGTCTGAAGCCGCCAGTCGGCAACGGCGCGAGCGCGGTCAAGGTGAAATATGACGGCAGACAACTGGAGTTCCCCGGCTGGTCGGAAACCAAACCGCTCGAACAGGCCAGCCGCCAGGCGCGCTGGCTGGCAAACTTCCTGCGGGATGCTACCGGCGAGCGCCTGCCCGTATTCGCCGTGCTGGCCCTGCCCGGCTGGTTCATCGAGAACACTGCCCGCATCAGTGACGACATGGTTCGTGTCATCAACCCGAAAAAATCGCAGTGGCTGCTGCTACCCAAGAAGCGCCCCATTCTCCTCGACGCGGCGGCGATTCAGCGCGCGGCCTTTGCCATCGAAAAGCTGGCGCAACGGAATGAGGCGAGAAACGGCTGATACCGGCCGGCTCTGCGCGGGCGAAACGCGACCATTACCGTCGCCACCGGAAAGAACTGCAAATCCGACCTAACGGTCGCGCACCGGCAAGGGCTGCGCGTTGCTCTTGTCGCGCCCCCAGAGGTCGAGGGGGTCGCCGACCGAACTGCGCAGGAACTCGCGGGCCTTGGTTGCGGTCACCGGCTCCTTGAAAGAAACGAGATGGGCGAAGGCCTGGCCCGTCAGGCGGTACAACCAGGTCCGGCGTTTCACGATCATGCTGACCTCCCTTAGGCTGCTGGCGCACTGGACGGCAATCCGTCACGGGCGAATGAATCCACTCTACTCCTTTTTTGGCGACAGGGCCGAACTTGCTGCCAATCTGCGCGACGAATCGCGCCGGATTCGCCGTCGATGCGACGCGGTCACGATCCAGTGACCATGCCCGCGTGGACGTTCCGGCGGCGATCAAAGTCGCCAAGGCTCACCCGGTTGCCAGTTGCCGGAAGTCCGGGAAGTCGCCCATGCCAAGTTCGACATTGACGCGCGTCACATGCGCTCCGGCCGGGCCGCGTTGTGCCCAGAGCAGCAGGGCGATGACCGCGCCCTCCTCGCCCACCGCCATCGCCTCGACGCGGCCGTCGCGCAGGTTGCGCACCCAGCCGCGAACGCCTAGACGGCGCGCCTCGGCGGTCATCGACCAGCGGTAGCCGACGCCCTGGACAATGCCTTCGATGATCAGGTGACGGGCGATGTCCGGCATCTCGTTCTCCTTTGCCATGATGGTGACGGCCCTACTGGTAGCGCAGCGCTTCGATCGGGTCGAGACGCGCCGCCTTCTGCGCCGGGTAGTAGCCGAAGAATATGCCGACCGCCGCCGCGACGCCGAAGGCGACAAGCACCGAACTTCCGGAAATCACGATCACCATGCTGGTGATGGCATTAACCAGCAGCGCGCCGCCGATGCCGAGCAGCAGCCCGAGCAGGCAGCCGGCCAGCGAAATCATCACCGCTTCGAGCAGGAACTGCGTCAGGATGTCCTGCTCGCGGGCGCCGATGGCCATGCGGATGCCGATCTCGCGGGTGCGCTCGGTGACCGACACGAGCATGATGTTCATGATGCCGATGCCGCCGACGAGCAGCGAGATCGATGCGATCGCCCCGAGCAGGATCGACAT
>WBZU01003104.1_pt2 | contig 10670 bp, 13 predicted proteins | sample 5204311 | NCBI WGS metagenome assembly WBZU01 (sample SAMN12344359, study PRJNA552823) | activated sludge metagenome | biome: Activated sludge suspended growth; feature: Nitrification reactor; material: Wastewater; isolation source: activated sludge from nitrification reactor of wastewater... | reverse complement strand
GCCAAGCTCGGACTGTTCATCGACCCGGACGCGAAAAAGCCGATCCGCGAAATGGCCAGCCTGCTCGAGAACGTGCCGGCCGCCCGGCTTTTCGACGAAATGCTCAAGCTGCTGACCTCCGGTCACGCGGTCAAATGCATCACCCAGCTGCGCGACGAAGGCCTGCACCACGGCCTGCTGCCCCTGCTCGACGTCATTCTCGAACAGCCGATGGGCGAGAAATTCGTCATGCTGTCACTGAAAAATACCGATGACCGCATCCGGCAGGACAAGGGCGTTTCGCCCGGCTTCCTGTTCGCCACCCTGCTCTGGCACGAAGTGCTGGCCCACTGGGAAAAGCTCAAGGCCAAGGGCGAAGCGAAGATTCCGGCGCTCTATCAGGCGATGGATACCGTCATCGACGTACAGGGTGAAAAGCTGGCCATCACGCGCCGCATCGCCGGCGACATCAAGGACATCTGGGCGCTGCAACCGCGTTTCGAAGCGCGCGCCGGAAAGCGCCCCTACGCCCTGCTCGAACAGCCGCGTTTCCGGGCCGGTTACGATTTTCTCGTCCTGCGCGCCGAATCCGGTGAAGTCGACATGGAACTGGCTGACTGGTGGACGCGCTTCCAGAAGGTTGACGGTGACGAACGGGCTGAAATGCTGCAACCAGAACAGGCTGGCGACAAGAAGCGCCGCCGCCGCAAGAAAAAGCCGGCCGGTGACAGCGCTGTTGTTAGCGCCGCCCAATGAACACCGCTTACATCGCGCTCGGCGCCAATCTGGGCGACCCGGCAGCCACCGTGCGTGCCGCCTTCGCCGCGCTGGCCAACCTGCCGGAGAGCCGGCTCGTCCATAGTTCCTCGCTATACCGCACGGCGCCGGTCGGTATCACGGCACAACCCGAATTCGTCAATGCTGTAGCCCAACTCGAAACCACGCTGGCGCCGGAATCGCTGCTCGATGCGCTGTTTGACATTGAACTGCGGTTCGGCCGCATTCGCGCCGACAAGAACGGCCCACGGACGCTCGACCTTGACCTGCTGCTCTACGACCACCAGTTCATCGACCTGCCGCGCCTGACCCTGCCCCACCCGCGCCTGCATCTGCGCGCCTTCGTATTAAAGCCTCTGGCCGAAATCGCGCCTGATCTGGTCATTCCCGGCCGGGGCCGCCTCGCCGCGTGGTTGCCCGCCGTCGCCAATCAGGGCATTGTGAAGCTGTGACCCTCGTTGGCCTGCACATCCCCGTGCTCTGGCAGACGGTGACGCTGCTGGCACTGTCGAATGTCTTCATGACTTTCGCTTGGTATTCGCATCTCAAGAACCTCAATGACAAGCCGTGGTGGATCGCCGCCCTGCTTTCCTGGGGCATCGCGCTGTTCGAGTACCTGCTCCAGGTACCAGCCAACCGCATCGGCAATACCGAGATGAACCTCGGCCAACTGAAGATTCTGCAGGAAGTGATCACACTGACCATTTTCGTGCCCTTTGTCGTCTTTTACATGGGCCAGCCGCTCAAGCTTGACTACTTGTGGGCGGCACTGTGTATCCTAGGCGCCGTCTATTTTGTTTTCAGGACTTGAGTCTACTCAAACCATGTCTGCCCAAACCATAACCCGCCGCCTGACCCAGGCCGATCTCGCCAAGCTCTACGCCGCCGGCGAAAAAGTTGTCATGTTCACCTGCTACGACGCCAGCTTCGCCCGCCTGATGGATGGCGCCGGCGTTGACTCGATTCTGATCGGCGATTCGCTGGGCAACGTGATTCAGGGGCACGATACAACGCTGCCGGTCACCGTGGCCGACATCGCCTACCATACGGCAGCCGTGAAGCGTGGCTCCGACCGTCCCTTCATCATCGCCGACATGCCTTTCGGCAGCTATCAGGAATCCCCGGAGAGCGCCTTCCGCAATGCCGTGATCCTGATGGCAGCTGGCGCACAAATGGTCAAGCTTGAAGGTGGCCAGGAAATGGCAAAAACAGTCAAATTTCTGGTTGACCGTGGCATTCCGGTCTGCGGGCACGTTGGCCTGACGCCACAGTCGGTGCATGCCATGGGTGGCTACAAGGTCCAGGGCAAGGGCGAAGCCGCAGCACGGCGGCTTAAAGATGATGCCATCGCGCTGCAGGATGCCGGGGCAACGATGCTCGTCATCGAAGCGATTCCAGCCGTGCTGGCCACCGAAGTCACGGCCATGCTGCACATCATCACCATCGGCATCGGTGCCGGCAAGGAAACATCCGGCCAGGTCATGGTGCTGCACGATGCCCTCGACGTGCCGCCCGGCAAGAAAGCCAAGTTCGTCAAGAATTTCATGGACGGCGCCGCCAGCATTCACGACGCCATTTGCCGTGCCGTTGCTGCCGTCAAGGAAGGCAGCTATCCCGGCCCCGAACACACCTACGCCGCGTAAAACATCATGCAAATCCATTCCGCCATCGCCGACCTGCGTGCGGCGCTGAAAAACCGTGGCCGTGTCGTTTTCGTGCCGACCATGGGCAATCTGCACGCCGGCCATATCAGCCTGATGGAACAAGCCCGCGCCCACGGCGACACGGTCGTGGCATCCATCTTCGTCAATCGCCTGCAATTTGGTCCGAACGAGGATTTTGACAAGTACCCGCGCACCTTCCAGGCGGACTGCGACAAGCTGGCTGCCGCCGGCGTCAACGTGCTGTTCGCGCCGACCGAAGCCGATCTTTACCCGGAACCGCAGGAATACACAGTGGAGCCGCCGGCCATCCAGAACATTCTTGATGGCGAGTTCCGCCCTGGTCATTTCCGCGGTGTCGCCACCGTGGTGCTCAAGCTCTTTAATTGCGTACAGCCCGATGCAGCCGTCTTTGGCAAAAAGGATTATCAGCAGCTCATGGTCATCCGCAACATGACCCGCCAGTTTGCCCTGCCGATTGACATCATCGGCGGCGAAACGGTGCGCGCCGAGGATGGTCTCGCCCTGTCTTCGCGCAACGGTTACCTGAGCGAGGCTGAGCGCGCCGAAGCCCCGCGCCTCTACCGCCTGCTCAACAAGATTCGCGATGCGGTCCGGGCCGGCGACAGCGATATCAAAAATTTGGAAGCGGGCGTCATTGGCGAGTTGACCGCAGCCGGCTGGAAAACCGACTATGTTGCGGTGCGACAACAGTCCGACCTATCCCCCCCGAAAGGCGGAAACGCCCCACTGGTGGTGCTTGCCGCCAGCCGTCTTGGTGTCACTCGGCTCATCGACAACATCGAGATTTGACGAAGCGAAATTATCCATAATTACGCCCGTTGACAGCATTTCTATTGTCGTTACAATGCGCTTCCCCCAACCGTCTGGATGAGTGAAACCATGCAGAGAACAATGTTGAAATCCAAGTTGCATCGCGTCACTGCAACCCATGCCGACCTCCACTACGAGGGTTCCTGCGCCATTGATGAAGACCTGCTCGAAGCAGCGAACATCAAGGAATACGAGCAGATCGACATCTGGAACGTAAACAATGGTGAGCGTTTCACGACTTACGCCATCCGCGCCGAACGTGGATCGGGCGTCATTTCCGTCAATGGCTCGGCGGCGCGCCGTGCAGCGCCGGGTGACATCATGATCATTGCCACCTTTGCCGTGTATAACGAGGTGGAGCTGGCCCGCCACGAACCTGATCTGATCTACGTCGATTCCCAGAACCGCATCGTGCGCCGTGGTCACAAGATTCCGGTACAAGCCGCCGCCTGATTGCAAAATTAATTCACGCTCAACCAAAAACCCGCCGCTTGGCGGGTTTTTCTTTTCTGTACAATATCCAACATAAAAATTAACACTATGAAGCGGGAGACAAACCATGGGCGTTGTTTTCGCCAAGACCCAGAAAGGGCAGGACGAAATCGCCACGAAGGCCGGGGGACTGTCGCCACGGGTACGGCGGGTTCTGATTTTCGTTGACGGCAAAAGAAGCGTCGACGACATGCGCGCCATGTTGCAGTCCGACGACTTGCAACACACGCTGGGCATGCTCGAAGAGGAAGGCTACATCGAAGTGGGCGGGGTGATCGATGCAGCCGCCAGACTCAAGCCACCACCTGGCCCACTGGCCTCGATCACGGCCTTCACCGACTTGCCGAGCGACCCTGACCCGCTCCGCCTCCAGCAGGCGCGCAATTTCATGACCAATACACTGAATGCCTTTGTCGGCTCTCTGGGCAATACATCACTGCTTGACCGCATTGAAAAATCCGAGAGTCACACCGAACTGCGCGCCCTCTACGACGAGTGGTATAACGCGCTCGTCCTGTCACGCGATGGCAGGCGCGAAGCTGAAGGCTTACGCACCAAGCTGCTGGCAGTCATCTAACCATCGCTGGTCAAATGGCAATCGGGGCTGCTTTGGCAGCCCCGATTGCCGTCAACCCTCGGTACTTTCAATCACTTTTGGTTTGCGTGCCCGGCTGGTTCGAGCCACCCGCTTGGCTTTCGCCGGCGGCTTCTCGTGAGACATTGTTTCCTCGGCAGCCGCCACATCCGTTGCACCGGGTTCAAGCTCCGCCGAAACGCTCTCCTGCGCTGTTGCCGCCTTGCGGGGGCGACGCGCACCACGACGCGGCTTGCTCTCAACCGCCGCCGCCGCGGTCTCCCCCTCGGTTACGGTTGCCGCTTCGGGCTGAGTGACGACGGCCGGCTCGGCCTCGATCGCGGGTGCAAGCACTTCAGCCACCACCCGGTCCTTGCCATTGCGAGAGCGACGGCCACCCCGTCGGCGCGCATTGCTGGCTGTTTCCGGCTCGGGCGATGAAATTTCGGTTTTTTCGACTTCTGGCGGGTTGACCGCAGCAGTCTCTACCAGCTCGGGCTGCACGAGCACGTCGACCTCAACCGGCGCCGGGCGCGGCTGGGCGCGGAAGACGAAGGCGCCCTTGTCGTCGCGACCAAAGCCGATCAAGCCGCGACTAGCTGCCTCTTCCAGCAGGTTGCCGAATGTCCGGAAGCCGTAATAGCTTTCATTGAAGCCCGGGTTGCGGCGCTTGACCACTTCCTTGAGCACCGAAGCCCAGATTCGCTCACTTTCACCACGGTCGGCCATCAGATCAACAAAGGTGGCTGCCACAATATCCACGGCCTTGTTCTTGCGCTCTTCGCCCTTCTCGCGACGCTTCTGCTCGTCTTCCGGCGAGCGTTTGGGGACATCACCACGGTCGCGGCGCGAATTGCGCTGACTTTCGCGGTCGCGAACCAGGTCGTCGTAATAGATGAATTCGTCGCAGTTGGTCACCAGCAGGTCGGAACAGGATTGCTTGACGCCGACGCCGATGACCTTCTTGGCGTTCTCGCGCAGCTTGGACACCAGCGGCGAGAAATCGGAATCGCCGCTGATAATCACGAAGGTATCGACGTGCGCCTTGGTGTAGCAGAGGTCGAGCGCATCCACCACCATGCGGATATCGGCTGAATTCTTGCCCGATTGCCGCACGTGCGGAATTTCAATCAGTTCGAAATTGGCTTCATGCATGGGTGCCTTGAACGCCTTGTAGCGATCCCAGTCGCAGTAGGCCTTCTTGACGACGATGCTGCCCTTGGCCAGCAAGCGCTCAAGGACCGGACGCATGTCGAATTTGTCGTACTGGGCATCGCGCACGCCGAGCGCGATATTTTCGAAATCGCAGAAGAGCGCCATGCTGGCGGTATCGCTGGATGAGGCCATGGAAAACTTTCAACTGGAGGAAGCCGGAGTATACCGCTGACGCCCTTCCCCTGATGGCCCAAGTAATTCCGCATTCTTAGCGGACATCAAAGATTCCCCCTGTTCCGACAACCTACCATCCGTCGGCCAAACAATTTCCGAAAGGGGGAAAACAATGAGTGGCGCTTTCACCAAATCGATGGCGCGGAACATATTTTACGGGGGGACCGTCTTCTTCTTCCTGTTGTTCCTTGCGCTGTCATTCGACACACTCTCGCAACTTCCCAAACGCGACATGCGGGCCAATATGACGCCGCAGATCGCCGAGGGCAAAAAACTATGGGAAACCCATAACTGCATCGGTTGCCACACCCTGCTCGGCGAAGGTGCCTATTTCGCACCGGAACTGGGTAACGTCATCGTTCGCTACGGCGACGAAGGCGTCAAGGCATTCATCCAGAGCCGTCCGAAAGAAGGTATCCCGGGTCGCCGCAGCATGCCTCAGTTCAATTTCACCGACGAGCAACTGAACGCCATCGTGGCCTTCCTGAAGCACGTCAATTCGGTCAACACCAACAACTGGCCGCCTAACAGCCAGGGCTGATCGAGAGGAGAACTGAACATGCAATTCAAATCGCAAGCGGTTGCAAAACCCTACTTCATCGCGGCAATCGGCCTGTTTGTCGGTCAGATCCTGTTCGGCCTGGTTATGGGCCTGCAGTATGTGCTCGGCGACTTCCTGTTCCCCGCCATTCCGTTCAACGTGGCCCGCATGGTCCACACCAACCTGCTCATCGTGTGGCTGCTCTTCGGCTTCATGGGTGGCGCGTACTTCCTGATCCCGGAAGAGTCTGAAACTGAACTGTTCAGCCCGAAGCTGGCGCTGCTCATGTTCTGGGTTTTCCTGGTCGCCGGTGCCGCCACCATCCTCGGTTATCTGCTGGTGCCGTACGCCACGCTGGCCGAAATGACCGGCAACAACCTCCTCGAAACGATGGGTCGCGAGTTCCTCGAACAGCCGCTGCCGACCAAGATCGGTATCGTCATCGTGGCACTGGTATTCCTGTTCAACATCACCATGACGGTGCTGAAGGGCAAGAAGACCGCTATTTCGCTGGTGTTGCTGATTGGTCTCTGGGGTCTTGCTGTCTTCTTCCTGTTCTCTTTCTACAACCCGGCGAACGTCGTTCTCGACAAGTTCTTCTGGTGGTGGACGGTGCACCTCTGGGTTGAAGGCGTATGGGAACTGATCCTCGGCTCCTTCCTGGCCTTCGTGCTGATCAAGACGACTGGTGTTGACCGCGAAATTATCGAAAAGTGGCTGTACGTCATCGTCACCATGACGCTGATTTCTGGTCTCATCGGTACGGGTCACCACTACTTCTGGATCGGTACGCCGGAATACTGGCAATGGTGGGGTTCCATCTTCTCCGCACTGGAGCCGATCCCGTTCTTCGCCATGACCGTGTTTGCCTTCAACATGGTGAACCGTCGCCGCCGCGAGCATCCGAACAAGGCTGCTGTGCTGTGGGCGCTGGGCACCGGTGTAATGGCTTTCCTGGGCGCCGGCGTGTGGGGCTTCCTGCACACACTGGCTCCGGTCAACTACTACACGCACGGCACGCAGATCACCGCCGCTCACGGCCACATGTCTTTCTATGGCGCCTACGCCATGGTCAACCTGATGATGATCTCCTACGCCATGCCCATCCTGCGCGGCCGTGCTGCCAACAGCAACAAGTCGCAAGTGCTGGAAATGTGGTCGTTCTGGCTGATGACCGTCTCCATGGTCTTCATCACACTCTTCCTGACCGCCGCAGGCATCCTGCAAGTCTGGCTGCAACGCGTCTCCGATTCTCCGCTGCCCTTCATGGTCGCGCAGGAAAAGATCGCGCTGTTCTACTGGATGCGCGAATGGGCCGGCGTTGCCTTCCTGATTGGTCTCGTTATCTACATCACCAGCTTCTTTGTGGGTGGTGAAGAAGAGAAGGCTGCCTGATCGGTTTTCGTTGAAGTAACAAGCAAAAGGCGCGGTTTGCAGAAACCGCGCCTTTTTTATGGGTGCTGATGCAATTTGAAATTTGGCCTGTTTTTCGAGTTGACCGTAGCAAGCATCAACAAACCGGGATTTTGGCCTTACTCATAATGCGACCACATTCTGAGCACCTTGACCGTTTTGTCGGCCTCGATAACCTGATAGACCAGACGGTGCTGAATAGTGATGCGCCGCGAATAGGCCCCGGCCAAATCGCCAATCAGCTTTTCGTAAGCCGGCGGATTCTGGAACGGATTCTCAGCCAATATCGCCAACAAGGACTTGGCTTTTTCTTTCAGGCCGGCAGAAGCCAGCTTTTCCGCATCCTTTAGCGCGTGCTTCGTATAGATGAGTTGCCAACTCACCAATCAAGCTCCTTGGCGCACTCATCGATCGGCGTCGACAATCCTTCACGAATCGACTCTCTCATGCCAGGAATAGACAGGAGATACAAGGTTTCCTGAATGGCAGCCCAGTCGTCGGCAGATACCAGCACGGCGTTGTGGCGTTTTCCGGTGATCACAACCGGTTGATGGCTGACCGATGCTTCATCGATCAACCGATAAAGACTGGCCCGTGCTTCGCTTGCGGTGATTGTTGTCATGTTGAACTCCTGCAGAATCAATAGCGTACGATTTATCGTACGCAACGTCAATCAGCAGACATCGAACCTAGCGCATGAATTCATAGTGGTACGACGGGGAACAATAGCGGGTTGGGCGTCATCTTTTAATAGCACTCAACATATCCCTAACACGCTGCCAAGCAGGATCTTTACTTGCAATAACTTTCACAGAGATTAGCGGCTGCGCATCAAAAAATGCACGGACACCTTTGCTGACCGACTCCAGTTCTCTGACGTAGTAGTACATCGTTCGACCACCGCCACCTGTGCGCGTCATGACATGAATACCCTGCTCGCCAATGAGAGAGTCCAGTCCTGCATACAACTTTCTCGCGTATATGAAATCTCGCTCCGTTGGCAACCCATTTGGCAAGGCCTCATAACCCCACATGATTTCCAGCAATACGGGGAATCGTTGCTGCATGTCCATACTCGGCAAATTTCGAATAACGGACACGATCTCCGGCTGCTTGCTTGAATTGCGCTCCAAAATCAACCAAGGTCCAACCTCTGACTGTGTTTGCGCTTGGCAGACGGGAACCCCAGCGAAAATCAGCAAAACGCAGAACCAGAGATTTACGTAGCGGGGGATTGGCAATTTCATGACGCCAACGTGAAAAAAGAGGCTTTCAGCATACCATATGCATGATGACGGTCTTCGATTTTGGCCATTTTTCCCGTTGACCGCAGCAACCGTATCTTCCCGGCAAGACGAACCCTGAATCAGTCTTCAATTTCCACCTACCTCGCATCACGCCGCTTTCCGCCAGACACTGGCCAACCAGGGCTGCCGTTCGCGCGGCAGGCCCGTTGGCCGGTAGTAATGTTCCAGTTCGATGAAACCTGCTTCTATCAGGCGACTGCGCCAGGTTTCAAGATCGTGATATGCGCCATAGCGGCCGCCGTTCCAGCCTTCTACGTTGGGGCCGTGCGGGTTGGAGCAGAAGAGGACGCCGCCGGGTTTTAGCGTGGCATGGAGTTGGCGCAGGATGCGGGGCAGTTCGCGGCTTGGGATGTGAAATAGCGAGGCGTTGGCGAAGACGCCGTCGAAGCGCCCGTCAGGCAATTCGAGCCTGAGAAAATCCTGGTGCCAGACTTCGCAGCCAGCATCGGCTCGGGCCATGTCGGCAAAGGATTCCGCGCCATCGAGCCCGACGACCCGATGACCCAGTCCGGCAAACGTCTTGAGGTCACGGCCCGGTCCGCAGCCGAAATCGAGGATGGTGAGTGGCGGCTGGCCGACGATATGCCGCAACAGCGCGGCTATGTTCTGGCTGACATCGTGATCGCGCGTACCGGCCCGAAAATCCTCGGCACGCTGGTTGTAATAGGCCAGCGTCAGTCCGGATATCTCGTCGAGGCTGTATTCTTTGTCGTTCATGCGCGTTCTTCCGGCGTGGCGGGGCTTGGCTGTTTCGCCGGACCCAAAGTTCGTTTCCAATCAGGCAAGCTTGCTGCATCGCGCACAGCCAGCGCAAGAAGGAAATTTGCCAGTCGTCCGCGATTGATCGGGAACTGACGACCCGGCCAGCGGTCACCTTAGTGCTTCCACCGAAAATGTGCCTATGCCTGCCCTGACGATCTCCTCTGTTGATTCTGCCGATGCCATCCCGCGCGAGGCGTGGACGCGCCTCTGCCCGCCGGGAGACCCATTTCTCAACGCCGACTTTCTGGCGATCATCGAACGCCATGGCGCAGCCGGGCCGGACTGGGGCTGGGTGGCGTGCCATCTGACGGCGACCGATGAACAGGGTGTCATCGTCGGCATCCTGCCGCTTTACGTCCGCTTCAACTCGCATGGCGACTTTATCCACGACTGGTCGTGGGCATCGGTGTACCAGCAACTCGGGCACGCCTACTTCCCGAAACTGTTGAGCGGCCTGCCGCATACGCCGGCCACCGGGCCGCGCCTGCTGGTGGCTGAAGGCACGAATGCGCCGGCGATTCGCCGCGCCCTGATTGATGGCGCGCAGGCGGTAGCCAGCGGGCACAAGATGTCGTCGTGGCACGTCGCGTTCCCGAATGAGGATGACCGGAAAGCGCTGCAGGCGGCGGGGATGCTGATCAGCCACAACGTCCAGTTTCAGTGGCTCAACAACGGTTGTGGCGACTTTGACGGTTATCTGGCGACCTTTGCCGCTGAAAAACGGCGCAAGGTGCGGGCCGAGCGGCGCAAGGTGGCCGCCAGCGGTCTGAGCATCGAGGTCTGCCACGGTGACGCAATCGATCCCGCCGAGTGGCCGGCGCTGCATGCGCTCTACGCGTCGACCTTTGAGAAATTCAATAACCTTGCCGTGTTTTCGGCTGCCTGCTTTGCCGATCTGGCGCAGGCACTGGGCCGGCGGATGGTGGTTTTTATCGCTCGCG
>WBZU01000764.1_pt2 | contig 10672 bp, 7 predicted proteins | sample 5204311 | NCBI WGS metagenome assembly WBZU01 (sample SAMN12344359, study PRJNA552823) | activated sludge metagenome | biome: Activated sludge suspended growth; feature: Nitrification reactor; material: Wastewater; isolation source: activated sludge from nitrification reactor of wastewater treatment... | reverse complement strand
CGGAGGTTGTCCTGATTACAGGATTAAAATAGATAGCGCAGGCAACATGATTCACCACAATATCAGCAAAAGTTCGGATGACCAAAAAGTTTATAAGGCAAAGGCTGATCCTGATTTGTTGCCTGAGTTTTTCAATTTGGTAAAATACCTCAAATTTCCAAAAAAAGAAATGAAATACGGCAGCGCCGAAGCGAATGAAATCATCACATTCCAGGTAAAATATAAGGACGGTACCGAATATAAAATCGTCGATTATGCGAAAGGAGGGACATTGGGATTGGCAGCTGTATATGATTTATTTTTTAAAATAAAAGACGCAGGTCTTTGGGAATAATTCATCATATAATGAATCCAATTTTTAATGATGATTAACTGATGAACGTCCATGCTGATTTTTTGCCAATTTAATTCGGACGACGAATCTCTAATCAATCAATGGCTTAAACCGAATGTCATTGAAGACATTCGGTTTTTATTTTTCTGAAGAGCTTAGTTTATTCAGCTCTCATTAGTTTCTTTGTCAAACTCCCATGAGAGGTGGATAATCTTACAAACAAAATACCGGAGGACTGACTACCGATATTTATATCCTGAACATTTTCACCTGCAATTACATTCAGTTTTTGCGTATGGACGACATTTCCCAAAATGTCCACTACAGAGAGCTGTACAGTTTCTGCCCGATCCATATTTAGTTTGATGCGCAAATGATTTTGTGATACTGGATTATCCAATAATTGCATCATCTGATCCCCTAATCTAGCATCATCGCTATTGGTTCTTATCTGAACATTAAGTCTGATCGCAGGCACAAATCCTTCGAGCCATCCTTCTGGAAACCAGCTCCCTGCATTGTCAATCAAAACCACGCTATATGGTTTGTGAAAATAATTCAAATCAGATGACACAGCCTGAAATTTCCAGTTCTTAGGATCATTGGTTGGCTCCATTGGATATTCGATGACAGCAAAATATCTGGCACCAAAATCCATTTCCGGAGCAACTTGTTGAGCGTCCACAAGAGCTACACTCACGAACTGATAATTAGCTTCATTCGTAAACGTGTAGGATCCTTCCGCTACCTTGTCCACGGAAGAAGAATTCAAGCCGTTTGTCAGATCAAAATTGGACCAATCTAAAAGTACTTCATCTTTCACTCTCATCAAATAAGCCTTCACATTCAGCCCACTTAAAGATTTTCCTGCATCGTTTGCCGTAGCAGCAAACTCAATTGATTTTGCGAGTGGCTTCCTGTCCCCTGAGTTACATTCCGGAATTCTATATAGGCATCCTTGCCATTCCTCTGTCTGAAAACTTCTAATCCCTCTATTGGGTGAGGGTTCTAATGAATAAACAGATGAGCTCACTTCAAATGAATCTATTGCAAAATTGTCAGGAGTATTTGCATCTGAAGGAAGAATCAAGGTCCAAAAAATATAATATTTTCCAACCGGCAAAGAGCTATTCGGGACGAATGCTTTATTCAGAAAAATATCTTTCTGGTCTTCCGGGCTTGTAATTACAGACAGTGGGTTTTGTTCTGAAAATATCTTATTACCTGAAGCATCTTTTATCTCTACCTGTAAAGAAGCGTTGCTGATGTCTTTTGCTCCTGCGTTGGATACCTCTGCTCTGAAAATCATAGAATCTTTACAGAACAAGGAAGCCGGCGTTCTGTAAGCTGATACCGGATAATACGTTTTGTTGAACTTAATATCTGCATCCGGCAAAGTCACCAATGTGACATCATCTATAGCCCAAAAATAATAATCGCCATCAAACACAAATTTGATCCTGACACTAGAATGATTTGCAGCTAAAGACGTAATGTCTATTATTCTCCTGCTGTCTTGTACTGTTCTCTCTTCAAATCCAATACTTTGATTGACATCAATAGGAGAAGACCAACTTGCACCATTATCGGAAGAAATTTCTACCAAACATTGCCCTTGATAATTTCTGAAAAATTGATAAAAACTTAATGCTACACTGCTTTTTCCTGTCAAATCAATACGAGGACTGATCAGCGCTCCTGAATGGGGTGCAGGACTCTGGCCTTTGCCTAGATTATTCTTATCACCGTTGTTGTCTAAAAAATCAGAGTTAAAAATGGCTGCACCATTTGTAGCAGTTGGAGATTTTATTCCGGAAATTCCTTTAGAAAAGGCTCCGGAATTTACTGCGCCACCCATAGTCCAGGTCCACACTGCAGCTGCCGTTTTGGAGGTGTCACCCGACGAAATCCCTACTGTTGTCCAATCGTTGAGACCTGAATCAAATGTGGAATTTTTGTCCTGAGGTCCACCCCAAATGATCTGTTGTGCATGAATCGACAAGACTGATAAAATGGAAAATAAAATTGAGCTGTAAAATTTTTTCATTGCTTGTATTTAATGAGAATAATCCTGTTTGCTATGTAATTAAAGTTTATTGTTTAAAATCTTTTCAATAAGAATGGTGAGACAATTCATGCCAGATTTCTTCCCTGTTGATAGCAACCACTCCGGGTTGTTCGCACACTAATCCTCCGCCAATATTGCAAATCAACGCTACCTCATCATCATTGCAGCCGACCGCGTAAGATGCTGCAGCCAGTGAAATTACGGTGTCGCCCGCGCCGCTGACATCTTTGACCAATCGTGGAGATGTGGGATACAACTTGCCACTCCCTTCCTGGTAAATCCATATGCCACGAGCACCACAGGTGATCATTAATTTTTGACACTGAATTCTTCCGGTTAGATCTTTTGAAATTTCGAACAAATGATTTTCATCCGTACTCTCTACAGTTTGCAAAGCTTGAGAAATTTCTTTGAGATTGGGTTTAAATAAAAAAATATCTCTGAATTCAAAAAAATTCAAACCCTTAGGATCAACATAAACCTTGACTTTATGAAGTTTAAATAAATTCAATAATTCGGCAATTAACTTTTTTGAGAGCAAACCCTTATTGTAATCTTGCAGAATAACTCCGTCGATAGTTTGTGAGGATAATATTTTTTTCGTGTGTGAAATAATATTTTGCTCTGTATCAGACTGTATCCAATGAGTATGTTCTTTGTCCAATCTGATCATTTGCTGAAAATCAGAAATGAATCTCGTTTTGACAGTCGTAAATCTTTTTTCTTCTCGAATCAATGCGAGATTTGACAGTTCGAGCTGAGCCAGCAAATTTTCTAATTCATCAGCTTCTATATCATTTCCACAAACACTGATCAGACTGACTTTGCATTGTAATGAACGTAGATTGCCTACTACATTTGCAGCACCACCAAGTACAATTTTTTCATCTCTCCAATTCAATACAGGTACAGGTGCTTCAGGTGAGATACGCTCCGCCCTGCCTGTAACGTATCGATCGATCATGACATCACCTATCACCATGATATGTTGATGATTGAGTTTCTCTTTCATCATGGTGACGAGATGTCGATAATCTGACATAATGAATTGGTTTGTAAAAAAAAAAATTAAACTATCGCATTGAAGCGCATATTTTATCTAATGCGGTTGAACCCGGACATAATTCTGCTTGTGTCAGTGCATTCAGAGGGGTTGACGAAGTCTTACAGATTTCGTGCAAGTCTTTATTTTCCTGGTTGAAATAAATGAGACCGGTGAGAATTTCTTTTTCTGCCCTACTTTGAAATATTTTTTTGTGCACTGATTCTTTGTTCGTTGGATCCCAGTCTCCCGATAATTTATGCAAGAGAATCTCTGAGCCATCATGCATCACAATAGTTTGAGTGGATCCTTCGGATTGTTTATGTACAATTTCAGATTTGAATGGTACAAGATCTATAGCTCCCGTAGCCTCAACATGTTCTCTGGTATAATCGTATGATTTAGTAGATCCGACATTATTGTTAAAGGTTACACAAGGGGAAATGACATCTATCAGAGCAAAGCCCTTGTGCGATAAGCCGGCTTTGATCAAGGGGATCAACTGAGCTTTATCACCGCTGAAACTTCTCGCCAAAAATCCTGCACCCAACTCCAATCCAAGGGAAATCAAATCAATGCCCTGAAAACTATTTTCCACACCGGACTTGTTGACTGATCCCAAATCAGCTGTAGCACTGTCTTGGCCTTTGGTCAATCCGTAGCAACCATTGTTCATCACGATATACAGCATGTTGAGATTTCTGCGGACAGCATGGACAAATTGGCCCATACCTATAGAAGCAGTGTCACCATCTCCACTGACACCGAGATAATGCAAATCTTTGTTTGCCATTACAGCACCAGTTGCAACACTTGGCATCCGACCATGCACTGAATTAAAACCATGAGAGTTACCAAGAAAATATGCAGGTGTCTTGGATGAACATCCAATCCCCGACAACTTCGCCAGGCGATGAGGTTCGATGTTCAGCTCATAACATGCCTGGATCAGGGACGAGCTGATACTATCGTGTCCGCATCCAGCACACAGGGTAGATATTGCCCCTTCATAATCTTTTCTATAAAAGCCGATTTCATTTTTGCCTAAATCCGGATGGCGAAAACTTGGTTTTTGATATGTCATATTTTCAGCTTATTCTGAAATCTGTTTAAGAAAGTACAGATTCTGTTTTTTCAATATTTTGTAAAATCAGTTCAGAGATCAATTTTGCCGTAATCGGAAATCCATCATAATTGAGTACACTGGTCAGTTTGGATGGATTGATATTGAGATCATTGATCAATAAGCTACGGCATTGACCGTCACGGTTTTGTTCCACAACATATACAACGTCGCATCGATCAATAAAATCCTTCACTTCACTACCAAAAGGAAATGCTTTCAATCGCATTTCATTCATCACTATAGATTTTGACCTCAACAGGTCTATGGCTTCTTCTGCAGCGTATGAAGAGGTGCCGAAATAAATCATTCCGAGTTTTGATGAATCTGAATGGATGGCAATCTCAGGATGATAGGTATTTTCCCGAATCGTCTCCCATTTCTTTTGAAGGCGATCTACGTTTCTTTGGTAAGCGTGATTGTCTTCTGTGTAGCGGGCATATTCGTCCTTGGAACTTCCTCTTGTAAAATAGGATCCCTTATTGGGATGCACTCCCGGAATTGTCCTATAAGGCACACCATCACCATCTACATCTAAATAACGACCAAATTTTTCCATATGGTCTAAATCCTGAGCAGACAGAACTTTCCCCCTGTCATAAACTCTGGCGTCGTCCCATACGGGAGGATCTGTAAGGTGATCGTTCATTCCGAGATCGAGATCGGTCATTATGATAACGGGTGTCTGGTATCGCTCAGCAAAATCAAATGCATCCGCCGTCATATCAAAACACTCTTTTGGACTGGCAGGAAACAACAGGAGATGTTTCGTATCGCCATGAGATGCATAGGCTGCCGAGAGGAGATCCGATTGCTGTGTTCTTGTGGGCATACCTGTAGATGGCCCACCGCGTTGTACGTCAACAAGTACAGCCGGAATTTCAGCAAAATATGCCAATCCCAGAAATTCACTCATCAGCGATAATCCCGGTCCACTCGTCGCTGTAAAAGCGCGAGCTCCATTCCAGGAAGCTCCTAGTACCATTCCGATAGCTGCCAGTTCGTCTTCAGATTGGACAATGGCAAACTTATGCTCCCCTGAATCAGGATCAACCCTAAAACGATAACACCATTTTTCAAAAGCATTCATCACAGAGGTCGATGGTGTGATCGGATACCAAGAACCAAAGGTCGCACCGGCAAACAGAGCACCCAGACCACATGCATTATTTCCTTCCATCAGGATCCTGTCTCCAATCAGATCTGCCCTTTTAATCTGATAAGGCAAAGGGCAGCAATCCAGCTGTTTTGCAAAATCGACACCTAAATGCAGTGCCTGGATATTGCCCGGAATCAATTTCTCTTTTTTCTTGAACTGGTCTTGGATCAATGCCTCAAAGACATCAATCTCCATATCTAGCAAAGCTGCCAGAGCACCGATATAGATGACATTCTTCATGAGGAGGTGCGTCCTTGCATCACTATAGTGCTGCAGACAGATCTTCATCATCGGTATTCCAATATAATGTATATCCGGACGCTTGTCTTCCTCTGCCAACATTTTGGTGGAATCGTAGATTAGGTAGCCTCCTGATTTGACCGAAGCTACATCTGCATCGAAACTCTGTGCATTGACTGCCACCATAATGTCTATCCCTTCTTTTCTTCCCAAGTGGCCTTTTTCACTGACACGCACTTCGTACCATGTTGGCAAGCCCTGAATGTTGGAAGGAAAAATATTCTTGGGTGACACCGGTACACCCATCTTGTATATTGCTCGCGCAAAGAGATTATTGGCACTGGCCGAGCCTGTACCATTTACATTGGCGAACCTTACGACCAGGTCATTGATCAAATTTTTTTCATTCATATTTGACATGCTTTCGCTGCGGAATAAAAGAACTTTTGCATATCCCATGCTGCTGTAGGACATCTCTCAGCACATAATCCACAATGCAGACAGACATCTTCATCTTTGACCATCACTCTCTTGGTAGGGAGCGGGTCGGATACTAACAAATCCTGACTGAGGTCATTAGCAGGGGCATTCAACCTGCTTCTCAGGTCCTCTTCGGTACCATTGTCGGTAAAAGTGATACAACTGGTCGGACAAACATCCGCACAGGCGTCACATTCAATACATTTTGAAGTGGTGAATACCGTCTGTACATCGCAATTCAGGCATCGACGGGCTTCTTTATATGCCATTGCTTTGTCAAACCCAAGCTCTACTTCAACCAGACGGTTTTTAAGTGTTTTCTCTTTTTCTTCATGAGGCACGGCATATCTCAAATCATTGATGGTCTGGTTGTCATAAGACCATTCATGTATTCCCATTTTCTGTCGGACGAGATTGGTCATTGGAGATGGTCTGTCGGCTACCAGATCTTTGCCTTGGCAGAACAAATCTATGGATATAGCTGCATCATGACCTTGGGCTACTGCAGTAATGACATTTTTCGGTCCAAAAGCCGCATCACCACCAAAAAAAACTTTTGGCAAGGTGGACTGGTAAGTTAGCGGATCAATTTTTGGCATATCCCACTTGTCGAACTCAATACCCAGATCGCGTTCTATCCATGGAAAGCTGTTCTCCTGACCGATAGCCATGAGTACTTCGTCTGCTTCCATTGTAACTTCCTGGCCTGTAGGTACCAGTGTGCGTTTTCCGTTGTCGTATTTGGCTTCAACAATTTCAAAAGTCATACCCTTCATTTTGCCATTGTCTATGACAAAAGATTTGGGTGAGTGCATATTGTAGAATGGAATATCTTCTCTTTGTGCGTCCTCAATCTCCCAAGGCGAGGCTTTCATCTCTTTGAAGGGGCTGCGCACGACTACTCTTACGTCTTCACCTCCGACACGCCTAGAAGTTCTGCAGCAATCCATAGCTGTATTTCCACCTCCGATGACGAGGACTTTTTTACCAATCTTGTCATTGTGACCAAAAGCCACATTTGCCAACCAATTGATCCCTATATGTACATGAGCATCCGCTTCTTTTCGGCCTGGTAAGTCAAGCAGATCTTTGCCCTTTGGGGCCCCAGTTCCCACGAAAATGGCATCATAATCAGCCGCAAGGATTTCTTCTTTCAGACTTTTAATATAGCGTTTGAATTGAGTATGAATTCCCAAGTTCAGTATATAAGATACTTCTTCATCGAGTACCTGAGCGGGCAATCTGAATGAAGGTATCTGGCTGCGCATCATTCCCCCACCTGCCGGTTGCTCGTCGAAAAGATGGATCTCATAACCCAAGGGAGCTAGATCTCTCGCTACAGTTAAAGCCGCAGGACCACCTCCGATCAGGGCAATTTTTTTCCCATTCTTTTGGCTGGGAATTTCCGGTAACAGATGACTTATATCGGATTTGAAATCTGCAGCAACACGCTTGAGGCGGCAAATGGCTACAGGTTCCTCCTCAACTCTGCCTCGCCTACAGGCTGGCTCGCAAGGTCTGTCGCAGGTTCTCCCAAGCACACCTGGAAAAACATTGGAAACCCAATTGATCATATATGCTTCCGTGAATTTCTCCTCGGCAATCAGTCGGATGTATTCCGGCACAGGAGTATGGGCGGGACAGGCATACTGACAGTCCACTACCTTGTGATAATACTCCGGATTAGATGTATTTGTAGGATTCAAACGAACTCTTTTTGAAAGGCCCCAAAGATAAGTCAAAATGACATTTTAGACAGAAAAGAAAACACTGTTTCTAGCTCATATGGCTATAGATTTCTTCCAAAGCATGGTTGAAGGAAGAATTTCCATTGTCAGACATTTAGCTTATATTTAGGCTGTATTTAGATATTATGAAAAATTGGATGCTTTCTCTTTTCTTAGTACTGACCACGGGTCTTACGCTGTCAGCGCAAAGCACTGTCACGGGAAAAATCACACATGATGGTTTGCAAAGAACTTATCGTTTTTATATCCCACTGAATCTCAAAGCCGGCCAGAAACTTCCTCTGGTATTCAATCTTCATGGTCTTGGTTCAAATGGAATCCAACAAGAATTTTACGGTGATTTCAGAAAAATAGCTGATACGGCAGGTTTTTTCATCGTTCATCCGGATGGCACCAAGCATCCTTCACTGGGACAGAATTACTGGAATGTCGGGGTTGAACCTTCAGGCGTTGATGATCTAGGCTTTCTGGAGGCACTTCTGGATACATTGAGTTTTCAGTATCCTATCGATCTCTCAAAGGTCTTTTGTACCGGAATGTCCAATGGTGGTTTTATGAGCTACTTTATGGCCTGTAACAGCGATCGATTTGCTGCTATAGCCTCAGTGACCGGCAGTATGACGACGCCGATGTTGCAAAACTGTGGGCGTAGTACTCCGATTCCTGTCATGGAGATCCATGGTACAGCGGATGAGGTTGTGCCATATGATGGTTCTTCAGGAGTGGAAAGCATAGATGAGGTCCTGAAGTTTTGGACACAACTCAACAAAACTCCAACCAATCCTCAGGTGATTAAAGTCTTGGACACGAATGTCAATGATAACTGCACAGCCGAACATTACATATATCCAGCTTATGGCAGCTCTGCTTCGGTGGAGCATTTCAAAATTATCGGCGGAGGACATACCTGGCCTGGTGCAATCATCAATATTGGAGTGACCAATCAGGATATTTCCGCCAGTAAAGAGATCTGGAGATTTTTTAGTCAGACCAAAAAAACAACTGCAATCCATCAAACTACAGGATTACAAAATCTTGCAGTTCAATATAGTGCTGATGCGAGTCAGGTCACAATAGTACCGGAGAATTCAGAATCAAGATTTGTTGTATCCTGTCATGACTTACAAGGAAGAGAATATTTTTCAAGGCAGTTGAATGGTCAATCTACTCTTGATCTTTTTGAACTATTACCTGGTAATTATTATCTGCAAATCCGGTCTGCAAACCAATTTAAAAACTTTCGATTTTTCAAAAAATAATGGCCAGATCGTCACAACATTCAAAAAGTGATTGAATTCCAATCAGGACGTGTTATGAAATAATATCATGAAACTCCTCAAACTTACCTGACCTCTGACCTATAAATTTTGCAATTTTTAATTTGATGAGATCAGAGGAAGGATAAAAGGATAAAAATTCCGATTTTGACTGCCAATTTCAATCTCATGGATACTTCATGGATACTCTTTCTTATCAATAATCAAAAACGAATTCCAGCAATTGACTCAGGATTATATTCCCGATCTAATACCTTTCCATGGTAAAATGGCAACATCTGTATTAGACATGGCTTTAGCCTTGACATGAGAACCCTGTGCCATTTGAATTGATGAAATTCCGGTCCCAAGGTTTTTTCCAGGCAGGTCCACTACCCCAAGAAAAATACACTTCCAGTCACTTCTGATCTTGCAATTTGGTCTAAAATAGATCCCAAGAAAAGCGATTCAAATCTCCCTGAAACGTCAAGCATTATACCGAATCAAACATTAAGAGTACTTGATAAAGATGCTTTACCGTTTTTGGAAAAATATTCTGTATGCAAACAATAATACAGAGCTTACTGCTTTTTTCGTCTCTTATATTCTAACCATCTATCCGGTTGTTCATATCCTTGGAAAACCGATAACACGGATTTACCTGAAAAAGATTGTAAGGAGGATTTATGAGATCCGAAGTTAATTCGGCTGCTTACAGATTTCCATATTTGGTAATTCGAGGAATTATTGAAAACAAGGAAGTATTTTATTTATGGATTGTCAATGCGTATCAAAAAATTGGAGAATCTCAAGCAGACAAAAAATTCAGATTTGATTTTGTTGAAGATTTATAGGGATATTCCATCCCTGGATCCGGTAAAATCAACAATTTCCACCATACACGAAAGGCTGAAATTCATCAAGCCGAAAGAATAATTATTCTGGCGCAGCAATAAATAGCTGCAATGCACATCAACTATTCCACTGGTACCTTGAAAAAAAAATCCGGGATTAAAAATCACTAGCCAAATTGGCTCCTATATATGCTCTGTTCATTCTGGCGATGTTTTCTAGGCTAATCCCTTTAGGGCACTCTGCCTCGCAGGCGCCGACATTGCTACATCTGCCGAATCCTTCCTCATCCATCTGATGAACCATAGCCAACACCCTCCTGGAATGTTCCACTTTACCCTGAGGCAGCAATCCAAGATGGGACACTTTG
>WBZU01003282.1_pt1 | contig 10674 bp, 8 predicted proteins | sample 5204311 | NCBI WGS metagenome assembly WBZU01 (sample SAMN12344359, study PRJNA552823) | activated sludge metagenome | biome: Activated sludge suspended growth; feature: Nitrification reactor; material: Wastewater; isolation source: activated sludge from nitrification reactor of wastewater treatment... | reverse complement strand
CAGGCTCATCGCCGCAGCCGCGATGATGGGTGACAGCACCAGCCCGAAAAACGGATAGAGGATGCCGGCGGCGATCGGCACACCGAGGGCGTTGTAGAGAAACGCGAAGGCCAGGTTCTGGCGCATGTTGCCGACGGTCGCGACAGACAGCAGGCGGGCCCGGGCAATGCCGCGCAGGTCGCCCTTGACCAGCGTGACCTGGGCGCTGTTCATGGCGATGTCGGTGCCGGTGCCCATCGCGATGCCGACATCCGCCCTGACCAGTGCCGGCGCGTCGTTGATGCCGTCGCCGGCCATCGCCACGACCCGCCCTTCGCGCTGCAGGCGCTCGACCAGCGCCAACTTGTCGGCCGGCTTGACCTCGCCGTACACCTCGTCGATGCCCAGCCGGGTGCCGACCGCCCGGGCCGTGGTCAGGCCGTCGCCGGTCGCCATCACGAGGCGCAGGCCGGCCTGGCGCAGCACCGTCAGGGCTTCATCGGTGCTCGCCTTGATCGGGTCGGCGACGACCAGCAGGCCAAGGAGGTGGCCGTCGGCCGCCAGATGCATGACGCTGGCGCCGCTTTGGCGCAGGGTGTCGGCTTCCCCGGCGAGGGTGCCGACCTCGACGCCGTCCTCAGCCATCAGCGCGCCGTTGCCGAGGGCCAGCCGCCGACCGCCGACTGTCCCGCGCACGCCGATGCCGGAGGCCGACTCGAATTGCTCGGCCTTGTCGAGGGCCAGCCCGCGTTCGCGGGCGGCGCGGACGATGGCGTCGGCCAGCGGATGCTCGCTGCCCTGGTCGAGGCTGGCGGCGAGGCGCAACACCTCGTCCTCGGCGACGCCCGGCGCGGCGACGGCGCGTTCGAACGCCGGCCGCCCTTCGGTCAGCGTGCCGGTCTTGTCCACGATCAGGGTGTCCACCTCGCGCAGCCGCTCGATGGCCGCCGCGTCGCGGAACAGGATGCCCTGCGTCGCCGCCTTGCCGGTGGCGACCATGATCGACATCGGGGTGGCCAGCCCGAGGGCGCAGGGACAGGCGATGATCAGCACCGAGACGCCGTTGATCAGGCCGAAGACCCAGCCCCGCTCGCCGCCGAGCAGGCCCCAGGCGAAGAAACTGGCGACGGCGATGGCGACCACGCCGATCACGAAATAGCCCGCCACCACGTCGGCCAGCCGCTGCATCGGCGCCTTCGAGCGCTGGGCCTGGGCGACCATCTGGACGATCTGGGCGAGCACGGTCTGGGAGCCAACTTTTTCCGAACGGATCACCAGGCTGCCCGAGGTGTTCATGGTCGCACCTATTACCTTGTCGCCGGGGCGTTTCGTCACCGGCAGCGGTTCGCCTGTAAGCATCGCTTCGTCAACGGCGCTGGAACCTTCCAGCACCGCGCCGTCTACCGGCACCTTCTCTCCGGGGCGGACACGCAGGGTGTCGCCGACATGGACATGGGTCAAAGGAACATCCTCCTCGGTGCCGTCGCGGTTGATGCGGCGGGCCGTCTTCGGGGCGAGACCGAGCAGCGATTTGATGGCAGCCGAGGTTTTCGAACGGGCGCGCAGTTCGAGCATCTGACCGAGCAGGGTCAGGGAAATGATGACCGCCGCCGCCTCGAAATAGACGCCGATGCGGCCATGGGCGATGAAGGACGGTGGAAACAGGCGGGGGCCAGCGCCGCCACCATGCTGTAAGCGAAAGCGGCGCCGGTGCCGAGGCTGATGAGCGTCCACATGTTTGGACTGCGATGAACGACTGACTGCCAGCCGCGCAGGAAGAACGGCGCGCCGGCCCACAGCACAATGGGCAGGCTGAGCAGCAGTTCGGCCCAGGTCCGCACCAACGGAGACAAGCCCTCCAACCAGTGCCCGGCCATCGCCAGGACGACCACGACAACGGTGAGCGGCAGGGTTGCCCAGAAACGGCTGCGGAAGTCCTGATATTCGGCGTTGTCGTCTTCCTTTTCGAAATCGGGCAGCATCGGTTCGAGGGCCATGCCGCACTTTGGGCAGGTGCCGGGGCCGATCTGCCGGATTTCGGGGTGCATCGGACAGGTGTATTCCGCGCCGGGGACGACCACCTCCGCCTGCTTCGGGTCGAGGTAACGCGCTGGTTCAGCATCGAATACTGTCTTGCATTTGGCACTGCAAAAGCGGTAATGGATTCCGTTCAGATCAGTCGCATGCGGGGATTCCGGTTTGACGGTCATGCCGCAGACCGGATCGAAATCAACCACGCCGAGGCTATCGCTCCGGGATGCGTGTTCGTGGATCATGATGGCTCCTTGCTTGAGGTTCATGTCCCAGCGTTGAGGCATGGGGCCGGTCGAGAGTACCGGAGCCACGATCGATGACGGGGTGGATTACCCGCGATTGATCAGTGCCTCGCAAAGACATGGGTGCTACCGCCTGCCTGGACGAGCAGTGTTTCGTAGGGAACGGGTGCGGTGGTTTCCATGCCCGGGGAACCCTGCGGCATGCCGGGCGCTGCCAGACCGATCGCTTTGGGCTTTTCCTTCAACAAGCGCTGGATGTCGGCGGCGGGGACGTGCCCCTCGATGACATAGCCGCCAACCTTGGCGGTGTGGCAAGAGCCGAGCCGGTCAGGCATGCCCAGGTTCTTGCGTGCCGCCGGAACGTCGTTCACGTTGTGGGCGTTCACCTTGAAACCGCTCCTTTCCATGTGTCCGATCCACTTTTCGCAGCAACCACAGTACGGACTCTTGAAGACTTCAATCTGCGTTGTAGATTGTGCCCCGGCCGTACCGGCAGCAACGACGAGGAGTAACAGCAAAGAGCGAACAGGGGGCCTCGGTAGGGGTGTCATGACTGCTTTCAAGTTGATTCGAATAGGTTAAGTTTGAATGGCCGATCCCGACGGGAGGTTGTCATGGACATTACATTTTCGTAATCTTCAGTGCGCATTGGCACCGCGCTTGTGAAAATCCGGGTTTGCTTCAATGGGGTTTTCGTGGGCGAGCGTTTCCACAATTCTGTGCATTTGCGATTGAGTCATCCCCGGCATTTCGCATGGAGTCGTCGCCCGCAGATTACAAACTTGTAATTTTGGCGTCAGGCGCCTGTCGACCGCAGCAATCGACAATGCGGGCATCCGTTCATGAAAGTAACTCACATGCGCCTGATTCTCACACTCCTCCTCGCCCTAAGCCTGCCCGCCTACGCCCAGCACGAGCATGACGCGATGAAGCCCGTCGCCACCCAGGCCGCACCCTTGAGCGATGGCACGGTCAAGAAAATCGACAAGGGTGCCGCCGAGGTCGTCATCCAGCACGGCCAACTCGACAGCATCGGCATGCCACCGATGACCATGGCATTCGGCGTCGCCGACAAGACCTGGCTGAACAACCTGAAAGCCGGCGACAAGATCCGTTTCGCCGCCGAGATGAAGGGTGGCAATGCCATCGTCAGTCGCTACGAAATGGCGAAATAGCGGCGAAGCATGCCCGACATCGTTCCCAACTGGCATCCGGCGATCGTCCATTTTCCGATCGCGCTGGCCATTACGGCAACGCTGTTGCTGCTGGCCGGCCGCCTGCGCCCGGCCATTACGCTGCCGCCGTCTTGTGGTCGACTGCTGCTCCAACTCTCCGCACTGAGCGCTGTGGTGGCTGCTGCACTGGGCTGGTATGCCTTCCAAACGGTGGACCATGATGCAGCGGGTCATCTGGTCATGGTCAGCCATCGCGGGTGGGCCGTGGTCAGCACTGGCGGTTTGCTGTTGCTCGCGCTTTGGGACACCTTGCGCCAACGTGCTGGAAAGGGCCCCCATGCGGCCTTGCTGGCGGGCATGTTCATGCTCTCCGGCAGCCTGGGTTTCACCGGGTGGCTGGGTGGCGAGATGGTCTACCGGCACGGTGTCGGTGTTTCGTCCGCCGCCTTTGTCAGCCCGGCTGCAGTTGTTGAAGCAGCGCCGCAAGTCCAGTCCGAGAAGCCACTTCCGGCAGCGTCGTCACCTGCTGCCCCCATCTCGGATGAGCACGTTCACCAGGATGGCAAGCGCCATCGCCACTGAGACAGCCAAAGTGATGAATCCACCAACGTTGATTGCCCTGCTTCTGGCCGCTGTCACGCCCGCCCTGGCGGCCGAGCCGCTGCCCGGTGCCAGCGTCGAATCGCTGCTGTCGGCCGCCCGCGAGGGCAGCCCGGACCTACGCCTGGCGCAGCTGGAGGCGGAGGCGGCGCGCGAGCGGATCGGCCCGGCCGGCGCCCTGCCCGACCCCTTCCTGCGCGTCGAGCTGGAGAACATCACGCGCAACGGCACGCAGAATGCGACGCTGTCGCCGTCGCGCGTCGGCGACACCAAGTATCTGCTGGCGCAGCCGTTGCCGTTCTGGGGCAAGCGCGACCTCAAGCGCGAGATCGCCGCCGCCGAGGCCGAGCAGGCCGGCGGCCGGGCCGCCGACACCTGGGCCGAGGTGGCCGGGCGCATCAAGGGGCTCTACGCGCAATACTGGCTGACCCACAGCACGCTGCAGCTGATGCGCGAGAACATCGCCCTCGGCCGCCAGCTCGAACAAATCGCCCAGGTCCGCTATGCCGGCGGCCTGGCCGCGCAACAGGACGCGATCCGCGCCCAGGTCGAGCGCAGCAGCATGGAAGCCGAGCTGGTCGGCATGGAGGCCGAGTACCACCACCTGAGCACCTTCATCAACGCCATGCTGGCGCGCCATGCCGACGCGCCGCTGGCAACGCCCGCGGCCCTGCGCCCGATTCCGGCGCGCCTCGACCACGCGGTGCTCGGCGAACGCCTGCGCGCCCGCAACCCGCAACTGGCCATCGAATCCGCCCGCCTGGAGGGCGCCGAGAAGAGCCGCGACCTCGCCTACCGCAACAACTTCCCGGATTTCATCGTCGGCGTCCAGCCGATGCAGGTACAGGACCGCCTCGATGCCTGGACCCTGATGCTCGAAATGAACATTCCGCTGCAGCAGGGTACCCGGCGCAGCCAGGAACGCGAGGCCGAGCGCATGCTGGAGGCCGCCGCCGCGCGCAGGGAGGCGCTCGGCCATCGCCTGCACGGCGAGCTAAGCGGTGCCGTCGCCAACCTGGCAGCCGCGCGCGCGACCGAGGACATCACCCGTGACCGCCTGCTACCGCAGGCCGAACTGACCTTCAAGGCGGCGCTCGCCGGCTACGAGACAGGCAAAGTGGATTTCGCCACGCTGCTCGACGCCCAGCGCCAGATCCGCAACGCCAGGCTCGCCCTGCTGCGCGCCCAGGCCGGCCAGCAGCAGCGGCTGGCCGAGATCGAACGCCTACTCGGAGAAGACCTGTGAACACCGGCACCACCCTGACCGTCGCACTCATCGCACTGGCCGCCGGCGGTTTCGCCGGCTACCGCCTGGCGCAGCCGAACCACGACGGCGGCGCGCCGATGGCTGCGGTCGACGCGCAGAAACCGGCCAAAAAGCTGCTCTACTACCGCAACCCGATGGGCCTGCCCGACACCTCGCCGGTGCCCAAGAAGGACCCGATGGGCATGGATTACCTGCCGGTCTACGAGGGCGATGAGGAAGCTGCGGACGACGGCGGGCTGCGGATCAGCCCCGGCAAGGTCCAGAAACTGGGCGTGCGCACGGCGCCGGCGCGCCTGCAGATGCTCGACCGCAGCGTGCACGCCAGCGGCCGCGTCGAGATCGACGAGAGCCGCACCTATACGGTGACCGCCAAGTTCGAGGGCTATATCGAACGGCTGCATGTGAACACCAGCGGTCAGCCGGTCGGCCGCGGCCAGCCGCTGTTCGAGGTTTATAGCCCGGAGCTGGTCTCGGCGCAGCGCGAATACGCACTCGCCGCGCAGGGCGTCGGCAAGCTGAACGATGCCGGCGGCGAGGCGCAGGGGGCGATGCAGCAACTCGCGGAGTCCAGCCTGCAGCGGCTGAAGAACTGGGACATTTCCGAGGAACAGGTCAAGGCGCTGGCCAAATCGGGCGACGCCAAACGCACCCTGACCTTCCGCTCGCCGGTGGCCGGCATCATCACCGACAAGAAGGCGGTGCAGGGCATGCGCTTCATGCCCGGCGAAACGCTGTTCCAGATCGCCGACACGTCGTCGGTGTGGATGCAGGCCGATGTTTTCGAGCAGGACATTGCTGCGGTCAACGTCGGACAGAAGGCCAAAATCAGGATCAACGCCTACCCCGGCGAAGTCTTCGAGGGGCGCATCGCCTACGTCTATCCGACGCTGAAGGCGGAGACGCGGACGGTGCCGGTGCGCATCGAACTGCCCAACCCGAAAGGGAAACTAAAGCCGGCGATGTTCGCCGATGTCGATATTCCGGCAGGTGGCGCGCAGCCGGTGCTGACGGTGCCGGCCTCGGCGGTGATCGATAGCGGGTCGCGCCAGGTGGTCATCGTCCAGCTCGCCGAAGGGCGCTTCGAGCCGCGCCCGGTGAAGCTCGGCCAGCGCGGCGGGGATTTCGTGCAGGTGCTGGAAGGCATCCGGGAAGGCGATCTGGTGGTCACCGCCGCCAACTTCCTGATCGACGCCGAAAGTAATTTGAAGGCGGCCCTGGGCGGCATGCAGCCCCCCGTCCCGGCGACCAAGCCAACCGCCGTCGGCCACCAGGCCGAGGGGACGCTCAACGCCATCGACCTCGCGGCCGGCAGCGTGACCATCAGCCACGGGCCGGTGGCAAGCCTGAACTGGCCGGCGATGAAGATGGATTTCGTGCTGGCCAATCCGGGGCTGGTTTCGGGGATCGCGCCGGGGACGGGGGTGGTTATCGAGTTTGTCGAGCGGAAGCCGGGGGAATGGGTGGTTACTTCGCTGGTGAAGAAGTGAGGTTTTGCGCGTCGCAATGGGCAGGGGGTTCCGCCTTGCGGGCGTCTCACTTTCTTTTGCTTCGCCAAAAGAAAGTAAGCAAAGAAAAGGCGACCCCTGGGTCGGCGTCGGGCTGCGCCCGATCCCTTGCGCTACTCGACGGGCCGGGCGGCTGGCTAAACTCGCCTGCGGCTCAGACAACGCCAGCCGACTACCCCCGGCCCGCCTGCGTTGCTCAGCGCCTCTCAAGGGGCTTGGAAAACCATCCCGGCTCAACCGGCGTTCCGCATTTTTGGCCTTTTTGCGCGGTCGACCGCAGCAGCCTATTTTTCTCGCTTGCCGGTTGTGCCGCGACGCCTTTCCGGGTCCCCATGTGGAGCGCCGAGCAACGCAGGCGGGCCGGGGGTAGTCGGCGAGGACTGTCTGAGGGCCGCAGGCCCGAGTTCCGCAGCCGCCCGGTCCGTCGAGTAGCGCAGGGAAGTCGGCGTAGCCGACCGCGCAGCCTGGGGTCGCCTTTTCTTTGGCTACTTTCTTTTGGCGAAGCAAAAGAAAGTACGCCCGCCCGCAAGGCGGAACCCCAAGCTAACGAAGCAGCACACTAGGCAATCCCGCAGAAAGCCCACAATGCTCAACGCCCTGATCGACTGGTCGGCCCGCAACCGCTTCCTGGTCCTCCTCGCCACCCTCTTCATCGTCATCGCCGGCATCTGGTCGGTGCTGAAAACCCCGCTCGACGCCATCCCCGACCTCTCCGACGTGCAGGTCATCCTGTACACCGAATTCCCTGGCCAGGCGCCGCAGGTGGTCGAGGATCAGGTGACCTACCCGCTGTCCACAGCGCTCCTGTCGGTCCCGAAATCGAAGGTCGTGCGCGGCTTCTCCTTCTTCGGCGCCTCCTTCGTCTATGTCATTTTCGAGGACGGCACCGACATCTACTGGGCGCGCTCGCGCGTGCTGGAATACGTCAATTCGGTGGCCGGCAAGCTGCCGAAAGGTGTCACTCCGACGCTTGGCCCGGATGCGACGGGCGTCGGCTGGGTCTATCAGTACGCCGTGCTGGCCAAGGACAAGACGCTGGCCGAGCTGCGCACCTTGCAGGACTGGTATCTGCGCTACCAGTTGGCCAAGGCGCCGGGTGTCGCCGAAGTGGCCAGCATCGGCGGTTTCGTGCAGCAGTATCAGGTGACGGTCGATCCGGCGAAACTCAAGGCTTACGGCATCCCGCTGATGCGCGTCGCCGAGGTGATCCGCAATTCCAACCGCGACGTCGGCGGCCGCACGCTGGAAATGGCCGAAACCGAATATATGGTGCGCGGTCGCGGCTATCTGCGCGGCCGGGAGGACATCGAAAACCTCGTCCTCAAGGCGCAGAACGGCACGCCGGTGCGTATCGCCGACATCGGCCGCGTCGAGCTGGTCGCCGATGAACGGCGCGGCCTGACCGAGCTGAATGGCGAGGGCGAGGTGGTTTCCGGCATCGCCATGGCACGCTACGGCCAGAACGCGCTGGAGGTCATCCACAACCTCAAGGCCAAGGTCGCCGAGATCAGCGCCGGTCTTCCCGCTGGCGTCAGCATCGAGACCGTCTATGACCGCTCGGAACTGATCCACCGCGCCATCGACACGCTGAAGCGCACGCTGGCCGAGGAAAGCCTGATCGTCGCGCTGGTCTGCATCGTGTTCCTGCTGCACCTGCGTTCGGCGCTGGTCGCCATCCTGATGCTGCCGGTCGCCATTCTCGCCGCCTTCATCGGCATGCGGGCACTCGGCATCAACGCCAACATCATGAGCCTCGGCGGCATCGCGATTGCCGTCGGGGCGATGATCGATGCGGCGATTGTGATGATCGAGAACGCGCACAAGCATCTGGAGCGACTGCAACCGGGTGATTCACGCAGCGAGGCCATCATTGCCGCCTGCAAGGAAGTCGGCCCGGCGCTGTTCTTCAGCCTGCTGATCATCACCGTTTCCTTCCTGCCGGTATTCACGCTCGAAGCGCAGGAAGGCCGGCTGTTCGCGCCGCTGGCGTGGACCAAGACCTTCTCGATGGCCGCCGCCGCCTTCCTCTCGGTGACTTTAGTGCCGGTGCTGATGCTGCTCTTCATCCGCGGCCAGGTCCGCCCGGAAGGCGAGAACCCGGTTAACCGCTTCCTGATCCGCATCTACCGCCCGATTATCGCCGGTGTGATGAACTGGAAGAAGGCGACCATCGCCGCCGCCGTCGTCGTGCTGGCGATCAGCATCGTCCCGGCCAGCCGGCTGGGCAGCGAATTCATGCCGACCCTCAACGAGGGCACGCTGTTCTACATGCCGACGACGCTACCCGGCCTCTCGGTGACCAAGGCGGCCGAACTGCTGCAGACCCAGAGCAAGATCATCAAGAGCTTCCCGGAAGTCGCGTCAGTCTATGGCAAGGCGGGCCGGGCGCAGACGGCGACCGACCCGGCGCCGCTGGAGATGTTCGAGACGGTGATCAACCTCAAGCCGGAAAGCGAATGGCGGCCCGGCCTGACCACCGACAAGCTGATTGCCGAACTCGACAAGGCGCTGCAGTTCCCCGGCGTGGCGAATTCCTGGACGATGCCGATCAAGGCGCGCACCGACATGCTGTCCACCGGCATCCGCACGCCGATTGGCATCAAGATTTTCGGCACCGATCTGGTCGAGATGGAACGCCTGGCCAAGGAAATCGAAAGCGTGGTCAAGGCCGTGCCCGGCACCAGCAGCGCCTTCGCCGAACGCATCACCGGCGGCTTCTACCTCGACATCGTGCCGGATCGCCGGGCGCTGGCCCGTTACGGGCTGACCGTCGGCGAGGTGCAGGATGTCGTCGCCGCCGCCCTCGGCGGTGAAATGGTCACCACCACCGTCGAAGGCCGCGAACGCTTCGGAGTAACCATCCGCTACCCGCGCGACCTGCGCAGCGACCCGCAAGCCATCGCCCGCGATGTGCTGGTACCTGTGCCGGCCGAGATGGGCGCGCCGGCGACCATGATCCCGCTCGGCCAGCTGGCGGAAGTGAAGATCACCACCGGCGCCCCGGCCATCCGCACCGAAAACGCGCTGCTCTCGGCCTACATCTACGTCGACATCCGCGACCGCGACATCGGTTCCTACGTTGCCGAGGCGAGAAAAGCGGTCAACGAACAGGTCAAACTCACACCCGGTACCTACGTGACGTGGAGCGGCCAGTTCGAGTACATGGAACGCGCTGTCGCCAAACTGAAAATCGTCGTGCCGGTGACACTGCTCATCATCTTCGTGCTGCTCTACCTCAACTTCCGGCGCCTCACCGAAACGCTGATCGTCATGCTCTCGGTGCCTTTCGCGTTGGTCGGCGGCATCTGGCTGATGTGGCTGCTCGGCTACAACCTGTCAGTCGCCGCCGCCATCGGCTTCATCGCGCTGGCCGGCGTCGCCGCCGAAACCGGCGTCATCATGCTGATCTACCTCGACCACGCGTGGACGGCGATCCAGGCAAAATGTGCCGCCGAAGGGCGTCGACCGCAACCGGCCGATCTCTACGCCGCGATCATGGAAGGCGCCGTCGAACGGGTGCGCCCGAAGATGATGACCGTCACCGCGATCATGGCCGGCTTGCTGCCCATCATGTGGGGCACCGGCACCGGCGCCGAAGTCATGAGCCGCATCGCCGCCCCGATGGTCGGCGGGATGATTTCATCGACGGTGCTGACGCTGGCGGTGATCCCGGCAATTTACGGGCTGGTAAAGGCTTGGGAACTGAGGCGGACGTAGCGGGTGCCGGATCAAGCCGAGCTGCGAAATCAGCGCACCATTTGCCTTGCCGGCGATCCAATCGCAGAGTACGCACTATCGACCAATCAAGCCGGCGGGCGACAGGCCTGAGCACCAGCGGCGCGCCGGGTGCCATGAAAGGAATCTTCATGAGA
>WBZU01003281.1_pt1 | contig 10677 bp, 8 predicted proteins | sample 5204311 | NCBI WGS metagenome assembly WBZU01 (sample SAMN12344359, study PRJNA552823) | activated sludge metagenome | biome: Activated sludge suspended growth; feature: Nitrification reactor; material: Wastewater; isolation source: activated sludge from nitrification reactor of wastewater treatment... | reverse complement strand
TAGCTTGACAAACTATAAACCTATAGGAAGAATCTTTATTGAAAATATCTACTTTTGATCCTATCTCTTTATCCCCACCCTGTACTGATAAAAACTTAATATTGTTAGAAATCAAATACTTGGAAAGAATATTGTATTCTTCCTTCATATTAAACCAAATTATAGCCCTGCGATTATTTAGTCTATTAGTATCATTAATAAGATTGTGTAAAGCGTCTATCTTAGGTTGTTCTTCAAAGGTGTATGCTTGACGCTTCGTACTTTTTGAGTTCTCCCCTATTAGTTCATTATAAGATTCATCTGAGTCCGTATAATATATAAAGCCATTGGATATTTGGGTTAATTTACATAATAACGTCAATGCATTATCAACTTCTATTTCAATCCCATTTTTAAGTATTGTTAAATAATTGTGAGCTAACTCATTATATGCCTTATATTGTTCATCAGGTAATGGTACATATATCTTGTGGAAAACTTTCTTGGGTAGATAAGGTAACCACTCTTCTTTAGTCATTACTATACAACAAGATTGAAGGATAGATTTTATCTCTGGTAAGTTTTTAAAACCTATAATGATATTTTTATTACTGCGTGAAGTTATAGCATAATAATCCTTAAAATTAGTTATACCGACTCCTATCAAAGCTGGCTGTATAAATCTAATAGGACAGAAAGTATCTATCGGGGAATTATTTACCAGTGTTCCTGACATTACTACTCGATTAGGAATCTGTTTACTTAACCTGGTTATAGACTTGGATCTTTCTGTTTTGTAATTCTTTATAAGTCCTTCATCTATGCCAATAAAATCAAACTTGATAGATGCCAAGTTTTTTTCAAGAGAAATACCTTTATCGTAATTGACTACCACTACATCTGAGGCTAGTACTTTCTCTTGTTCTTTATTCCAGTCAGTAGATTTTATCAGATGGATACTTAAATCATTCCGGTGTTTATAGGTTTCTTCTTCCCATACAAATAACAATGGTAAAGGACAGAAGATAATTGCCTTACCATCTAATAACTTAATATAATCCAGGATTATTTTGGTTTTACCTAATCCAGGTTGTAATAAAAGACCAGCACTACCATGAGTGTATAAGTATTGTAGGGCTAATTTCTGATGAGGTAAAGGTTCTGTTAAAAACTTAAAAGTTTCAGGTAATTCTTTAAGAGGAGGTTTCTCCTCTATTAACTGTTTTACAAAGGGGGTATATCGTATATTCTTTATTTCTTTACGTATCCTGGAATATAGATTGTATACGATTGCATGTGAATTGGGGCTAAAAAAATATAATCCCTCTCTTAATAAACCCGGAAATTTTTCTAGGAAATTTCTCTCCTTTGTAGTTTCCGGGTCAAAAAGAATATATTTTTTATCAAAATTTTCTTTTATAATCATTACTAATACTTTAAATATTAAAGAGTATTCCTAGTTACTACTTCTCCATTACACCAAGCAAAAGACTGGGCAAAATCCAAGTTTATAGATCTACAAATATTTTTAGCAGAGTCCCTATCTTTACATTTTATAATTACAAATGGTTCTTTAAATGCCTTAGCTTTAGACTCTGGTATTGATGCCCAAAAGTCCCTGTTTTTAGATTCTAAAACTATGTCATATAAGACACAATAATATCCATGATTGAGAGCTACTGATAAATAAAATTCTAGTAGCTTTACTTGTGATATTCCTATTATTTTTTCAGGCCCAAAAAGTTTTTCTCCCTGTTTCTCCACCCTGCCTATTTCTATCCAATAATCTTTTAGTGAATCAATACCTGGTACACCCATGGATAATAAGTAAGATGATTTAAACTTATAGGAAATCTTGTTCCAAAACCAAACGTACAACAGTCGGTCCTTATAATAAGGGAACCAGACTCCTTCTTTAGTAAATTCTATATCAAAAATTTTCATCTCGTACCCTATATGATTTAACACCTGTTTCTGTAGTATATACTACTTTTTTAATACCTACTGCTTTAATTAACTGTTCACATATCTTGCATGGTTTAGCATTACCCGGCTTTCCTGAACGTAATATTCTAGATATAAAAATTGTTGACCCTATTAATTGATTACATTTCCTAGAATTTAATAATTTTAAAATGGCATCTTGTTCTGCGTGTAGGGAATTAGGCCATTTTCTATCAGTTGGGCAAAACTTAAATCCACGCATCTGGTTAATTCCAGATGATAGTATCTGTTTCTTATTTGCTATTACAGCTCCTACTCTGGCTCTGTATACATCTTTAGATTCTTCGGCTTTTTTTAATGCTACTCTATTCATCTTTTAAAAAAGGTTATTTATTTTTAAACAAAAATTTCTTAAATCCCTTAAGGCAAACAATATCTCTTTAGATTGTTCTTCTATGACTTCAGTGTTTTCGGGTACTGCTACATTGGTACCTATTCTTATTGCAATATCCTCAAGTTCTTTCTTAAAACTTATACCAGTGTAATTAGCTTTCTCTAACTTGGACATTGAACTTATAAGTAAGTCATCTATTTGAGTTAAAAAATTAGGTCTGATTAAAGGATGTTTTCTCAAATAATTAAGTTCACTAGTTGGGATATAATTATCATTACCTTCAAAAAATTCTTTGATACCTTGATTGTTTTCTAATAAAAAAAAATTCATATAAACACCTCAAAAGGTATTTATTATAACATAAAAAAAATTAGTATAAAAGAGAATCGGGACATCCGACTCTCCTTCAGGGTTTTTAACCCTGGGCCTTTCAGACTTCGGTCGTGAGGATCATCTCCTCGTCTTCGTCGAGGAACTGGCTCGCAACGAGCCCGACGAGAAGCACGGCGAAACCGCCGATCAGAGCACCACCCAGGTAGGACTCGAAGAACCTCTTGATGGCCCCCCAAATCTTCTGGTACCACTTCGTCTCACCGGCCTTTTCGGCCCGCATCTTGGCTTCCGACAGTTCCTGGTTGATCTTCGTGAGCTGCTCGATGCTGAGCTTGTTCAGGTGCTGTTTGAACATGTCGTACAGCTGCTGATCCGACTCCGTGTTGCCGAAGGGGTTCGTCTTGGTCCGTTCTTGCGTTGCTTCCATGGTAATCTCCTTTTTCAACATGGGATCCTGGATTCGACAATTTATCGTATCCATTCCGTACTTTACTTATACCAAATCGAAGTTTAAATATCTAAAATTCAGGTTGATAAATTAATGCTTCTTAGTGTAAAATATATTATACAAATATAGGTTTACTCACAATGACAACTAATGTAACTCCATCTCTACCTTTCACTGGGGGAGCTGCTCAAACCCCTAACCCCTGGTTTACAATTGCTAATCAATTCGTACCACGAAATTTACATGACGTAATAAAATGGGCTAGATATATTACTATCCAGTCTCCAACTACGTCTGAAGTAATAAGAAAGTTAGCTACCTATCCTATCACTGACTTTAATATTGATACAACTAAGGAATCTGTTAAGGATAAATACAAAGATATTTTTAAAAATATTAGATTTAAAGAAGTATTACAAAATGTTGGGTTTGAATATTTTACATTAGGGAATTCTCTAATATCTATTTACTTCCCTATTGTTAGAAACTTGGTATGCCCTTCTTGTGGAATAACACATAATGCTAAGAATGCTCCTGAGATTAAGTTTAAACAATATGAGTTCCAGGGAACATGTGGTAAATGTGGATATATTGGTATTTGGAAGAGGGTAGATACTAAATCTACTAATTACGAAGATATAAACATCATTAGATGGAATCCAGAACATATACAAATTAATCATAATCCAATAACTGGAGAATATGAGTATTATTATAATATACCTAATGTAATTAAACAAAAAATACAAAAGGGAGATTCCTTATTTATTAATTCAATACCTTGGGGTTTTATAGATGCAGTTAGACATAATCAAAGTTTTAAATTCGATAAGGGTAATTTATTTCACTTAATGAACGTTACTACTGGAGGTACTGTGGACGGAGTAGCAGTTCCCCCTCTATTATCTTTATTCTCACTGGTTTTCTATCAAGCTACTTTAAGAAAAGCTAATGAAGCAATAGCTCAAGATTATTTGAATCCACTGAGAGTAGTTTTCCCACAAGCTCAATCGGCTAATACAGATCCTGTTTTAAATATGAGCTTAAGATACTTTGTCTCTAATATGGAGGATGCTTTCCGTAAACATAAACTAGATAAAAATCATGTAGTTATTGCACCCACCCCAGTAGGTTATTCCCCTATTGGAGGGGAAGGAAAAAACTTGTTGGTATCACAGGAAATCCAACAAGCAGAAGATTCTATACTCCTAGCTTTAGGAGTGTCTAGAGAACTTTTAAGTGGAACGACTAATTGGACTAGTTCATCAGTGGGATTAAGAATGATGGAGAATCTTTTATTAAGTTATATTGGTAGGCTACAAGAATTAATAGATTGGATAATTAAAAAGATTACCAGTTATTTGTCCTTGGATGAGGTGCCTGTTACCTTAGAGCCATTTAAATTAATAGATGATGATCTACTTAAACAACTATTACTTCAAATAAACCAAGCCGGGAAAATTTCTGATTCTACATTATTTGAAAAACTGGGGTTAGATTTTACTGATGAACGTAAAAAAATGAAAGATGAAGCGGCATCTTTATCCAAGTATGAAGTAGAAACACAGTTTGAAATTGAACAAGCTAGAGTAATAGCTGCTAAAGGTGCTGGTAAGGATATGAAAGATGATACTGATATGCAAAATATATTAAGTAAGGCCCAGGGTCTTGCTGAACAACTATATCAAGCAGATGATGGTACTAGACGGTCGTTCTTGAATCAATTAAAAATAGAAGACTATACTCAATATTTACTGGTATCTAAAATATTAGATGAAACTCATCAGTCAGAAGAACATAAAGCACTGTTAGCTAACGAGGTTAATAAACAGAAAGCCATTGCCAATAAATCAGGAGTAGGGTCTTCTAACTCATCAACTCCTAATGATAGCGCACCTCCAGCTGGTCCTTCTGGACCAACCTCCATTTAAAGGTACAAATAATAATGTCAGACTTTACTAATCCGAAAATATTAACTCAAGATATATCAATACCTGGTATTAGCAATAAACAAACTTTTGATATATCTAAATATTCAGTAAAATATAAAAAATTTGATGCAGATGATGTAGCAGATATGATCGAGTTACAAAAAATAGAAACTGAATGTTTAAGGGGGGATAAAATAATTCTCTTATCAAGAAATACTTTTACCTTCATGTCTCAGTATTTTCTAGTGGTAAGTTATTTGGAGAAAGATTAAGATGGGAAAAGAATTAACCCCTATATTCTCTTCGCCAAGAAAAATTCAGGCTGATGCAGATCAAGCCCTGGTGGATAGTTTATCCAAGACTTTCCCTATAGAGAATAAACATTATATTCTTCAAGTAAATAATATAAAAGTTCATCCTGTAGAATATGATCATTTTGATGAAAAAAATGCAATATTAAAATCAAAATCTCTAACATACCCTATTAAGGGTGATCTAGAATTAATTTCTAAAACAACAGGAAAGGTAGTGGATCAGCAAAAAGACTTTCCTTTATTAGACACTTATCATATAACTGATAAACATACCTTGATGTATAAAGGTTCTAATTATACCTTTGCTAATCAATTACAGTTATTACCAGGGATATACACTAGAACTAGAGAAAATACCGGAGAATTGGAAAGTCACTTTAACACTGAGAAAGGGGCCAGCTTTAGAATAGTACTTGACCCTAAGTTAAAGATATTCTTCATGGAAGTGGGTAATACTCATATTCCTATAGGCCCCTTATTAACCCATGTTTTCGGTATCGATAAGGCAGAGGCTGAGAAATTTATACCTAAAGACGTTTGGGAAGCTAACCAGAATTATACATTAGGAAAAGAAGACAAATATATTAAGAGTTTATATTCCCGTATGGTTTATACCAAAAATCCAAGTCTTGATACTTTTGGTATGGCAGCTGAATTACGTAAATCATTGGAAGCCTCTACCCTCAACGGAGAAACAACTCTTGCTACTTTAGGAAAATCTTTTACTGGTGTAACTAAAGAAGCTATATTATATACTTTGAGAAATCTAGTCCAGGTACACACAGGGGTAAGACCAGAAGATAATAGAGATTCTTTACAATTTAAGAGGGTACAAAATTTACCTGATTTCTTGGCTACTAGATTTGCTAAAGAACATGAAACCGTTAGGAGAGTAAAGAATAAATTAACTTTTGGATTGGAAAAAATTGATCCTAATTCTCCAAGGATTAGTGATGCAGTTCCATCCAAGCCATTTAATAAGGTCTATTCTGCGTATATCCAACAATCATCTCTTATTTCTACTCCACAAGAAACTAACCCAATAGAAAGCTTGGAGAATGTGGGGAAGGTTACTGTTCTAGGTCCAGCAGAAGGTGGTATCTCCGAAGAAAGAGGAGTACCTATGTCTGCCAGAAATATAGATCCTTCTCATTTAGGAATATTAGATCCGGCTCGAACTCCAGAATCAAGTCATGCTGGTATTGATCAGAGATTTACTATTACTGCTCATAGGGATAAACAGGGTAGACTTTATGCTCAAGTAGTAGATAGGGATAATAAAGTTAAGTACCTATCAGTGACTACCATGATGAATTCAGTTATAGGATTTGCCGATCAAAAAAATAATAATGAAAAAATGGTAGAGGCTCAGGATCATGGGGAAATGAAAAAGGTTCCTAGATCTAAGGTAGATTATTGGATATCAGATCCTACTACCATGTATACCGTTACTACTAATATGGTTCCTTTTTTAAATTCCAATCACCCTGGAAGATTAACCATGGCTGGGAAAGCCATACCACAAGCATTATCATTAGTTAATAGGGAAAAACCATTAGTACAAACTGTTGAAAAAAATGGACAATCACTAGTAAAAATTCTAGGGGAAGTTACATCCACTACAGCTAAAGTTAGTGGTGTAGTTGTTAAAGCAAATAACAAAGAAGTAGTTATTAAATCTGAAGATGGAACTCTTCATAAAAGATTAGCTATAAAAAATCTTCCGTTTAATATGAAAGGATTCCATGATGATGAAACCCCATTGGTCTCGGTGGGTCAAAGCGTTACTCCTAATACTCCTCTATTTGATAATAATTATACTAAAGACGGGGTTTTAGCACTTGGTAAAAATCTGACAGCAGCCTACTTACCATATAAGGGGTACAACCATGAAGATGGTATAGTTATTTCTGAGTCCGCAGCTAATAGTTTGAGTTCTCACCATGCTTATAAAGTGGATTATGATGTAACTCCTGATACTGTAGCTAGGAAAGCATTATTAAAAAGATATTTCCCTGGGAAATTTACACCAGATCAATTAAATAAACTAGATGATAATGGATACGCCAAGATTGGGGAAGAGATGGAATACGGGGACCCGGTGTATGCAGTATTAGAAAGAAGGGAACCTACTCCTGAAGATAGATTATTAGGTAGACTTCATAAAAGTCTAGTAAATCCATATCGTCTGGTTACTGACCCATGGTCTCATTCCGAGAAGGGGACCGTCGTAGATGCACATACTGATGGGAAAGCCATAAAAATATTAATACGTAGTATTAAACCCCTGGAGGTTGGGGATAAATTAACTGGACTACATGGTAATAAAGGGATTGTTTCTTTAATATTACCTGACGGGGAAATGCCTACTAATAAATCTACTAATCAACCTGTTGATTTAGTATTAAATCCAGCTTCAGTTACTTCTCGTATTAACCTAGGTCAAATAATGGAAACCGTGGCTGGGAAAATAGCTAAAAAAACTGGCCAGCCCTATATGGTTAAAAATTTTGAACAGGGTAATAATATATTGGCTCTGAAGCAACAATTAAACAAATTAGGCATTAGTGATACAGACGAACTTTATGATCCTAAAACAGGGCATAACTATGGACAGATATTAAATGGTCCTCAATATATAATCAAACTATATAAAACCACGGACCAGAATCTATCAGCTAGAAATGTGGGAGGTTATGATAATATTCTTCAACCTACTAAAGGTGGGGAGGAAGGGTCTAAGTCTGTAGGTTGGATGGAGATGTTAGGGTTATTAGGATCTGATGCTCGTAAGAATTTAAAAGAAATTTCTACGCTTAAAAGCGAACAGAATGACGATTATTGGGCTAAGTTCATTAGAGGAGAGCCCTTACCCAAACCACGTATGACTTTTGCTACTCAAAAGTTTTTTGATTACCTAACGGGAGCTGGAATAAATGTTAAAATCGATAAAGGGAACGTTATAGCATCTCCATTAACTGATCATGAGATCATGAAGCATACTAATGGTGAATTAAAAGAGCCATTAATGCTAAATGCCAAGAATTTAGATCCTGAAGATGGAGGTCTTTTTGACCAAGTTATTACTGGTGGGTTGAAGGGAGATAAATGGAGTCATTATTCTCTAGCTGAACCTACTATAAATCCTGTTTTTGAAAATCCTGTAAAAAGTATATTGGGATTAAGTACCGTAGAGTACGATAATATAATAAGTGGAAAATACGGGGTGAAAGATCTTGGTAATGGGGTTTTTGAATTGATAGAAACGGGAACTTCTGGTAAAAAAATACGGGATATCAAGATATGAATAGGTACTTAGAGAAATTAGCTGGATATAGATATTTAGAAAAATTACATGGACGAATAATTTAATTAAACAATGTCAACAGATAACTTACTAATAGGTGGAGAAGCATTTAAAGCAATGCTATCTCATGTTAATCCAGAAACCAAGATTCCCGCTCTTACCCAAGAGTATAGAGAGGCTAAATCCATTTCAAAAAAAGATAGTTTAATAAAACAAATCAAATTTTATAATGGTTTAAAAAACTCTGGGTTGAAGGCCGAGGAGGCTTACATATTACGTAATGTTCCAGTAATACCTCCAAGAATGAGACCAGCTTCAATAATGGGTGGAAATAGAATTGAATTTGCGGATGTGAATACTCTTTATAAAGATCATATGACAGTAAATAATTCTCTTAGGGAGTTATCAGATTTACTACCTCCTGAAGAATTAATAAAGGAACGTACGGATGCTTATAATGGGTTGAAGGCTATAATAGGGCTAGGAGAAGCTATCTCCCCAAATGCTAAAGGTAGAGGAGTTAAAGGTCTATTAGCTCAAATCAAAGGATCTGGTGGTCCTAAAACTGGTTTATTTCAAAGCAAAGTCTTATCTAAAAAACAAGATTTTTCTGGTAGAGCTACTATTTATGCTGAGCCTAACTTAGGTTTTAATGAAGCAGCAGTACCCAAGGATCAACTATGGACTATGTATAAATTTCATATATTACGGGATTTAGCTAAAAATGGTTATGACTACGTTAGTTCAGAAAAGGCTTATAATGAAAGAACCCCAGCAGCAACAGCTAGTTTTAACAAAGTAATAAAAAATGTTCCCGTACTTATAAATAGAGCCCCTACTTTGATGAAGTCTAATGTAACCGCTGTGTATCCAATACCAGTCGAAGGTAATGCAATGGGATTAAATATATTACATCTTCCATTGTTTGCCGGGGACTTTGATGGAGATGCTTTGACACTTCATGTGCCTATGACTCCTGAGGCAGTTAACGAAGCTAAAGAAAAACTGTTACCTCAACACCAAATACATGACTATAGGCGGGGTATGAACCACTCTATAGTAGCCCCCGGTCATGAAGCTATCTTAGGAAGTGTTCACATGACAGATCCTGATATGTCTAAGAAAATAGTTAAATTCAAGACTGAGAAAGAATGTTTAGAAGCTTTACAAAAAGGTCTTATAGAAGAAAATACTCCGGTGGAAATAGGATAAATAACTTCTGGCTAGGCCATCTAAGTGTCTGTTATAATAACCTGAAAATATGAAAGCTAATAGCTATCCTCAAGTATTTATAGGGGAACTGACAGATGAGAATTAAACCTTCATAATATATAATGAAAAGATTAATAAGAACTATAGCCTTTCTTGGGCTTTTATCAATTAATACTTTATCCCTGGCTGGCCCTAGGATACAACAAGCCAATTTAACTTATCTAGGTATGAGTACATTGCCAGTAGTAACTGGACAATGCGACACTAGTTCCCAAAACCAAACAGGAGCTGGGATGAGTTATAACCCAGCTGGAAACGGAGGGGCTGGATCTTTTATACTTACCGGACCTTTAACTTCTGTTTGTTTAACTGAAATTGCAATTCCAACGGTAGGAAGTACTCCAGCTGTACTTCAGGCATATGATTACGATGTATTAAGTGGAGCAAATTACAGTATTGACGCGGACTGTGGTAATGGATGCTATCCAGGAGGGCACATAATTCACAACGGCTCCTTGTATATTAACGTCTATTCTCTCTACTCAAGTTGGCAAAATAATACTCAATTTTCTCACTCTACTACCTTTTCTAATAACTCCGGCCAGACCGGGCCATTCCGTATAGGTACTACTTCTGATTTTCAAAGAGCCTTGGGTGGGTATATAGATCAAATACCGGTTGAACATCAGTCAAAATTAGGTGGTGCTTATGTAACAGGCATGGGATATCAATCTGTTATTAGTTCTACTTCCTTTGGACCCGGCTTAGCTGTTTATACGCCAGGAAGTACAACTGATCCTGTAATCTGGTTAACG
>WBZU01003279.1_pt1 | contig 10696 bp, 12 predicted proteins | sample 5204311 | NCBI WGS metagenome assembly WBZU01 (sample SAMN12344359, study PRJNA552823) | activated sludge metagenome | biome: Activated sludge suspended growth; feature: Nitrification reactor; material: Wastewater; isolation source: activated sludge from nitrification reactor of wastewater... | reverse complement strand
CCATACAAGCGCGACGGGACCCGGGCCTTGGGCCCGGGTCCCGGTCGAAACTGCTGGTCCGTGGGGACCTGGTTACATCATGCCGCCCATGCCGCCCATGCCTCCGGGCATGCCGCCCGGCATGCCGCCGGCGGCCTCGTCCTCGGGCTTGTCGGCCACGATGGCCTCGGTGGTGAGCAGCAGGCCGGCGATCGACGCCGCGTTCTGAAGGGCCGCCCGGGTCACCTTGGCGGGGTCGATGACGCCCTCCTTGACCAGGTCGACGAACTCACCGGTGGCGGCGTTGAAGCCGATGTTGCCGGTCTCGCGCTCCACCTGCTGGACGACGACGGCGCCCTCCTGCCCGGCGTTCTGGGCGATGAGGCGGGCCGGGGCGTCGAGGGCCTTGTGGACCGAGCGGGCGCCGGTGGCCTCGTCGCCCTCGAGGCCCTCGGCGGCGGTGGCCACCGCGGCGCGGGCCCGGACCAGGGTGGTGCCACCGCCGGGGACGATGCCCTCCTCGATGGCCGCACGGGTGGCGGAGAGGGCGTCCTCGATGCGGTGCTTCTTCTCCTTGAGCTCCACCTCGGTGGCCGCACCGACCTGGACGACGGCGACGCCGCCGGCCAGCTTGGCGAGGCGCTCCTGGAGCTTCTCGCGGTCCCAGTCGGAGTCGGTGTCGTCGATCTCCCGCTTGAGCTGGGCGACGCGGCCGGCCACGTCGTCGGCGTTGCCGGCACCCTCCACGATCGTGGTGTTGTCCTTGGTCACGACCACCTTGCGGGCCGAGCCGAGCAGGTCGAGGGTGGTGTTCTCGAGCTTGAGGCCGACGGTCTCGGAGATCACCTGGCCGCCGGTGAGGGTGGCGATGTCGCCGAGCATCGCCTTGCGGCGCTCGCCGAAGCCGGGGGCCTTGACCGCCACCGAGTTGAACGTGCCGCGGATCTTGTTGACCACGAGGGTGGCGAGGGCCTCGCCCTCGATGTCCTCGGCGATGATCAGCAGCGGCTTGCCGGTCTGCATGACCTTCTCGAGCACCGGCACGAGGTCCTGGACCGAGCTGATCTTGGACTCGGTGAGCAGGATCAGCGCGTCCTCGAGCACCGACTCCTGGCGCTCGGGATCGGTGACGAAGTACGGCGACAGGTAGCCCTTGTCGAACTGCATGCCCTCGGTGAACTCGAGCTCGATCCCGAAGGTGTTGCTCTCCTCGACGGTGACGACGCCATCCTTGCCGACCTTGTCGATCGCGTCGGCGAGGACCTCGCCGATCGCCTTGTCGTTGTTGGCCGAGATGGTGGCGACCTGGGCGATCTCGCTGCGGTCGTCGATCTCCTTGGCCTGCGCCTTGATCGACTCGACGGCGGCGGCCACGGCCTTGTCGATGCCGCGCTTGAGGGCCATCGGGTTGGCGCCGGCGGCCACGTTGCGCAGGCCCTCGCGGACGAGCGCCTGGGCGAGGACGGTGGCGGTGGTGGTGCCGTCGCCGGCCACGTCGTTGGTCTTGGTGGCGACCTCCTTGACCAGCTGGGCCCCCATGTTCTCGTAGGGGTCCTCCAGCTCGATCTCGCGGGCGATCGACACGCCGTCGTTGGTGATCGTGGGGGCGCCGAACTTCTTCTCGAGGACCACGTTGCGGCCCTTCGGGCCGAGGGTGACCTTCACGGCGTCGGCCAGCTTGTTGACGCCGGCCTCGAGGCCGCGGCGGGCCTCGTCATCGAACTTCAGGATCTTGGGCATGTGGGTTCCTCAGCTCACTTCTCGACGATGGCGAGCACGTCACGGGCGTTCAGGATCAGTACGTCCTGGCCGTCGACGGTGATCTCGGTGCCGCCGTACTTGGAGTAGACGACGGTGTCGCCGACCTTGACGTCGACGGGGATGCGCTTCTCGCCGTCCTCGTCCCACCGGCCCTCGCCCACGGCGAGCACCTCGCCCTGCTGGGGCTTCTCCTTGGCGGTGTCCGGGATCACGAGGCCGCTGGCCGTGGTCTCCTCGGCGTCGCCGGGCTTGACGATGATGCGGTCTTCGAGCGGCTTCAGGGCCATTGCGTGCGCCTCCATGGCGTGCGGGTGGGTCGGTGCCGCGGCCGGATCGGGCGTTAGCACTCCTCTATGACGAGTGCCAACGATAGGCCGCGCTCCACCGACTCGCAAGCAGTCGCGCCCAGAGAGTGCTAACGAGCCCCCCAACCCCCGCAACTTTGCGCCGAAACCCGACCCTGAGGTGTGGTTGCGCGCAAAGTTCGAGCGGTGGGCGGCGGCGGGAGCGTCAGCCGGTGTAGTCGGGCGAGCCCGGGAGCGCTCCGGCGGGCGGGGGGACCGGTGGTCGGGGGAGGCGGCCGTGGCCCTCCGATCGCTGGATGACCATGGTGACCGTCGGGTACCGCACGTCACCGCAGCTGGCCTCGAGGCGCAGGGACCGCATGATCGTGCCCGGGGCGACCGGGTCGAGCGTCTCGACCGCCTCCGACGTGACCAGCAACTCGGTCAGCGACCAGGTGCCGACCTCGTCGGTCGGTCGGGTCTCGACCCGGCTCGGCCCGCCCTCGGCGGGCGTGGCGTAACCGGCCGGGGTGATCCGGATCGATGCCTCCGCGTTCGGCGGGCACCCGGTCCCGTAGAGGTCGGCCAACCCCTCGATCGTGGTCGGCTCCGTGACCGCGACGCGCGGGATGGTGGCCGACTCGATGCTGAGCGTCGGCGGACCGGGGACCGGCGGCGGGTCCTCGCCGGTGGCGGTCTGGAGCACCTGGGTGACCCGGGGGTAGGTGACGTCGCCGCAGGAGGCGTCGAACCGCAGTTCGCGCAGCACCGTGCCCTCCGGGGTGCCCGGCGGCGGAACGATGGCGTACTCCGCCACCGCCACCGGGGGCAGGACCCAGTCGCCCCGCTCGTCGATCGGCAGGGTCTCGACGAAACCGCCGTCGCCGTCCTCCGGGTCGCCGAGATCCCAGTTGGTGATGCGCACCGTGACCTGGGTGCCCGGGGGGCAGTCGGTGCCGAACAGCGAGCCCTCGGGGCCGGCGCCGGGCGGCAGGTCCGAGCCGGGCGGCGACAGCCCGACCATCGGGTTGTCGACGTCGACGACCACCGGCCCCAGCGCCTGGCCGCCGCAGCCCGCGGTCACCGTGGTGTCGAACTGGCCGGCGGGGAGGTCGACCGTGGTGGTGCCGGCGTGGGTGGTGCCGGAGGCGCCGTCGAACACCCGCGCCACGTCGGTCTCCACCACGCTGATCGCCGGCGCCACCGCGCAGGTGACGGTGATCGTGAAGGTCGCGCCGGGCATGACCTCGGTCGGACCGACGGCCAGCGACGGCTCGACCGCGGCGCCGGCCGCTCCGCTCGGCAGCCAGGCGGCCGCCACCGCAGCCACCACCATGCACGCCGACCGGACCCGCATCCTCGTCCCCCTGGTGGAGCGCCGCATGGGCTCCACCCTACGGAGGCCCGGGTCCGCCCGCCCGACCATGGTCGAGCTCGTGGGGGCCCGCACCGGCCGCCTTGGCCGTCGAGCCCCGGAGCGAGGGGCGCTCTGGCACCATGGGACGATGGCCTTCGAGAACGTCGGACCCCAGTGGGATCGAGACGAGCCGTGGCAGACCCAGCAGGTCAGGATCATGATGCGCGGCCTGACCGACGACAGCCCGTGGATGCGCCGCCAGCGCCGCATCTTGGGCGCGGCGCTGGCCGGTCTCGTCGCCGTCGTCGTCCTGGCGATCGTCGTCTCCGCCGCCCTCGGGTAGGGGGCGAAGGCGCCGGCTCGGCTCCGCTCAGGTGCCGACGAACCGCTGGCGGACCCCGACCAGGTCATAGGTGGGCCCGGCCCGCCGATCGCGGGTGAGCACGATGAGGTCGCGGCGACGGGCCGCCTCGGCCACCAGCGCGTCGTAGACCCCACCCCCGACCACGCCGAGCGGGCCGAGACGCCGGAGGAGATCGACCGCGTGACGGCCGGTCAGCCAGGCGATGTCCGGGAAGACGCGCGCCAGCAGCGCCGTCGCCGTCGGAGCGTCGATCGCCAGACCTCCCGGCATGCGCGTCAGCACCGAGAACGTCTCGAACGCCGCGTGTCCGGCGAGTGCCGGACGGAGGGAGCGAACCGCGTCGGCACAGGCACCGTGGGCGGCGTGGCCGGCATCCAGGGCCGGGACCGCGACGCTGGTGTCGACCGCGTAGCCCTCAGCGCTGCTCGGCATCTCGCCAGCGCTGGACGTCGGCATCGGTGCTGACCCGATCGCCGGCTTCGATCACCGGCCACCCGTCCACCTCGACGACACGCCGCGTGGCCGGCCGAGCGGGCGTGAGCCGCATCCCGTCACCGACCACCTCGAGGTCGAGCTCGGTGTGCGGACCGATGTCGAGGAGGTCCCGCACCTCCTTCGGCACGACGATTCGGCCCGCCCGATCGATCGACACCATCATGGATGGCAACCTACCATCGCGCCCGAGATCGCGACGCCGCTCGTCCTCGGCACCGAATGCGACCTCCCAGGTCTGGTTCGGTGCCGAGCTGGGTCCAGCCGTCTCGGGGGCTCAGCGGGGGGCGAGGAGGGGGAGGCGCAGGTTGGGGTCGGCGCCGGTGTCCAGGCCGCTGGCGCCGTCGGCGGCGAGGCGCCACCAGCCCGCCGCCGCCACCATCGCGGCGTTATCGGTGCACATCGCCCGGCTGGGCAGGAAGCCGCGGATGCCGTCCTCGACGCAGGCGGAGAGGAACCGCTCGCGCAGCACCGAGTTGGCGGCCACGCCGCCGCCGAGCACCAGGCCCTTGGCCCCCACCTGCTGGGCGGCGCGGCGGGCCTTGTGCACCAGCACGTCGACCACCGCCTCCTGGAAGCTGGCGGCCACGTCGGCGGTGGCCACGTCGGGGTGCTTGCGGACGTGGTTGACCACCGACGTCTTGAGGCCGGAGAAGGAGAAGTCGAGGCCCTCGTGGTACATCGCCCGCGGGAAGGCGATGGCGTGGGGGTCGCCCTCCATCGAGATGCGATCGATCGCCGGGCCGCCGGGGTAGCCGAGCCCGAGGTACCGGCCGACCTTGTCGAAGGCCTCGCCGGCGGCGTCGTCGATGGTGGAACCGAGCAGCCGGTAGCGCCCGTGGTCCTCCATCTCGATCAGCATCGTGTGGCCGCCGGACACGAGCAGGACCACCAGCGGCAGCTCGAGCGACGGGTCCTCCACCAGCGCCGCGTAGAGGTGGGCCTCCAGGTGGTTGACCGCCACGAACGGCACGCCCCAGACGAGGGCGAGGGCCTTGGCGGTGCTCACCCCGACGAGCAACGAACCGACCAGGCCAGGGCCGACGGTGGCCGCCACCGCCTGGAGGTCGGCGCCCTCGTAGCCCGACTCGACCAGGCACTCGGCGATCACCGGCGTGAGCAGGTCGACGTGGGCGCGGCTGGCGATCTCGGGGACGACGCCGCCGAAGCGGGCGTGGATGTCGACCTGGCTGGACACGACCGAGGAGCGCACGAGGTGGCCGCCGACCACCACCGACGCCGCCGTCTCGTCGCAGGAGGTCTCGATGCCGAGCACCGCCGTGGTGTCGTCGACGGCCACGCCGCCCGGGCCCACCGGCGCCTCGAACCCGGTCACGGCCGGGCCCCGGCGGCCGGGTGGAAGGTCGGGGCGGCCAGGGCCGTGCCCCGGCGGTGGCGGATCGTCGGGCTGGCGAAGCCGTCCTCGATGGCGGCCAGGCGCTCGGCATAGGCCGGCGTGGCCACGTCGTGGGCCCACATCACGATGGCGTCCTCCCCGTTGTCCGCGTAGTACGCCTTGCGAGCGCCGGCCGGGACGAACCCGAAGCGGCCGTAGAGCTGCTGGGCCCGCTGGTTGCCGGCCCGCACCTCGAGGGTGAGCTGGGCGGCGCCGAACTCGATCGCCGCCCGCACCAGCTCCACGAGGAGCCGGGTGGCGATGCCCTCGCCCTCGCGTCCGGGGGCGACCGACACGGTGGCCACGTGCCCGTCGTCGGCGATCATCAGCAGGCCGGCGTAGCCGATCACCGTCGGGCCCTCCCGGGCGACCAGGTAGGCCCGCCCGGCCCGGCCCAGCTCGTCGAGGAAGAGCCGCTCGGACCACGGCGTCGGGTAGTTGGCCGCCTCGATCTCGAGTACCTCGGGCAGGTGGCGGCGCACCATCTCGGTGACGGTCACCAGCGGCGCCGAGTCGGCCCGGATCGCCCGGGTGGCGGCGGCGATCGCCTCCTCGGCCCGCTCGCGGCGGTGGGGCGATCCGATCCCGGCGTCGGTGGCGGTCACGCGCCCTCCCGGGTGGACCAGTTGATCTCGGCATCGGGCCGGCGGAGGTAGAGCAGCTCGATCTCCTGGGGGCGCACCCAGTCCTCGCGCAGCGCGCGCGCGTGGGCGAGCTGCACCAGCGAGCGGGCCGAGGGGTAGGCCTTGTCGCCCCCGGCCACCTCGACCTCGGCCCGCCCCTCGAGCTGGTCGGCGTAGCGGATGGCGCCGTCGCCCACCAGGAGCGTCTCGCCGGGCAGGGCCAGGAGGTCGGCGGCGAGGTCGGACGGCGAACCGACCGTGGGCTCGCTCAGGCGCTGCACGCCCCCGGGCACCTGCTTGTAGAAGGCCCAGAACACCTCGCCGCGCCGGGCGTCGATCACCGCGGCGATGCGCCGCGACGAGAACCGCAGGGGGAAGGCGAGCAGGTCCAGGCTGGACACCGCGATCATCGGCACCCGCAGCGCCTGGGCGATCGCCTTGCCGGAGGCCACGCCCACCCGCAGGCCGGTGAACAGGCCCGGCCCGTTGTCGACGGCCACGCACGAGATCTCCGACAGCTCGACGCGGGCCTGGCGGCACACGAACTCGATGGCCGGCGTGAGGTTCTCGGCGTGGCGCTTGCCCCGCGACGAGTGCGACGACGCCAGCACGCCCTCGTGGCCGCCGATGGCACACCCCACCTGGCCGGTGGCCGACTCCAGGCCCAGGATCAGCACGACGCGTCCCCGCCGCCGGTCGACCACCGCTCGACCGCCTCGCCGAGCACCCGGGTGCGGGCCAGCCAGGACGACCCCGACGGGTGGAGCTCGAGGATGCGGTCGTCGTCGGCGGCCCCGAAGGAGATGCGGATCTCCAGGTACTGCTCACCGAGCGCCGGCAGGACGGCGTCGCCCCACTCGACGAGCATGACCGCCTCCTCGTCGAGCATCTCCCCCACGCCCAGGTCCTGGACCTCGCGGAGCTGGTCGAGCCGATACACGTCGAGGTGCAGCAGGGCCAGCTCGGGGCCCGGGTACTCCCGCACGATCGTGAAGGTCGGGCTGGTCACCTGCTCGGCGATCCCGAGCCCGGCGGCGAAGCCCTGGGCGAAGGCGGTCTTGCCGGCGCCGAGCTCGCCGGCCAGCACCAGCACGTCGCCGGCCCGGCACAGGCGGGCGATCGCCGCGGCCAGCGCCTGGGTGTCCGCCACCGCCGCCGTGGCCGCGGAGAGCGGGGCGGGCCTCACGGGTGCGACCGGAGGTCGGGGCGGGCGGCGGGCACCGATCGAGCGTAGTGATCGACCCGGGGCCGGCCCCACCTCCACGGCGGGGCCAGCAGGCGACGGTCGGGCGGCGCCGCGCCCGCGCCTCAGGGGTGGTGCTCGACGTCGGCGGCGGCCATCGGGCCGGGGTCGTCGGCGACCGCGGCACCGAGCGACGGAGCCTCGCCGTCGATGCGAGCCACGAACCCGTCGAGCAGCTCGGCCAGCTCGTCGGGGCGCTCCTGCATGAGCTGGTGGCCGGCCCGGGGCAGGACGACGAAATCGCAGTCGGGCAGCAGGTGGGCGAGGTGGCGGCCGGCGGGGACCGGCGTCAGGAGGTCTCGGGTGCCGACGATCACCATCGACGGGGTCGACGTGGCCCGCAGCGCGGCGCGGGCGTCGTGCTCGATCAGCCCGCCCACCGATCCGACCAGCGCCGCCGGCTCCATCGACTCGCCCATCTCGGCCACGATCCGCACCGCCGTCGAGGACGGCCGGTCACCGAAGGCGAGGCGCACGATCCGATCGCCGAGCTGGCTGCGGGCGGGCAGGGGCCGGCCGGCGTCGAGCATCGCCTGGCCGCGGCGGACGAGGTCCCGGGCCCCCCGATCGACGTAGGGCGGCAGCACCTGGTGGGCGCGGGTGGCGACGAACACGAGGCCGGCCACCCGCTCGGCCAGCACGTCGGGGTGGTCCCCGCAGAACTGCATCACGGTCATCCCGCCCATCGAGTGGCCGACCACGACCGCGCCGTGCAGGTCGAGCGAGGTGAGCAGGGTGGCGAGGTCGTCGGAGAGGCGGGGGATGCCGTAGCCGGCGGAGCCGGCGGTGGAGCGGCCGTGGCCCCGCAGGTCGACCGCGATCACCCGGTACCGGTCGGCGAGCTGGTGGAACTGCGGGGCCCACACGTCGTGGCGGAGCGTGATGCCGTGGAGCAGCACGAGCGGCCGGCCGCTCCCCCGCTCGACGGCGTGGATCGTGCCGCCATCGGGCGTGGGCAGCTCGTGGTGGACGACGTCGTCGGGCATGGCGAGGAGCGCGTCGTCCACGGCCCGGCGGGCCCGGCCGGGATCCGCGGTGGCCGGCCCCCGGGCGTCGGCCGGGTGGGTGGCGCGGTAGAGGCCGGCCGCCGCCGCCCCGATCCCGGCGGCGGTGGCGCCGAGGGCGAGGGCGCGGCGGGCGGTGCGGTTCACGAGGGACCTCCGAGGTACTGGCGGGGGACGCGGGGGCTGATGGCGCACACGACCTCGTAGACGATCGTGCCGAGGCGGTCGGCCCACTCTTCGGCGCCGGGGGGCCGACCGGCCGATTCGGGGTCGCCGAACAGCACGACCTCGTCGCCCACCGCCACCGGATCGTCGCCGCAGTCGACCAGGAGCTGGTCCATGGTGACCGTGCCGGCGATCGGGCGGCGGCGCCCGCCGATCTGCACCTCGCCGCCCGCCGCCGAGAGCCGACGGTGGACCCCGTCGGCGTAGCCGAGCGGCACGGTGGCGATCGTGGTCTCGACGGTGGGCCGGTAGCGCAGGCCGTAGGAGATGCCCTCGCCGGCCGCCACCCGCTGCACGTGGGACACCTGGGCCCGCAGCGACATCGCCGGGCGGAGCGCGGCGGCGCCGGCCAGCGCCGGGCTCGGGTCGAGGCCGTAGACCCCGATGCCGCAGCGGACGAGGTCGTACCGCGCCGCGGGGTGGGCGATGGCGCCGGCGGTGTTGGCGGCGTGGCGCAGCGGGACGTGGATGCCGGCCTCGCCGAGCTCGGCCAGGACCGCGTCGTAGCGGGCCAGCTGCTCGGCGGTGAACGGATCGTCGGGCTCGTCGGCCACCGCGCAGTGGGTGAACACCGAGGCCAGCGCCAGCCCGGGGGCGCCGACGATCGCCGAGGCGAGGGCCACGGCCCCCTCCGGCCGCACCCCCACCCGGTGCATGCCGGTGTCCACCTTCAGGTGCACGGCGACCGGCGGGGCGGTGGGGTCGGCGGCGTGGGCCCGGGCCGCCGCTTCGGCCAGGCCGACCACGCCCACCTCCGTGTAGGCGGTGGCCTCGAGCCGGTGGGCGACGAGGTCGTCGAGCTCGTGGGGCGACGCCTGGGAGAGCACGAGGATCGGCGCCTCGATCCCCGCGGCCCGCAGCTCGGCCCCCTCGGCCACCAGCGCCACCCCGAGGCGGTCGGCCCCGCCGGCCAGCGCCGCCGTGGCCACCGGTACCGCGCCGTGGCCGTAGCCGTCGGCCTTGACCACCGCGCACACCCGCGCCGGCGCGACCAGCGCCCGCAGGGCCTGGACGTTCTCGATGACCGCGTCGAGGTCGACGACGGCGCGCACCGGCCGCACGGCGGGCCTCAGTCCTCGGCGCCGAGCCCGTCGCCGGAGCCGGCCGCGGCGTCGTCGCGCAGGATGCCGCGGAGGATGTCCACCCGGGACACGATCCCCACCAGCCCGGCGTCGCCGATCACCGGCAACCGAGACACCTCGTGCTGGTGCAGGAGGGTGGCCGCCTCCTCCACGGTGTCGTCGACGGCGATCGTGATCGGATCCGGCGTCATCACCTCGGCCACCGTGCCGCCGAGCGCCTTGCGCAGGTCCTCCTCGAAGTGGCGCTTCGAGCTCGGCAACTCGAGGGTGGCGCCGAACAACGAGATGATCGTGGGCACGTGAAGCGCTGTCTCCTGCACGATCAGGTCACCGGTGGACAGCATCCCCACCACCGCGCCGTCGGCATCGACCACCGGTGCAGCATCGATCCCCCGGCCGACCAACGTGGCCATCGCCTCCGACACCGGCTCGGTGGGTGCGAAGGTGAGGACGTCGGTGGTCATGACCGACGAGACCGGCGAGGTGCGGGACACGGCGTCTCCGGGTGGGGGATCGAGGTTCACGGGGTGGCGGCCAGGTTAGGGCCGGCCCCCGCCACCGCCGACGACGACGGCGCCGACCACCGCGTCGATCAGGCGATCGTCCACCGCCCGGCCCTCCATCAGGGCCCGCACGAAGACCGGCCCGTTGATCAGGTCCACCGCATCCTCGGGCTCGACGGCCAGGGCCTGCGGCCCCCGCTCCAACCGCGACCGCAGGTCGGCCCGCCGGTGGGCGGTGACGCGGTCTCGCAGGGCCGCCGCCAGCTCGGGGTCGGCGGCGGCCTCGGCCATCAGGATCGCGGTCACCTCGCGCGACCGTGGGCTGGCCAGCACCTCGGCCAGGCCGCGCAGGTAGGTGCGGAGGTCCGCGGCCAGGTCGTCGG
>WBZU01002371.1_pt1 | contig 10703 bp, 6 predicted proteins | sample 5204311 | NCBI WGS metagenome assembly WBZU01 (sample SAMN12344359, study PRJNA552823) | activated sludge metagenome | biome: Activated sludge suspended growth; feature: Nitrification reactor; material: Wastewater; isolation source: activated sludge from nitrification reactor of wastewater treatment... | reverse complement strand
CGGGACGGCGATCCTGCGCTACGCGACGCTCTCCAGCGGCGCGCCGCTGGTGAAGGGCAAGACGGTCACGGGCTTCGCCAACGTCGAGGAGGACTTCGCCGACGAGGCGGTGTGGGGGATGGGGTTCCTGCCGCGCGACAAGCACCTGATGCCGTGGCGCATCGAGGACGAGCTGAAGAAGCTCGGCGCCAACTACGTGCAGGCGGGGATGTGGCGCGGCTTCGCGATCCGCGACGGCAACCTCATCACCGGGCAGCAGAACTTCTCGGGCCAGGAGACGGCGGACCTCGTCATCGAGACGCTCGGACGCTGAGCCGGAGAGGAGCGGAGCATGTCGCGCGCACGATCGATCGTCGACGCCTACTTCGCCGCCTGGAACGCGCACGACGGCGCGGCCGTCGCCCGCGCGTTCGCGCCGGGCGGGACCTACGCCGATCCGACCACCGCGGGGCCGATCGCGGGCGCGGAGGTCGGCCGCGTCGTGACGTCGCTGTGCGCGGCGTTCCCCGACCTCGAGTTCGAGCGGACCGCGGTGATCGGCGAGGGGGAGCGGCTCGCGGTCGAGTGGATCCTCCGCGGGCACAACCTCGGCGAGCTGCTGCCCGGAGTCCGTCCGACCGGGCGGGCGATCGCCCTCGAGGGCGTGACCGTGCTCGAGGTCGGTGACGACGGGCTCCGCGCGGTCCGCGGGCGCTTCGATCAGAAGGCGGTCGCGGAGGGCGCGGGCCTGATGGCGCTGATCCAGCCGATCGAGCAGGGGCCGGCGCGGTTCGGCTACTCGATGCGCGTGGCGTCCGGGAACCACGGGCCGCCCGGAGTCGTCGCGCTGACGTGGATCGAGGGCGCCGACGAGGCGGAGAAGCTGCGGATCCGCGACCACGCGCGCCAGAACGTGCAGGACTTCCTCGCCGAGCCGGGCTTCATCTCGATCGTCACCGGGTTCACGGGGCTGCGCGGGTTCACGGTGACGGCGTGGGAGGACGAGGCGTCGATGAAGCGGGCGCTGGCGAAGCACCACGCGACGGCGATGCGCGAGCTGTTCGGCGAGCGGTTCGTGGCGTCGGTGTGGACCAGCGTGTGGACGCCGACGCGGATCAATCGCCTGTGGGTGCGCTGCAGGGCGTGCGGGGCGCTGGAGGACGTGTCCGACGATCACCGGGCGTGCTCGAAGTGCGCCGCGCCGCTGCCGGAGCGCCCGGCGTTCTGGTGAGTCACGGCTTGCGCCGGCGCGCGCCGGGATCGAGGCGGGTCCGCGCGCCGCGGTGGGTGTCGCTCGCGCGCGCCCGCGCGGCCCGGACCAGCGCGTCGCGCAGCCAGCGGTGGCCCTCGTCGGCGTCGAATCGCGGGTGCCACAGAAGGCTGAGCGTGTAGGGCCGCAGCTCGAGCGGCGGCTCCAAGATCCGCAGGCCGAAGCGCGGGGCCATCGCCCGCGCGACCCGCTCCGGCGCGGTCAGGAGGTAATCTGTCTCTGCGACCAGGTGGAGGCCGGCGACGAAGAAGGGCACGGCGCGGGCGACCCGGCGGGTGTGGCCGAGGCCGCGCAGGGTGTCGTCGACGTAGCCGCCGGGGGCGCCGCGCGGGGCGATCTGGACGTGCGGCAGGCCGGTGTACTGGGCGAGCGTGAGGCGGGCGCCGACCTCGGGGTGGCCGTCACGCACGAGGCAGACGTGGCGGTCGGTGAGCAGCGGGCGCGTGCGCATCTCCGGCGGGAGCTCGCCGTAGATGCCGACGGCGAGATCGGCGGCGCCCTGGCGCAGCGCCTCGGGGTCGTCGGGGCTGTTCGGCGCGAAGCGGAGGTCGACCGCCGGGGCCTCGGCGCGGAGGATCCGGTCGACCTCGAGGCCGAGCACCAGCAGGACGTGATCGGTGGCGAGGATCCGGAAGGCGCGCGCGAGCGACTGTGGCGCGAACGGCTGCTTGGGGGCGAGGGCCTGCTCGGCGCCGGCGACGACCTCGCGGACCCGCGGCCGCAGCTCGGCGGCTCGCGGCGTCAGCACCATGCCCCGGCCGGCGCGCACGAGCAGCGGGTCGCCCAGCTTGTCGCGGATCCGCGCGAGGGCGTGGCTCATCGCGGGGGTCGACAGGCCGAGCCGCTTGGCCGCCCGCGTGACGCTGCACTCCTGCAGGAGCGCGTCGAGGGTGACGAGAAGTCCGAGGTCGCCGGGCTCCATCGTCGGCACGATGCCCGCGTGGGGCGGGTGGCGCAACCCGGTGATCGCGGCCGGGGCGACGCGGCCGCGGCGCGGAATCGCCAGCGGGCGCCGGGTCGCTGTGTTATGGTGGCCGTCGGAGGGGTGTATGCGCGGGCGAGCCGTGACGCTGCCGTTGATCCTGTGCGGGTGCCTGATCGGCAACCCGGCGTATGACGACGCGAACGGGGCGAGCGCGAGCGGGACGAGCTCGTCGTCGTCGGAGCCGACGAGCGGGGCCAGCGGGGCCAGCGGGTCGACGGGCGACGCGAGCGCCGGGACCGACTCGGCCGGCACGACGACCGACCCGACGACGAGCGCCGGCGCGACGACGGGTGATCTGTCTGCAGGGACAGGTGGTTCGAGCTCGACGGGCGCGCCACCGCCGGTGTGCAAGGCGTCGGAGTCGCTGCCGGTGGCGGTGGTCGCGTGGGACACGGGGGTGGTCCCGCCGACGATGCCGCAGCCGTGCGGCTGGGGCGGCGGCGGCGATTGCGGCCCGTTGAACTTCGGCAAGACGGAGTACTTCCGGCTGGTGCACGACCAGGAGAAGGGGCGCAGCGCGGCGCTCATCTCGTTCCCGCGGGACGTCATCGAGGGGGCGCTGACCGGCGCCGGGTACACGCTCGATGACGTGGTGTCGGCCCAGCTCGGGCTGGTGGTGTGGGAGCCCACCGGCTCGCCGTTGTCGCCGCTGGCGCTCGGGATCTGGCTGCTCGGGGCGCAGGACCTGGCGTGGTTCGAGGGCAACCAGAATGCCGCGACCGCGGTGGTGGACGACTCGAGCTTCTACTGCCGGAAGATCGACGCGCAGGGCTGGAGCTCGCCGGAGGGGCCGCTCGGCAATGTGACGCCGCTCGGCGAGCTGGTCATCACGCCCGACAAGGTGGCGTCGAGCGACGAGGACCAGGACCCGGCGCAGTACCACGCGCGGATCCTCAGCGACCCGCTGCCGTTCGGCGCGGTGCGCGATCTGTGGCTCGTCGGCGATCCGACCTACGTCGTCACGGTGACGTCCGACCGCGCGATCGAGGGGCCCGAGGTCGGGATCAAGTTCAAGGAGGCGTCATGGACCGACCCGGGCCTGGTGCTCGAGGTGTGCACGCAATGGGAGTGACGCGGCGCGGGTGAACGCGCACTGGTCGTCGCATTCCGCGGAATGGCGCTACACGCGGGCGCCGCCGAGGGAGGCGAGGGCGCCGGCGAGGGCGGTGCCGAGGACGAGGTCGGCCCCGAAGGCGCGGCCGTCGGGGTCGGCGATCGCCTGGCTCTGCGGGAGGACGTCGGTCGGCCCGCGGTACAATGGTTGGATCAGGCCCTCGCCGCCGTGGTCCTCGAGGACCTCGCGGAACTGGGCGAAGGCGCCGGTCATCGAGGCGAGGCGGACCCACCCGGGATCGGGGGTGTCGCCGGCGGCGGGCGCCGACTTGCCGAGGGTCTGGGCCATGAGCGAGCGCCGGAGGTCGCGCAATTGCGCGGAGGCGCCGCCGGTGAGCCGACGATCGAAGAGGCTGAGGTCGAGGCCGCCGTCGAAGGTGAGGCCGCGGCGCGCGAGGGTGCTGCTGCCGAGGAGCGCCCAGACGTCGTCGACGATCACGACGTTGCCGCGGACGACCTCGGGGCGGCCGGGGAAGCCCACCGGGTGGAACACGAGGACGCGCCGCTGGGCGGCGCCGACGAGGCGATCGATCGCGGCGTTGCGCAGATCGTGGAAGCGCCGCGCCCACCCCTCGTAGCCGGGGCCGAACGGGGGGACGCGCGGGAGCGAGAGGATCAGGTGCAGGCCCTTCTCGACGCGCAGGCGGGCGTCGAGGGCGGCGACGAGGTCCCAGGTGTGATCGCCGCCGCCGGCCTCGGCGGTCGCGCCGAACAGCATCGATTCGATATAGATGAGGGTCCGCGCGTGGCCGATCTGCCAGCGCAGCGCCCACTGGGCGTCGCGTCGGCCGTACTTGGCGGTCATCGCCTCGCGCTTGACCTCGGCGATCCAGCGATCGGTGGCGGCCGCCTGCGGGCTCAGGTTGGCGACGGCGGGGACGTAGGGGGTGATCTGATTGCGGACGCCGGTCCAGTCGGCGGGGAGGCTCGCGGGATCGGAGAGCGCGGAGAGCTCGGGGTTGTCGCACACGGGGGCGATCGTCTGCAGGACGGCGCCGGCGATCGTGCCGGCGCCGGCGGCGGTGGTGGCGAATGCAGGGTCGTCGAGGTCGGGGAGCCGCGCGGCGAGGCCACGCGTGCGCCGCAGGCAGGCGCGCGCGAGGTCCTGCGCGAGCCGGCCGCCGACGCGGGCGCCGACGACGCGCTCCTCGGGGCCGGCGGGGTTGCCCGGATTGCCGAGGCGGGCGGCGGCGCGGAGGCTGCGGCGATCGATCCAGCCGTTGGTGAGCACGGCGTCCCAGGTGATCGGGCTGTTGCTGTCGCGCGCGGCGAGGACGGAGTCGTTGCGGGCCATCGTCGGGTAGCGCGGTGCCTCGCGCGGGCTGGTGTCCGGCGCCGGCAGGAGCACGCGCTCGAGCGCGCCGCTCGCGGGGGCGGGCGGGGTGAGGCCGTGGACGGGGGCGTGGCACTCGGCGCGGTGATCGGCGGCGACGCCGGCGAGCGCGCGCTGCGGCGTGGGCGTGTCCGGGGCGGTGCCGCCGGCGCCGATCGGGATGACGAGGCCACCGAACAGGCGCGCGCGCGCGGGCTGACCCGCGGGGCGCGGGACGACGATGACGTCGAAGCGCAGGCGGGCGTTGCTCGGCTGGGGGCCGTTGCCGACGCGCAGCGGGTCGCGCAGGAAGATCCGGACGTCGCCGTCGCCGACGATCGTGGCGCCGCCGTCGCCGCGCTCGGCCGAGGCCGCGTCGGCGAGCGCCGGGCCCTCGACGAAGTCGCGCGAGAAGACGCGCACGGCGGCGCCGCGCGGGGCGACGCCGGCGGGCAGGGTGAGCTCGACGTCGAGGCCGGCGCCGATGAACTTGGCGGTCCAGTCGGTGCGCACGCGGGCGGCGTGGGCGGGATCCCAGGCGGCCGCGGTGACGCCGGCGGGCAGCGCCGGCGCGGCGGGCCAGCGCTGGGCGGCGTCGGCGGGGAGGTCGAAGTCGGTGGCGACGACCGGAGAGACGACGAAGGCGACGGGGTGGCTGGCGCGCGCCTCCTGCATGGCGCCGAGGGTGCTCTGACCGTCGACGAGGAGCTGGGCGGTCTCGCTGTCGCGGACCTGCGGGGGCTCCTCGGCGCGGGTGTGGGCGTCGGCGCCGGGGATCGATTCGAGGGTGGCGTCGGTGCGGTTGCCGGTGAGGTGGCGGACGAGGTCGACGACGACGACGCGGAAGAAGTCGCGCGAGAGGGTCGGCGCGGCGCTGCCGGCCGGGAGCGGGGTCGCGGGGAGGGACGGGGGCGAGAGCGCGGCGGCGCCGACCTCGCCGTGGGTGGCGAAGCCGAGGCGCGCGGGGCCGCCGGCGTCGGCGAGCTGGATCACCTGTCCTTCGGGCCAGTCGTGCGGGCCGGCGTCGGTGACCGCGGCGTCGCCGATCCGCACGGCGTTCGCGGGGACGACGGAGCCGCCGTGGAGGTCGACGAAGTGGACGCGGCGGCCGCTGGCGAGGCGACGGATCGCGCCGAGCAGGCCGGCGCCCGCGCCGTCGTCGAGGTCGCTCGCGCTGTCCCCGGCGAGGCGCAGGGCGGTGAAGCCGAGCATCAATTCGCGGAAGGCGACGGCGACGGCGACGGGGTCGAGGACGAGGCCGCGCTCGTCGTGGAAGGACAGCGCGCCCTCGAGTCGCCAGTCGGCGTCACGCAGCTCGGCGCCGACGCGCGCGTGGTCGGGCTTGGCGGGCGCATCGCTCTCGCGGACGTTGTCGCGCAGGTCGGCCGGCATGGTGACGCCGTGGAAGGCGACGGCGTAGGGGACGGGGCGCAGGCTGCGGCCGTTCGCGTCGCCCTCGAAGCGCTGGGCGTAGAGCCGGACGAGGCGCAGGTGGGTCTGGGGGTGGAGGCGCAGGACGGCGAGCGCGCCGGCGAGGCCGGCCCCGTCGACGCCGCGCAGCTCGGGCGCGCCGAGCGGGCGCCAGTGCAGGGTGCCGCTGGCCATCGCCCGCCACACGCCGGTGGTGGTGAGCCGGAGCGTCGCGGCGTCGAAGGTCACGTCGCCGGTCGACCAGCGGGTGGTGAGCTGCGCGGACGCGAGGCCGAGCGCCGAGAGGCCGAGGTTGTTGATCGCGTTCTTCGCCAGGTCTTGCGTGATCATGGGTCCTCGTGACGCGTGGTGAGGGTGGCGCTGCGGCCGGCCGGATCGGTGGCCTGGACGATGATCTCGACCGGGTCCGCCGGCGCCGCGAGCCAGGCGCAGTAGGTCGCGGGCTCGGGGCTCACCGGGTCGTCGTGGATGAACACCGCGGGGGCTTCGGTCGGCGGCGGCAGGTCGCCGGCGATCCTCGGCGCGAGGTCGGCCGAGAGGCGCTGCGTGGCCGCGCCGGCGGCGCTGCGCCCGGTGACCGCGTACGCGGCGACGCCGAGCGGGCTGCGCAGGCGCGGGAGGTCCGACGACCAGCGCACGAGGATGTGCGCGCCGACGCGTTGCGTGGAGACGCCGGAGACGACCGGACCGGCGCCGCGCGGCCGCGCCTGACACGAGGGCGCGCTGGCGGGCGAGCGCGCGGCGCGGAGGCCGGTGATGTCGTCGCTGGCGGTCCAGGCGACGGCGCGGTACCACTGCGGCGACCAGTCGGCGGGCGCGCCGCTGTCCAGGTAGGTGAGGCGCGTGCTGCCGTCGCTGCGGACGCTGCGCTGCCACGGCGCGGCGGGGGTGTGGACGGCGGTGCTGGCGATCGGCGCGCCCATGCGATCGACGTCGGTGGCGTTGACCTCGACGCCGGTGCGGTGGAGCTCGACGCGCGCGGCGGGGTCGCGGCCGGCGGGGAGGATCAGCTCGACGAGGATCCCGCCGGGCTGCGAGCGCGTCGAGATCTGCGGCGCCTCGGGCACGGCGGCCCGCGGGGTGGCGACGGCGAACCATTCGCTCGAGTTGCCGGGGAACGGGCTCTCGATCTGGGCGTCGCTGATCGAGACGACGGTGTAGAAGTGGATCAGCCGGCTGCCCTTCGGCAGCGCGAGCTCGGCCGGGCTCGTGACGTCCTCGGCGACGCGACGGAAGGCGCGGCGGATGTCGAGCGCGGTGCGGCCGCGCAAGTCGAGCAGGCGCTGGTGGACGGGCGTCTGCGGGTCGGCGCCGGGGAGGCCGAGCTCGCGGCGCACGGCGGTCTCGTCGGCGCCGAGGATCACGTGGCGCGCGCCCGGGGTCGGGGTCCAGGTGAGCGTGGCCCGCGAGACGCCGCGCGGGTCGGGCAGCGAGGCCCAGATCATGCCGGGCGGCGCGGCGGGACGCGGCGGCGGGACCGGGCTCAGCGCGACGCCGCGGAGCGTGCGCGACCAGCCGCTCGGCATCGCGGGGCGTCGGTGCTCGGTCGCCATCATGCGCACGCTGGCGGCGATCTTCGGGTAGGCGCCGAAGTCGAGCGAGAGGCCGGTGATCGTGGCCTTGTAGCGGACGAGCCCGGGGGTCGGGTGATCGTCGGGGAGGATCTCGAGGCCCGGCGGCGGACCCTCGGCGCCGCCGAAGTGGGCGGTCCAGCTCGGCTGGATGCCGCCGCCCACGCGCGCGACGGTGCCGCTGCCGGCCGGGGCCGCACCTGTCTCTTCGTGCAGCTTGACCTCGATGACGATCGTCTCGGGGCTGCGGTCCTGCCAGTTCCACACGAACTCGACCTCGACCTCGCCGGCCTGCGACGCGGCGGCGCCGCCCTTCGGGACGAGGTTCGCGCGGATGATCGCGGGCACCTGCGGCTGGGTGATCACGCGCGCGTGGTCGACGCTGGTCCACGCCGACCAGCGGCCGAACCAGTCCTGCGCGGCGACGCTGTAGACGACGCCCGGCGGCTCCGGCGGGCTCGGCTGCGGCTCGGGGACGCCGCGGTCGGCGAACTTGATCTCGGGATCGGGCGCCTCGCGGGTGGGCTGGGAGGCGACGAATGGTTGGTGTCCGCCGCTGTGACGCTTGGCGAGCAACAGCTCGTGGTTCGCGCCGCCGAGCGCGCGGCCGATCGCAAAGCTGCGCGGGTGCGGGGCCTCGGCGAGCTGCTGCTGCGGGCGGCGCCAGGCGACGGTGAGCGCCTCGAAGAAGGGGCCGTCGAGCTGTGCCGGCCGATCGAGCGCGAACCGCTCGGCGCGCAGGCCCGTGGGGACCGGCGGGCCGGACTCGACCGGGTGGAAGATGACGTCGGCGAGGGTGACCTTCTCGCGGAAGGTCTGGTTGACGACGGGCAGGTCGAACGCGAGCTCGTGATCGACGGTGACCATGACGAGGCCGGCGAAGCCGGCCGCGGTGCGCTGGGCGACCATCGTCTGCGCGGCGAGCTCCTTGCGCTGGCGCATGTACTTGGTCAGGCGGTTGAAGGAGAGGAAGGTGCCGAAGCCGAGGCCGAGCGCGGCGAACGGATCGGTGCCGGCGCTGGCGAGCAGGGCGCCGAGCGGGGCGATGTCGGCCGACGCCTTGCCGACGGCGGCGTCGCCGTGGATCGAGCGCGGCGCCGGGATGTCGCGCCGGACCCGGTAGCGCGCGTGGTGGTGCGGGTCGGGCGTCTTGGCCAGCATCTCGAGGACGTCCGGCAAGAGGGTCTTGCGCAGCTCGCGGACGTACTCCTGCGGCGAGGGGGCGCTCCACGGCGGCATCGGCTGGCCGCGATCGTTGGTCGCGGCCCACCCCGACTCGGGACCTCCGAGCGCGAGCCGGCGCGCGGCGGCCTCGACGGGCTCGAGCGCGCCGCCGGCGGGGCCCTGGCGATCGATGGGATAGCCGGACGAGGCCCAGCGCTCGTCGACCGGGAGGCCGACGCGCTCGACCTCGACCCAGTCGCCGCTGTTCACCAGGGCGTCCATGCTCATCAGCCAGCCGCCCATCACCCTGCCGCGGCCGACGACGATCACCGAGCGGATCGCGCTGCCGTAGACGGTGAGCGGGACGCTGAGCGTGCCGACGGCCTCGTCGATCAGCTTGCCGGTGCCGCCGGGGCCGTCGTAGCCGCGCAGCATGACCCACTGGCCGGCGTCGCACTGGATGTCGATCGTGACCGCGGCCATCGGGCCCTGGTCCCACTCGAGCACCTGCACCGCGCCGTCCAGCGAGAACGGGGTCGGGAGCGGGAACTGGAGGTCGGTGCGCTCGATCGATCCGCCGCCGGCGCGGACCCACACGACGAAGTGGGCGCGCGGCAGGCCGAGCTCGGGCCGCAGGCTCCACCGGAGGTGCAGCCCCGGGCCCTCCTTCGATTGGTTTCCGGGGGCCCACAGCAGCGAGAACAGGTTGGGGAGCACGACGCGGCTCATGGCGAGACCTCCCAGGGGGCGCGCTCGAGGAACACGTCGAGCATCGGTACGGGATCGTCGAAGGCGTCCGGATCGATCAAGGGGTGCAAGGTGCGGACGAGGCCGAAGGAGACGGTGCGGCCGCGCGCGTTGGGCCCGAGCACGGCGAGGGTGCGGCAGCCGGAGGCGTCGCGGACGAACCGCTGGACGAGCGCGCCGGCGGCGACGCCGAGGCTCGGCTGCGGGGCGACCGGCGGGCGCAGGGCGGCGTCGCGCAGCTGCAACAGCGTGGGCGCGGCGACGCGGCGGGTGCCGGTGGTGCGGCGCACGAATTTGAGGTCGGCGATCCGGTGCTGGCCCGGCACGCCGCCGCCGGCCGCCACGAGCTCCTCGACGCCGAGCCACTGGCGCTCGACGAGCGTCCACGCGGTGACGCGGCCGGCGGCGTCGCGCTCGGGCTCGGGGATCTTGCGCGTGCGCCACAGCGGCTCCGGCGTCTCGAGGAAGATCGCCGCCGGCGTCGACGGGGCGCCGTCGAGCCACAGGACGGTGATCCGAGGCTCGCGCGCGGGCTCGCCGACGCCGAGGCCCGCGGCGATCAGCGCGGCGTCGAACGCCTGATCGGTGGCGAGGTCGGGCAGCGCGAGCAGCGGCGCCGGCGCGCCGAGGCGCCGCGCGCCGATGTAGCTGCCGTGCACGTCGGCGGCCATCGCCTGGCGGTCGGCGTAGCGCGAGGTGGCGAGGCTCTGGCGGTAGAGCGGGTGGACGAACGGCGGCGCCGGTGGCGGCGGTCGTGGGACCTGGCCGGTGGTCTTGTCCGGGGCCTCGACGTCGAACACGTACTCGGTCGAGGGCTCCATGTGGAGGCCGAGGACCGCCCGCTCGTGGCGCGGGCTGTCGGGGTTGAAGTCGCGGCACGGCCGGTCGCCGACGCGGCGGCGCACGGTCTGCTCCCACGGGGTGAAGACGACGCCGCCGAGCCGCTGCATGACGTCGCCGCGCAGCAGCGCGGAGGCGGCGTCGCGCGCCGGGTCGCCCTGCGGCGGGCGGAACGAGGCGTCGCGCACGACGCCGCGCAGGTCGCGGTGATAGGCGCCGAACAGCTGGGTCACGTCGTCGGTGCCGAACACGAGGATGATCGGATCGGCGTAGAAGTGGTGCTGCTCGTCG
>WBZU01003275.1_pt1 | contig 10710 bp, 10 predicted proteins | sample 5204311 | NCBI WGS metagenome assembly WBZU01 (sample SAMN12344359, study PRJNA552823) | activated sludge metagenome | biome: Activated sludge suspended growth; feature: Nitrification reactor; material: Wastewater; isolation source: activated sludge from nitrification reactor of wastewater... | reverse complement strand
CAGCACGGAAAAGCTGCCGGCGCCCGAACCCATCGCCGAAAGCAGGCCGAGCGAGACGATCAGGCCGAAGCCGCTACCCATGAAGGGCGTGATAGCGCTGCCCAGCGCCATCACCAGCAGGCCGCCGATCAGCACGGCGCGTGGACCGAAACGGTCGGCGACGGCCCCGGCCACCGGCTGGATTGCCCCCCAGGTAAATTGCCCGATCGCCAGCGCCAGGCTGATGGTGGTGATGCCAAGACCGGTCGTCGCATCGAGCGGACCGACGAACAGCCCCAGCGACTGCCGCGCCCCCATGGTCACCATCAGGATGCCGGCGGCGGCGAGGGTCGTGACCAGAATGTCGGGCCGGCTTAAAGATCGCAACATATTTGGTTTTCCCGGTCGATATACCGTTATTGACAGTGTCAGCCAACTATAGTTGTCAAGATCGTTGGCAAACAGCCCATAATTGGCGCCATGACGTCAACAGATAATTGACAATATAGCTTGGCTCGGCAGTTGGGATAGTTTCGTCAAGGTCGTCGAAAGCGGCAGCATGGCCGCCGCCGCCCGCCGGCTGGATTGTACGCGGGCGCAGGTTAGCAAGCAGATCGCCGAACTCGAGCGGGCGTTCGGGGTGCGCCTTTTCGAGCGGTCGACGCGCAAGCTCAGCCTGACTCCCTCCGGCGAGGTCTTCCATCAACATGCGCTGCGCGCGCTGGAAGCGATCCACAGCACCGAGGTCGCCGTCAGGAACCTCGGCGACGCGCCGCGCGGCGTGCTGCGGATCAGCGCCTCGATCACCTTCGGGCGCATGTACATCGCCCCGCTGCTGCCGCAGGTTGTCGCCAAGCATCCCGAGCTGAGCTGCGAACTGGTGCTGACCGACGACCTGGTCGATCTCGTCGAGGACAACATCGATCTCGCGCTGCGCCTGACCAAGGCGCCGCCCGAAGATGCCGTGGCTCGGAAGCTGGTCCATATGAAACGGGTAATCTGCGGAACGCCGGCCTACCTTGCCGCGCACGGCGAACCGCGGACGCCGCACGACCTGGCCCACCACACCTGCTTCAGCCTCATGCTGCCCGACGACAGCCGGGTCTGGCGGCTGATCGACGGTGCGGGCGAAGAATTCAGCATCCCGGTCAGCAGCAAGTTCAACTTCAACAACGTCGACTGCATTCTCGATGCCGTGCTCGCCGGGCACGGCCTGGCCATATTGCCGACCTACCTGTGCGGCCCGGCACTGGCGCGCGGTACACTGAAAACCGTCTTCGACGATCTCGAGCCGGTCAGCAGCATCGGCCGCTATCTTTACGCCTGCTATACGCCCAACCGGGTGCGCGTGCCGAAGGTGCGGGTCTTCCTGGCCGAACTGGAAGAGACCTTCAACCCCGTGCCGCCTTGGGAATAGGCGTGACGGGAAATCGCTCCGGCCGGAATCGGGAGGCCAGCGCAGCAATGGAGATGGCTGCTGCGGTCGACCCCGAAAAGCACCGCAAATCAATCGCATCCGAAGAAGAAGCAACACTTATTTATGTGCTACGCTTACTTGTGTGTCAATCAGAATCAAGAAGGTACAACCATGGCAAGTACTGTCAATTTCACGGCTTCGGTCGATCGCGACCTGCTCAGGCGGGCCAAGGTGATCGCCGCCAAGTCGGACACGTCGGTCAACGCCCTGTTCAACGCCGAACTTCGCTATCTGGTCGAAACCTTCGAAGCCGCCGAGAGCTGCGGCAATCAGAACTTCCGCACCTTGCTCGACTTTTCGCTGGGCCGGATCGACGACCGAGCAGCCCTCGCCGCACTGGGTATCGACACCCAGGAGGATCTGTTCCTGCTGATGGCGCAGGCGCATCTGCCGATGCCGCGGCTCCCCGAGGAGGTCACCCAGGGCATGGTAGATAGCCTGCAGGCGTTGGCGTCCTGATCGGGCGGGCCGATGTCGTCATCCGGAGATGTAGTTCTGCTGCCCGATGCCGGGCCGCTGATAACGCTGGCTTACGCCGATGCGCTCGATCTGTTGTTCCGGCCCGGCTGGTCAGTAGCGCTGGTCGATATGGTGCTCCATGAGGTAACCCGCAATTCGACACCGACCAGCGATAAGCTGGCGCAGTGGGCCGCAGCCCGAGAGCTGCCGGTACTACCGACCCGGATCGGCCAGCACCATCGGGAAGCTCATTCACCGGAAGCCGCCGCAGCGAGAAAATCGAACCTCGGCGAACTGGCGATACAGGAGGCGATGAACTCCATCGCCCTGGAACCACCGCCGAAGACCGCCGTGTTCCTCTTCGAGGACCACAAGATCGCCCGCGCCGGCTTTGTCGTTCCCGACAACTGCCGCAAGGTCAGCACACGCGCCTTCCTGCTGTTCCTCGAACAAAAAGGCTGGCTGGCTTCTGCGGCGGAAGTCGAACGCCAGGCGATACAGGCCGGGCGCGCGTTCTCCCGCTTGCGTTTTCCTCCTTAGCCCGCGCCGGTCTGCCCGCCAACCGACGGCTCCGCATAGACCCGACTGGAAGATCGACCGGACCGGTCAGACGCCGTGGCCACGAGGACGCAACTGGGCGCCCGTTTCCCGATCATCGCCCCGTTGTCCGTCTTCGCACGCGACACAAACCGCCTTTACCCCTGCCCGCGCGCCACCGAGATCAGAACGGCACCCCGCTCTCCACCCGCAGCCCGGTTGCGGTCGACGGGTGAAAAAAGGCCAAAAACGCCGCGTGCAGCAAGAGGCGCGGGGCGCGGGCGAAGACCTCGGGCGGCGCATAGAGTTCGTCGCCAAGGATGGGGTGGCCGATGGCCTGCAGGTGCACGCGCAACTGGTGCGAACGGCCGGTTTCCGGGAAGAGGTCGACCCGTGTCGCATCCAGCGCCGCGTCGTAGCCCGCCACGCGCAGCCGCGTGCGCGACGGCTTGCCGATGGCGTGGTCCACCATCTGGCGCGGGCGGTTGGGCCAATCGGCGATCAGCGGCAGGTCGATGGTACGCTCGCCCGCGTCCATGCGCCCGGCGACCAGCGCCACGTAGCGCTTTTCCACGCGGCGCGTCTCGAACAGCCGGTTGAGGGCGCGGTGCATGTCCGGGCGGCGCGCCAGCACGAGCAGGCCGGAAGTGCCGAGGTCGAGGCGATGCACCGGCAGCGCCTCCGGGTAGCGCGCCTGGACGCGGGCGCTCAGGCAATCCTGCTTGCCCGGCCCCCGCCCCGGCACCGACAGCAGCCCGGCCGGCTTGTCGACGACGAGCAGGTCGTCGTCGATGTAGCGGATGTCGAGCCCGATGTCGGGCGGGGGGTGGTAGGTTGGCGAAGGCTTGCACATGGCTTCATGAAGATTGGTAAAGGCGGGATGCCGCGCTTGAGGAAGCGAAGACTATCGCAAATTGCAAAGCGTTCTACAGCTGACCGGCAGCAACAACCTCCATCCTTTATCTGCCATCGCCCTGATCGAAAAAGTTCCGCCATTTTCGCGCAATGGAAATTCCGAGCTATTCCTGGCACGATGACTCAGAAAATTGGGTAACAGTCGTCATTTCAGGGAATTCACGCCATGCCAAGAGATAGCTGGAGCCGCGAAGAAGTGGAAGCCATCGTAGAGGACTACTTAACGATGCTCGCTGCCGAATTGGCAGGCACTCCTTACAACAAAGCCGCGCATCGCCGGAGCCTATTCGCAAGGTTAAACAATCGTTCCCCACAATCGGTCGAGTTCAAGCACGCAAATATAAGCGCAGCCCTCCTCGACGCCGGTTTTCCATATATCAACGGATACAAACCACGTTCAAATTACCAATCGTTGTTGGCAGAGGTTGTCGCCGAGAGGCTTGCCGAGGCAACTCCTCTGCAAGAATTGGCAGCCGTAGATGCCGACCGACCGATAGTCGTTCCCGAGGTCGACGACATTCTTGCTGCTCTCACCGAACGCCCCACAGCCTCAGTCGAGGCGCCCAAAGTATCTGAGCCTATTAAGCGCAGCACACGTCTGACTACGAACTATATTGAGCGCGAAGCTCGAAATCGCTCCTTGGGCGCGGCTGGCGAGCTATTCACCCTCAATTTTGAACGCACTCGCCTGATTCATGCGGGTAGAGAAAATCTTGCAGGCAAGATTGAACATACCTCCAAGGTTCGCGGTGATCATGAAGGCTATGACATCCTGTCATTTGATGAGTCGGGCGCAGAGCGTCTCATTGAGGTCAAAACCACCAAGTACGGAATCGATACGCCCTTCTTCGTGACCCGAAACGAACTCGCGGTTTCGGAGTCGCGCTCAGAGCAGTACCAAGTCTATCGCCTGTTCTCGTTCCGGGAAAAGCCCCGCCTCTTCACGCTTCCCGGAGCAATCAATAGCAGCTGCCGACTTTCTGCCGCGACCTATCTGGCGAGTCCGAAATAATCTGCCGTGCCGCGGTCGACCCAAAGTAATCCACAAATTCCGCGTCACCCATACAGCGACATCGCCGCCAGCGGGTCGTCCTGCGGGAAGCCGTCGGTGGGCGGAGTGGTGTCGTCGGCCATCAGCTCTTCGGCATAACTGCGCCACCTGCTGTCTTGGCATGTTGCCTCTGCATCGCAAGCTTCGCGGCTGCACGCTCGACACCGCCCAGTATGGCGTCGGCGACCGCCGGGGGAAAATCTGAAGGCAATTGGGCGCTTACGTTCGCCACGACTTCCGGCGTCCGGTCGATGACCTCGTCGATCAGTCCGCTCATGAATTCCCGCATGCCGCAGCGCCTGGCCGTTGCGAGCCAGTGCGTGTAATGGATCTTGTCCCAATGATAGTGGCGCCCGTTTTCGCCGATCGGGGCCATCGCCATCTTGAGGCGGCGCTCGTTGAACGGACCGCCATGCGCCAATATCGGGTAAGCGGAAAGGACATCGTAGCGCGGCGTCAGGCGGTAGCGCCCTTCGGGCAGCAGGAAGAGGCTGAAATTCTTGGCGTGGCCGTCGATCGCGCAAAGCAGCCAGAACACGAGCTGGGTCTTGAGGAAGCTCATCCGGTCATCGACGGCCCGCTCCGACCCGAGCAGGATGTCCATGATTTCCACGATGCCGGGCCCGCCGTCGGATTGGTACTTCAGCGCCGGCGGGGTGCCGGTGGCCTGGCAGAAATCTTCCTGCGGCAAACGCATGATCCACTGCGAGTCGGCAGCGAACCACCGGTCGAAGCGCTCGACGACCAACACCTTGTATTTTCCGAAGCGGCGGATGTCGCAACGGGAGACTTCGATGCCGTAAGCGGCGAGGATTCGCGCGCACAGCCATTCATTCTCCACCGAGGTGGACAAATCGATGCCTTGCGGCATCGTTCCGAGCGGCAGCTTGAGGATGTGGGTTGTCGGCGTGCTGCCGAGCGGCCTTTGCCAGGCATCCGCATGCCACAGGAGCGCCGTTTTCTCCTGCGCGCCGGCGATCGAGATGCGAAATTCGCCGGCATCCTGCTGCCCCATCGGCGCGACGAGCGTGTCGTCGAGAATCTTCTGGACATCCCCGGCACTCAGCGGTTCACAGCGGATATCGCGGACACCTTCGGGAATGTCGCCTTCCGGCAGCAACTGGATCGCACCGACGCAATCCCGGCCTACCTCGGCCAGCAAGGCGAAGGGGTCGGCGGACGGAACGCGGAACCGGCGTTGCATGCGCTCACGGATTTGCCTGTTATCCGGCAGGAGGTTGTCGAAGAAATTGGGAACCCGTTCGTCCCGGTAGGGTTCGCCAGCGGGGCGCAGCGGCAGCGACAGCGAGATCGGGCGCCTGTCCGGCGACTGCAGCCAGTCCGCGTCGTAATCGAATAGCTGCCCGCCCTGCGCGGTCCGGGTCCATGTCCCGACCCGAATGCCGTTCATCCAGACGGAAAGCGCCCGCCGTTTCGCCTTGCGGCCCATGGCATCACCAGTCGGCGGATGTTCGGGCGGGCCCGGCAGCGTCCGCCTGGCGGACGATGACTTCCAGCCCCAACGCCGAAAGCACCCGGAAGACGCGCTCGAAGCTGGCCGGGCCGGGGTTGGTTTCGATCAGCGAGACCGCCTTCTGCGGCAAGCCGACCACGTCACCGACTGCTCGCTGGGTCAGCCGCCGGCCCTTGCGGCAACCGCGCATGACATCGCCGAGCTGGGTTGGCGTCTTGATCAGGTAGTCCATATGCGCATCCCGTGTACATCATGCGGCGATTGTATCCATAAAACGGGATATATCAATAATATTCTTGACACGGAATATTTTCATCTTATCCCGAGATGGGGATAACCTGCGGTCAATCAACCATCTCATGTCGCGGTCGACCGCCAGGAGCAGGCCGGAACGCTACCCGCAGGCGAGCGGCGCGTTCACCGCGGCGGCACTCAAGACCTTGGGTTCGGGCATCGGGCAATGATACATTCCCCATTCACGCGCGGAATCGCTCGCTGATGCAACGCCCCGACACGCCGCCAATCCCATCCGAACAAGAATCCCTGGAGAACGACATGTCCCATCCCCTGCTCGAAAAGCACCGCGCCACGCTCGAAGGCGCGCTGCACGCGATCGCCACCCGCGGTTACTGGTCTGCCTACAATGAAATGCCCAGCCCCAAGGCCTACGGCGAAACCGCCGCCGAGGACGGCAAGCGGGCCTTCGATGCCCATCTCGGCGAGGACTTCGCGCTGGGCCAGCCCGGCCAGACCGGCTGGCAGGGCGGTGGGGAGTCGCCCTACGGCATCGAACTGAACGTGACCTACCCGGTGTGCGACATCGACGCCCTGATCGCCGCCGGCGAGGAGGCGATGCCTGGCTGGCAGGCCGTCGGCGCCGACGGCCGCACCGGGATCTGCCTGGAAATCCTCGACCGCCTGAACCGGCAGAGTTTCGAACTGGCGCATGCGGTGATGATGACCACCGGCCAGGGCTGGATGATGGCCTTTCAGGCCGGCGCCCCGCACGCTCAGGAACGCGGCCTCGAAGCCATCGCCTACGCTTACCGCGAGCAGCGCTTCGTGCCGCACGAGGCGACCTGGGAAAAGCCGCAGGGCAAGAACCCGCCGCTGGTGCTGAAAAAGCACTTCGAAATCGTCGGCCGGGGCGTCGGCGTCGTCGTCGGCTGCGGCACCTTCCCGACCTGGAACACCTATCCCGGCCTGTTCGCCGCGCTGTCCACGGGCAACCCGGTGATCGTCAAGCCGCACGGCAACGCCATCCTGCCCGCCGCGATCACCGTCCGGACGATCCGCGCCGTGCTCGCCGAGAACGGCATCGACCCCAACCTGGTCACGCTGTGCGTGCCGGCCGAGCGCGAGACAACGCAGAAGCTGGTCACCCACCCGGCGGTCAAGTCGGTCGATTTCACCGGCGGCAACGTCTTCGGCCGCTGGCTGCTCGACCACTGCCGCCAGGCGCAGGTCTATGCCGAGCTGGCCGGTGTCAACAACATCGTCGTCGACTCGACCGACGCCTACAAGCGCATGCTCGGCAACCTCGCGTTCACGCTGGCGCTGTACTCGGGGCAGATGTGCACGACCGCGCAGGCGATCCTCGTGCCCGCCGACGGCATCGACACCGACGACGGCCACAAGTCGTTCGACGACTTCTGCGCCGACCTCGCCCGTGCCGTAACCGGCTTCCTGGCCAAGCCGGAAGTCGCCCACGCCGTCCTCGGCGCCATCCAGTCCGCCGATACGCTCCAGCGCATCGAGGAAGCCGGATCGGGCATGCTGGGCACGGTCATCCTCGCGCCGACCCGGCTGGAGAACCCCGGTCCTGCTCGCCTGCGACGCCGGCGACGAGGCCGCGTACATGGAGGAACGCTTCGGGCCGATCGCCTTCGTCGTCAAGGTCGCCGACACCGCCGCCGCCATCGCGCTGTCCGAGCGCATCATCGCCACCCACGGCGCGCTGACCGCCGGCGTGTACTCGACCCGGGCCGAAGTGATCGAGGCGATGACCGCCGCCACCTGGCGGTCCAAAGTCGCGCTGTCGATCAACCTGACCGGCGGCGTCTTCGTGAACCAGTCGGCGGCCTACTCCGACTATCACGGCACCGGCGGCAACCCGGCGGCCAACGCCTCGTATTCCGATTCGGCCTTCGTCGCCAACCGCTTCCGCGTCGTCCAGCGGCGTTATCACGTCTAAGGAAGGGCTGACTTAATTCAAATCTGTCATAGCCCGAGGCCACGTCATTCCGGCGCAGGCCGGAATCCAGGAAAATCAACGAACTGGACCCCGGCTTTCGCCGGGGTGACGAATAGTTCGGTGTCTCCTTAAGGAACATGGAATGAATTTTGAAAACATCAAACTTGAAGTCCAGGACGGCATCGCCCGCCTGACCCTGAACCGCCCCGACAGGCTCAACAGCTTCAACGACGCGATGCATGCCGAGCTGCGCGTCGCCCTCGACCACATCCAGGAGACGCGGGACGCCCGCGTCCTGGTGCTGACCGGCGCCGGGCGCGGCTTCTCGGCCGGGCAGGACCTCGCCGACCGCGCCATGCAGATCGGGACCGGCAAGATGCCCGACGTCGGCAATATCGTCGAAGCCAACTACAAGCCGCTGGCGCTGCGCCTGCAGAACCTGCGCGTGCCGACCATCGCCGCCGTCAACGGCATCGCAGCCGGCGCCGGCTGCTCGGTGGCGCTGGCCTGCGACGCGAAGAAATCCGCCGCCTTCCTGCAGGCGTTCAGCAAGCTCGGCCTGATTCCCGATACCGGCGGCACCTGGTTCCTGCCGCAGCGCGTCGGCATGGCGCGCGCCATGGGCCTCGCCCTGCTCGCCGAAAAGCTGCCGGCGGAGAAGGCGGCGGAGTGGGGCCTGATCTGGCAGTGCGTCGACGATGACGATTTCGCGGCGACCATCGACGACCTTGCCGCGCGGCTCGCGAAGATGCCGACCAAGGCGCTGGTGCGCACCCGCCAGGCGATGCACGCGGCCCCCGGCCACACGCTCGAACAGCAGCTTTCCTTCGAGGGCGGCTTCATGCGCGAACTCGGCTGGAGCCCGGATTACGCCGAGGGCGTCAAGGCCTTCACCGAAAAGCGCGCGCCCAATTTCACCGGTGACTGAGCGGTGAGCGCCCTCGCCAGGGATACGCTGATCGCCGTCGTCGGCGCCGGGGCGATGGGCGCCGGGATCGCCCAGGTCACGGCGGTCGCCGGCCACTCCGTCAGGCTGCTCGACAACCGGCCCGATGTCGCCGCCCGCGCCGTCGCCGGCATCCGCGCGCAGCTCGCGAAAATGGCCGAAAAGGGACGGTTGACCGCAGCCGATGCCGCCGCTGCCGGGATGCGACTAATGCCGGTCCACGAGATCGCTGACCTCGCTGCCGCCGGGCTGGTCGTCGAGGCCATCGTCGAGGATCTGGCGGAAAAGCAGGCGCTCTTCGCCGATCTCGAAGGCATCGTCGGCCGCGACTGCATCCTGTGCACCAACACCTCGTCGATTTCGGTCACCGCCATCGGCGCCGCGCTGCGCCACCCCGAACGCCTGGCCGGCCTGCACTTCTTCAACCCGGCGCCGCTGATGGCGCTGGTCGAGGTGGTTTCCGGGCTCGCCACCGACCCTGCCGTCGCCGCCACGCTATTCGCCACCGCCGCCGCCTGGGGCAAGACGCCGGTCCATGCCAGGTCGACCCCGGGTTTCATCGTCAATCGCGTCGCCCGCCCCTACTACGCCGAGGCGCTGCGCCTAGTGCAGGAGGGCGCCGCCGATTGCGCGACCATCGACGCCGTCATGCGCGAGGCCGGCGGCTTCCGCATGGGGCCGTTCGAGCTGATGGACATGATCGGCCTCGACGTCAATTTCGCCGTCACAAAATCGGTCTGGCGCGCCTTCTTCCACGACCCGCGCTTCCTGCCGTCCCTGCTGCAGCAGGAACTGGTCGACGCCGGGCGCCTTGGCCGCAAGAGCGGGCGCGGCTTTTACGATTACCGCGAGGGCGCCGCGCGGCCCGTTGCGGCGAGCGAGCCGGCGCAGCCGCCCCCCGCGAAAATCGCCCTTTTTGGCGAGTCGACCGCAACCGATGCTCTCGCCGCCCGCCTCGCCGCCCGCCTCGCCGCCGCCGGCGTCGCCTGCGCGCGCCGCACCGCGGGCGACGGCCGCGTTGCCGAGGCCGACGGCGCCGCGCTCTACGTTAGCGACGGCCGCAGCGCTACCCGCCGCGCCGCCGAATCCGGCTGTTCCGACACGGTGCTGATCGACCTCGCGCTCGACTACGCGACGGCCGGCCGGATTGCCATCGCCGCCGCCGAACAGTGCCGGCCGGCCGCCGTGTCTTCCGCCGTCGGCCTGCTCCAGGCAGCCGGGATGGCCGTCTCGCGTTTCGGTGACGTTCCCGGACTGGCGGTCATGCGCAGCGTCGCCATGCTCGCCAACGAAGCCGCCGACGCGGTCAATCAGGGGGTCTGCACCGCCGCCGCCGCCGATTCCGCGATGTGCCTCGGCGTCAACTACCCGCGAGGGCCGCTGGCCTGGGCCGACGGCATCGGCCTGCCCGCCATCCGCGACGTGCTCACCAACCTCGGCGCCGCTTATGGCGAGGACCGCTACCGGATCTCTCCCCTCCTCCACCAGAAGGTTTTCGCCGCAAGGAAATTCCATGATTGACGATGTGATCGCCAAGGACTCCCCCGAAGTCGTCGCCGAGGAAGTCGCCCGCGCCATGTGGCCGCGCGACCACGCCAGCCAGTTGCTCGGACTGCGCATCCTGACCATTCGCCCGGGCTATTCGCGGCTGCTGATGACGGTGCGCCCCGACATGGTC
>WBZU01003274.1_pt1 | contig 10712 bp, 12 predicted proteins | sample 5204311 | NCBI WGS metagenome assembly WBZU01 (sample SAMN12344359, study PRJNA552823) | activated sludge metagenome | biome: Activated sludge suspended growth; feature: Nitrification reactor; material: Wastewater; isolation source: activated sludge from nitrification reactor of wastewater... | reverse complement strand
CGCTCACGCCATGCTTCACGAAGAGCTGATGCACTGGAATCGACCAGCCCGGGCGATGCTTCGCAAAGCCATCGCTGCCGTCCGCATTCCTGCCGCCCCATTCCATGTAGGGTGCGATGCCGGCTCCTCCGCGCACATCGCGCACCAGGCCACCCACCAGATGATGCAGGAACACGAACTTGAACTTCGCTCTGCTCTTCTCCAGCGTGGTGGTCAACCAGCGATACTGAGATTCGCCGAGCGTCCAGCCCCAGTTGTCCTCGGCTTTGCGGTCCCGCGTGAACCAGAAGGGATCGAGCACGATGAAGAGCGCATCACCCCACTGCCATGCGTAGTAGTCCTGCAACAAGCCCGCGCCGTCCGGCTCCGGCGTTGCATTGCCTGTGTAGATGCCGCCGGGCTCGGGATTCGGGAAAAACTTCTTCCGATGCGCGAGCGACCAGAGCGGCATGGAGTCCGGTCCTTCCAGACGCTCGCCCTTCTCGCCATCATGATTTCCCAGAGCAAGAAAGACGGGCACGCTGTGTGCGATGCGGCCCAGGTAGTAACGCTGCGCGAGATACTGGGATTCCGCGCGCGTGAAGAAGCGACCAAACTTGTCCACCATCGTCGTGTCGCCGAGATCGATCATGAAGTCGGGCTTGTCGGCGAGCATGTTGGCAAGCGTCTGCTGATAGACGCGCACGTCGGTGTTGTTGTCGAGGTGTGAGTCCGCCTGCATCACGAAGGTGAAGGTCTCCCCCACCCTCCGCTGCGTGTGAAATGCGCGCGCTGTGTCCTGCACGAACTCACCGCCCGACCGGCGGTAGATCAATCGGTAGTCATAGGCTGTATCGGGCTTCAATCCGCCCAGCACCACATTCTGAGGCACTCCGGCCTGCAGTTTCACAGGCTCCGTGCGCTGCGCCGGGCTGCCATATTCGATGAAGGCATTCATAGTCTCCCATGCCAGCACACTCACCGTCACCGACTCGGCGCCAGGCCTGCACAGCCAGACATTGAACAAGTAGGGCGGGACCACCGCAGGCTCAACCTGCCCGCCCTGCCCTGCACCACCCTTGCCGCCACCCTTCGGCTTCTCCTCCGGCGCGGCGGCGACGAGAATCAAGACAAGCAGGGGGCAGATGAGGCTGAGCAAACGTCTCATGGTGCCAGCATACTGATGCACGTCAGCACTCCATCAAAGTCAGAAGGCAAATTTGTCAGTATCGTGTCAGGAGGGCCACTTCAGATCCCTCGCAAGGCCGGTCACACGACGCGGCGCTCGTTCATGGCTCACGCGCTGGCTGCTGATCTCACCTCTTCCACCCGCCGCGCGATGAACTCCCGCTCCGCAGGCAGCGTCGCGAGATTGCCAGCTTGTTTGAAATGCGTGAGCGCTTCCGCCATGCGTCCGAGTTCGGCAGCGAAGGTGCCACGGATGGTGTGGTAGAGATGATGGGCTTCGAGCGTGCTGCGATCGGCGATGGTGTCGAGAGCTTTGAGCCCTTGCGCCGGACCATGCACGCGAGCAACGGCGACAGCGCGGTTCATTGCGACGATCGGTGATGCGTTGAGCGTGACGAGCTGATCGTAAAGGCTGAGGATGCGCGGCCAGTCGGTGCTCGTGTTGTCGGCGGCGAGGCAATGACAGGCGGAGATCGCGGCTTCGAGATGATACGAACTCACCATGTCACCCGCTGTGGCGCGTGCGAGACTGGCGATGCCCTGCGTGATGAGCTGCGAGTCCCAGGCACCGCGATTCTGCTCGTGCAGGCGAAGCAGATTGCCGTCGTCATCGGTGCGGGCCCGGAGACGTGAGGCATTGAGCTGCATCAGCGCTAGCAAGGCAAAGGCTCGTGGCGCGGTCGTGGTCGCATGTGTGCTCACCAGTTCGGTGAGGCGAATCGCTTCACGGCAGAGATCCTCGCGCACGAGACGATCGCCAGACGAGGCTTTGTAGCCCTCATTGAAAAGCAGGTAGAGCGCACCGAGAACACCGTCCCGTCGCGCGGGCAGATCGCTGTGATCCGGCACGGCGAAAGGCAGGGCGAGTTCGCGAATGCGCTGGCGTGCACGCACCAGTCGCTTGGCGATGGCGGCTTCACTGGTGAGGAAGGCGGCGGCGATCTCGCCTGCGCTGAGTCCGCACACGGTGCGTAGTGCGAGTGCCATCTGCGCTTCGCTGGAGAGTTGCGGATGGAAGCAGACAAACAACATGCGCAGCGTGTCGTCGGCAATGCTGTGATCGTCGGTCATCGGGTCATCGTTGCTGGTGAGCCAGCGCTCCTGCTCGGCAGTGATGTCGGGCTGCTTCTGCTGCCAGCGTTGTTCGCGACGCAGTGCATCGAGCGCGAGATTCCTGGCGGTTTGCGTCAGCCACGCCGCAGGATTGTCGGGAATGCCGCGATACGGCCACGTTTGCAGCGCACGAACGAGCGCTTCCTGCACGACATCCTCGACCAGTTGCAACCGGTGCGTGCCCAGCTGCGCTGTGAGTGCGGCAATGATGCGCGCGGGAACGGCACGACTCGGGAACAGTGGGATTGCGACTCGCGCATGAAGGGGGTGGCGCCGTGGCGGTCACCCGACGAGTTCCACGAGCTGGTCGAAGGCCTTGTTCCAGCCTTCGTGGAAGCCCATCGCCGCGTGCCGTTCGCAGGACTCACGGGTCCAGTGACGCGCCCGCGCCGTGTAGCGCGTGCCGCCGTTCGGCAGCGCTTCGAAGGTGAGGATGCCCACGAACATGAAGTTGGGATTGGGTTCCCAATCGGCGAAGAAGCAGTCAGTGAAGATGAGTTTTTCGTTCGGGATCACTTCGAGATACACACCGCGATTCGGGAAGCTCTCACCGTTCGGACCGCAGAAGGTCATGCTGTTAAAGCCACCGGATCGCACGTCAAGCTGCACGTCTTTGACATACCAGGGCTTCGGGCAGAACCACTTCGGATAAAGTTCAGCAGTGGTCCAGCCAGCGTAGAGTTTTTCGCGCGGCACATGGGTTTCGCGTGTGATGACGATTTCACGTTCGGAGAGTGGCGATGGGGTGGGTGAAGCGTGCATGAGAGAGTTATTGAGCCAGGTGCTGGGATTCGTTGGTGAGATCAAAGGCGGAGCACTTCACCGCTTCGAGCGGACGCACTTCGTAGGTGAGGCCAAACTGTGCGCATGGATTCTGCGCAGCCAGTTCGGCCGCTTCCCGCAGACTGTCGGCGACGATGAACCAGTAACCGCCGACGATCTCCTTGCCCTCACCGAAAAGGCCATCGGTGATGACGCCGCCCTTTGACGCCACAGCACCTTCGATATTGAGTCGCGAGCCCATCTTCATCTTGCCCTTTGCGATGCAGTCGTTCAGCCAGTCGTAGAACTGAGTGATGGCCGTTTCGATGTCAGCCTTGCTGGCATCGGCGTCCCACTGGCCGCGAGAAATGACGAGGTAGTCCTGCTTCATGAGTTGAGATTCGATGGCTTGGTTCGTCCTTCGGATATGCGCCAATGCATCAGCTTTCGCCGTGCTCAGAGCGATAGTGAGCGACCAAGGCATTAGCGTGCCCGTGGCCCATCTTGTGCGCGGACTTCAACTCATTGACGATCTCCATGTGCTTCTTTCCAGAGAGCCCCTTGATGATTTTCATCCAGTGCGAGATGGACTGCCCATACATCTTCTCAATGGAGGGGAAATAGGAGGCGGGTCCTTTGACGGCAGGTGCTTTCTTGGCCATGGCGGTGAGGTGATCGAGGTGGGAATAGGTTTGTGATGCCGAAGCAACGTTGGATCGAGTGACTCAGCTTCGCAAACCGCGGATCAACTCAGTGCGCCACGACGCAGGATCAGGACCGGACTCGGGTCCTTTGGCAAAGAGCTGCCAGAAGTCGGTGACGGTCTCGAATCCTTGCTCAGCGATCCACTTCAAGAACTGTGGCCATGCTTCGGGTAGCTGCTCGTAGCTGCCAACGAGCACTGCTTTCGCGGCGCGGATGGCGGGGCGCGTGCTCGGGAGCACGCGACCATTGGGCTTCACTGGCTCCGATGTGGGCACGCCGATCTCGAAATCGAAGTGCGTGTCCAGCATGGTGAAATGGTGATCAAACAAAGGGCCGACCGGGGCGATGCCTTGTCGCCCGAGTTCGGCGAACAACTCCTGCACAGCGGGATCGAAGTGCTGCGGGCAATCTTCGCACGGGATGCGCAATCGAATGACCGCAGTGGTCTGTGCGGGCACATCAACGACTTCGAAGGACTCGAGCGTGGCGGTGCGCATCAATGTGGTTCCGGCACGGTGACCATCCAGTGGATGCCGAAGCGATCCGTGACCATGCCGAAGCACGGCGACCAAAACGTTTTGCCGATGGGCATGAAGGCTTCACCGCCGTCTGCGAGTGCAGCGAAGACGCGCTTTGCTTCCGCTTCCGTCGGCATGGTAAGCGACATGCAGTGGCCATCCTTTGGCATGTCTTCCTTCATGCCGTCGGAGCCCATAAGGCGGCTCGCACCGATGGTGAAGGACGCGTGCATCACCTTTTCGCTCCAGCCATCTGGCAGTGGACAAGGCGTTGGCTCGGGGCTGTCTTTGTAGCGCATGATCATGCCGATCTCAGCTCCGAGATGCTGGCGATAGTATTCGAGCGCGGCGTCACAGCGGCCGCCGAAGAAGAGGTAGGGTTCAACGATAGGTTTCATGAGATGGGGTAGGAGATCAGGATTGCATGGCTTTCACGTCGGCCATGGGACCGCAAAGATCAGCAATGGGCCGGACTTCGATCTGAGCGCCGTAGGCCAGGATGGGACAGGCTTGAGCGAGCTTCACGGCCTCGTCGGTGGAGTCCACAGCGAGCAGGAAATACCCAGCGATGGATTCCTTCGATTCGGCGAAGACACCGTCGGTGACGAAGGCTCCATTCGCGCCGGTGACGAGCTTGCCTTCTTCCATCAGAGGCTGCGCACCACGCAGGATGCCGCGCTCCTGCAGGCCGCCGACCCAGGCGTAGAAGTCGGTCATCACGCGCTGAAGTTCGGCGGGCGAGAGACTGCTGTTCCAGTGCGTTCCGCGCACGAAGAGCAGGTGCTCGCTGGTGGGCTGCTGGTTGCTCGGTGTGCTCATGGCTTGGCGGTCACGGCCTTTTCGATATCGGCGAGGCCTTGCTCGAAGGGCGGACCGCACATCTTCTCGCAGTCCATGATCATGCTCATGAGCTTGCCGATGTAGTTGTTGTCGCCATACATCGCCCAGGTGAGCTTGGTTTTGCCGCCATCGGGCACGAGCGTGTATTCCACTGTGCTCGTGCCTTCCATCGGCGCCTTCCAGTCCATGCGCAGCTTCACGAGTTCGTTCGGCTTGCTTTCGATGATGGTGGCACTCCCCTTCCCTGTCTTGCCACCCTCCCAACTACTCACCGCGCCCACACCGCTTTCCGGGCCTGCATAACTGACCTTGGCCGACGGGTCCATCTTCAGCCACGGATTGATCTCGTTAAACTTCTTGTGGTTGTTCACGAAGGGGAACAGCGCCTCAGCACTCGCCGGAATAGAGCGACTGCGTTCGACACGGAAGTGTGGCGACTTGAAGAACGGGATGATGAGAACGACGACGAGGAGGGCAGCGAGGCCGAGGAGCGCTTTCTTGATCATAAGATGAGTAGGATTGAAGTGAGGGACTCAGCGACGGGTATAAATCACCGGCCCGCAACCAGCATCCGGCTTTCCGTCCTTCCATGCAACACCGTCCACCTTGAAGTGGTCCTTGTCGATGAAGGTGTAGGTCGCGCCGTGCATGTGGTGATCTTTGGCGGGATTGAGTCCCGGCGTGGGCACGAGATCAAAGGTGAGCGAATTCGCCGTGCTCCTGACCAGTGCCATTCGCGGCTGATTCCGCGCGGCGCAGTAGTGCGTCATCATGAGCTTGCCATTCACATCGTGATACATGCTCACCATCGCCATCGGCGTGCCGTCGCCGAATCGTTCCTCAATCACCGAGTCGCTGGCGATCAGGCGGAACTCGGTATTGAGCTTCCCCATCGGGCTGTCGCCAGACCACTTGCCAACGAGCGTTTTGATTTGCTCAAATGCAGCCGAACCTTTGTAAGGTGGCTTCTGCATGTGGGCAGCCATTTTGTCGGCAGTCGATTGGCAGGAGCACAGCGCGCACGCTGCGAGGAGAGTGGTGAGGAGTGTCTGTATCTTCATGGATATGGGTTGGTGGGTTGAGTTAGAAAGAAAATCATTGAGCCTCGGGCATCGTGCTCATGTGGAAGGGTCCCCAGCCGTGGCCATCGGGATCGAGGAAGCTGTGCTCATACATGAAGCCGTGATCTCGGGCTTCCTCGAAGACGGTGCCGCCCGCCGCCCTGGCGTTGGCGACGAGCGCGTCCACATCAGCGCGACTCTCACACGACAATGCAAAGAGCGCCTGCAGGCTGGTGCGCGTGTCGCAGATCGCCTTGGGCGAGAACTCGCGGAACTTTGCATGTGTGAGCAGCATGACATGGATGACATCGCTCATCACAATGCAGGCCGCCGTGTCATCGGTGAACTGCGCGTTGGGCTGGTAGCCGAGCGCCTTATAGAAAGCCAGCGCGCGCGGCAAATCGGCGACAGGGAGGTTAATGAAGATGTGTTGGTGCATGGCGTGAGAGATCCCGGACAGACTCCTCTGCGGAGCGATCCGTCAACACCACGACGAACGAGTTCGCCCTCGGAGGACACCGAGGACAAAGTTTTTCACTTTCTGTCCGTTTCGCGTCCCCTTGAGGCTACTTGGCCAGCTCCATAGCTATGCGGAAGCCGACGCTGTGATACCCGCCGCTGCGTTTGCGGCCTTCGCCGGTGCAGAGGCTCTGCCCGCTGCGGCCGGTGGAATACCAACTGCCGCCGCGCACATCATTCACTTCCTGGCCTCGCTCGGCGCCGTTGGTGGCGACGATGATGCTGCTCGTCCATTCGTAGGCGTTGCCGGCCATGTCGTGGCAGCCATAGTGGCTCACGCCAGTGGGAAAGGTTCCCACGGGCGTGGTGAAGCCGCCGTTGTCCACGAGGTCGCGGTAGATCTGCGTGTTCACAAAGCCGGTGTTCGTGTCGTGATCGATCCACGCATCCACACCACCATCCGCTGTGACAGCGAAGACGCGGCCGTTGCCGGTCATGATGTCCTCGACGCGGCCTTTCTGGCCTGCCTGGCTCGATTTATCGACGTAGCTGGTGATCGTCTTCGCCTCCTTGTCGAGCATGTGGGCAGCGCAGACAGCATTGTAGTTGAAGTGCGTCCTCAGTTTGCCGCCGCGGTAGCTGGCGTCCTTGTCATTGCCCCACGGGTAAAGGTAGCCTCTCGGGCCACGCGCGGCCTTTTCCCACTGCTCAGCGCTGGGCACCACGATCTTCCAGCCGGTCTTTTCACTGATCCACGCGCAGTAGGCCTCGGCGTCATCGAGTGAAACGAAGAGCACGGGATGGTTGGCCTTGCCCTGCGGATACTCGCCGTCTTTCCAATAACGAGGCACGCCACGATGTCGTGTGGCTTCGACGAAGGCTTTGTATTCGGCGTTGGTCACTTCAAACCTCGCGATGGCGAACGCGGGCAGTTCGCGTGTCTCGCTCTCGCCAAACTTAAACTTGCCTGCCGGGACATAGACCATACCGGCGGGGATTTTGATGGTCTTCGAGCCATCGCGAACGTCCACCGTCGTCTTGTCGATGGGCGATGGAATAGTGATGCCGTTGCCGGACTTGATGGAGAACTTCTCGGCGGCATGAACCGAGAAAGATAACAAAGCGAGGATGAGGATGTGTTTCATGGTTTTCAAAAGGGTGATGGGCCGAAGAGTGCGTCCTTGATCTCTTGTTCGGTAGGTGCGCGACGATCCCGCATGGCCGGGGGCGGTCCGGGTGGTCGTCCCATGCCGCGCTCGTCGGGCGTAGCACCGAGGACGATGTCCCAGGTGCCGATGAGTTCTTTGGAGCCTTGGCTCTTTGGTTTGAACTCGCGGATGATGCTCAGCCGTTGGGCTTCATCGCGGATGCCGTTGAGCACCATGTCTTGATCGTTTTGCGGCACACCGGCGATGCAGAGTTGGGTGGTGAGCAGGCGCTTGTCACCCTGCTTGACCGCGACGTGCCAGTGAATGGTGCGCCCAGTGTAGAGACCAGGCTTGATGGTGCGGAAGCGATACTCACCCTTCTCGTTGGTCGTGAAGGTGCCGTAGCCTTGGAAGTGCTCGTCGCGCTTCTTGCCTCGCTGCTCGCCACGACTGTGGATGTAGCAGCCGTTTACATCGGCCTGCCAGAGTTCGATGACGTGATTCTTTAGCGGCTTGCCATCGGCATTGAGCAAGCGCCCGCCGAGTTCTGCGACGGTGCCGCCGGAGGGATGCGTGTCGCCCTTGATCTGGATCAAATCATTGTCCTGATCGAGCGGCAGATGGTCGGGGTAATAAGGCCCCTCAGTGCAGCGAGGTGTGAGCGTGAGTGCTTCGGCATAGATGTCGCTGGTGACGATGCCACCTGTGGTGAGAAGCAGGCTTCTGAGAAGACGACGGCGGTCGAGGCGGATGTGGATGGAGTGTTTTGACGTTTTCATGGAATAAGTTCAACACGCACGAACAGCTTCGTGTTCGTGCCAGGGTTCAAGGCGAAAGTCTGCGTGCCAGTGGTGGTGCAGTGGATGGAGCCGCTGATGGGCGTCCATGTGATGAGGTCCGTGCTGGTGCTGATGCGGTAGATTTTACCTGCGATGCCAGGCCAGGTGATATCGAACTCACTCGCACTCACGTGCGTGCTCGAGCTGATCTTCATCATGGAAGCAGACGATCTTGGATCAGTGCCAGCGAGATACTCGGCGGCGTTGCTGTGGCCGTCGCCGTCGTTGTCGGCGTAGGGATCGCTCACGCTGTTGGCGGATTCCCAGGTATCGGGGAGGCCGTCTTCATCGGCATCGGCGAGCGCGGCGCTGACGGTGATGCTGCTGGAGGTGCCGCTGTGGCCTGCGCCGTCATTCGCGGTGAGCGTGACGCCGTTTCCACTGCTGAGAAGCGACAGCGTGCCGATGAACTCGCCATTCGTGAAGGTCACACTCGATGGCGCTACGCTGATGGGCGTGCTGAAGGTCCATGGCACGGTCAGGCCGGTGTTCGTGGCGTTGAAGGTGGTGGCGTTGGTGTTGTCAGCGTTGTGTTTCCAGAGCCAGTCGGCGGGCGTGTTGGTATCGGCGCTGCCTTGTCGCTGCCAGGAGTCAAAGGTGGACGCGGTGACGCGTGTGCCGTTCACAATGGGCGTGCCGGTCCAGCCGCAGTTCGCGACGGTGATGGTGGTGCCGTTGATGGTCACGTTGAAGCTGGCGAAGTTCGTGGCGTCCCAGTTGAAGATGAAAAAGTCGCGCAGCGTGTTCGTGGCATCAAAGAGTGCCACCCAGCCGCGACTCGCGCCGGGTGTGTTCGCCCACGCGATGCTGCTGCCGAATTGTCCGGTGCCGGTGCCTTCGGTCACATTGAGCAGCGCTCCCGCGGCCATGCTGGAAGGCAGCGCATATTGCGTGGCGTTCACCGTGTTCAGATTCGCCAGCGTGGCATTGCCGCTTCCTGCACCGGCATCGCCGATGCGCACATACCAGCCAGTGGTGTTCACGGCGGCGTTGGAGACGTTTTGCAGCTCAAACTGGTCCACGGATTCATCGGTGACCTCGGTGATGACGATGGGCGAGGTGCCTGCGCCGCCGCTGCTCGTCGCGGTGAGCGTCACGCTGCCGTTGAAGCTGGGGAAGAGCGCGTTGGATTGATCGCGAGCGGTGATCTTCACGGCAAAGGCGGTGCCGGCATTCGCGGTCGTCGGCGTGTGATCAAAGGTGAAGTGATGCAGCGGCGTGGCGGTCACTTCGAGCGTGAAGGCCTTTGTCGCGGTCGCGCTGGCGCTGTCAGTGACCTGCACCGTGAAAGTGTAGCTGCCGATCGCGGTCGTGCTGCCGCTGAGCAGGCCTGCGGAGCTGAGCGTGATGCCATTGGGCAAAGTCCCGCTGCTCACGCTCCACGTGTAGCCACTGCCGCTGCCTCCCGCGGCACTGAGCGTCTGAGAATACGCCACACCGCTGACCGCGCCGGGCAGTGGCGAGGTCGTGCTGATGCCGAGCGGTGTCGCTCCCGCCGGGATCATCACAATGCGCAGGCCAATGGTGTTGAATTTGCCCGACGCCGTGCGGCCTTCCCCGATGCCGATGAGCTTGCAACTCGTGCTCGTGGCATACCACGACCCGCCGCGCACCTCGTTCACGATCTGACCGGCCTCCGCGCCGTTGGTGGCGGTGATGAGCGTGTTGCACCACTCCCACACGTTGCCGCTCGCATCGTAAAGACCGTGGCCATTGACCGGATAGGCACCCACGGGCGAGGTATTGCCGCCGGTGGCGCTGAGCTGCGTGAAGAGGCTGGTGTAGATGAAGCCCGTCCACGTCGTGTGCTGCACCCAGCCGCTCACTCCGCCGCTGGAGCTGATGCTCAGCACCGTGCCGGTGGTGTCCGGCGGTGCGTTCGTGTAGCCGGTGATGCCCGCGACGGTCGTCGTGGTGCCATACCAGGGCGAGTTCGTATTGTCATACGTCACCTCCATCGTGGGGAAGTTGTAGAGGTAGTAGCTCGCGGTGACGCCGTTGTAGCAAAACGGTGTCGTCAGCACGCCGGTGCTCGCGTTGTAGCTGATGCCCGCGGTGTTGCCGGTCTGGTAAAGATATGCGTTCGGGCCTCGCGCCGCT
>WBZU01003273.1_pt1 | contig 10712 bp, 7 predicted proteins | sample 5204311 | NCBI WGS metagenome assembly WBZU01 (sample SAMN12344359, study PRJNA552823) | activated sludge metagenome | biome: Activated sludge suspended growth; feature: Nitrification reactor; material: Wastewater; isolation source: activated sludge from nitrification reactor of wastewater treatment... | reverse complement strand
CGCCCTCGCCGCGATGCAAACCGAGCACCTGCCGCCACGCGCCTTTGCCCATGCCGCGCAGTCGCGGCCAGAAAAACGCGAGCACAATAAAACTCAGCGCGCATCCATACAGCGCCAGCATTGGTGCCTTTGGCAGCAGGCTGTGCAGCAGCTTCAACATCAGTGTGAAGCCGCACAGATACAGCGCGAAGGCTTCAATCATCACGGAGGCCCACCGGGCATCTGGCAAAATCACACGCACGGGCAGCAGGCCGCGTCGCCAGCGAACAATGACCATCACCAGCAGAGCGATTCCGATGCCCAGCATGCCAACCCCGGCAGCCGCCAGCGCGACAAACGTAACGGCAGTGGTCTGCGCTTCGGAGCGCACCTTCGATGCATCAGCGTTCTTCCAGTCGCTGGCCTGCGCCCTCGCGAGTCGGGCGATCCAGCCGTGGCGCTGCTCGAATGCCTGCCATTGTTTGTCCGTGACTGCTTCCCTGGCCAGCAGCGAGGCCACGTCTTCACGCATGGAGGGCGATGCTTCCGCAAGTTTCGTCAATGCCTCGCGATCAGGCTGCCGATCCAATAGTGCGGCACGCACGATCTCCACCTGCAGCTTGTCGGCAGGTGCTTTGACGAGCGCATCCAGCTGGGCTGCCATGGCGCGCGCCTCCTTGTCATGCCACTGGCCGGCCTGGGTCAACAAGTCGCGTATACCCACCGCGTAGCGAGCCATGAGCGTCATCGCCGCACCTATGCCACGGGCTTGGTCGGGCGCGCCGGCTGCCGAGGCCTGATTGGATCGTAGCACGAACAGGATGCTCGCGATGATCAGGAGCACAGCCATTACCAAGCCTGTGCGCGCGAATTTCGGCGCACGCTCCGCAGGCGTTGCATCCGGCAAAGGAGGAGGTGGCGGCGTGGGAGCAGGTGGCTGGTCGGGCGAATTCATTCGGCTTTGACCGCATGATACAGCGAAGCGATGCCGAAGCTCAAGGCTCGCGTGCTTGCGCTTGAGAAACCATTCGCGCAGAGGAGCGCTTCCATCTTCGCGCCGGAGGGGAAGGCTTCGATGCTCTTGCACAGATACTCGTAGGCATCGCGCTCGCCAGTGATGAACCCTGCGATGCGCGGCATGATGTTCTCCAGATAGAATACATACAGTGGCCGCAGCAGCGGCAGTGTGGGCAGGGAGAAATCCAGCACAAACAAGTGCCCGCCAGGCCGCAGCACGCGCGCCATCTCGCGCGCGGCGTCCGGCCAGCTCGCCATGTTGCGGAGGCCAAAGGCGACGGTCACGACATCAAAGGCACCATCCAGCAGCGGCAGCTTCATCGCATCCGCTGCGACCAGATGGTGGAATCCTGCCTGTTGCGCCGCCGTCATCATGGGCGGTGTAAAGTCCATGCCCACCATGTAGGCGTCAGGGCAGGCCCGCTGCACCGCGATCGCCAGGTCACCGCTGCCCGTGGCAAGATCCAGCACATACTCTGGCTGCGTCTCCGCCACGAGCCGCGCTGTCGTGCGCCGCCACAGCACATCGATGCCCATGCTGAGCACGTGATTGGTCAGCACATAGCGCGGGGCGATGCGTTCAAAGGCCTTCCTGACAAAACCGGCGTCCTGCATGGAGCGCCGTGCTAAGCCGTGATTCGCGATGTGTGCAAGCAAGGAGCACAAGCGTTGCGCGTGCTGGTTTCGGTGTCGCCCAACGGTCTTCGCGATGGGTTGATGCAAACGTTATCCTCGCGGCGCCCGATCATTCCGGCGGGGATGCCGGAATCCACACGCCGGGACGCGTATGCTGCCCGATGCGCTTCGCGCCTTGTTCGGCGTGGATGGCTGGGGCGGTCAGAGACCGCCCCTCCTTGGGCGCCGGTGGTGCTCACGAGAGGACTCGAACCTCCATGAAGTTACTCACTAGATCCTGAATCTAGCGCGTCTACCAATTCCGCCACGTGAGCTTTGCGACCTGCGTGCCGGCGCGGGCGGGGATACTCGTGGTGTCTCCAGCTTTCTCAACTGGAATTTCCAAATGTCTCGCGCACGGTGGCGTCATGGATCGAACCGCCGCCATCAAGCAAGTCCAGGACGCCTGCAACGCCATCGGCGTGCAATTCATGAAAATCCACCCCGCGCTGCCGCATCTGGGTGACGAGGATCTGCGCGGCGAAACGATCAAGATGCTGCACGAGCTGACGGTGAAGTTGGAGGTGGTCAAAAAGAAGCTGATCAAACTGCAGCAGCGCGATGACAGCGCGGAGGTCTGATGGCCTCCGCCTCGCTCCACGGCTGGCGCACGCGCCTGTATTATCTGTCGCGCAATCCGCGCGTGCTGGCGATGGTTTGCGCCGGCATGCTGGTGCTGGCTTGCGGCATCGGAGCGCTGATGCCGCGCGACGACCGATCCGGGGATCTGACAGTGGGAGACGAGCTAGGACGGACTCTCGCCGTCGCGGACACGCCGCGTTTGCTGGCGCAGTGGCTTGAGGCAGTGACCGAGGACCTGCCGGATGTCGCGGCGAGCCTGCATGCGCCGCTGCCCACCCTGCGTGAGTTCGATGCGACGGGCCGAATCTTTGGCCTGGACTTGCGTTCGGCGATCAAGAAACGCGTGATGGCGCAGGACTCGCAGGCGTTGTTCGAGGATTTCACACGCGCACGGCTCGCGGGCCAGTCTGATGGCGGCAAAGCGGCGTGGGAGCACGTCAAATCCGCGGCTCTGCGCGTGCCGCCGCCCCGTTTGGCGAACGAGTTTCTGGGCTGCCTGCTCGAGCAGGCGGACATGCCGATGGAGGCGGTGAATGCCTATCGGCGCGAGGGCGAATTCCCCGACGCGGTGAATGCCCGCTCTCTGGCCCTGGGGCTGATCATCGAACTCAAGGATGCGCGCACCCTGCGTGAGGTGCTGGCGGATGCGCGTTATCGCCGGGAGATATCAGGCTGGCATGAGCAGGAGGCGGGGGCGCTGCTGGGGGACACCTGGATGCGCCTGCGCGGGCTGGCGCGCAGCGATCTGGAGCAGATGAACTGGGGCAGGCTGGTGTGCACCCTGCTGGCGGCGCTGCTGTGGTGCGCCATCCTGCTGCGTTTCCTGCGTGAGGTGCGCTGGCCCTGGCTGTGGCTGGTGCCGCCCGTGCTGCTGGGCGTGGTCAGCGTGGTGCCGACGCTGTGGATCGCGCACTACCAGTTGCATGCCTTGAACCTGGATGAGACGGGCGATCTGGTGGGTGATGCGCTGTTCTATTTGTTCGGCGTGGGGCTTCGGGAAGAGCTTTCAAAGCTGGCCGCCTTCGCGCTGCTGCTGCCCTTCCTGCTGCGCCGCCGCAGTGAATCGGCGGCGCTGCTGGCCGGGGCGTTTGTCGGTCTGGGTTTCGCTTTGGAAGAGAACTTGGGCTACTACGCAGATGGCTATCAGGCCGTGGTCAGCCGCTTGCTCACAGCCAATTTCATGCATGCGGCCATGACCGCGATCACCGGGCATGCGTTGTATGTCGTGGTGCGGTCGAACTTTGTGCGGGTGCAGTTCTTTCTTGTCTCGTTCGCCACCGTGGTGGCCGCGCACGCGATTTATGACTGGTCGATCGGCGCGGAGTCCGCACACGAGCTGCTGGAGGGCACGGGCATGATTTCGATCATCGTGCTGGCGCTGCTGGCCCAGCGGTTTTTCGACGAACTCGCCAGTCTCGCGCCGCCGCAGCGCGGACTCGTCTCCATGGTGTTTTTGTTTCTGGTGGGGACGGTGGGGCTCATGGGACTCGCGATCGTGCTGACCGCCGCACAAGGTGGGGCGCTGTCCGCGCTGACGCTCATCGGTTTGGATGTCGTGGGGAATGCCGTGATCCTGATCTTCTACATCCGGAAGTTCGCCGACATGTAGAAGCGCGGGAATCGGAATTCATCTTGAGCGAAAAGGCTTCCTCGGCTCCACTGCGCCCTTCCCGTTTTCGCCCCCAATGAATCAGCCCACGCCAGGAGAAGTCGCCGTTCTTGACTACGGCTCGCAGTATTCGCAGCTCATCGTGCGCCGTGTGCGCGAGCTTGGCTACATGGCGCATCTGTATCCGCCGGCCCGCCTCGCCGATCTGAATGCCCCCGGCGCGATCATCCTGTCCGGCGGCCCGCGTTCCACCTCGGAGAAGGACGCGCCCGACGTGGACTTCACCAAGCTCATGGCCTTCGGCGTGCCGGTGCTCGGCGTGTGCTACGGCATGCAACTGCTCAACATCAAGCACGGCGGCACGGTGAAGCCCGGTGTCACTCGCGAGTATGGTCCGGCGAAGCTGGTCGTCGCCGCGCAGTGCGCGTTGTTCGACGGCATCTCGCACGAGTCGCAGGTGTGGATGAGCCACAGCGACACCTGCCAGGATCGCGGCGGCGAAACGAAGGTGATCGCCACCAACGAAGACGGCGTGCCCGTGGCGCTGCAATGGAGCCCAACGTGCTTTGGCATTCAGTTCCACCCCGAGGTCACGCACTCGCACGAAGGTGCCGAGATGCTGCGCAACTTCCTCACCAAGACGGGCGCGAAGCTCGCGAAGTTCGACATCCAGGCGTTCAAGGCGCAGATGCTCGAGCAGATCAAACACGACGTGGGCGATCGCGAAGTCATCTGCGGCGTCAGCGGCGGTGTGGACTCCACCGTGCTCGCCGTGCTGCTACAACGCGCCGGTGTGAAGGTGCGCGCCATCTACATCGACAACGGCCTGATGCGCCTCAACGAGACCGCCGATGTCGTTGCGCAATTCCAAGAAGTCGGCGTGCCCATCGAAGTCGTTGATGCCAGCGAGCGCTTCCTCACCGCGCTCAAAGGCGAGACCGATCCCGAGAAGAAGCGCAAGATCATCGGCACGCTGTTTGTCGATGTCTTCTGGGGCGTGGCCGACAACGTCGAACTGCTCGCGCAAGGCACGCTGTATCCCGACGTCATCGAAAGCGCGACCAGCGGCAGCATTGCCAGTGTCATTAAAACGCACCACAACCGCGTGGACCGCATTATGGAACTCAAGGCCCAGGGCAAGGTGCTCGAGCCGCTTGCCGAACTCTTCAAAGACGAAGTCCGCGCCCTCGGAGCCAGCCTCGGCATCCCGCATCGCGCCCTGTGGCGTCACCCGTTCCCTGGTCCTGGCCTTGCCGTGCGCGTGCCCGGCGAGATCACGCCTGAGAAGCTCGCCATCGTCCGCGCCGCTGACGACATCTGGATCAAAGAACTGCACCGCAGCGGCCAATACGAGCGCGTCTGGCAAGCCTACGCAGCGCTGCTGCCCATCAAGACCGTCGGCGTCAAAGGCGACGAACGCAGCTACGAAGCCGCGATCAGCCTCCGTGCCGTGATCAGCGAGGACGCCATGACCGCCGACTGGGTGGAACTTCCGTATGAAGTCCTCCGCACCGCCTCGAACAAGATCCTCAACCAAGTCAAAGGCATCAACCGCGTCTTCTACGACATCAGCACGAAGCCGCCGGCGAGCATTGAGCTGGAGTGAGGTCCTCTGAAAGAGCTTGAGCCGAAAGAACACCCTGCGCGGGGAACGTTTGGCTCAGCCTTCAACCGCCATGAAACCGCACACCCTGCTCCTGTCCTGCGCGCTGCTCGCGTCGCCTCTGTTCGCTGAAAACAACGTGCCGCCGCCCGGTTTTACCGCGCTGTTCAACGGCAAAGACCTCTCTGGCTGGTATGGCTGGGGCACGCAGGATCCGTCCGACCTGTGGAAGATGTCGGAGGCTGAGCGCGCCGAATACAAGAAGAAGTCCGTCGAAGGCGGCATCAAAGACGCCAAGGGCAATGACAAGGGCGATCACATCCTGGCTCACTGGAGCGTGCAGAATGGCGAACTCGTCAATGATGGCAAAGGTCTGTATCTCACCACCGACAGAGATTACGGCGACTTCGAGTTGCTGGTGGAATATAAGATGCTGCCGCTCGGCGATTCCGGCATCTATCTGCGCGGCGTGCCGCAGGTGCAGATCTGGGATTTTACGGAGGAGGCGAAATTCAAACTGGGCGCCGACAAGGGCTCCGGCTCGCTTTGGAACAACAAGGGTGAAGAAGGCAAGTTCCCCCTCAAGCGGATGGACCGTCCCTTCGGCGAGTGGAACACCTTCCGCATCAAGATGATCGGCGAGCGCGTGACGGTCATCTTCAATGGCGAGGTCGTGGTAAACAACGCGCCGCTGGAAAACTACTTTGCCAACGCGAAGCTGGGCTACAAGGCATTCGGCAAGCCGGGCGAACCGAAGAAGGAGGAGAAGAAGCCGAATGGCTTCATGGTCGATCCTGTGTTCCCGCGGGGTCCCATCCAGCTGCAGACCCACGGCAGCGAGATTCGCTGGCGCAATGTTTACATCCGGGAGATCGGCGCTGAAGAGGCGAACAAGGAGCTTGCCGCGCGGAATGCGGACGGCTTCAAGGAATACATCAACGGCAAGGACCTCGGCGAGTGGCAGGGAGCCGTGGACAGCTACGAAGTGGTGAACGGCGCGGTGCGTTGCAAGCCGGGCAAAGGCGGTGATTTGCTCACCAGGGACGAGTTCGAGAACGGCATCATCCGCGTGGAGTTCAAACTGCCGCCCGCGGGCAACAATGGCATCGCGCTGCGCACGCCGCTTGGTGGCCACTCCGCGTCGGACGGCCTGGAATTGCAGATCATCGACAGCGATGGATACAACGCCAAGATGGCTGCCGCCGGCAAGAAAGGCCTGGAGCCCTATCAGTATCACGGCTCGCTGTATCACTGCGTTGGTGCCAAGCACGGCTACCTGCGCCCAGTGGGTGAGTGGAACTTCGAGGAGATCGAAGTGAACGGGCAGAAGATCAAGGTCACGCTGAACGGCACGAAGATTCTCGACGTGGACATCGACACGTTTGATCGCAGCCAGATCGCGCATCCGCCGAAGGGTCTCGATCACACGAAGGGCTTCATCGGCTTCGCCGGCCACACCGACCCGGTGGAGTTCCGCAGCTTCAAGGTGAAGAAGCTGTAGCTGCGCCCGCCATCCGTGTTTTGATTTGCAGAGGACCGGTCCGCCGGTCCTCTGTTGTTTTTCAGCCTGTTCGCCCGCCTGGTTCGATCAGAGCTCCAACTGAATCCCCAATTCGATGACCTGGCGCGGGGGCAGTTCGAAGTAGCCGGTGGCGGGGCGGGCGATGCGGGAGAGCAGTGTGAAGAGGCCTTTTCTCCAGCGCGCGATCTTGCCGGGACCGGTGGTGAGCAGCAGTTCGCGGCTTTGATAGAAGCTGATGCCTGCGGGCTTCACCACGCAGCGATCGCTAATGGCGCGCACGAGATCGTCAAACACCTCCGGAGCTTCGGCAAAGCCGTAGCGCAGCGTGACACGGAAGAAGTTCTCATGCAGTTCCTCCACCTCAGTTCGCTGATCGGTGCCAAGCTTGGCGCTTTCCTCGAATTTCACGGTCAGCAGCACCACATTTTTATGCAGCGCCTTGTTGTGCTTCAGGTGGTGCAGAAGGCAGAGCGGCAGGCCCTCCGCGGAGGCGCTCATGAACACGGCGGTGCCGGGCACGCGCACCAGCCGGTCGTTCTTCATGTCCTCGATCAGGTAGCTGGTGGGCAGGCGTCCGCGCAGCATGGCGATGCGGAGGATGGCGCGGCCATCCGTCCATGTTTTCATGATCACCCACATGCTCAGGCCGATGACCAGCGGGAACCAGGCGCCGTCTTTGAACTTCAGCAGGCTGCCGGAGAGATAACCGAGTTCGAACAGCAGGAAGAGCAGCACGGGCAGGATGGCCTTCCACCACGACCACTTCCAGACAAAGCGCGCGACCAGCATGAACAGGCAGCTGGTCAGTGTCATGTCCATGGCCACGGAAAGGCCGTAGGCCGCGGCGAGGTTGCTGGAGGACTGGAAATGAAACACCAGCACGAGGCAGGCGATCATCAGCATGTAATTGACCTGCGGCATGTAGATCTGCCCGCGCACATCGGGAGAGGTGTGGACGATGCGCAGCCGCGGCAGGAAGCCGAGCTGCACGGCCTGCTGGGTGAGGGAGAACACGCCGGTGATCATCGCCTGCGAGGCAATGATCGTGGCCATCGTGGCCAGGATCACCACGGGCACGAGAGCCGGCTTTGGCACCAGGCTGAAGAAGTGGTGATACGCGGGCTGCAGTGCGGCATTCACATCCGCCAGGACCAGCGCACCCTGGCCCAGGTAATTCAGCACCAGCGCGGGAAACACCAGCAGATACCAGCTGCGCACGAGCGGCGGCCTGCCGAAGTGGCCGATGTCTGCATACATGGCCTCGCACCCGGTGACGGCCAGCAGCACCATGCCCATGAGCACGAAGCTCTCGTGGCCGTGGTGGAGCAGGAAGTTGATGCCGTGGTGCGGCAGCAGGGCGGCCAGGATGGCCGGGTGCTTGCCGATGTTCATCAACCCCAGCGTGGCCAGCGTGGCGAACCAGAGCAGCATCACCGGCCCGAAGGCGACGCCGATCTTCTCCGTGCCATGACGCTGCACGAGGAACAGCGCGAGGAGGATGCCGGCCGAAATGGGCACCACGTATTCGTGAAGAGCCGGATTGATCTGTTCCAGACCCTCGACCGCCGACAAGACCGAGATGGCCGGTGTGATCATGCCATCGCCATAGAGGAGGCAGGCGCCGAATACGCCGACGAGGACAAGGATCTGCGTGGTTCGCGGTCCGAATGCGCCTTTCGCTGATCGAAACAGAGTCAGCAGCGCGAACATGCCGCCTTCGCCCTGATTGGTGGCCTTGGTGATAAAGGTGAGATACTTGAGGCACACCATCACGAGCAGCGACCAGAACATCAGAGAGATCGGCCCGAATACGCCGAGGGAATCCCCGGGCGAAGGGTGTGCGTGATTCAGACACTCGCGCAGAGCATACAGGGGGCTGGTGCCGATATCCCCAAAGACCACGCCCAGCGCCAGGAGCGCGAGCGACCAACTGGTAGACGGTTTGTGTTCGGACATCGAATGACTCCGGGAAATCCCGAAGCCCCTAGGTGGGGACAGAAGGAGCTAGCGAGGCACCGATGCCGCGCAAGCCGGCAGATGGGACTTGCGCACGATCCGGAGACGCTGCTGCCAGGACTGCGGTGCTCAGCCTCCGCAGACGCGGCAGGGTTTGCCATCCGTCTGCGCGCACGGCTTGGCGCGATCGTAGAACTTGCAGCCGGCGTTGTGGCGCGTGCCGGTCTTGCTCAAGCTCCAGCCTGCACCCGGCGGGGATGGAGGTGCGGTGTCAGGACTCTTGGCGGCTGCCGGTGCGGGTGTTGCTTCGGTGCGGGTTTCCTTGGTCACACGAACGATGATGGCCGCTTTCTGCACGGCTTGTGCGAAATCCGCCAGGCTCTTCCCAACTGCGGGCCGCACAGCCGTCACTTTCGGCACACTGCTGAGAAAGGGCAGCAGGGCTTCCGTGCGCAGGCAAACGGATGCAGCACCGGGTGCAAAGCCCGGCTCGGGTTCCTTCGACTGGGTGCGGCCGCGTCGGATCGTAAAGCGCGGTGTCATCAGACCGAGGACGTCGCCCTTGGCTCCCAGCACCACGCCGCTGATGGCGCCGGGTTCACGGGCAGCATCGTGCTCGAAGAAGTGTGCGCCGGCTTCGGTGCCCAGACGTTTCACGGTGCCTTTTTGTGGTGTGGGCACGGGCACGCTGCTGCCGCGGGCATCGAGTTTCAGACCGAGCGCTTGAATAGCCTGCCCCGCTTCCACCGGAGTGCGGGGCATCACCCGGAGCGGTGTCAGTTTGCCTTTCGCCTCGATGATGCTGACACCCAGCTCCGGACTGGTGGCAATGACTAGACCGGGCGGCAGGTCTTTGCCTACGTCCACCACAATGGAGGTGGCGTCGGCCAGCAAGGCATTGTCCACCAGCACGAGCCCGGCTTCTCCGACGGCGTAGCCGATCCCGCGTGCTTCAATGACTTTGATCACCGGCTCGTAGATGTCAGGTGCTTCCGCTGCCGCACCCAGGGCTTCATCCAACGAGAAGGCGAACGCTCGGAATTCCTCCGCATCACCCGCGGTCGGATGAAAGAGGCGTTTGCCCGCCGGGAAGAGCAGCACGTCTTTGAACCGGCTGCCACGCGTCAGTATGCGCGCCGGGCTGGCGGTCAGATAGAATTGCTCGCCGGTGAACATAGTCGAGCCGTTCGCCATCTGGACCGCCATGCGGCAAAGGGCACCGCGGGCGAGGAGTTGTGTCACCTCCACGGATCGCGCACCCAGAGCTGAAGCCGCCTCCAGCACGGGTCGGGCCGCCTGCGCATACGCCTGATCTGCCGCGCTTAGTTGCTCGAGCTTCAGTGGCAGATCACGTCCATCGGGAGCGCGCAGCAGCAGGACACCATCCTTGTATGCGATCGCATCACCGAGCAGCGAGCGGCCGCCATCGGCGCTGTGCCACTCACGAGCGGCGAGCGTGCAGCCGCTCAGCCACAGAAGGAAGCAAATGGCCCGCGCGATCATGCTCCCAGGCTAGGCAATGCCGCCAGCCGGGTCAAGGCTCCGGCGCGTCCCGTGTTTCGGCGCCGGGCTTGATGAGCATCACGATTCCTACCGACAACAGCGCCACACCTGCAAATGCACCGAAGATCAAACCCAGGGGCACGTGTGCATCCCGCAGGTGGCCGAACAGCCAGTCACCCAGGCCACCGCAACTGATGCTGACCATGTTCATGATGCCATACCCGGTGGCACGCGCCTCCGGGCGCGCGATCTGCGAGAGAATCGTC
>WBZU01003272.1_pt1 | contig 10712 bp, 10 predicted proteins | sample 5204311 | NCBI WGS metagenome assembly WBZU01 (sample SAMN12344359, study PRJNA552823) | activated sludge metagenome | biome: Activated sludge suspended growth; feature: Nitrification reactor; material: Wastewater; isolation source: activated sludge from nitrification reactor of wastewater... | reverse complement strand
GCTGCCGCCAGTGCAAATGCAGTTGCATCCGGCCGCCTGGTGAAGATCGAGACGCCCAAGCTCGGGCTGGTGCAAATGCAGTTGCATCCGGCCGCCTGGTGGAAACCGGGACGGCGAAGCTGCCGCCAGTGCAAATGCAGTTGCATCCGGCCGCCTGGTGGAAACACGCAATGGGCCGCCAATACAGGGGCGGCGCGGGGCGCGTCGTCTGGTGCATACGTCTGCATTGTTGCCGCTCAGTGCACCACGGCTGCACCAAAGGAAAAGGGGCTAGCGTTTTTGGTTCGCTAACCCCTTGAATTTACTGGCTGGGGCTCCAGGATTCGAACCTGGGAATGCCGGAATCAAAATCCGGTGCCTTAACCAACTTGGCGAAGCCCCAATCCCGGCGGCGTCCCCGTCAGGGGGCCGCCGAAAGGACGCGCATTGTCCTGTTTTTGCGGCGCAATGTCAATTCAGGATGGGGTGTGAATCGAGGCCTCGCGCGACAAATCCCGCCATGCCGTCCGGCAGGGTCGCCCAGACGGCACGGGCTGCGCTTTCGGTGCCGAACTCGGCGAAACAACAGGCCCCGGAGCCGCTCATGCGGGCCGGCCCGCGCGCCCGCAGCCAGTCAAGGTGACGCCCCACCTCGGGAAACAGGCGCCGGGCCACCGGCTCGAGGTCATTGTCGCCGAGGCCGGGCCGCCAAGCCGCCGGCGCCATGGCGGGCGTGCTGCGCCGCAAGTCCGGCGCACGAAAAATCTCGGCCGTCGGAACGGAAACTCCGGGGATCGTCACGAGGTACCACGCGGCCGGCAATGCCAGATCGGTGAATTGATCTCCCACGCCTTCGGCGAAACAGGCCCGGCCGTGGATGAAAACCGGAACATCGGCGCCGAGCGACAACCCGAGGCGTTGAAGCTCGATGGACGACAAACCGCATTGCCAAAGCCGATTGAGGGCCATCAGCGTGGTCGCGGCATCCGAACTGCCGCCGCCCAGGCCGCCGCCCAGCGGCAGGCGCTTGGTCAAATGGATGGTGACGCCATCTTTCCGGCCGCTTTCGTTGCGCAGCAAGCGCGCCGCGCGGACGGTCAGGTCGGCGTCGGACGATACGCCGGGCAACGGGCAAGCGGCAAGAATCTCGCCATCCGAACGCGGCTCGAACCTCAGTTGGTCGCCGTGGTCGAGGAAGCGAAACACCGTCTGAAGCAAGTGATAACCATCGGCGCGGCGGCCGACGACGTGAAGGAACAGGTTGATCTTGGCTGGCGCCGGCCAGACGCGGTCCCAGGCGCTCATCGGGCCCGGCGCCATTCATCGATCTTCAGGCGCACCGCGATGTCGTTATTGCTGACTTCGAACAGCGTGGGCAAGGCATCGGCGACGCTGCTCTGGTATTCGAGGTAATCGACGCGCCACGCCGACGACGGCGCCGGCGGATGACCGATCAGCCATGCCGGCAATTGGTCGAGCGGCAGCCGGGACCCGAACAACTGCAAGGCCAACTCCTCCCAATCGGTGGCGAGGTACTCCTTGCCGTCCGCCATTCTCAGGCGCGCGCCAGCCGCGCTTCTGCTCAGTTCGGCCACGCCCTGGCCGAGCGGCGTGGTCAGCAGCACGTCATCGCCGTCCGCGCCATGGCGCCAGGTGATGTTGGCGTAATGCCGGCGCTGGTCGACACGAACGGCGATACGGCCGTCGAACTCGAAGTCGCCCAAGGGCGGCGGCGTGCGGGAAACGGGCGAAGACGCCGGCAGCCCGGCGCAACCCGCCGCCAGCAGGGCCACGGACATCAGGACGACGCGGAGAAGGGCTTTCAGGGCTTGAACTTCTTGATGGTGCTGAGCAGCGGCGCATTGTCGGGACTGACTTTCGCGGCCTCGTCCCAGGTGCGGCTGGCTTCGTCGCGACGCCCCAGCGTCCACAGCACTTCGCCCAGATGGGCGGCGATCTCGGGATCGGGGCGCAAGGCGAATGCCTTTTGCAGCGCCTCCAGCGCGCCCAGCGCATCGCCGCGCCGGAACATCACCCAGCCCTTGCTGTCGAGGATGAACGGGTCGTCGGGCGCCAGTTGCAGGGCCTTGTCGATCAGTTCCAGCGCTTCGTCGAGACGGAGGTTGCGATCGGCGAGCGAGAAGCCGAGCGCATTGTAGGCGTGCGCATGGTCCGGCTTGATCTCTATCAGGCGGCGCAGGTTGCGCTCCATCACCTCGAGCTTGTCGATCCGTTCGGCCAGCATGGCCGACTCGTAGAGCAAATCCGCCTGGTCGGGATGGGCGGCCAAGCCCTCCGCCACCACTGCATAAGCCTCTTCGCCCCGGTTGGCCTCGCGCAGGAGCTGCGCCTCGGCGATCAGGAGCTGGCTTTGCTCGGCGGGATTGCCGATCGACGTCTGCTGCAGCCACCGGCGCGCCTCGGCCAGCTTGCCCTGCCGCGCCAACACGTGCGCGGCGCGCATCCTGGCCGGCAGATACTGGTTGCCCGGCGTCACGGCGCTATACCACGCCAGCGCCTCGTCCCAGCGTTTGCGGTCCTCGCCGATCTGCCCAAGGTACGCGCGCGCGGTATTGGCTTCCGCATGATCGGTCTGAACCAGGCGCTTGAGCTGGGTTTCCGCTTCGTCGAAGTCGCGTAGCTGCAAGGAAAGCACGCCGACCGCGAAAATCACATCGCCGTTGTCGGCCGTCTCGGGACTGCCGAGCAGAATCCTGAATTGCGCGCGTGCTTCGTCATACTGCTTTTCGGCAACCAGGGCCCGTGCGTACGCCAGCCGGGCATCGCGCGCGCGCGGGTTGGCCTCGACAAACGCGGCAAGAAAACTGAGCTGCTCCCGCGCGTTGCCCGTCATCTGCGCCCGCGCCAGCGCCGCCTGCTCCCAATCCGGCCGCAACGAGAGCGCGCGGTCGAGTTCGGACAGGGCCGCACCCATATCCTTGGCGCCATACGCGGCTTGCGCGCGGGCAAAATGCGCTTCCGGAAGATCGAGGTAAGGTTCGGTGGCCTTGGCGACGATCTGCTGGGCATCGAGCTTGTCCGGGTGGCGCGCCAGGATGCGAGGCAACTGCATCAAGAACACGCCGCGCTCGTTGCCCGCGGCTTGCAGCTCCCGCGACAAGTGGGCGACCAGTTCTTCGGAGCGGCTGGTCACCGACAACAGGCCGCTCACCATCTGTTTCGGTTTCTCCGCACCCGGCTCGAGCTCCGACCACAGTCGCGCGGCTTCCAGGGCGGTATCGTAGTAGCGCGCGAACAGCGCGATCTCCGCGGCCCGGCGCGCCACCCGCGGATCCCGCGTCCGGCGCGCCAGATCCATGTAGGCCTCGGACGACAGCCCGACCTGCCCGCGACCGCCGGCAATCTCCGCCAGCAGGAATTGATAGACGAGTTGCGGAGTCAACGCCACCGAGGGCAAGTTGAGCGGCGCGGCCTCGCCAGCGCCTGGTTCGCGCTCCTGCTCGACAGCATGAGCGCCAAGCGCAAGGGTGGCCAGGAAAATGGGCAGCAGACGGCGTTTCAGGCGGTGTTTCATTCGGCAACTCAATTCGCAGTGTTCCGGACGGGCGGAACGGCGGGGCTCGCACTCACATACAATACCCGGATGATGTTAGCAGTTTCGCTCTGGGAAAGGCACTTACCCGCATGCCAGAACTCCCCGAAGTCGAAGTGACGCGCCTGGGTCTGGCCGCCCGCCTGACCGGCGAGAAGGTCGACCAGGTGACGACGCGCGTTCCGGCCCTGCGCTATCCGCTGCCGACCGACCTGTCGCGCACCTTGGCCAAGCGGATCCTTGGCGACATCCGACGGCGCGGCAAGTACTTGCTGTTCGATTTCGGCGCGGGGCATCTGTTGATCCATCTCGGCATGTCCGGAAGCCTGCGACTGGTGGCCAGGCATGAACCACCCCTCAAGCATGATCACTTCGACATCGGATTCGGGCCCCAGGTTCTTCGCATGCACGATCCGCGCAGATTTGGCGCGGCGCTGTGGCTCGAGGGCGATCCCGACCGCCATCCCTTGCTGGCCCGTCTCGGCGCGGAACCCCTGTCGCGCCAATTTTCGCCGCGCACGCTGGGCGCCGCCCTGGCCGGCAAGACCCTGGCCATCAAGCCGGCCATCATGGATGCCGGCATCGTGGTCGGCGTAGGCAACATCTATGCCTCGGAAAGCCTGCATCGGGCCGGCATCGACCCGCGCCTTCCGGCCGGCGGGTTGTCGCCGGCGCGCCTGGCGCGCCTGGTGCCCGCCATCAAAACCACGCTGCGGGCCGCCATCCGTGCCGGCGGCAGCACCGTCCGCGATTACGTGCGCGCCGATGGCGGCGCCGGCGACTTCCAACAGCGGCATCGCGTCTATGGCCGCGCCGCCGAACCCTGCCGCCAGTGCGGCACGCCCATCCGTCTGCTGCGCCAGGGCAATCGTGCCACTTACTTCTGCCCGCGCTGCCAACGCTGATCATGAGCCTGACTGAACAATTCGACGCCTACCGCGCCTGGCGCGACAACCTCGACCGACAGGTCGTACGCCTGCGCGACTGGCTGCGGGAGGCCGATCTGCTCGACGGCCAGGCCGCGCAGCGCCTGCAGCGCGTGCGGGACCGCCTCGCCGAGGATAAGCTGAACGTGGCTTTCGTCGCGGAATTCTCCCGAGGCAAGTCCGAACTCATCAATGCCCTGTTCTTCGCCGACCGGGGCGGGCGCGTGTTGCCCTCCTCGGCGGGACGCACGACCATGTGTCCCACGGAGATCTCCTGGACCAAGGGGCAGTCGCCGGGTATCGCCCTGTTGCCGATCGAGACGCGGGCGGAAGGCGCCAGCATTGCCGACCTGCGCGGCGTGCCCGAAGCCTGGCAGAACTTCTCGTTCGATCCCGCCGTGCCGGAAAGCATGGCCCCGGCACTGCGGCGCGTGGGCGACGTCAAGAGCATGACCGCCGAAACGGCGCGCGCGCTCGGCTTCGCCGTGGGCGATGGCGTCGACGGCAGCCTGGTCGTCGACCGCGAAGGTCTCGTCGAGGTGCCGCGCTGGCGCCATGCCATGATCCGTTTTCCGCATCCGCTGCTGGAACAGGGCCTGGTCGTCCTCGACACGCCCGGGCTCAACGCCATCGGCGCCGAGCCGGAACTGACTTTATCGCTGCTGCCCAGCGCCCATGCCGTGCTGTTCGTGCTGGCCGCCGACACCGGCGTCACCCAGTCCGACCTGTCGGTGTGGCGCGAGCACGTCGGCGATGGCCCCGGGCGCCTGGTGGTGCTGAACAAGATCGACGGACTCTGGGACGGCCTGCGGCCCGACTGGGAAATCGAGGCCGAGATCGCCAGCCAGACGCGTTCGTGCGCGCAGATTCTCGGCCTGCCTGCGCGCCAGGTCTTCGCGGTCTCGGCTCAGAAGGGCCTGGTAGCAAAAGTCAATGGCGACAGCGACCTGCTGGCGCGCAGCAAGCTGCCGCGGCTGGAGGCGGCGCTGGCGACGGAACTGCTGCCGGGCAAGCGGGACATCGTCGCCAGCGGCACCGCCACCGAAGCCCTGCGGCTGTCGGCGGAAACGAAGCAATTGCTGGGGACGCGCCACGCCGCCATCATGGCGCAACTCGACGAGCTGGCTGGTCTGCGCGGCAAGCACGAGGGCGTGATCGCGCACACGGTGGCGAAGGTCAATGCCGAAAAGGAAGCCTTCGAGCGCGGCCTGCGCGAGTACTACGCGGTGCGCAGCGTGTTTTCCCAGTTGTCGAACACGCTGTTTTCGCATCTCGGCCCGGAAAGGCTGCGCGCCCATGCGCGCCAGACCCGCGACGCCATGGCGCGCGCGACGTTCACGCCGCAACTGACCGCCGCCATGGAAAACCTGTTTTCCGCGGCGCGGACCAGCCTCGAATCGTCGGAGCGGGGCATCGCCGAAATCGCCGACATGATGCGCGCCATGCACCAGAAATTCGGCGGCCAGCACGGTTTTGCGCTGGAGCCGCCGCCCGCGTTTTCGCTGCGCGAGAAACTCGACCAGCTCGACCAGCTCGAGCAGAGTTTTCGCCGGCACTTCGGCAGCCTGCTCAACTTGTTGACGCGCGACAAGCGCACCCTGACCCAGCAGTTCTTCGAAACGGTCGCCACCCAGTTGCGCCGCCTGTTCGAGCAGGGCAAGCGCGACACCGACCATTGGTTGCGCGCCATGATGGCGCCGCTGGAAAGCCAGGTACGCGAACTTCAGCGGCAGCTCAAGCAACGGCAGGACAGCATCCGCCGCATACATGAAACCGCCGACAGCCTGGAAGACCGCATCGAGGAACTCTCCGCGAGCCGGGGCTTGCTGGAAGCCCAAATGCGGGAATTGGACGGCGTGGTGCTCGGCCTGGAAGCGGCAGCCTCGCCATCCCGATGATCAGGCGCCGACCGATCGCCGGCCGGCGGGGGAAGGAAACAGCCTGCTTGCCGCCTACTTGCTGCCGGTCAGCTTGAGGAACTTCGCCATCAACTGATCCTGGCTTTCGACGCGGTTGGGATCCTCGGGAATGCAATCGACCGGGCAAACTTCGCGGCATTGCGGCGTGTCGAAATGCCCCACGCACTCGGTGCACTTGTCGGGATCGATGATATAGATCTCGTCACCCTGGGAAATGGCGTTGTTCGGGCACTCGGGCTCGCAAACGTCGCAGTTGATGCATTCGTCGGTGATCATCAGGGCCATGTCGGATTACCTTTCTGAAAAACGATTTCAAGAACGTGTGTTGAACCTTTTCGCCAGCCGGGCCCCCACCAGCGGCTGAACGAACTTGGAGACATCGCCGCCCAGCGACGCGATCTCCCGCACCATGGTCGCGGAAATGAACATGTACTGCTCGCCCGGCGTCAGGAACACGGTTTCGACGTCCGGATGCAGGCTGCGGTTCATGCCGGCCATCTGGAACTCATATTCGAAGTCGGAAACGGCGCGCAAGCCGCGGATGATGACCGTCGCCTTCTGCTCGCGCAGGAAGTTCATCAGCAAACCGCCGAAGCCGACCACGGTGGCGTTGTTGACCGAAGCAAGCACTTCCTGCGCCATCTCGACCCGCTCTTCCAGCTCGAAGCAGGGCTTCTTGCCCGGACTGCGGGCGATGCCGACGATGACATGATCGAACAGACCGCAGGCGCGGCGCACGAGATCCTCGTGTCCGCGCGTCAGCGGATCGAAAGTTCCCGGATATACGGCGAGTCTGCCGCTCATGCGCGCTCCAGCAAGTGATAGTGAACCTGTCCGGCCCTGCCCTGACGGGAAATGCGCCAAGGCGTCGGCGGTGCCACGGCGGCTTCTGCCTCGACATACAGTCGGGCCTCCTGCTGGACAATCGCCGGCAACACCGACCACAAGCGTTCCAGCCAGGACTGCCGGTAGGGCGGGTCGAGCATCACCAGATCGAACTTCCTGTCCTGCCGGGCGCAGCCGAGCGCGAATTCTAGCGCATCCGCGCGCACCACCTCCAGGCGTTCGCCGCCGAGCGTTTCGGCATTCCTGCGGAGCGTCGCGACCACCCGCGGGTCCCGCTCGACCAACACGACGCCGGCGGCACCGCGCGAGGCCGCCTCGAATCCCAGAATGCCGCTGCCGGCGAAGAGGTCCAGGCAGGCCAGGCCGCTCAAATCCTGGCCGATCCAGTTGAAAAGGGTCTCGCGCACCCGGTCCGGCGTGGGCCTCAGGCCCTGGGCATCAACGACCTGGACCAGCCGGCTGCGCCAGGCGCCGCCGGTGATGCGGACGCGCGACATCAGTCGCCGGCAACGATGACGGTGACGAGGTGTTCCGGTTTAATGTGGCGGGCGAAAGCTTCTCGCACGTCCTGGGCGGTCACGGCGGCCACCTTGGCCGGAAAGTCGTCGAGATAGGTCAGCGGCAGGCCGAAGAAGCCGATGGTCGAGAGATGGCCGAGCAACTTGGCATTGCTGTCGATGCGCAAGGCCATGCCGTCGATCAGGTTCTTCTTCGCCGCCGCCAATTCAGCCGCGGTCGGCCCGTCCTTGATGAAGCCCGCGAGAACGTCGCTCGCTACCTTGAGCGCGTCGCCGGCCTGTTCGCGCTTGGTCTGCAGGCCGATCTCGAACGGTCCCGCGAGCCGCTTCGGCGCAAAGTACGAATAGACGCTGTAGGCATAACCGCGCTTTTCGCGCACCTCCTTCATCAGGCGCGAAACGAAGCCGCCGCCCCCCAGCGTGTAGTTGCCGACGATGAGCGCGAAGTAATCCGGGTCGCCGCGCTTCACCGCCGGCAGGCCGACGTGGATGTGGCTCTGCGTCGCCGGATGCGCGACCTTGACCGTCTCCGCCTTGGGCAGCGTCACCGCCGGCAGCGGCGTTTCCGGAATGCCGGCCGGCAACGATTCCGTCAGTCGCTGGGCGATCCGCTCCGCCTCTTCGCGGCTGACGTCGCCGACGATCGACACCGTCGCCCGCTTCGCCGAGTAGTAGTCGCGATGGAAGGCGACGAGATCGTCGCGGCCAATGCGGCCGACGGTTTCCGCCGTGGCACTGGCGCCGTAGGGATGGCCGGGATAGATGGCCGCGGCGAAGCGCTTGGCAGCGATCGCGTCCGGCTTGGTGTCCGCCTCCTGGATCGCGGCGATGGTGCGCGCTTTTTCGCGCGCCAGCACGGTTTCGGGAAATGCCGGTTGCGTCATCACGAGCCGCATCAGGTCGAGCGCGGCTTCCCTTTCCTTGGGATAGGAAAGCGTGCGCAGCGTGACGGCGGCGCGATCGTCGTCGACCGAGCCGCCCATCCTGGCGCCGATGTCGGAGAGGCGCGCCGAAATGGCCTCCTCGTCGAGGTCGCCGGCACCGCCGTCGAGCAGACCGTGCGTCAGGCCGGCGAGACCGGTCTTGCCTGCGGGCGCATAGACGCCGCCGGCGGCGAAGCTCGCGTCGATATCCAGGATCGGCAAGTCGTGCGATTCGACGAAATAGACGCGGGCGCCCGAAGGCGCCACCCAGTGCTGGATCTGCACGCCCGCCTTGGCGGCGAGCGAAACGGCCATGACCAGCGCGGCCAGGAAAATTCTGCTCATTTCGATATCCTCGGGGCGTTCAGTGGCGTACCGCGACGCCTGACTTTGCGTTGGACTTCGGCTTCGCCTGCTCGATCGGCAGAGGATCGAGCACCGCCACGGTCAGCCGGTCGTCGCTGTCGTCGCCGAAATACTTCTTCGCCACGGCCTGGACTTCCTCGGGCGTCACCGAGCGCAGTTTCTCGAGCAGCTTGTCGTAGTCGCGCCAGTGGAAACCGCTGGCCTCGAAGTGGCCGATTTCCATGGCCTGCGCCATCATCGAGTCGCGCTTGTAGACCTGGCTCGCGATGATCTGGGTCTTGATGCGCGCCAGCTCTTCCTCTTGCACGCCCTCGTCGCGAATGCGCCGCAATTCTTCGCGCAAAGCCGCCTCGAGCTCCGCCACGCTGTGGCCCTCGGCCGGCTGGCCGCTGAGCGTGAACAGCGCCTCGCCGCGCACGACGCCATCATAGCCGGCGCTGGCGGACTGGGCGAGCTTCCGGCCCCGCACCAGATTCCTGGGCAGGCGCGCGGCGGCGCCACCGTCGAGCACGCCCGCCAGCACATCGAGCGCGAAGGACTCGCGGTCGTGATCGACGTCCTTGAGCTTGGGCACTTTCCACGCCATCGCCAGGTAGGGCAACTTGGCCGGCGCCTTCACCGTCACGCGCTTGATGCCCATCTGCTCGGGGTCGTTCTGCGGCTTGCGCTCCGGCAGCGCCTTGGCCTTGAGGCGACCGAAGGTGCGCTCCGCTTCCCGGAAAACCTGCTGGTGATCCACGTCGCCCACCACCAGCAGGTAGGCATTGTTCGGCGCGTACCAATGGCGGTACCAGTCGCGGGCGTCCTGCCAGGTCATGTGCTCGAGATCGTCCATCCAGCCGATGATGGGCCGCCGGTAGGGATGCGCGCGAAATGCCGCCGCGTAGAGCGCCTCGTGCACCAGCGACTGCGGATTGTCGTCGGTGCGCATGCGCCGCTCTTCCATCACCACCTTGATTTCGGAACCGAACTCGCCGGGCGTCAGGCGCAGATTGGCCATGCGGTCCGCCTCGAGCGCCATCACCTTCGGCAAGGCGGCCTTCGGCACGATCTGGAAATAGGCGGTGTAGTCCTGGCTGGTGAAGGCGTTGTCGCGGCCGCCGGCCTCGGCGACGATGCGGTTGAACTCGCCGGCCTTCACTTTTTCGGTGCCCTTGAACATCATGTGTTCGAGCACGTGGGCGACGCCGGAAGTGCCATCCTTCTCGTCCATGGCGCCCGCCCGGTACCAGACCATGTGCACCACCGTCGGCGCGCGATGGTCTTCCTTGACGATGACCCGCATGCCGTTGGCGAGTTGCTTCTCGTAGGGATTGGCCAGCAGGCTGCCCGGCAGGAGCAGCGCCGCCAGCAGCACGGCTTTGTTCATTTTCATGTAAGCGCTTCTGTTAAAATGGTTTTTTCGCCGGACAATGATAACCCGGCATTGCCTGTGACACGCATCGCCATGTTTGGTTTCCTAAAGAAGAAAGACGAGACGCCCGTTCCCGAGGAAAAGAAACCCTCCTGGACCGAAAGGCTCAAGGCCGGCCTCGCCAAAACCCGCGCCCAATTCGGCGGCCAACTGACCGGCTTGTTCCGCCGCGCCAAGATCGACGACGAACTGCTCGAAGAACTCGAATCGACGCTGCTGATGGCCGACTGCGGCGTCGACGCCACGCAGTTCCTGATCGCCGAGCTGC
>WBZU01001924.1_pt1 | contig 10712 bp, 8 predicted proteins | sample 5204311 | NCBI WGS metagenome assembly WBZU01 (sample SAMN12344359, study PRJNA552823) | activated sludge metagenome | biome: Activated sludge suspended growth; feature: Nitrification reactor; material: Wastewater; isolation source: activated sludge from nitrification reactor of wastewater treatment... | reverse complement strand
AGGACCTATGGACGGAGACAGGGGGAATGTCGGTGAGCCAAGATCCGGACTTCGTGGTGGAATATGAGAGTCCGGTAGGAGGCCTGGTACACGTGAGCTATGTGACCCATTGTGCACATTTGAAAAACCTGTGCTGCCGGGTGGTTCGGTGGGGGTTGTTCGATGATTGCCGTATGAGTCAGAAGATTGACCGTACAAGACGGCGCTTTCCGCCAGAGAGGAAAGGAGAAAGATCAGTCCGAGGAAGATCGTTTTCATTGCCCACCCTTTCTTTTCCCTCGTCGGACGCGACCGTCTATTGTAAGGCGGTATGGAGTGGTCGCGTCCGCCGATTCGAGAGCATAGGAAAAACAGTTCGTCGGTGCATAGTTCAGTCACTTGGTTCCAACGAGGATGAAGGAGTGCCGGGCACCAGATGAGTCTTCATGATTTCTTCTGCCAGGGATTCCGCACTGGTGAACTCAGTATTATAGACGTCGGTCTGATATTCCTCGGTGTCGGCTTTGGCCAGCGACGACCAGACGGATTGACCGACGTCGTTGACGTGGATTTTTGTGACCGTCGAGAGGCCAGGCCTGATTGGGTGCTCGCGCAGTTCCTCCGCATCCAGCGCGATCCGTACCGGCACCCGTTCGATGATATGGATAAAGTTACCGGTGGAGTTGTCCGGCGGCAGAAGCGCGAACGGGCTGCCGGTACCCGGAACCAGGCCTTCCACCGTGCCGCGAAACGTGTGTTTTCCGCCGTAGAGGCCCACGCGCACCTCGGCGTTTTGGCCCGGTCGGATGTCCACCAAGTCGGTTTCCCGCAAGTTGGCTTCTACCCAGAGATGGTCCAGCGGAACGATCGTCATGAGATTCGTGCCGGGCTTTACCCGGTCGCCGACCTGCGCCTTGCGTTTCGCCACGTATCCGGATGCCGGGGCTAGGATCTGCTGCCGCGCATATTCGAGATGGGCGTTGATGAACTCATGCTTCGCCAGTTCGACGGCCGGATGTTCCATCACTGTCGTGCCGCCGATCTGAGCATTGAGCGAGTCGTATTCAGCCTGTGTCTCACGGACATCGGCTTCCAACGCCAGCAATTGATCCAGGGCATTCTGTAGAATCTGTTTCGATACGGCTCCGCTGGGCATCGCTCGACGGTACCGGTTCAGGTCATGGCGGATCACGTCGTGTCTGGCCCTGCGCGCCGCCAATTTTTCCGCTAGTTGCCGTCGCGTAAAGAAAAGCGAGTTGATACGCCGGATCGCCTCGCCTAGCCGGCCCCGTGCCTGTCCCAGCGCCGCAGAGGCTTCATGTTCATCGAGCTTGACCAGCACATCGCCTCGATTCACGAACTGAGTTTCCTCGAACAGCACCTGGGTGATGATGCCGTTGGCCTGCGCCATTACCGGGACGAGGTTGCCGGTCACGTAGGCATTGTCCGTTTGAATCCAATGCCTGGCCGTCGTCCACCAGTATATTCCATAGGTCAGCCCCGCAAGACCGAGCACGAGCGCCACGATCAACAGCCGCCGGTTGCGTTGCGTGTGCAGTGACTCGTCAATCAGCTGCGGTGACGGTGGGGGGATGGAATGGGTATTGCTCATTAATGTTCACCTTGTCAGTTTCTCAGGCCTCTTCCCGGCATCAGGATTGTCGTATCCGCCGCCTAATGCCTCAATAAGATCGACCGCCGCTACCAGTTGATCGCTCTCCAGTGCCCGCAGAGCATATTCCTGTTCCAGGACCGGATAGCGATGGCGGAAGACTTCCCGGTCGTCGTCCAGTCCGGACACCACCCGCACTTTCGCGAGACGCCAGTCTTCGCTGAGCGACGTCACTAAACGGTGATGCGACTCCAGCATCTCGCGCGTGGACTGCCAGGCGCTCAGACTGTCCGCAACTTCCCGCACGGCGTCGAGCAGTGTGTCGTTATACAGTTCTACCGCTGCGTCATACTCTGCCCGATGCACCGCCAGTTCTCCCCGCAAGCGGCCGCCTTCGAAGATCGGCAAACGCAAGCCCGGCGCCATGCCGTAGGAAAAGCTTTGTCCTGAAAATAGGAAATTCGCCAACTTATCGGCACCCTTGGTAAACGTCAGCGCATTGAAGCCGACGAAGGCGGTCAGGTCGATCGTCGGATAGAATTGTGTCCTTGCGACCTTCACCAACCGAGCGGCGGAGTAGGCACGGTACAGTGCTGTGGCCAAATCAGGCCGGTGGACCAATAGTCCGATCGAGAGGTGGTCAGGAACGGGCACTTGTTCAGGAATGGTTGCGGAGGGAGCTGTGAAGAGAGTCAACCCGTCGTCCGGTCCCTTGCCGATGAGGCGGGCGAGCAAATGACGTTGCATGTCCAGTTGATCTCGAACCGAAGATTGACGTTTGACCGCCGCTTCATAGTCGGCGATGGCTTGTTTCACCGCCAGGTCATTATCTAATCCCAGTTTGGAGCGAGTCTCCGCGAGCATCCTAAGATTGCGGCGCAGATCGACGATGGCGCGGACCAATTCCAGTTGATGATGAAGGGCATGGCCGCGAAAGTAGGCGCGTGCGATGCCGGTGGTTAGTCGGAGTCGAACTTCAGCCCGTTCCGCTTCTTCGGCTGCGGCCTGGCCGAGTGCGGCTTCGAGCGTCGCGCGATATTTTCCCCAGAAATCGAATTCGTACCGAAAAGTGAGAGGGTTAACCATGCCGAGCAGAATGCGGGCTCCTGCGGTTTCTGGATTCAAGGCTGCGAATACTCCGCGTTGGGAGATGCGCTCGTAGGTGAGCGACGCGTCGGCATCCAGGAAGGGAAGCAGGCGTGCGCCTTCCACACGCACCAGTCCTTGCGCTTCCCGCAAGCGGGCCGAGGCCACCTTGAGCCCCGGGTTGTCGCGCAACGCCGTCTCCACCAGTTGGTTGAGTTCTGCGTTCTGGAATTGTTCCCACCAGCGGTCCTCCGGCCACTTTTGCAATCGGTTGGTCACCTCTTCAAGTGTTTCCTGTAACTCCGGCGCTACTCTATAAGTCGCTGGTGGGTCTCCCTTCGGAATCCACCCGCAGCCCGTGACCCCAAGCATGACCGCCAGACACAGGCCCGAGATGCGTGTGGGGATGGTCGATCGGTCTTGCTTCACGGTTGCTCCATCATCTCTTCCGCCTGCAGCTCGCGGACCGCTTCCGCCGGATTCAGCACCAGTACGCGGCTGGAATGCGCGAACCAAACTAACGCCGCAATCCCCAGACAGAGATAGCTCGATAGGAGGAATGCATCATTCAAGGCAAGAATGCCGGCCTCTTGTTTGATGATGAGTTGCACCTTGCGCTGGACCATGATGGGATCAAAGCCCAGTGCTTGTAGCTTAGCCGTGAACTGGTTGAGCGGGTCATACGAAGCTGACATTCTCCCGCCGAAGTGGTCGCTGAGGTGCAATTGATGAAAGGGCAGGCGGCGGAAGAGGACGATTCCTTGCCAGGTAATTCCTATTGCCCCGGCCGCGATGCGAAGAATATTGGCCGTCTCTGCCGCGCGAAGCAGTTGTTCACCCGAGAGGCCGTGCAGTGTCAGGACGGTCAACGGCGTGAAAAATGAACCGAGGAAGATCCCCTCGAGCACCATCGGCCAAAAGATCTGGTCGTAAGAGTGGGGATCGTCGAAGAGACCGATCCAGTAAAACGTCGCGGCGAATCCCAAACCGTTCAAACAGGCCAACCATCGAACGTCCAGCCGTTTTGCGATTTCGTGCATCAGGACGATCGTGGGTATGCCCAACAGAACCATAGGCAGAAATACCAGACCGGCCAGTTCCGAGGAATAGCCCATTAACATCTGTAGTTGAACGACGAAGAGGGCGAGCAATCCTTGGATCGAAAGAAAACCCAAAACGAGACAGAGCAAGCCGACCGAGAAATTACGATGCGCGAATAACCGAAGATCTATCGCCGGATTGCGTTCTCCGAGCTCCCAGACAATCCAGACCGGGACAGCTACAATGACGACGACCAACATGCCGCATAACAGCGGATCATCGAACCAATCAAAGTCGTTTCCCCCGTTCAAAATTGTCAGGAGGCCGCCGAAGATCACGGCCAATAGGGCAAATCCAACGAGATCGAACTGCTCGTGACGAACATCATGACGTTTCTCATGGAATAAGGCGGCCACCAGGGCGACGATGGACCCGGCCAGGAGGATGTTGAGATAAAACAGGGCACGCCAGTCCCAATGATCAGCAAGCCAACCACCGGTTACCAGCCCCAACGTAAAGGGCATCAATGTGAAAAATCCCCAGATTGCTAAGCCCAACGACTTCAGGTGATCGGGGTACTCCTTGAGCAGCAAGGATTGGCTCAGCGGCAAGGTGACGCCGCCGGCGAGACCGAGAAGGATGCGAGCCGACACGAAGCCTTCGATGCTGTCGACCGTTGCGCAGAATGCCGATGCAACAGCGTAGGCAATGAAGGCGAGGTTCAAGACACGTGGTTCTCCATAATGGCCGGAGAGCCAGCGGGCGAGGGGAAAGCCCAGGGCGAGAGCGATCATGAAATTCGTCTGCGCCCACCGTCCGAAGCTGGGTAGCACGCCGCCTAAGTCTCCCACCGCATGCGGCTCCAGCGCGACGTATGAGCCGACATTGAACAGCACCACGATGTGGGCTAAGCCCAACACGAGGTTCAGGAGGATAAAGTGCCATCCGAGGCACCGAGTCTCAGGATGATCACATGTCGTCATAAGAAGGCTCGTTCAACGGCATGCGATGAGCGTGATTGTTCATCTGCTAAGATCTCCGGCATAACGGTCATCAGTGGTGAATCTGATAAGTCAGCCTATTCAGTTAGTGGAGTAATAGAGCAAGGGCTGTGCCTTTTTAGCTACATTGTCTCAACGTAATGATATTTCAGGCTTGCGAGTGGTTCTCTCCTTAACCAGTTAAAGGAAAGTCCTGAGAACCCACGATAGTCCGAGATTCATCGTGGATCCTACTCACGACGGATCGAGGCTCTTCTGATGCGAAGGAGATGGAGAGATACGGATGAGCCAGGGGTATGAGCGCTTTAGTTAGCGGTCGGTCGCTTTATCCCAAGCTGTTTCATTCTGCTGCGCAGGGTACTGGGAGGAATGCCGAGACGTGCTGCTGCTCCGTCGAGACCGTCGATGCGCCAAGCGGTCAATGACAGAGTCTGGAGAATGTGTCGACGTTCGAAATCCTTGAGGCCGGACGACGGTAGGCTGGTGAATGAGCTGTCCTGCAATCCCAGGAGGTGGTTCTCAATCCGCAAGATCGATTCGTGTGAGAGGATCAAAGATCGCTCGATCACATTTGCCAATTCCCGGACGTTGCCCGGCCAAGAGTAGCGAACCAATCGTTCTAAGGAATCAGGATCGATATGCGTGCACGAACGGCAGAGTTTTACCGCGTACAGTTCAAGGAAGTATCGGGCTAATGACGGTATGTCTTCCGGACGTTCCCTCAGTGTAGGCAGTTGGATCGGAAACACGTTCAGACGATACAGAAGATCGGCTCGGAACGTACCGAGCTTGATCGCCTCAGAAAGATCGCGGTTTGTGGCGGCGATGATACGAACATCCACCCGAATCGGTTGCTTCCCACCCAAACGGTCAATCATTCCATCCTGCAAGACCCGCAGCAGTTTTGCCTGTGTTTCAAGAGGCATTTCGCCGATTTCATCCAAGAACAGTGTTCCTTCATGGGCCAGTTCGAATCGTCCTTCACGGGTGCGGTCCGCTCCGGTAAACGCGCCCCGTTCGTGGCCGAATAATTCACTTTCAACCAGTCCAGCAGGGAAGGAGGCGCAATTTACGCGAACCATAGGTTTCCGGTGGCGGGGACTCAAATCATGAATAGTTTGAGCGATCAATTCCTTGCCGGTACCTGTCTCACCCGTCAAGAGAACGGTCGTCGTCGTCGGGGCAACTCCGCGCGCGAGGGTCAATACATGTTGGAAGACGGTACTATCCCCAACCAATTTATTGATGTTCTTTGTGAGCCGCAGTTCCTCGTTCAAGTACACATTTTCTCTGGCAAGTTGGTTACGTAACAGATTGATTTGTTCATAGGCTTGGACGTGGTCGATCGCATAGGCGATCTGCATCCCCACCTGTGTGAGGAATTCGATATCGCCTGGATTAGGAACGCCCGATTCCCGAGTGCCGATATTGAGAATGCCGAGACATTGACCTTTCACGAGCAGCGGAAGATTAATCATCCGTCCGAGCCCTTCTTGGACGTATAGTTTGTCTTCAGGAAAGACTTGCTCGTTCTTGAGATCGGGGCGAATGTGCAGCGTTTTGTGTTCGTAGACCCATCCCATCCCGCTTCCGTGGCGAGGGACAACGGCATCGCGGCCAAGCGCGACCTGCGGGACCGTGGTGGCGAGGACATAAAACTGGAATGCATCGATCTGAGGATCGTACAGGGTAATTGATGCGCGGGCCCATGGGATGGCTTTAGTGATCTCCACCGTGATCGCTTCCCATAAGCTGCGCATGTCGCGCTGCGAGTTCAGCACGAGGGCGACGGACAAGAGTGCGCGATAGTTGCGTTCAATATGATTCATATGACTTCCAGCTCCTGACGGCTCGATTCAATCACAGAAGAAAGTGTCCTGTCCAGGAGTTGACATGCGGGAGTTAGCCTGAAGTAAGAACAGGTTCTAAATTGGATTGGCAGTCCAATGTCCGGTACTTGGATCCAGCACGCAGTTTGTAGCTGAATGAGAAATGGGAAAGGATGCTGATGATGTTTTGTCGGATTGAGATTGCCTTCCTGCTCAGTTCTCTCCACTCACTTTGGATGGTTGTGCCACTGCTGTCTCTTGCACGACGCGATTCCGTTTTGAGGCGTTAGAGAGCCGCTCTGGAGTTACGACTATCAGGTAGTTGATCGGGCTTTCCTCCTTGCCGCCGCTCGCCAGCACTATGGACAGTGGGCTCGGGGGGCACCGTCGAGCTGTCTCTGGTTTCCGTCAGCTTGGCGAGACTCCTCGGGATACAGAGCGGCTTGGACAACGTTGCAGCCAAACAACGGGACCAGGGTGGCAAATGCCGGATGAAGCTCAGCACTCTTATGGCAACACCAACAAGTTATGAGCGGATTTCTCTCGTGTCCTTTGATGTCATTAGCACCGTCATAGAACTCGACTGCGAGGAAAATGAGCCGACCACGTCACGGATGGTCTCACTGAGGTACGGCAGGACAAACAAGATTACGGTCTGACGGCCCAAGCGCTTGGCGTTCCTCTCCCGTGGCCGGCAGCTCTCGCCTTTGATGTTGAACCTGGCTGCAGGATAGAGCCACCGATCAAGGATCGCGCTGGCCAAACTGAATCGTTAAAGACCTCGCCCCAGCCTGCGAAGCTTTTGTCGGCGTCTCATCGCTCCTCGTCGAAGTTCTAGCCCCGCTCGGGTATCGTTTGCAGAAAGCCATCGGCGGACATGGTGAAACCTAAAAAATCTGGTGTCTTCTTGGGGAAGACTCGCTTAAGCTAGCGCTTTCAGCCCCGCGTCACTTGAAGTGCCGAGCCTGCTTTCAGAGTTGTTTCGCGCAATGACTGGGCAGAGTGGATGGCTTGATCAACGGACGTGAGAAAGTGGCTGTAGGGCGCCTTGCGGCTATGCTAAAATCCGCCCTTCGCCGGAGTGGCGGAATAGGCAGACGCAAGGGACTTAAAATCCCTCGGGCCCAAAAGGCCCGTACCGGTTCGATCCCGGTCTCCGGCACCACTATTCAATAAGTTATCCATGCTTCCTCGTCTCCCTTGCTCCATCTACTTCTCGGTTTTGTGCCCAAACTGTGCCTAAACCCTTCTTTGAGCTGCGTCGACGATCTCCTGCGTGCAGGGCTGCAAGCTTCTTCATCCCTTCACTGAGATCCGCTTCTGAGACGATTGCATACCGTCGATAGACACTTTCTGTCTTATGCCCGGTGATCTTCATTGCGACGGACCTGGGCACGCCCGCTCGTTCCAAGTTACGGACGGCAGTTCGTCGGAAGTCATGGGGAATGCGTTCGGCAACCCCGGCAGCTGTACAGGCATTGGCCCAGGCTTTTCGGAAATCGATGATGGGCTGCCCGTTTCGATGAAACACCCACGGTATGATCGCGCCGCGCTCTAGCTCGAGCTGAGTCGTGTCTTGGCGTTGGAGCTCCAGGAGGTCCCGAAGTTCGGGCAATACGGCAAAGGGGAGAACTCTGCCCTCCTCATTCTTGGTGGATCCCGGCTCAAGACGGACAATACCCGCCTGCATGTCGACCTGGCGCCAAGTCAGGCTGAGAATCTCAGATCGGATTCGCCAGCCTGTTAGATATGCGAAGGTGACGACTGAACGAAGATGCAAGGGGAGAGCAAGGCGCACCGCTTCAAAGTCAGACCGTTCGAAGAAGCCTTGTCGGGTGTTGTTGACCGACAGTGTTGGAAATGGGGGACAGATTGCTTTCCCAGCACGTTGGGCGAGCCGGAAGGCTCGTCGAAGTATGCTCAGGTCGTTCTTGATCGTCGCTGGCGCGATCTGGTGCGATAGCCGCTCTGCCACGTATGCGTTCAATCGATCGAGGGTAATGTCCAGGGCCAACGACAAGCCGAAGAAGGTGCGCAGGGCAGCCAGGGAGGTTTTCATTCGACCCAAGGAGCGCCGGCCATTGATGGTGTAGTCATGCGTGATAATGGTTTCAAGGTCTGAAAATGTCGTTCGATCGATCTGCGGACCAAGGAGTTGACCAGTCCCCATCTCAGCCATTCGTTTACGTAACAGCTTAATCGCGTCCATTCGGCTTGAAGAGCGGGAAGACTCCCGATGCACTTGCCCACGAAAGTGATATTTGATCCACCAGACGCTTCCACGCTGGTAGACCATCCCGAAGCCCCGTCGTTTCATACTTGCCTCCTGAGTTGAAGGGTGAAGATCCGGATGACGGCGCAGCATGTGCTTTACACCCTCCGTTTTGCAAACCATCGAGTTAGGGCAGCCTCTGGAAACAATAAGGTCTTTCTGGTGGGCTGGCTATGGGGCAGGTGCTTCTTGTTGCGATAAAGCCAGCGGGCCGTGACGTGAAATCGTTGCGTGACTTCTTCAACGGTCAGGTAACGCTCTTTTTCATCAGATTGATGAGCAACGGCAGTGGCCATCTGAGTCCCGAGCAATCGAGCGGCTGCTGAACCTTGCGCCGCTGCAAGCTGAGCGATGACAGCGGGGAGCCGATCCTCAGGTGTCTGGGGGATGAGTTGTGCGAGCTGAGTAAGAATGGCTTCTAGCGTCATGCTGTAGTCCACTATTCAGGTCTTCGAACCTTCTCCGTCGTAGCCGTGTTCTCTGACTGTCCAGGCTGAACAGATTCGCCCCTCCTCATCCGTTTGACCCACTGCCCTAATATGCGACAGCGGAACCTGTCGACCATCAGTGAGACACACCATCCAATCTCTTGCATCCCAGCGGCACTCCTTCACGGTTCCGTGGGCTCGGTCATCAGCTCCCCCGCACAGCCGACCGGCTTGGTCGCGATAGGTCACCACCCATCCTGCTTTAATCGGGGGTATGCGGCGCGGCGTCCCGCCTGAGACGTAGACGCTCTCGACATGGGCCACAGGAAGACACCGGCCACAAACATAAGGAGACTCCCAGGTCTGACGAATCCAATAGCCCCCTCCGCATTCCGGGCAGTATCCATTGGGCACTGAGGTGGAGTCCGGCGTTGCCTGAATGCTAGCGGAGGAATGGGCGGACTCTCGATCTTTAGTTGGAGTTGTAGTGAGTGATGGACGGTTGGAGTCCAGGTCACTGCGGACAGCGCTATTACAGGTGACTGGCACGGCTCCCACGGCTTGAGTCTGGGGGGACCACCTAGAGCACTGCCCACTTGCTTTGGGCTGTTTCAAGATTTCAAGATACCGTCCCATTGTTCCTCCTTACGACCTACGACATTAACGACATAAGTCAGGCCATCTTGTGGCTCAGGTCGCTTAGGTCGTAGGTCGTACCCATAGCCACGGCAAACCAGCGTTCAGTGGATCGCCCGATTGACTGGCTTTCCTCCTGCCTGGCCAGTCCTTGCTTAGCAAGAAGGGTCAATCCTCGGGTAATCTCGTGTGTCTTTCGATTCCGTTGGAATAAGTCTCGAATCTCTGTTCTGGTCATCCCGTCAGGATGGTTACGAAGGGCAATCAGAAGTTCATCAGCGACTGGATCGCCCAAGCGCTGCCCAAAGATGTATTTGGCGCTGGCCTCGCAGTACTCCCACAGAGCTATGGCCGCCTGAAGATGGATTGGGGTTACGACATACGACCTATCGAGTAAGGCATAGAGACAGGCGAGCCGCATAACCTGCGCTTCAGCTCGACTGACCACCCCGCCGAGAAGCCCTGGTTTGCCTTCTGAGAGAGCGGGATATACCGCGCGCCATTGAGCGCGGGCGTCCTCGTCCCGCTTTACCTCTTTTACTGTTTTTCCGAATCCCACTGCTTCGCGGAGTCGATGGACCAATGGGGCTAGATCTGAGTCAGAAAGACTTCCCCCTTCAGGAAGCATCTTGGAGCGCTTGACGCAGACCCATAAGAACCGATTGCAGAAGCCGTTGCTAGCCTCGGTGGCGTCGAGCAACCGACACAACTCATCCTTCGTAATATGTGCGATGATGGAAATATGGGCCCCAGTGGCCTGCGCTGGAGAATTCTTCGTCATCGTCCGAAGGTTGCCTGAGTCCCAGGCTTGCCGAATAACGGCTGACA
>WBZU01003270.1_pt1 | contig 10714 bp, 7 predicted proteins | sample 5204311 | NCBI WGS metagenome assembly WBZU01 (sample SAMN12344359, study PRJNA552823) | activated sludge metagenome | biome: Activated sludge suspended growth; feature: Nitrification reactor; material: Wastewater; isolation source: activated sludge from nitrification reactor of wastewater treatment... | reverse complement strand
GACGCAGCACCCGCGCGCGACCGAACTTCTGGCCAGCGAAGCGATGATCAAGCTGCTTGACGAAATGGCCAATCGCTATCCGGATCGGATCATCATTTTCGATTCGCCCCCATTGCTGATGACTACAGAATCCAGGGTGCTGGCCAGTCATATGGGGCAGGTGGTCGTCGTGGTGAGGGCCGAACGTACTGCCCGCAGTGACGTCAAGCATGCTTTGGCAGCCATCGAATCCTGTCCGGTCAAGATGATGCTGCTCAATCAGGCACGCGCTGCCACCCAGGATGGCTACGGTTATGGCTACGGTTATGGCTATGGCTACGGCTATGGTTCAGATGGTTCTTGAACAGGTAGGGCGCAGGGCGTGCGCTGAAAACCGGGGCGTATGTCCAGCGCAACGCTTTCGCGACAGAAGCACTGGTCGGATCTGCCAGGCCTCGGTATCCTTGCTTGGTTTTTCATTGCTGTGCATGGGCGTCCCGGTGCATGCCGAGAATTGGCGGATCACGCCGACCCTGGCGGTTACAGAAACCTTGACCGACAATGTATTTTTGACTGCCAGCGACAAGAAGCACAGTCTGGTGACCGCCATCACGCCAGGTATCTCGATCGATGGCAAGGGCGCTCGCACCAGCCTGCGCCTGAGCTATACGCTGACCGGGCAATTCTACTCGCCGGGCTATTCGAACTCGGACACCGATCGACTGCCTGGGCAGAAGTCAGCGTCCAATAGCCATCAGAATGCGCTGACTGCGGTCGGAATGCTCGAGGCGATTGAAGACTGGTTGTTCATCGAAGCCACCGGGACCATCTCACAGCAATACCTTTCGGCGTTTGGAACGGTTTCGCCAAGCAATAGCAATGCCAATGTCAACAACAACCAAACTGAAACATCAAGTTACTCCATCTCTCCGTACATCAAAGGTCGATTGTTTTCTTCGACCGAGTATCTCCTGAGCTACCGAGCGACGGTCACCAGTTCGCAGTCAGGTCTGGTGTCTGACACCACTGCAAACGAGTGGTTGGGCAAACTCAACGGTAGCACTCGCTGGTCCGCTCTTGGCTGGGCGCTTGACGCCAGTCGCTTGACCAACAACTATCAGGCCAATCGCTTGACCAACAACGCTCAGCGCAGGGATTACGAAAACACCAAGTATCAGCTCAGCCTGTTGTATCGCTTCAATCCGCAAATCCAGGTATCCATGTTTGGCGGGCAGGAATCACAGAATTACGTCAGCCTGAACCAGGAGACGCATACTACCCACGGTTTCGGCTTCGTTTGGACGCCCAGCCCGCGTACCGAACTCTCGGCGACCAACAACAAGCGCTTTTTCGGGAATGGCTACGACGTCAAGTTCCATCATCGTATGCCCCGTTCTTTGATTACCTACACGGCCAGCAGGAATATTTCGTCGCATCCGCCCGGAGTAGGGAACACCGGGCAGGGCAGCAACTACGACGCCTATTATGCGATCATCGCCGCCAATAACCCCGGGGCCTCGCCGGAAGCGATCCGGACGCAGGTCTCGCAAGTTCTGCAAGACAGCGGAATCCCAGCCGACGGCTCGGTCGTCAATGGTTTCCTGACGAACCGTCCTTCCCTGCAAGAGTCGCAACAACTCTCATTGGCTTTGCTCGGGGTACGCAATAGCGTGACCTTGAATGCAACCGAGAGTAAGCAACAGCCGTTGGGTCTGGTCAACGGCGTGACCGATGACTTTTCCTTGGCAAATCAGATCACGCAACGTGGCTTTGGCATCATCTGGAGTCATCAGTTGTCGGGTCTGTCGTCACTCTCGCTTTCGCTCAACCAGCAGCACAGTATCAGCGCCAGAAGTGGCCAGTCTGACACCCGAACGCAAGGGGCGTATCTCCTTCTGACCACCAGAATCTCGCCGAAGACACAAGCGAATATCGGCGCACGAAGGGTGGTTTCCGATGGCGTGACAATTTCCAGCGGAGGGGTCGGAACCAGCTATACGGAAAACGCGCTGACCGGCGCACTTTCCCACAGCTTTTGAGTAAACCTCATGTACGAGTCCTTCTACGGCTTGACGAGCAAGCCTTTCCAACTGAATCCCGACCCTGCGTTCTATTTTGCCAGCAAACAACATCGCCGTGCGATGGCCTATCTCGAATATGGCTTGAATCAGAACGAAGGCTTCATTGTCGTGACCGGCGAAGTTGGGGCGGGCAAAACGACGATCGTACGTGGCCTGCTCAACGACCTGGATGTCGAGAAGGTGCTGGCCGCTCAACTGGTCAGTACGCAACTCGACGCCGACGACATTTTGCGGATGGTGGCCGGTGCTTTCGGCGTCGGGACCCGAAATATGGGCAAGTCGGACATGTTGCTTGCCCTGGAGGCCTTTCTGGTCGATGTCACGCGCCAGGGCAAGCGTTGCCTGTTGATTGTCGATGAGGCGCAGAACCTGACCCCGCGGGCGGTTGAAGAGCTGCGCATGCTTTCCAATTTCCAGTTTGGTACACAGGCCCTGTTGCAGAGTTTCCTGATCGGCCAGCCGGAGTTCCGGAAGATCATGCAAAGCCCGCAGATGCAGCAATTGCGTCAGCGCGTGATCGCCGCCTGTCACATTGGTCCGATGGATCAGGATGAAACCCAGGCCTATATCGAGCACCGACTCAGGTGCGCCGGATCGAAAGGTTCGCCACGTTTTGATGCCGGGGCCTTTGAGGCGTTATTCGAGGCCAGCGGGGGGGTGCCCCGACGCATCAACGCGCATTGCGATCGTCTTCTGTTGTCCGGTTTTCTCAATGGCAAGAGCGAATTCACGCGTGCCGACGTCGAAGAAGTTGCTAAAGAGATCAAGGAAGAGACCCAATCGGCCTCCCAGTCGCCAGCAAACCCGCCGATTGAAGCCGGCGACCATGCGGCAGTCAGCCCGCAGCCGACGGACAGCAGCCTTCCCGACATCGACCTGTCGCGTCTGACCCTGGACGCGAGCACTGCCGATCAGGCGGCACGGGTCATTTCGGATCTGAAAAGTGGGCAGGTCGAGCAGCGCTTGATCCGCATCGAGCGCAGCATGTTCCGTCTTGAACGCAACAATGCCGCACTTCTTTCCCTGCTCCAGCAACTGATTGATGCCATCCGCGCAAAACCTTGAAGGGAGTAATCATTGGCTACTAATGAGGCATGGCCTGCTCAACTGGGTCCGGTGATCTGCGTCGTCGGCGCGCGCCCGAACTTCATGAAAATGGCGCCGATTCTGCGCGCCTTCGCTGCCCACCGTCCAGCCCTTCCGACGCTGTTCGTCCATACCGGCCAGCATTACGACAGGGATATGAACGACCGTCTGTTCGACGACCTGCGTCTGCCTCATCCCGACATCAACCTTGAAGTGGGGTCAGGAACCCACGCCCTGCAGACGGCGGAAGTGATGCGGCGTTTCGAACCCGTGCTTGATGCGCAGCAGCCATCCTGCGTGCTGGTTGTCGGTGACGTGAATTCAACCCTGGCCTGTGCCCTGGTCTGTGCCAAGAAGGCGGTGCCGGTGGTGCATGTCGAGGCCGGGCTGCGCAGCTACGATCGGGCAATGCCGGAGGAAATCAACCGTGTTCTGACCGATCAGGTCGCCGACCGCCTATACACCACCGAGCGCAGCGCACACGCCAATCTGGCGCGCGAGGGGGTTGCCGAGGAACGGGTGTGTTTCGTTGGCAACGTGATGATCGACTCGCTTCTGTCGAATCGCGAGTTCGCCTGCCCCGCAGCGAAGACCCTGCAGATGGCCGGTCTCGATCCGGCGGTCGTCAACGATCCGCGCGGTTATGGTGTAGTCACCCTGCATCGCCCGTCCAACGTGGATCGTGAGGAAAACCTCGCATCCTTGCTGACCGTGTTGCGCGAAGTTTCCGACCAGGTGCCGTTGATCTTTGCGCTGCATCCTCGGACGCGCGCCAACATCGATCGCTTCGCCCTGGGCGGACTGCTTGCCAGTCAACGTATTGTCCTTCTGCCGCCACAGGGTTATCTGGAGATGCTCGGCCTGCTGGCAGGAGCGAAACTGGTACTCTCTGATTCCGGTGGCTTACAGGAGGAAACCACGGCCCTTGGGGTACCCTGTCTGACGATTCGGGAAAACACCGAGCGCCCGATTACGATCGAGCAGGGAACCAATACCCTCGTCGGCTGTGATCCTGGTGCGATTCGCGCCGGAGTCAACGAAATCCTTGCCGGCGCCGGCAAGACCGGTCGTGTTCCCGAGTTCTGGGATGGTCACGCGGCAGAGCGAATCGCCGCTGATCTCTTTCAATGGCTGATGGCTCATCATGCGCAGCGCAGCCGCTAGCAACCACGAACGACGCGAAATGCCAAACCAGCCGATGACCAACGTATTGACCATCGACGTCGAAGACTATTTTCAGGTTTCGGCGCTCGCTCCGTATATTCCGCGCAATCAGTGGGGGCAACGTGAATGCCGGGTCGAGCGGAATGTCGACAGGATTCTGCTGATGCTCGACGCGCATCAGACCAAGGCGACTTTTTTCACACTGGGGTGGATCGCCAAACGCTATCCTCATCTCGTTCGGCGGATCGTCGACGATGGCCATGAGTTGGCCAGTCACGGCTACGGTCACCAGCGTGTCAGTGATCTGACCGAAGCCACTTTTTCTGCGGACATCGAGCGTGCCAAGAAACTACTGGAGGATATCTCGGGTCAGGAAGTCAGGGGTTACCGGGCACCGAGTTTCTCGATTGGCGAAGGCAATCTCTGGGCTTTCGACTGTCTCGAACGTGCCGGTTACCGCTACAGCTCGAGCATTTACCCGATTCACCATGATCACTACGGAATGCCGGATGCGCCGCGCTTCGCGCACCGGGTGCGCGCCGGCCTGCTGGAACTGCCGGTGAGCACCGCGCGCTTCTTTGACCGCAACTGGCCAGCCAGCGGTGGCGGCTATTTCCGGCTACTGCCTTATGCGCTGTCGCGCTGGCTGCTGCAGAAAGTCAACCAGCGGGATCGTCAGCCGGCCATCTTCTATTTTCATCCCTGGGAAATCGATGCCGGGCAGCCGCGCATTGCCGGTATCAGTGCCAAGACGCGCTTTCGTCACTACGTCAATCTGCAGTACACCGAAGGGCGGCTGCAGAGATTGATTGCCGATTTCAAATGGGGGCGGATGGATCAGGTGTTTCTTGATCGTCCGCTGGCGGAGTCGGTGGCGAAGCAATGAATCCCGGCGTCGGGATAGTGACCAGTCCTGCCAGCCCAGGAGCCCTTGGCGTCCAGCGCCTGAACCCTGACGACCCGGCTGCGCTGGCACGCTGGGACGCCTTCGTTGAAGCGTGTCCGGAGGCCACCTTTTTCCACAAGTCCGGCTGGCAGAGAATCCTGCGCGAGGTCTTCGGTCATCGCACACACTTTCTTTTCGCCGAGCGTGCCGGTGTGATCGAGGGGGTACTGCCGCTGGCACAGGTGAAAAGCCTGCTCTTCGGGAACTCGCTGGTCTCCCTGCCCTTTGCGGTCTATGGCGGGGTGGCGGCCGCCAGTCCGGCAGCCGCCGAGGCGCTGGAACTGGAGGCGCAGGTGATCGCCAGAAGCCTCGGGGTTGCGCACCTGGAACTGCGGAACATTCAGCCGCGTCATCCGGAATGGCCACGTCAGGATCTCTACGTTCGCTTCCGTAAGGCCATCGCTCCCGAAGTCGACGCCAACATGCTGGCCATCCCGCGCAAGCAACGTGCGATGGTGCGCAAGGGGATCAAGAATGGTTTGTGCAGCGAGATTGACGCCAACCCTGGGCGTTTTTTCGCGCTGTACGCCGACAACGTCCACCGTCATGGCACGCCGGCAATGCCCCGTCGCTATTTCGACGCCCTGCAGCAGGTGTTCGCTGCCGATTGCGAGGTACTGACCGTCGTGGACGGGACGGGGTGTTCGCTGAGCAGTGTGCTGAGCTTTTATTTTCGCGACGAGGTGCTGCCTTATTACGCGGGTGACGCCTTGGCAGCACGCGAGCTCGCGGCCAACGATTTCAAGTACTGGGAGCTGATGCGCCGTTCCTGCGAGAGAGGGTTGAAGGTTTTCGACTATGGTCGCAGCAAGCAGGGCACCGGTTCTTATGCTTTCAAGAAAAACTGGGGCTTCGAGCCGCAGCCGCTGGCTTACGAGTATTGCCTGTATGGGCGCGATGCCATTCCGCAGAATAACCCGTCGAATGCCAAATACCGGCTCCTGATCGACGCCTGGCGGCGCTTGCCGATCGGTTTTGCCAATTGGCTGGGGCCGTTCATTGTCCGTAACCTGGGTTGAGTGTGGTCGATGGCGATTTCTGTCGGCGCCGATCACCTGGAATTGAGCACGGGTGACCCTAACCAAGTGTCTGTTGGAAACAAGTTCATGAACCAAGCCCCAAGCCCGATCGCTTTCGCCCCTCATCCTGGCTGGCGGGTGGCGCTTCCCGCAGTACTCCTGACCCTGACCGCGATCCTGGTCATTTTTCGTGAAACGGCGCTCGCGATGGTGGACGTCTGGATGCGTAGCGGTACCTATGCCCACGGCTTCATTGTGCCGCCGATCAGCATGTGGCTGATCTGGCGAATGCGCGAGAAAGTCGCAGTGCTGGCGCCCAGGCATTGCTATCCGGCACTTCTTTTGTTAGCGGTTGCCGGTGGTGCCTGGTTGCTCGGGGAGGTGGCAACGGTCAATGTGGTTCCCCAGTTTGCGCTGATCTTCATGCTGGTTCTTGCCGTGCTGGCGGTGCTTGGCCCGGCGGTCGCGCGCAGCATCGCTTTCCCGCTGCTGTTCCTGTTCTTCGCCGTACCTTTCGGCGACTTCACCCAACCCAAACTGATGGAATGGACTGCCAAGTTTACGGTTCTCGGCTTGCGCCTGACGGGGGTACCCGTATACAGCGATGGACTGAACCTGGTGATTCCCTCGGGCAGTTGGGCGGTCGTCGAGGCCTGCAGTGGGGTTCGCTATCTGATCGCTTCGGTCACCGTGGGAACCCTGTTTGCTTATCTGACTTATCATACCCTGCGACGGCGACTGATCTTTGTCGTGGTCTCGATTCTGGTACCAATCGTTGCCAACTGGGGGCGTGCCTACATGATCGTCATGCTCGGCCACCTGTCGGGCAACACCTTGGCCGTTGGCGTCGACCATCTGATTTACGGCTGGGTTTTTTTCGGTTTCGTGATCATGATCATGTTCTGGATTGGCGCACGCTGGCGTGAAGATGAGTTGCCATCAGGATCGCCAAAGGTGTTGGTGACAGCCAGCAGCCGTGACACGGATTCCGCGATCTGGCGGGCTGCCTGCACGACAGTGCTGGTGGTTGCGGTCTGGCCGATCGCGAGCTGGCAGGTCGAGCGCGACATGTCTCCACCACTTGACCAGCTCGCCTCGCTTGAGCCGATCATTGGTTGGCAGCGTGCCCCACAAGGACAAGGATTGCCCAACTGGCAGCCGAGATTCCAGAACTACTCGGCAAGTACCCAGGCGACCTTCGAGAACGATGGCCGTGTGGCTGGACTTTTTCTCGGGTACTACCGCAACCAGGATCAGCAGCACAAAATGGTCACTTCGATGAATGTCCTGGTGACCAGTGATGATCCCGTATGGAGCAAGGTGAGTGGTGGAACGAGCGAGATCGCGATCGACCAGAAGGCACTCAAGGTGCGCACTGCCCTGTTGCGAGCCCACAGTAGCAGTGCGCGTCTGGTGGTCTGGCAATGGTATTGGGTCAACGGACACTGGACTGCCAGTGATGTTCTGGCCAAAGTTTACACGACGGTGTCGCGGCTGACCGGCAGCGGGGACGATTCGGCGGTGATCGTTCTTTATACGCTTCAACGCAAGGCAGGTGAGGCGGAAGGGACCCTCGATGCTTTTGCCCGTGCTGCAGGGCCGGTCATCACAGCTGCGCTGCAGCAGAGCAAGGCCGCCCGATGATCGGCGGGTGCTACCGGCACGGCGCAATTTGCGGGAGTTGCGCAAGCCGGGTTTGGCTGTCCGTAGGCGTGGGGCGGGCGTGAAACAGGATACCAGACCACTGATTCTGCATGTCATTCATCACCTGCACACGGGTGGTTTGGAGAACGGCTTGGTCAATCTGATCAACCATCTGCCGGAATCCCGCTATCGTCACGCGGTGGCATGTGTCGAGGATTTTTCAGACTTTCGCCTGCGGGTGACTCGTCCGGATACCCCGGTAATTGCACTGCACCGTTCGCGTATCGGGGTTTGGCGGCTCAGACACGGGCTCTTTCGTCTTTGCCGCCAGTTCCGGCCGACGATCGTGCATTCGCGCAACCAGTCAGGGCTCGATGCCCTGTTACCGGCCAGACTGGCGGGGGTTCCCCATTGTATCCACAGCGAGCACGGTTGGGATGTCGATGACCTGAATGGGGAAAGAGTCAAGCCTGCCTTGTTGCGCCGGCTGCATTCGCCGCTGGTCGACCGCTACATCACGGTATCCGGGGATCTCAGGAACTATCTTGTGCAGCGAGTGCGCATCTCCTCCAGACGCGTCACCCAGATCATCAATGGCGTCGACACAGTGCGCTTCTGCCCGCCATCGACTCGCTCGCGGCAGCTTCTTCCGGAAGGATTTGCCGCTCCCAATGCCATGATCATTGGTACGGTCGGCCGACTGCAGGCGGTCAAGGATCAGGAAACCCTGCTGCGGGCGTTTGCCGAACTGATCAGAAGTGGCGGCGAGATTGAGTCAAGGGCAAGGCTGGCGATCGTGGGGGAGGGCCCCTTGCGTGACACCCTGATTCGCCTTGCCGACTCCCTGGGGGTTTCAGCGCACACCTGGTTTCCGGGAAACGTCAGCAACGTTGCCGAGATTCTGCGTACCTTCGACCTCTTTGTTCTGCCGTCGTTGGCCGAAGGTATTTCTAACACCCTCCTGGAAGCGATGTCCAGTGGTCTGCCGCTGATCGCCACCGCCACCGGTGGCAATCTGGAACTCGTTGCAGAAGGTGTCAACGGCCGACTGTTCGTGCCAGGTGACGTCGATGCGCTGACCCGCTTGCTGAACCAGTACCTCGGCGAGCCCTCGATGTTGAGCGCACACGGCAGCAACGCGCGCGAGATGGCGGTCAGGCGTTTCAGCCTGCCGGCGATGCTGGCGAGCTACCAGGCGGTATACGAGGAATTCTGTGATCGACGCTAGCCTGTTCCGGGAATGCGCGGCAGGGCATTGTCAACCGGGGAAAGCAGATTCTGTGTCCAGGCACTGACTCTCCCAGGCATGACGTTTCGACCAAGCGCCTGGGCAAGCGACAGGTATTTTTCTGACTACGAGAAGACATAGACAAACCATGTGCGGCATAACCGGAATTTTCGATACTCGAGGCCGGCGTGACATTGATCGCGCCGTACTGATGCAGATGAACGAGTCACAGCACCATCGTGGCCCGGATGAGAGTGGCTTGCATGTCGAACCTGGCGTGGGCCTGGGGCACCGGCGGCTCTCGATCATTGACCTGTCGACTGGCCAGCAGCCGCTCTACAACGAGGACCAGAGCGTTTGCGTGGTGTTCAACGGCGAAATCTACAATTACCAGGAACTGATACCGGAATTACTGGCGCTTGGACATGTTTTCCACACTCGTAGTGATACCGAGGTCATCGTGCACGCTTGGGAAGCCTGGGGCGAGGATTGCGTTCGACGTTTTCGCGGCATGTTTGCCTTCGCCCTCTGGGATCGCAACCGCGAAACGCTTTTCCTGGCACGTGACCGGCTGGCGGTCAAGCCTCTCTACTATGCGCTGCTGCCGGACGGGATCCTGCTCTTCGGTTCCGAACTCAAATCCCTGCTGGCCCATGGCGCTTTGGCCCGCGACATTGATCCGCTGGCGGTTGAAGAATACTTCGCGCTCGGTTATGTGGCCGAACCGAGAACCATTTTTCGTCAGGCCAGGAAGCTGCCACCCGGCCACACGCTGACGCTACGCCGCGGTCTCTCGGTGGCTCCGCCGAAAGAGTATTGGGATCTGCGCTTCAGCCTCGACAACCCGTGTTCGATCGAGGAGGCCTGTGCGCAACTCGACGACAAACTCAGCGAGTCGATTCGTCTGCGCATGATCTCGGAAGTGCCGCTCGGCGCCTTCCTTTCCGGGGGGGTCGATTCCAGCGCAGTCGTCGCGCTGATGGCCGGACTCTCGGCTGAGCCGGTCAATACCTGTTCGATCGCCTTTGATGACCCGGCGTTCAACGAAGCCGAGTTTGCCCAAACGATTGCCAGCCGTTATCGAACCAACCATCACAGCGAACTGGTCGCCAGCGATGACTTCGATCTGATCGATACCTTGGCCAGACTCTACGACGAACCCTATGCCGACAGCTCGGCGATTCCGACCTACCGGGTTTGTCAGTTGGCCCGTAAACATGTCACGGTGGCCCTCTCGGGCGATGGGGGGGATGAGACTTTCGGAGGTTATCGCCGTTATCGTCTACATCTGATGGAAGAGCGACTGCGCTCGGCGATGCCGCATAGCGTGCGTCGCCCCCTGTTTGGCCTGCTCGGCCGCGTCTACCCGAAAGCGGACTGGGCACCGCGGATTTTCCGCGCCAAGACGACGCTTCAAGGGATGGGAAGGACTTCGGTGGAAGCCTATTTCCATTCCGTGTCGATCCTGCGCGGATCGATGCGCAGCGAGCTTTTTAGCGATCGTTTCCGCCGTGAAATCGACGGTTACAGCGCTGAAGATGTTTTTCGCTACCATGCGGAGCGGGCA
>WBZU01001673.1_pt1 | contig 10716 bp, 12 predicted proteins | sample 5204311 | NCBI WGS metagenome assembly WBZU01 (sample SAMN12344359, study PRJNA552823) | activated sludge metagenome | biome: Activated sludge suspended growth; feature: Nitrification reactor; material: Wastewater; isolation source: activated sludge from nitrification reactor of wastewater... | reverse complement strand
GCCGCTCGACGAGCGCGTGGACGGCGTGGTGCTGCGTGCCATGGCGGACGATCCCGACGCACGCTACCCCACCGCCACGGATGTGCGCACCGACGTGGAAAAAATCCGCACGCCGTCCGCGTCACCCGGCGCACGGCTGGAGCGCGCGTTTTGGGGCGTGCTCGCTGCTGCGACGGTGATCTTCGTGGTGTGGTTCTGGCACGGGACCGTCATTCGTGTGGACACGCCTCCGATGTCGGCATCATCCGAAAAAGCTGTGCTCCAGCCGCCGTCCGCACCGCCCGCGCGGCCATCCGTGCCGTGCAGGCTGGTCATGCTGGACATGGCGGCGCAGGGTCGGGCCGCTGTGGATCTGCCACTGGCGGTGAAGCTGGAAAAATCACCCGACGACCTCGTGCAGATCGTCACGCCGCCCAATGCGCCGGCTGTGTTTTGGCTGCGAAGAGACGGCAGCGTCGGAGGCGCGGCCGCATCTGCTGGCGAGGAGGAGATGCTGCGGACAGCCGCGGGCTGGGGTGGCGGTTTCGTCAAACTGGAGGCACCAGATGGCAGTCTCGCCGCCCTGCACGAATCTGGCGAGGTGCGCGTGGCCGGTGCGCTGGAGTCATGGATCAAAGAGCGACTCACCGGTGTGGTGAACATCTCTTTCTACCGCCACACGCTCGTCGCGCTGAAAAAAGACGGCGCAGCCCTGTGGCTCGGCGACAAAGCATCATGGGGATCGGCCAGCCAGGCCATGGAAGAGCGACTGCGACAGCTCGACGGCCGCATCGCGCGCATCAGCCAGCACCGCGCCATCTTGCGCGACGGCACGATCAGCGACTGGAGCTTTGGAAAGCCCATTGCAGTGCCCGGACTTGCGCACGAGTTTGCCACCAGCCATGGCTGCGTCCGTCTCGCCAGCGGGCACTGGGCCTTCATCGGCCGCGAAGAGGCCGGCTACGACCGCTGGATCGCCTCGCTAAAGGTGCTCGACATCGTGGATGGCGGGATGCTCGACTCATCGCGTCCGTTTGCATTGAAGATCTCCGCCACAGAATGGCAGCTCTGGCCGCGGCTCGATCCGCGTGCTCCACCGCTGGAAATACCCGGCCGCGCCTTGCGGGGAGCGGTTCAGCTCAAGCTGCGCCCTGGCATGCCACCAGCCGCCTTCGCCCTCCTGCCCGCTGGCACCGTCCCGCGCTCCGGCTACTGGAGGGCTGAGGACCTGCTCAAGGCGCGGACTCCGGCCGGTCATTGAGTCCGTCAATGGCAGGTCATCCATGCTCGATTTTCGTTTCTCAGCCCGACTGGACAGAGTCCTCCCGCACACACGCCATGGAACCGATCATCCACTACGCACCATGAACGCCCAACCGTCATCCTCGCGGCACAAACCCGCCATCCTCTGGGCCATCGCAGGCATGGCCTTGATGGCCGTTGTCTTCCTGATGGAGCTTTCTCGCTCCACCTCCTCCACCGCCGCAGTCGGCATCCTTTTCATCCCGTTCCGCGTTCTGCCGTTTGGAGTCCTGTTTTATCTCTTCGGCTACTGTGTGGGTGACGCGTGGGACTGGATCAAGGGGCGGAACGCTCCCTTGAGCATCATGGCGCGGCTGCGGGCGCTCATCGCTGTCGCCCTGCCGCTGTGGGCATGTGTCGAGGTGGTTCATGGCTTCCTGCTCGTGCGCACCGTAGAGCGCGTCACGCAGGCGGATGAGGCCACGCTCGATGTCTTCCTGAAGGAGGACATGTTCAAACACAACCGCTTCGCGCTCGGTGCCGTGGCGGTGAATCCGAACACCACCACCGCCCAGCTCGACCACATCGCCGCACTGCCCGATCCGCTGTTGCATCAGAGCATGGCATCACCCTGGCCGGTGATGCCTGGCAACGGCAAAGGGCTGGCGGTGATGCGTCTGGTCGCCAGGCACAAAAACGTCTCCGAGGACGCGCTGGTGCGGCTTGCTCAAAGCCCGGACACCTATGTGCTTGGCAGTGTCCTCGCCAACGCGAAGACGCCCGTCACGATCCTCCGCCAGCACGCCAATCATCCAGATCAGCATGTCCGCTGGGGACTCGCCGCCAATCCCGCCACGCCTCCCGACATCTTGCAGAAGCTGGCGCGGGACGAGAGCGAATACACACGGTCAAGTGTTGCCAGCAATCCCAACACTCCGGCGGAGACCCTGGAACTCTTGTCCGCAGACCCCGTCTGGCACGTGCGTCGATCCGTGGCCTCAAACAGACACACACCGCCGACCACGCTCGATCAACTGGCCCGGGATGCCGATGAAAGGGTGCGGTCTCAGCTCAGACGCGGCTCCCGCAAAACCAAAGAGAACGCCCGGCCAAAGGCGAAGGCGCCGTAGTTCGCACTCTCCCGCGCTAAACGTTGATCTGACAGCCATGACTCCCCAGAATGCACCCCCGAACGCAACCGCTTGAACATCTCGCAGCGGGCGCTCGTGCTGCTGAACGACCCTACCTGTGGTCGCCGATACTTTGAAGCGAGAGCAGACGTCAGCTTATCACCTCAACACACATCCGAGGGTGCGCAGCTTTGTGAAAGTGCCGGACTTGGCTTTGCCATTCCTTATGTTGATAACGGACAGAGCCATGACTATGTGCCGGATATTCTCGTGCGTCTTGAGTCGGAGCAGGAGCATCATTTGATCCTGGAAACCAAAGGGCATGATCCCCTTGCCGAGATCAAGCAGGCTGCCGCACTGCACTGGGTGGCTGCGGTCAATGCCGATGGCAGACATGGGCAGTGGGACTACAAGATGGTGCGCAAGCCGCAGGAGGTTCTCGCCGTTTCAGGGGTGTGAACATTATCTGCCACTCTGTTTCCCAACTAAACCGCCGCGCCTTTCTCGGCAAGACCACGCAGGGCCTTGGTGCTGTCGCTTTGGCATCGCTGATGAATGAGGCGAATGCCGCGACGCATGGCGCGCTTACGTCGCTGCCTTTGCCGCAGAAGGCGAAGCGAGTGATCTGGCTCACGATGGCGGGCGGGCCGTCGCAGCTGGAGTTGTTCGATTACAAGCCGAAGCTTGCCGAGATGGATGGCAGGCCGATGCCGGAGTCGTTCACGAAGGGGCAGCAGCTGGCGCAATTGCAGGGGCAGAAGCTGGTGTGCAAGGGGCCGATGTTTTCGTTTCAGAAGTTTGGCAAGAACGGCACGGAGCTGTCGGAGCTGCTGCCGCACATCGGTTCGGTGGTGGATGACATCACGATCATCAAGTCGATGACCACGGATGCGATCAATCACGATCCTGCGCACATGTTCATGAACACGGGTGCGCAGATTGCCGGTCGGCCGAGCATGGGCGCGTGGGTGACGTATGGCTTGGGCAGCGAGTCGAGCGATTTGCCGGGGTTCGTGGTTGCGGTGTCCACGGGCAAGGGCCGCACGCCGCAGCCGATTGCGCAGCGGCAGTGGAGCAGCGGCTTCCTGCCATCGAAGTATCAGGGCGTGCAGCTTCGTTCGCAGGGTGATCCGGTGCTTTACCTGACGAGTCCGAACGGCGTCACGCGCGATCAGCAAGGTGCCGACGTGGCCGCGATCAATGCGCTCAACAAGCAGCGCCACGCACTCGTGGATGATCCCGAGATCGCCACGCGTATCGCGCAGTATGAGCTGGCGTTTCAGATGCAGATGAGCGTGCCCGAACTGATGGACATCAAGAAGGAAGGCCAGAAAACGCTCGACCTTTACGGCTGCACACCGGGCGATGGATCGTTCGCATCGAACTGCCTGCTCGCTCGTCGTCTCGCAGAGCGCGGCGTGCGTTTCATCCAGCTCTATCATCGCGACTGGGATCATCACAGCCTGCTGCACGAAGAACTGCCGCTGCGCGCAAAGGAGATCGATCGCGCGTGCATGGCGCTGATCACCGACTTGAAGCAGCGCGGCATGTTCGACGACACGCTTATCGTGTGGGCCGGCGAATTCGGTCGCACGCCAATGGCGCAGGGGAACAAGGGCCCTGTTGGCCGCGACCATCACAACAAGGCGATGACGATCTGGATGGCCGGTGCCGGGGTGAAGCGCGGCCTTGTCTATGGCAACACCGATGACCTCGGCTACGCGGCGCAGGAGAACGTGACAACCGTCCACGACCTGCACGCCACGATGCTGCACCAGCTCGGCATCCAGCACGATGCCTTCAGCTTCAAGTTCCAGGGACTCGACGCGCGGCTCAGCGGCGTGGAGGGAGCAAAGGTCCTGGAGGATGCGCTGGCGTAGGCCGTCAATTCGCCGGCGTCGCGAGCAATGATTTTCGGGCGTTCATCACATAAGCCGTGACCGCTGCAGTTTGCTCTGGAGTGAGCTTTGCTCTCGGACACATGCGGGGCAAGATCTTCTGGCTCCACTTCTCATCGGTGCGGCGGTCGATGCGGGCGGGACCATGGCAATGCGTGCATGCACTCGCATAAATCTCACGGCCTTCGGTGAGCTGCTTCACGTTGGCGGACTTCGACAGATGCAACGTGCTCACGGGCGGTGCTGCGACATCGAGCGGCGCACAGCCGGATGTGACGAATAGCAGTGCGAGGCCGACGATGGCGGTAACAAAAGGTTTCATCTTGATTATCAGGATTCGGGTTGGCAGAAATACCTCACGAGGCGGGTTTGTGGGCGGCAAAGAATCCGTATCGCTGAATGCCCAGTGTGTAGGCGAGCCAGATTCGGCAGATGGTCAGTGCGAAGATTCGATTCGGATTCCTGCTGCTCAGCAGAAACTGGCGGTAGTTTGGCTTCGTCAGAATGCCACGAATGGTGCGAGTGACACAAATCACCCAGGTTCGCTTTACATACGGTCCGAGATCTCGCACGGTTCCGCCAGCCAGACCACCCGCCGTGATTCCGGACAGAAACTCCGATTCGGGGCGAATCCCCGCGAGATGTGCTTCACGGCTGATCGCATCGATGAACAGACGCCGGGCGAGGAAGCCCGGCTTTTCGCAACTCGTCCAGGCTGCGGCAGCCATTTTTCCGCCGGGCTTCAATACCCTGCGTATCTCACCAAAAAACCGCGGCAGATCAGGCATGTGTTCGAGACTCTCGATCGACACCACGGCATCGAAGGATTGGTCCGGCATCTCGTTGATATACCAGTCGCGCAGCAGGAACTCGGTCTTGCCCGGTATGTGATTGTGCTTTTGGGCGTAAGCGAGCTGAACCGGCGACAGCGTCATGCCGGTGACTTCCGCACCGAAGCGTTCCACCAGCATGCGAGCGGTCGCGCCGTAGCCGCAGCCAATGTCGCAGACACGCATGCCGGGCTTGATGCCGGCGGCATCTGCGATCATCAACACCAGCTTCTCCGCTGCCTCCTGATTCGTCTCATTTCCGGCAAGCCACACACCGTGGTGCACATGCTCGCCCCAGATGTCGCGGTAGAACTCATCAAGATCATCATAGTGCGAGGCAATGCCCGTGTGGGTCATATCGGGATTGGCAGCAGTGGAGGTCATGATATGTCGATGGCGGAATGCAGAGCAGAGCAGAGCACGGGACGCTTTGCAGCGTGTTGCAGGGAGTGGTTGGAATGCCCACCGGAACATGAGCCAAGTGCTATAAGAGTTTGAAGTGCGCGAAGGGCACACCATCAGAGACCATGAAGCGCAAGAGACACACCGCCGAAGAAATCATCAAGAAGCTGCGCGAAGCCGCAGGGATCTTCGTCGGAGGCAAGAAGGCCGAGGAAGCCGCGAGGCAGATCGGCGTGAGCGTGCCAACTTGCCACCGATGGAATGAGCAGTATGGCGGAGCTGACCGCAACACGGTCAAGCGCCTCAAGAAGCTGGTGGCCGACCAAGCTTTGGACGACGCGATGCTCAAGGAGCTTGTGGAGGGAGCCGAACGTAGCGGGACAGACAGCATGAAATGCTGCCCGCAGGGTGAGGCGAAGCCGAATCAAAGTGGTAAGCCCGGCGCGTAAGCGCGAGGCAGTCGCGCACCTGGAGCGCAAGCTGCAGGTGTCACAGCGCCGGGCCTGCAAGATCGTCAATCAATCACGCTCTCCACAACGCTATGCCAGCAAGCGCCCTGCCAAGGATGCGAAGCTCGCGGCGGAGTTGCGTCGCTATGCGCTGGAGCAGCCACGCCGAGGGTGTAGCATGGCGGCCGCGCAACTGCGCCCGCAAGGCATGAAGATCAATGCCAAGCGCGTGGCACGCCTCGGGCGGCCGGAAGAACTGCGCGTGCCGCAGCGCCAGCACAAGCGGCGCAGGAAGGGCCACAGTGGCAACAGCACGCATAGACGCGCAGCCACGCGCATCAACGAAGTGTGGAGCTACGACTTCGTGTTCGATCAGACGGAGGGGGCAGGCAGCTAAAATGGCTGCCAGCCTGCGACGAGTCCACGCGCGAGAGTGTGGCCTTGGAAGTCGAAAGGCGGATGGAAGCCCAGGATGGGGTGCGCGTGCTGGCAGCCGCCGTGGCCGAGCGTGGCGCACCAGCGTATATCCGCTGCAACAACGGGCCAGAGTTCGTCGCCAAAGCCGTGCGCGAGTGGATCACCAGCCAGAGCTTCGCAACGCTCTACATTGAGCCAGGCAGCCCGTGGCAGAATGCCTACAGCGAGTCGTTCAACAGCCGCTTGCGCGATGAACTGCTCAACCGCGAAGCCTTCGCCACGCTCACTGAGGCAAAAGTGCTGGGCAGCGCGTATCGTCTCGCCTACAATGAGCAGCGACCTCACTCGTCGCTCGATCATCAAACCCCGGCGGAGTTTGCACGGCGTTGCCTTGCGGCTGACTCTGCCACGCTCCGTCAGCCGCAAGCCACTGCCAGACTCTCATAGACACTCGCTCAAACTCCGGGGGCAGATCACCTCAGCGGTGTCAAAGGCGCGAAAGTGATGAAGGATATCCTCGTTTAGTTCTCTGCACTCATGAAGCCCCCCATTGCTATCGAACAAACACGCCGCGCTTTCCTCGGCAATATCTCGCAGGGACTTGGCGCGGTCGCACTCGCCTCGCTGATGCAGGAGGCCAAGGCGTCGCATGGTGTGCTCAAAACTTTGCCGCTGCCGCAGAAGGCGAAGCGCGTGATCTGGCTCACGATGGCGGGCGGGCCGTCGCATCTGGAAACTTTCGATCCGAAGCCGAAGCTGGCGGAGATGCACGGCAAGCCGATGCCCGAGAGCATGACGAAGGGCCAGCAGCTCGCGCAGTTGCAGGGCAAACCGCTGAACTGCTTCGGGCCGCAGCATCCGTTCGCGAAGTTCGGGAGAAATCAGATCGAAATCTGCTCGCTGTTCCCGCAGATCGGTTCGGTAATCGACGAGATTTGCCTGATCCGCAGCATGACGACCGACGCCATCAATCACGATCCGGCGCACATGTTCATGAACACGGGATCGCAGATCGCAGGCAGGCCCAGCATGGGCTCGTGGATTACCTATGGTCTGGGCAGCGATGCACGAGACCTGCCTGGATTTGTCGTGCTGACCTCGCTCGGCAAGGGCGGGCAGAATCAACCGATCGCTGCACGGCAGTGGAGCAGCGGGTTCCTGCCGTCAAAATATCAAGGTGTGCAGCTGCGCGCGAAGGGCGATCCGGTGTTGTATCTGAGCAATCCAGGGGGCGTCTCCCAGGCACAGCAAGACGCGGATGTGCGGGCGATCAATGCGCTCAACAAACAGCGCAACGAACTGGTGGATGATCCGGAAATCGCCACTCGCATCGCCCAGTATGAAATGGCATTTCAGATGCAGGCCAGCGTGCCGGAACTCATGGATGTAAGCGGTGAGGGAGCGAAAACGCTTGAGCTATACGGCTGCCAGGCCGGTGACGGATCGTTTGCATCCAACTGCCTGCTCGCGCGCCGGCTCGCAGAGCGCGGCGTGCGCTTCATTCAGCTCTATCACAAAGACTGGGATCACCACGGCGGAGTCAAAGATGGTGTCGCGCTCAAGGCTCAGGAAATCGATCGCGCATGCATGGCGTTGATCACCGATCTAAAGCAGCGCGGCATGTTGGACGATACGCTCATCGTGTGGGCGGGTGAATTCGGCCGCACGCCGATGTCACAGGGTGGCAGTGGCCGCGACCACCACAACAAAGCCATGTCCGTCTGGCTGGCTGGAGCGGGTATTCGTGGAGGAATGGTGCACGGAGCCACGGATGATCTCGGCTATGCAGCCGTGGAAAAGGTCACGACCGTGCACGATCTGCACGCGACGATGCTGCATCAGCTCGGCATCAAGCACGATGCGTTCAGCTTCAAGTTCCAAGGGCTCGATGCGCGGCTTAGTGGCGTGGAAGGAGCAAAGGTGATCAACGCCATCCTGGCCTAGGTGCCGCGTCTCAGATCAACTCCTTCAGCGGTGCACCGCCGTCCACGATGTAGTTCGGACGACCCTGGTGATCGAGATACGTGGCATCCAACGGCACGCCCATGTGATGGTAGATCGTGGCGGCGAGATCCGAAGGCTTCACCGCACGCTCGGCGATTTCGCCGCCATCGCGAGACGACGCACCGATGACCTGTCCGTGACGAAATCCGCCGCCCGCCACGCACATGGACATCACATACGGCCAGTGATTGCGGCCATCTGTGCTGCCCTGCGTGCCCAGCGTGGGCGTGCGACCAAATTCACCCATCGCGATCACAAGCACGTCATCGAGCATGCCGCGCTCATCAAGATCGCTGACAAGCGTGGTGATGACATGATCGAACACGGGCAGCAGCGGGCGCAATCCATTCCAGATGCCGCCGTAGGGCGGGATGTTGTCGCCATGGTTGTCCCAGGTCCCGGATGCGGAGTGATTGCTGAGATCGATCGTGACGAACGATGAGCCTCGCTCCACCAGCCTGCGCGCGAGCAACGCCTGCTTTGCCCAATCGTGCTCGCCATAGCGATCGAGCACCTTCTTCGGCTCCTTTGCGAGGTCGAATGCCTCTTGCGCGCGCCCACCCGCCACGATGTCGATCGCCCGCTGCGAGAAACTGTCCTGCGCGGTCATCATGCCGCTGGCGTCGATGCTGGCGCGCAGGCCGTCCATCTGCTGGCTCAGCGTATGGCGCGATTGCAGACGATCCATCGACAAACCCGCCGGCAGTGCCAGAGCTTTCGCTGCCGAGTTTCCATCGAACGGATCATACTGCGTGCCGAGGTATCCGCCCCACGCCACGTGCGAGCGCGACTTCATGTTTAGCACGACATACGGCGGCATGCCGGGGTGGTTGGAGCCGCGATGCTTCGCGATGATGGAGCCAAAGGACGGATACAGCTTCGCTTTCGGATTGGTGCGCGGCTCGTTCGCGAGATTCGCGGTCTGCATCACCATGTTCGGCTCGTGATTGCTGAAGCGACAATCGACCGAGCGAATAAGCGTGAACTTGTCCAGCATCGCCGCCTGCTTTGGCAGATACTCGCAAATGTGTGTGCCAGGCAGCTTCGTCGGGATCGTCTTGAATGGCCCGCGAATCTCACGCGGCATGTCCGGCTTCGGATCCCACGTATCGATGTGTGACGGCCCGCCGGTCATCCACACGAGGATCACGGACTTGTTGCTCGATCCGGCTTTGCCTTCTGCACGCAATTTCATCAGCCCCGGCAAAGTAATGCCACCGAGCCCCGCGAGACTGGCTTTCAAAACGGATCGCCTGCTGTGCACGACCACGCCATCACGCACACGCGGGTTCATGAATGTGAACGCGTGTGACTCGGCGTGGCCTGCGCAGCTCTGGCTGTGTGAGGACATGCGCGACATACGTCGCATGCCGAAAGACTCTAACAGCGGCACCATGCCGTTACTTCGGCACCACTTTGATGTCGCTGAACTCGCTCCAGCACGTGCGCGAGGGAGCCCACGAACTGTCGCTGCCGCCGTGGAAGGTTTCAAAGTAGAGCGAATCGATGGCGAACGAATCGACGGTGCGCCACTCCATGTCCGTGTGGCTGACCATCAGTTGCTCCGGCTGCTCGCCCGCGGCGATCCAAACGTAGAGCTTGCCGTTCTTGCGTCCGGGTTCGTTCATCGCCACACGCAAACGCACCCGCACCGGTGTGTCCGTGGGAAAGCGGAAATCCGCCGGGAAGGCAAAGCTGTCGCCATAGTTCGACTTTTGGTTCTTGTGATACACGTAGGCTTCGCCGCGGCCATCTTTGCGCCACATCAGGCGAGCGGAAAAGCCATTGGTGCCATCGGCGGGCCGTCCGCCGCTGACGTTGGCCGGCCCGCCGCTCAGGCCAGGGAGCTTGCCGCCTTTCTCCCAGTCGAAGTCTTTGCTGAAGCGCACTAAGTAAGTGAGCTGCGCCGCATCATGCTTCCCGATCGGAAAGCGCCAGCCCACGCCACACTTCTCCGGTCCGATCTCGCCTAGCTGGTAGTCCACACGATAGACCTTGTGGCCATCGCTCTCGGTGATGGAGAAGTGCCCTTCTTTGACACCATCCTCCCATTCGCAGCCAGGCCACTCACGCTTCCACTGCGCCACGCTGCAAAGCCCCGGCGCACCTTGCGGCTTCACCACGATTTCCTGCGCCACGAGCATGCACGGCACACATGCGAGTGCGAGAAAGACTGCCGGCGGCAAAGTCATCTTTGATACGAAGAGCTGAATTCAGCGCAGCACTTCGCCCCTCGTGACATCGCCGCCCACGTCCAGCGCCATGAGCTGATTGATTGTCTTGAAGTTCGCGTGATCCTTGAACTCCCACACGACCTTGCGCTCCGGCGTCAGCTCGAAGAATTGCGGCTGCTGACTCGCGGCGC
>WBZU01003269.1_pt1 | contig 10724 bp, 6 predicted proteins | sample 5204311 | NCBI WGS metagenome assembly WBZU01 (sample SAMN12344359, study PRJNA552823) | activated sludge metagenome | biome: Activated sludge suspended growth; feature: Nitrification reactor; material: Wastewater; isolation source: activated sludge from nitrification reactor of wastewater treatment... | reverse complement strand
ATCAACGGCAATCCGATTTCGCAGTTCATTATGAATAATACTGAGCTCTTCTTCAGTAAAATATCCTCTTGCAATCCCGGACTGGTTTGTAATAATTATATTCAGGAACCCTGAGTCTTTAAAATTTAGAAGTGCTTTTATAGTATTGGGATAAAGTCTGATGTCTTCCGGTCGTTTTAAATAGTTTACTTCCTCGTTGATAGTTCCGTCCCTGTCCAGGAAAATCGCTTTATTCACTTTATATTAATTTTAAAGTCAGGAGGAAGCTACATCTTTATAAAGCTTCATATATTTCTGGGCAGAGACTTTCCAGGAAAAATCAAGTGACATTCCCTGTCTTGCGATCTTATTCCACTTACTCTTGTCTTTATAAAGCTCCAGAGCTGTGAGCAGCACCTTTATAAGTTCCTTGGGATCATATTTGTCAAAAAGGAAACCATTGCCTCCGGGCTTTTTATAATCGGTAATTGTATCTGCAAGTCCTCCGGTATTTCTTACGATCGGAACTGTCCCGTATTTCAGACTGTACATCTGATTCAGTCCGCATGGCTCATATTTTGACGGCATCAGGAACATATCCGCTGCTGCTTCTATCTGATGTGCAAGAGTTTCATCAAACCCGATATGAACTGCCAGTTTGCTTTTATATTTTTTTTCAGCTGCTTTCAAAAATTTCTGGTATTTTTCTTCTCCCGTTCCCAGTATGATCATCTGAACGTTCTGCTTCATAAGTTCGGGCAAAATTTTCTCTATCAAATCAAACCCTTTCTGGTCTACAAGCCTGCCGATTACTCCAATTAACGGAGTCTCTTCATTAAATTCTATTTTATATTTATCCAGAAGTTCTCGTTTGTTCTCATATTTGAGTGGGATTTCCTGATGTGTATATCTGTAAGGAATAAGCTTATCCACAACAGGATTCCATATTGAATAATCAATTCCGTTTAGTATTCCTACCATATCTTTTTTACGGGCGTTCAAAACGCTTTCCAGTCCGCAGCCAAACTCCTTATCGGTTCTGATTTCCTCTGCATACTTCTGACTTACGGTTGAGATCTTATCTGCATAATTCAATCCGGTTTTAAGATAGCTGAACTGGCCGAAATGCAATCCGCCTTTTTCTGTCAGAACAGAATCCGGCATACCTGTCTTTGCAAATGATGACTTGGGAAAATTACCCTGATATGCAAGATTGTGAATCGTGAATACGGTCTTAATATCATTCAGATAAGGATTATCCTTATGAGTGGTTTTTATAAACGCAGGAATGAGTCCGGTCTGCCAGTCATTGCAGTGGATCACATCAGGTTTCCATTGAAGTATCTCAAGGATCTCTATAACAGCTTTACAGAAGAATAAATATCTCTCATCATTATTTGAAAAATCCTTTTTTGTAATAGAGTTCTGATAGATCCCTTTGTTTTTAAAGTAATCCTGCGATTCCATCAGATACATCTGAGCCTTGGTATTCTTTCCGTGAATGAAAGAAGACTTAATGCTGAATCGTGTATCTTTTCCGTTTACATTCAGCTTAAGTTCCTTTAAACGCTTTATTTCATGTATCTGAAGACGTCTTTCATCAAGCTGTCCGTATTTCGGACTTATGATTCTTACATCATTACCTAAGGAATTTAAAGCTTGAGGGAGAGAATTTGAAATATCGGCTAAGCCGCCGGTTTTGGAATAAGGAAAAACTTCACTGGTTACGAATAGAACGTTAAAACCTTTTGCCATTCAACGAATTGTTTTATACAAAAATAAATATTAAGCGAATGATTAGCAATGAAATTAACAGTCTTGATGGACATTACTTCACATTATGAATGAATTGCAAAAAAGTATTTACCTTAGCATTATAATAAAGTATTATTTTTAATATTTTATATAAACTAAATAATTCCGTATGTTTATTTTATCACTATTTAAAATAGTGCTGTTCTTTTCAATTTTTGTATTCATTTCAGACCGTTGCTATTCACAGGACAGTGATGAAAATGAAAAAAAAGATTCACTGGAAGTCAAAAGAGAAGAGAAGGAAAAAGAAGAATCCGAAACAGAAGAGATTGTGATCACCGGTACAAGGATCCCGGGTAAAATTATTGATATCCCGTTTTCAGTTTTCAGGGTTGATAAAAAAGAAATGGCATACGCAAGAAATGTCGGACTAAAGGATGTGCTTGCTGACGTACCTGGATTATTTCTCCAGTCGAGATATGGTGGATACGATGTCCGTTTGTCAATCAGAGGGTACGGTAACAGGTCAAATTCAGGCATCCGTGGTATAAGGATTCTTCAGGATGGTATTCCCGAATCAGAACCTGACGGGGAAGCATCAGTAGATGCAATTGATTACACATCTCTTGAAACTGTGGAAATCGCCAAAGGAAATTTATCTTCATTATATACAAATGCTCCCGGCGGAGTCGTGAACTTTCTGACCGATCTTACATTCAAAACAAATTATGTTAAGCAGAATAACATGTTCGGGAGCTTTGCTTTAAGACAGAACGGATTTAAGACCGGACTTCTTACAAAGAACTATAAATATTTCATGAGTTATAATTACAGAAACTACACAGGATACAGGCAGCATAATGCTCAATATATAAATTTATTGAATTCCGTACTGGAGGTTTTTCCTGACAGCAGAACAACTGTTTCCATACTGGGTAATTACGTGAAAGGCACCGTGGAGCTGCCCGGCGCTCTGACTCTGGAAGAATATGAAACTGACCCTTATCAGGCTTATCCTATTGCATTATCAAGTGATTATAAAAGAGATCTTACTAAAGGAAGACTTGCGGTAAGATATAATACTTCATTCGGAACAAAGGTAACAAATGATCTTGAGTTTACAGGATACACTCGGTTAAATAATCTCGAGTATACTACAAATACTCTTTATAACTTTAATCTCCGGAATTCATCGGGTGGTTTTGCAAGATATTATAATACTTCAAAGATCATGAACAGGACTAACTTATTTTCTGTTGGCGTGGATTATAATTATGTAGTTGGTAATCTATCTGCATACAATAATATTGCAGGGATCAAAGGAGATGAGCTTCAGTCCCAGAATGAAGAGCTGCAGACAAATCAGGGAATATATCTGCAGAACCAGTATTTCGTTTATAAAGACAAAGCATCCCTGTTTCTTTCAGCAAGATATGATAATGTAGACATTACAAATAATAATCAGCTGTTTTCATTTCAGAATTCAACCAGAAGGTTCTCAAGATATACTCCGAGAGTAGCGGTGAACTATAAGGTCATACCAACAATTGCTTTTTATTCTTCCTACGGATATTCCTATGATACACCGACTGCTTCCGAGCTTCAGAACTATCCCTATACATCCAATGCAGGAGCAACAACATTGAACCCGGACCTGAATCCGCAGATCTCTAAGAACTTCGAGCTGGGAGTGAAAGGTAATGTGTTTACAGAAAGCGATCTTCTGGAGAAAGCATATTTCGAAGTGACATTTTATAATACAAAAATTGAAGATGAGATTGTTCCTTTTGTAATAAATGATCAGACTTTTTACAGGAATGCCGCATATACAAACCGAACCGGAGTTGAAACAGGAATTAAACTTGAAGCATTTGAAGGTCTAGAACTTGTTTCCAATTATTCTTATACTAATTTCAATTACACGGATTATATTGCAATAAATTACAATGCAGTCGGTGATACACTCAGCGCGGATTACTCCGGCAAAGTTGTACCTGCGATACCGACAAGCATTTTTAATTTTATTTTCAATTATCAGTTCAAGATCACGAAGCAATACTCCGGAATATTGTTATGGGATATGGATTATATCAGCAGCATGTTCGCCGATGATGCAAATACTGTTGTCATACCCGGCTACTTTTATGGAAATATTATGGCAGGCATCACCTGCAATTTTAATAATTTTAATGTGTTGTTTACCAGCGGTCTCAATAATATCTTCGATGAGAAGTATGTCGGGTTCGTTAATATAAATGCAAATCCGGAACTTCCTGCAAAAGACAGAAGATATTATGAACCCGGTGAACCGAGGAATTTTTATCTTGGTCTGAATCTGGGTTATGCGTTTTGAGTTCGTTGAGTTAGTAAAATTATTTCTTTCTCAGGATTAACGTATGGTCTTAATGAAAAATTAAAGGTTCCTGATAAAACCAATTTTAAATCAAAATCTAATGCGAACTTCAGCAATTTATAAAATATTACTATCTGTATTATTTCTTTCAGCCGGAAATATATTTTCACAGGTTCCAAATTTCCGGATTCACCCTTCAGCAAATGCACAGATCGAACCATCAATAGTCAGAAGTCCTATAAACCCTTTGGTAATGTTTGCAGTATCTTATACGATCAGCAATTCATTCAGAAGCGAAGGAAATTACTTTACTACAGACGGCGGAGTTACTTGGTTCGGATCGGATACATGCAATTCCGGATCTTCATCAAATAATCACGGAGGAGATCCCGGCCCGGTCATAGATAAAGACGGAAGATTCATTCTTACCCATCAGGGAGGATTCATAGTTGGCATGTTCTCAAATCTTTCAACGAATTTCGGAGCTAACTGGAGCAGCAATTATTTAATTGCGTCCGGAGATCAGGATAAAGGAACTCCCGGAACTGATGATGTCGCTTCAAGCCCTTTCTACGGAAGAACATATCTGGTATGGACAAGATTTTTAAATCCATTTCCTATAGTCAGTTCTTTTACTACAAACGGAGGATTGAACTGGACGTCAAACACTCAAATTAACAGTTCGCCTTCAGGATATGTTTCTCTGGGAGCCGATATTAAAGTAGGACAGGGAGGAACTGTCTGCGTTTGCTGGGCAGGTGTGCTCACGACCTCGCCGCAGAACGAGAAGTTCTGCGGATTTGCAACATCATCAAACGGCGGAGTCAACTGGTCAGTAAATGAAAACATCTATGCAATGAACGGTGTAAAGACTGCATCTCTTCAGCCTTGGAATATCCGCATTAACGGTTACCCTCATATTGATATTGATAAATCCATCGGCATAAGGAACGGATGGATATATATTGTGACCGGTGAGAAAAATCTTTCTCCTGCCGGTACAGATCCGGATGTTGTTTTCCACAGATCCACTGACGGCGGAGCTACCTGGTCAGCAGGTATCAGAGTTAATCAGGATCCGATCAATAACGGAAAAGTACAATACTTCCCTGCTATAAATGTCGATGATAACGGCGGACTGAATGTGATCTATTATGACAACAGAAACATCAGCTCGGATTCTATGGATGTATATCTTTCACGTTCTACAAACGGGGGTAATAACTGGACAGACTACAGAATAAATGATCACAGATTTGTACCTAAAACTGTTACAGGTGCTGTAGGTTCGGGTAATCAGGGCGACAACATTGGTCTTACTTCTGTCGGTGATAAACTCTGGCCTGTGTGGATGGATGATCATACAGGAATTTATCAGATATGGGCAGGACCTTTGGATGTAAATTCAATCGGGGTCACTCAGATAAATAATGTTATTCCTGAAGGATTCAAACTTGATCAGAATTTTCCAAATCCGTTTAACCCGACTACAGTAATCCGGTATTCAATAACCCATAGCGGGTTCGTAAATTTTAAAGTGTATGATGCATTGGGTAATGAAGCAGCCGTTTTAGTTAATCAAAGACAAAGTATCGGACAGTATGAAGTGACATTCGACGGCAGTAATCTTCCAAGCGGTGTATACTATTACAAACTTGACGCAGGGTCATTTTCAGAAACCAGGAAAATGCTTTTATTAAAATAACACTTTAAAAATATTGAGTAATAGAATTTTAATACTTTGTTTTATTTGTCTTTCATCCTCCCTGATTCCTTTTGGTTTAAACAAATGCGATACCTCTTATGAAAAAAGCAATGATGATTTCATCAATATTGAATTAATTCCGGAAATAACTGCTGAAAATAATGTTAACGAAACCGAACTCAGCAATAAGAAATGTTCATTAAAGATAATAGAGAACAGTCCCGGCAAGAAATTCATCTCCATAAAAAGACCTAAGAATAAATCTTCTTCAGAATATATATACGGCACATACAATTTCCATACACACATACAGGAAATTGCTGCAGAAAATCACTCCTGCAATTTTGTAAATTTAGCTTATCTCAAATTTCTCAGAGTTACAAAGATGCTCTGTTAAATATCTTATCATAATTTTCCTTAACGCTGATTGAAATTTTTGTTTTACGGTTTCAATCCTGTTTCTTTTCAACTAATATTTAAATTTCTAAAAAATACTATCATGAAAAAAAAGATACTGTTAGTGATTGTTATGATACTTTCTTTCCGTTATGCAATCTCACAGGATACAGCAGACTCAACTCAATATGAAATTGACGAAGTGGTCATATCGGCAACACGTACAGAACAGAAACTGATTGACATTCCTTTTTCCGTTCAGAGAGTAGACCAGAGCCAGTGGAAAGCGAGCAGGAAAATGGGGATGAATGATGTCCTAAATAACATTCCCGGACTCTGGCTACAGCCCCGTTACGGAAATCACGATGTAAGGGTCTCAATCAGAGGATTCGGCACAAGGTCCAATACAGGGATCCGCGGAGTAAGAATACTTCTTGACGGACTTCCTGAATCTGAGCCTGATGGTCAGACAAGACTGGAAGCTCTTGATTTTACAGCAATAAGTAAAATTGAAGTTGTAAAAGGAAACATGACCTCTTTATACACTAATGCACCGGGAGGTGTCATTAATTTTTTCACGGATAAATATTTCCCGAGACCGTTTGTATTATCAGACAATGAATTCGGGTCTTATGATCTGCGGAAGAATGGTTTAAAATTCGGACTTACAAGCAATGATGAAAGATTCATGGCGACATACAGTTACGAGAATTATGGCGGATACCGCTATCATAGTCAGGAATATCAGTCGAGATTCAATTCTATATATGAAGCAGATCTGAATCCTGTATCTACGATCTCGCTTTACGGCTACTATGTTAATGGGCTGATCAAGCTTCCCGAATCACTGACACTTAAACAATACAATGAAAATTATCTTCAGGCAAATCCCCGTGATGTAAGCCGCGACTCAAAAAGAATTTCTAACAAAGGTAGGCTTGGCATTACATATAATACAAAATTCGGAGATAATTATAATAACTTTATTGAGGTCACGGGATACGGGACAATTAAGGATCTTTCAAGAACTGCAGCCACTTATCGTGTTTTCACAAGATACGGAGTAGGTTCTAATTTCAGATTCATTAATCAATCAAAGATTGCTAACAGAAGTAATGAGTTCTCCATCGGCGGTGATTTTTATTATCAGACCGGTCCGATAAACGAATTCAATAATATCGGTGGGATCCGCGGAGATGAACTTCAGGCATTAACCGATGAGACTATCTCTAACATAGGCTTTTATTTTACGGAACAGTTTTATTTATATAAGGATTATCTGTCTTTACTTATCACCGGAAGATACGACAGGGTAAACGTTGCAGCTTCAAACCTTCTTGCCGGATTTCAGGATACATCAAGACTCTTCGATGAATTCACTCCGAAGTTTGCTGTAAATTATAAGTTCAATCCGGGCATGTCCGTGTTCGGCTCGTTTGGCTGGGGCTTTGATACGCCTGCAAACAATGAACTTGATAATTTTCCTTTCTCTTCTGACGGAGGATTAAAATTAATTAACCCCGACCTGCAGCCGCAGAATACCGTCAGCTATGAACTCGGATATAAAGGTGAAATAATAAATAAGAGAAGTAGACTCTTCCCGACAACTTTCATAGAGCTTTCTGTCTTTGATACAAAGATAGACAATGCAATAGTACCTTTTACTGTTGATGGAAATGTATTTTTCAGGAATGCCGCCGAAGTAAAAAGAACCGGTGTTGAATTCGGAGTTAACTCACAGATTGTAACAGGATTAAATCTTAAAGCTTCCTATACATATTCCAATTTCAGATATGGTAATTATATTTCGAGAAGTATTGACGCAACGGGAAACATAGTCGATGAAGAATATTCCGGAAATAAAGAGCCGAGTAATCCGGACAATAATTTTTCAGCCGAGCTCGCATATCAGTATGTTTACAAAAAAAATTACACATTCTTCGCTAAAGCTACTGTACAAAGCATTGGCTCTATGTTCGTCGATGACAAGAACCTTGAAGAATACAAAACGCAGTCATATACTCTGCTCGGCAGTCAGCTGGGCACCAACATAACCTTTAAGAATTTTAGTTTAATGGCTTATGCCGGTCTGGGCAATATTACAAATGAAAAATATGTAGCCTTCGTTCAGGTCAATTCCGACAGGCTGGAATTTTATGAAGCGGGTATACCGTATAATTTTTTCGGAGGCATAAATCTGTCTTATGTTTTTAATAATTAAGATAACCAGGCTATGACCGTTTATCAGATATTTGTAACATCCAAATCATATGAGCGGAAAATAAAAATACAATGCTGCTGTTCCTTATTTTATGAAATGAATATTTGTTTTACAATATTATTGCGGAATTTCACGTTGATTAACCTAACATTTTAATTTATAAATTATGAAAAAATATATCTTGTTTGTTGTAATAATGTTTGTGTCTTTATTAAATAGTGAATCAGGTTCACAGGTGCCTAATTTCAGAATTCACCCTTCTTCAAACAATCAGATAGAACCTGCAATTGTCAAACACCCGACAAATCCCTTGATGATGTTTGCGAGTTCTTTCACTGTCCGGCAATCATTTAAAAGTGAAGGGGTCTATCTCACGACTGACGGAGGAATAAACTGGTTTGGCAGTGATACTTGTTCGGGCTCTCCTATTTCAAATCACGGGGGAGATCCGGGACCTATTATCGACAAGGACGGAAGACTCATACTTACACATCAGGGGGGATTTGTACTGGGTATGTATTCAAATTATTCAACTGATCTCGGACAGACGTGGTCTTCAAATTATCAGATTGCAGGTAATGATCAGGATAAGGGAAGTCCCGCAACGGATGCTTTGCCTTTAAGCCCGTATTACGGCAGAACTTATTTAGTATGGACGAGATTCACTAACCCTTTCCCTGTCGCTTTATCTTATACAACAAACGGCGGAGTAAACTGGTCCGGTGTAATTCAGTTAAATAATTCACAGCCATCACATCAGTCTTTAGGACCTGTATTGGTTGTAGGTCCGGGCGGAAAATGTTATGCCAGCTGGGCATCGTCAATTCTTACATCACCATTTAATGAAGACTGTATAGGATTCGGAGTTTCTACCAATGGCGGACTGAACTGGACTAATAACGAATGCGCTTATGACTGCAACGGAATAAAATCATCATCACTGCAGCCCTGGGGAATACGTGTGAACGGTTACCCTGCAATGGATATTGATAATACCGGAGGATCAAGAAACGGCTGGATATACATTGTAACAGCTGAGAAAAATCTTCTTCCTGCCGGAAGTGATCCTGATATTGTTTTTCACAGATCAACTGATGAAGGTCAGACCTGGTCAGCCGGAGTCAGAGTCAATCAGGATCCTTTCAATAACGGAAAGATCCAGATCTTACCGGCAATTACAGTTGATGCACAGGGAGGTATTAATGTTGTTTACTTTGACAACAGAAATATAAATCCGGATTCTTCTCAGGTTTATTTATCACGTTCGACTGACGGAGGAATTTCCTGGAGAGATTTTCTTATCAGTGACCACAACTTCAAACCAAAAGGAATAGCAGGTGCCGGTTCAGGTAATCAGGGAGACAACATAGGTGTAACATCCGTCGGCAATAAACTCTGGCCTGTCTGGATGGACGATAATACAGGTATATATCAGATATGGACTGCGCCAGTAGATCTTAATACAATAGGAGTTTCACAGATCAGTGATGCAGTGCCGGAAGAATTTTCTCTGTCACAAAATTATCCAAACCCTTTTAATCCAAATACCAATCTGGAATTTGGGATTTCGAAACCGGGATTTGTTTCTTTGAAAGTATATGATGCGCTTGGAAAAGAAATAAGAACTTTAGTGAATGAGATCAAACCTGCGGGCACATACAAAGTTGATTTTGACGCAAGCAGTCTTCCCAGCGGAGTGTATTATTACAGGCTTGAAGCAGGGTCAGATGTTTTAACAAAGAAGATGCTGCTCATTAAATAATTGATAATTTATATTTGACAGTTGATAATTTATTCTTTATCTAAGTATTTATAATTGTCAATTTACAACTGTGAGAATCCGTGAATCACGTTCTTACAATTAGGTATTGGTAAATTAAATATAAAATCCGATTCACAATATTTTTTTAATTTCTACGCCGTCTTTTTTGTCAAGTATTTCATAGCCTTTTTCTTTTATCATATCCCTGATCTCATCGGACAAACTGAAATCTTTATTCTTCTTGGCTTGGGTTCTTTGTTCTGAGAGCTTTATTATTTCTTCAGGTATATCTTCAGCAGCATTTTCTTTGTTAGCTTTTTTCAGATCCAGTCCGAATATCCTGTCAAAGTCAAATGCTAAATACAGTTTTTCTCCGGAATCCAGATCGTCGGCCTTAAGCATATCCCACAGTACAGCCATTGCTTCCGGCATATTCAGATCATCATTGATGACATTTAAAAATTTATTTTTCCATGCATTGACGGATTCATTTATTCCCGGATCTTCCGCTGCAGAAGCATGTAGTCTGAGATTATTTATTTTGTTCTTTAAA
>WBZU01000313.1_pt2 | contig 10725 bp, 6 predicted proteins | sample 5204311 | NCBI WGS metagenome assembly WBZU01 (sample SAMN12344359, study PRJNA552823) | activated sludge metagenome | biome: Activated sludge suspended growth; feature: Nitrification reactor; material: Wastewater; isolation source: activated sludge from nitrification reactor of wastewater treatment... | reverse complement strand
CATATATAATTACTTTTACTTCCGAACTCCTGTTTAAATTATATTCTATTGTTGTATTAGGATTGAATGGATTCGGATAATTTTGCTTTAGTTCATAGTTTTTTAAAATTTGATTATTATTTTCTATTGAAACAGTTGCCGATATTGTAGAAATAATTTTTATTCTGCTTTCAAAGGATATTTCAATAATCTCTGCAAATCCATCTGCATCAATATCCATAATTTTATGAATTAAATTTTCAGATGAATATAAAACATTTCCATTTTGAGGGTTTACAATATTATCTACATCCCCAGCATCTTGCTGAATTATTTCATTTATCCCTTCCCCGGTTACATCAAATTTATCAACCATAAAAGGTGAATACCCTTCCTGGACTGCGTAAATGCTTGATGCATCCAAAAAACTATAAGTTCCATTGGAAGTCCAGTTATACTCAAGATTGTGCGTAGATCCATTGTAAATTCTTATATTATGTTCATTACCAATTTCAGCAAATATCATGCTGATAACATTTGAGGCGGAATTCATTTTTGCATATGCTTCAAATCTCCATCCGACAGGACTTTCCCACTCTGTTGTAAAATTTCCTTGTGCGAAAATATTAGAGCATAAGATCATTAATAAAGCTGTTACGATTACAAATTTGTTTATTGTTTTTTTCATTTTAGTTTTTTTATTTAAATTTTTTTTAAAAAATTTTACAAATAACCAGGAGAGTCAACAGCCCGCATCTTAATCTGCGGACTGTTTACCGAAATGATTTATGGAAATGAACCGATTCTACTTTTATTTAGCACTTCTTACAGTTCCATTATCTGAATCTCTTCCGGAATTATTATCGTCATAGTTATTTTTTTCTTGTTCCTGTTCAGAATCCGGTAGTTTTATATATGGTTGCTCACCTCCTAATTCTTCAGCTGTTTGCATGTTTAGTTTATACATTTCCATTAGCTGGTCATATGTATATCCTGTTGAATTTCCGTAACAACCGTTTTGTATGTAACAATTAATCAATGCTGCAGCTGCTTGATATGTAGCAACCATGCTTCCTGCCTCAGCCTGTCTGGAATATTCAAGGTAATCCGGATTGTTCATACATTCTGAGCAATTACCATTTACATCTTTTGGATTGTTGCCTGAAGCTATTGATAAATTTATTGATAATGTAATCAGGGAGATTACAATTAAAAGTGATCTTAAATACTTACTCATTTTGTTCTTCCTTTCCCGCATTTGCGGATTTTGATTTTTAGTAAATGCTGTTTGATCCGTCAGCTTTTTAATTTAAAATATTGCCGGAGTTATTTACCCCGGCAGTATTTGAGGCGATACTTGCTCAATAAATTTGAGTGAATCTTGAGCAATATTTGTTCTTCCTTTGTTCTTCCTTTGTTCTTCCTATAACTAATATCCAATTTTCTTCATAGTATAGATTTGATTTTATTTCGTATTCATTTTTACTTGACTCTCATTGAGCTATTACAAAAATCTGAATTATATTATGTAATATGAATAAATGGATATCCTAATGATCTGCAAGGGTGACAATTATTATTATAGGGGTCATCCCTTTGGCATACTGATCAATAGTAAAGTATAAAGAACTGTAAATAGAAAAGATAAATTGTTGATTAATTCTTTTGGTACTTAAAAACAATCATTATTATTGTGATCAGTTTAATAATACATTGAATTACAATAAGTTAAACCTCCTCCTGTACCAGTTGTATTATAAAAAATTCTGGGAGCTCCATCCTGTGGTCTCAAATCACTTGGAGTTATTGTTGTTTTATCTTCTCTCATTTCCGATGGTATTTTATTATCATAGCTTTCAGCTGTTGGTAATTTCAGGAATATAAATCCTGCGATGGCTAGTATTAAGATAAACCTCAATATTTTTTTCATTTCTGTTTTTCCTTCCGTTATTGTTTGTGTAAGTTTTATTAATATTCTTAAATATAGAGATAGTTTATTGTTAGTATTGGGATTGTTGAATATCATATAAAGAACTTATACAAAAATCGGAGTATTATTTATTGAATTGTATAGAGTGAGCACCTTAATGTTTGTAAGGAGTCTATCAAAAAATATAGGGGTCAGCATTTAAAGATGAGCTAATTATCAGATTATTATCAGTTCATTTAACCATCGGATATGGAACTAATAATTATGTGTGGATGAATTATCTATTTTATGATGAGGTTGGGTATGATTATTACGGAGTTTCATAAAGAATAGTGAATTTCAAAATACGGAAATAGAAATCTTATGATTAATATAAATATTTTGAATCTTATTAGTTTACAAAATGTGTTTGTTCTCCAATGCAAACTTTATCAGGCTAAATGAGCCTTTTAATCCTAGTTTGTTGCTTATATTTGATCTATGGTTTTCTATTGTCTTGTAACTAACGTACATTTCATCTGCTATTTCCTTGGAAGTTTTACCTTCAGAAATAGATTTCAAAATAGTAAGTTCAGTCTTTGTTAGCTCCATCAAATTGGGTTTATCTTTCTCAAGCTTTTTAATCTTATCTCTTCTGCTAACTAATAAATTTGAAATTGATGGACTGATGTAATAATTATCGTCAGCAACTTTATAAATACATTCAACGATATCGTTCACAGCACAGTCTTTCAGCACAAATCCACTCACTCCAAGCTCCATTGCTTCATCGAATATATCCTCTGAAGAAAATACGGTCAGAAAAATTACTTTGGTTGTAGATCTGGATTTCTTCATTTGTTTCAGAACCTGTAGACCGGACATTTTCGGCATATCAATATCAAGTAACGCAATTTCAGGATTTAACTCATCAATTTTCTCCAAAGCTTTCTCTCCATTTTCGGCATAACCAAGTATTTCTATGCCATCATCTTCTTCGATGATTTGCTTAAGTCCGCTTCTGAATATCGGATGATCATCTGCAATGATGATCTGTATTCTTTTATTTTTATTCATATGTTTTTATTATTGGTATTTTAAATTTCAATGATGTGCCTTTATTGATCTCTGAATCTATACTTATCTCACCATTCATGAATTTAATTCTTTCCTCAATTCCGGAGAGTCCGAATCCGTGTCGTGCTTCATCAAAAGCTTTACTGTGAATATCAAACCCTTTTCCATTATCCACTATTAATATCTCTAAGTTCTCAATAGTTCTCTTGACATTCAATATCACTTCAGTTGCTTTTGAATGTTTAATGATATTGCTTATAGTTTCCTGCACCACTCTGAACAGATTTATCTCGCTTTCCTTAGTTAATACATCATCCACATTATCTGTATCGAAAACAAAATTGATATTCGTTGATTTTGAAACTTCATTAATTATAGATCTTATCGTCTTAGTAAATCCAAGTTTCTCAAGTTGATGAGGATGAAGATTATATGCAATGTTTCTTACATCTGTGATTGTTGATGAAGAAAGTTCTGAGATCTCTTCAAGAGCTTTTTTCATTCTGCTTTTATCGTCATCATGTTTAAGAGCCAACAAAGCTTTATTTTTGGAGATCAGAACTTCGTGAGCAATAGTATCATGAAGCTCGTGTGCAATTCTCTTTTTTTCATTTTCCTGAGTTTCTATAAGTTTACGTGAAAAATCTTCCTGTATTTTACTTTCTTTTTCATATGTCTCCACTCGCTTCCGGTAAGTGAATCCGACAGCAGCAATCATACTCAAAGCCCCTAGACCTTTAAACCACCATGTTTTCCAGTAAGGCGGCGAAATCGTGATTTTAATTGAAGTACCTTCTTCATTCCAGATTCCGTCATTATTTGAGCCTTTCACTCTGAATATATATTCGCCCGGATTTAAATTTGTATAAGTTGCGGTTCTCCTAGTGCCGCAATATACCCAGTCTTTTTCAAAACCTTCCATCATATATGCGTATTGATTCTGTTTTGAGTTATTAAAAACAAGTGCTGCGAATTCGAATGAAAAAATATTCTCCTTATATGTCAAATTTATTACTTCGGTGCAATTGATATTTTTAGTAAAGAAAGATTTTTGATTTGATGGTGATACAGATTTGTTGAATATTTGAAAATCTGTAATTACAATACTGGGAATGTGTGGATTTTCTTCTAACTCGTCAGGATTGAAGTAATCTATACCATTTGATCCTCCAAAATAGAGAGTTCCATTTTTATCCTTGCAACAAGTCCCAAAATTATCGTTCAATAAACCATAGGTATAATCATAATTTTTAAATATGATATTCTTATGATCATACTTTGAAAAACCATAAAAAGTAGTAGCCCAAATATTTTTATTCTTGTCTTCAATTACTCCATGTACCCTGTTAGTTGGAAGTCCGTTACTTTTATTTAATCGATATATTGTTCCATTATCTTTCACAAATTTGATCAACCCATTAGTTGTGCAAAACCACAAATTATTAAAGCTGTCCTCATACATATTAAAAATGACCTCATTATCTTTGAAATTTAAAGGATTTTCTTCAATTACGGATTTGGAACTTGAAAATCTAAAAACTTCTTGTTGTTTCATAAACTTTATCCATAAATTTTTCTCATTGTCAAAGTATAATAAATCTATATGGTTTTCCTTAATTTTTGGCTCTAATGTATAAATATAATCAAAATCTTCAATTAATCCTGTTTTCGTATCAATAAGAGTAACTCCAGGTTTAGAGGATCCTAATAATATGAAATGCCTGGAGTCATAAAAGCATTCTGAAATTGTAAAGATTTTCTTCAATCCTTTTTCTCTTGAATTATCAAGTTCGATAAATGAATCTTTTTCTTTCATGTATTTATATAACCCATTTGCTCCAAACCAAAGATTTCTATCGGAATCTTCAAAAATACTTTTTATAATTGGAGGATTTATAATATTTCCAGTAGTATCCAGGGTATGATAATGCTTAATTTCTTTTTTATTTAAATCATACTTATATATATTATTTAAAAAAGTACCAACCCATAGGTTATTCTCCCTATCAATTTTTAAATCGGAGATCACATGCAAGTCCTTTTTTTCATTATTGAATTTACTGATAAAATGAAATTGTTTTCTTATAGTATCTAATTTATAAATACCGGATCCCTGAGTTCCTATCCACATGACATTTGATCTATCAATTAGCATAGATTGAATTCGATCATTTCCAAAGTTTTGAATTTGCCAGGTCTCAAATGATTGAGTTTTAGAATTCATTTTGTTTTCAATTTTTATTAAACCTCCGTTAGCAATCCCTAACCAATAATTCTTTTCCATATCGATACAAATTGAAGATATATCAGAATTATTTATTAAATTGTTTTCAAAATGAAATAGTTCTTTCGAATCTAAATGTAATATTCCAAGACCTTTTTTGGAACCAATAAAATACTGATTATCAGATTTTCTATGAATAAAATTCAGACGAGAACCAGGAATGAAATCTTCTATTGAAATATTTTCACATGTTCCATTACTTAAATTAATAACATCAATTCCTTCTGAAAAAGTACCTATTAATAATTCATTATTGGGGGTAATTATAATATTTTGTATCCATTCTTTTGATTTATCAATCTCTATGTTATTATAATTAACACGACACCCTATTTTATTCCTTTTATCAAATTTGTACAACCCTTGCCCTAATGTTGAAAGCCATAAAAATTCTTTAGAGTCTTCGCATATGGATTTAATTAGGGATGGCCGGACAGGTAACTTTTCTGTAATATTTATTTCATGTTTTATTAAACAATCATTGTTCCGATCATATTCTGCAAGTACGCCACATGCTGACCCAAACCATATTGCTCCTGAAGAATCTTCATAACAGGAATGTATAGCATGTGATAAAAAACCTTTACTCATATAATAATTAATGAACTTATACCCGTCATATTTACTGATTCCTGCTGAAGTTCCAAACCAAATAAATCCTTGTCTGTCCTGTAAAGTACAATATACGTTAGAATGAGAAAGTCCTTCTCTTACACTTATCTTTTCAAATCTATATTTATCTGTGTTTAACATAAGTTAAATTATTATCAATTAACCTTTGTGTCCGACTTAATTAACAAGAAATTTAATAACTATAAATATTCCCTTTTTCTCTTCTATATCTCATATTTTTAATATTGGTATTTTAAATTTTAAAGTTGTTCCTTTATTAATTTCAGAATCTATTTTTAATTCTCCGCTCATAAATTTAATTCTTTCTGTTATTCCTGATAAACCAAATCCACTCTTAGCTTCATCGAAGGCTTTACTATGTATGTCGAATCCTCTTCCGTTATCAACAATTAAAATCCAGAGTTCTTTTTCTGTTCTGGAAACCTTTAAAATAACTTCTGATGCCTTGGAGTGTTTTATAATGTTGCTAATAATTTCCTGAATCACTCTGAATAAATTGATCTCACTTTCCTTTGATAAAACCTCATCTATATTATCTGTTTCATAAATGAAATTTATATCTGTAGATTTTGAAACTTCATTAATAATAGAACCTATTGTTTTAGTAATACCAAGTTTTTCAAGCTGATGAGGGTGGAGATTGTAAGCAATGTTTCTTACATCGGTAATTGTAGATGTGGAAAGTTCTGAAATTTCTTCCATAGTTTTTACCAATTTATCATTATCATCCTTATGTTTAAGCGCCATCAAAGCTTTATTCTTGGAGATAAGAACTTCGTGGGCAATAGTATCATGAAGCTCGTGGGCAATTCTTTTTTTTTCATTTTCCTGTGTCTCTATAAGTTTACGCGAAAAATCTTCCTGTACCTTACTTTCTTTTTCATATTTCTCTAATCTCTTCTTGTATGAGTATCCTGTAACAGCAACCATGGTCAAAGCTCCCAGTCCTTTAAACCACCATGTTTTCCAGTAAGGCGGCGAAATCGTGATTTTAATTGAAGTACCTTCTTCATTCCAGATTCCGTCATTATTCGAGCCCTTCACCTTGAATATATATTCGCCCGGATTTAAATTTGTATATGATGCAGTTCTTCTCGTACCACAATAAACCCAGTCCTTATCAAATCCTTCCATTTTATATGCATATAGATTTTTTTGAGGGTTATTAAAACTGAGAGCTGCGAATTCGAGTGAAAATATGTTTTCTTTATAGGTTAGATTTATTTTGTCAGTAAATGTGATATTTTTATTTAAAAAAGGATTGTTCTGAGATGGTGATACGGATTCGTTAAATAGTTGAAAATCTGTGATGGCTATATTTGGTATATAATGATTATCTATTATTTCATCTGGGTTGAAGTAATCTATTCCATTCACTCCTCCGAAATAAAGAGTACCTTCCTTGTCTTGGCAACATGATATCCAAAATTCTTCATTGAGTGGACCATTCTTGTATTCATAATTTCTGAAAGTTTGCAAAGAAATATCAAATCTGGATATAGTTTCTCTGGTAGATACCCAAATGTTTCCTTTTTTATCTTCAAGAACGCCATATATTTTATCGTGTGATAGACCTTGTTCTTTATTATAACAATAAATTAACCCGGATTCACATTCATGCTTTATTAATCCACTGGAAGATCCAATCCAAATATTGTTATTTCTGTCTTCATATATTTTACCTAATTCAAATGGATAATAGTTTTTTTTTGTATAATCATCTAACGATATTTTGAAAGTTCCTGTAAAATTTGATATAGCCAACCATAAATTGTTCTTACTGTCCAGATATAATTTAGAAACTGTATCATTTTTAATTTTTGATTCAGACATATAAATATCTGTAAATTCATGTATTGAATTAGTTTTAATATTTAGACATAATAATCCATTTTTATTTGTTCCTAAGAGTAAAAAATGGTCTGTTCCTTTAATGTACTCTGATATGGCAAAAATTCTATTATACCCGGATTCTATTAAACATTTCCATTGATCAAAATAATTAGTTTCTTTGATATATTTAAACAACCCTTTTGAGCTTGATCCTATCCATAAATTATTTTCAGAATCTTCAAAAATATTACCGATAGAATAATTATCTAAAAAATGTTCTTCTAAATTAATTTTATTATTAGGTTTTTCCTTAACCAATCTAGATTTAAACAATCCATATTCGAATGAACCAATCCAAAGATTATCATTTTTATCAATTTTAAGTTCAAAAACCATATTAAATTCCTTTTGTGAATCAAATAATTTGTTTGCGTGATAGAACTTTTTTCTGATTGAATTTAATTTAAATAAACCTGATCCCATTGTTCCCATCCATATAACTTGAGATTTATCTATGTAAATGGAAATTATTCTATCTTTTCCAAAACTTCCTGAAAGTTTAAATATTTCTTTTGAATTAAAATCTATTTCCAGCAACCCATATTTGGATAAACTCACATATAATTTTTCATTGAAGTAAATAGATTTTGAAAAAGTTGAAGCTTTTCTTTCAACTAATTTATCTAGTACAATATCTTTAAATTCTTTTGATACTACATTAAAAAGTATTAGGTTAGATGAAGTTAATATTAAATAGTTCTGATCATTATATTTATGAATAGATTTAATGAATGTGTTAGTATTCTCGCCGATTAACTTTAAACAATAATTATCACAAGAACCATCTAAAACATTAAATAGGTATATACCATTTTTTGTGGTTCCAATAATTAATTCATCATTATCTTTCATTAATATAACATTAATATCCGAGCTCTTATTTATGAAATCTTGATCTTTTTTGAAATTTATACGATAACTATCCTTTGTTTTTTTATCGAATTTAAATAATCCTTTTTCAAAAGAGCTTATCCATAAAAACCCAAACCTATCTTCGGATATTGAGTTAATAAAACATTTATCAGGAATGTTAAGTTTGTGTTTTAAGAAAAGATCGCTATTCTTATCATATTCCAGCAAAAAACCATTGGCTGTTCCAAGCCAAAGTTTTTTATCTGAATCCTCATAAATAGATGTTACATTTGAATCAAGTACATTTATTGGGTAAGTGAAAAAAGTGTAATTTTTAAATCTATATCCATCATATTTACAAACACCATTAAAAGTACCAAACCACATAAATCCGTCGCTATCTTGAATAATGCAAGTCACTGAAGTGTTTGGTAAACCATCTTTTATTGATATTCTTTCAAATAAATGTTTATCTGAGGATACCATAATTAAAATTAGTAGTTCTTTCGGAAATTACTTAAAAACTGAAAGTGAAAGAGAAATAAAATATAAAAAACATTAATTATTTAAACTTCATAAATTGAATTAATGATTCAAAATAATTCTTATTGAAATTATAAAATCAGATATTTTTAAAGTATAAATGTAACCCCTAATAATATATTTTTAAGACAACTATTTTTTTAGTGGTAGATACCTATAATCCGTTTTTTGATTCTTGAAATAAGAAAATCTTCTCTTACAATTTATAAGAGTGAAATGTAAAGAGGTATTCATTTATAATTTCATTTAATTATATCAAACTTGATTTACTTCTCAATAAAAATATTTTCCATAATAAAATTATTTATTAAATTAATTTAATTTACTATATTGTAAAAGTTCTTTCAAAAGAATTATACTTTGAAATTCTGAACATACTGCTCACTATACTGCTCACTGACATGTTCAGACAGATTATCAAAGTTCTTTTCAATGGGTTTTTTAATAAGGAAATTTTTTTACAAATGCTTGCAAAGTATTGTCCACACAGGGTTTGCGACTATACAATAAATCAGCAAGCAGAATTTGTACACAAATAATTTCACGGACTTTCAACGGCCTGAAAAGCCGTGTGTCGCCGGTTCAAGCCCGGCTCTGTCCACTTTTCAATTAGAAATTTAGAATCAGGAATTAAGCGAAGTAAGATTGCTTCGCTTTTTTTTATTTTAACGTGATCCAAAAAAATAATCCGGAATTATAACACTAAAGATCTAAGTCCATTAAGAACAAACCTACCTGCCGGTAATATTTCTCTTTATTGACATCGAAAACAACATTTATAAAATATCAATTTTAAACGTTCAATGTTCAATTTTTTTTTTGTAATTTAATATCCGGAAATTGAATATATTGAATTTGAAAAACATTCCTACTGGCAAAGTCACATTCCTCTTCACCGACATCGAAGGCAGCACACGGCTCGCTCAGGAGTTTCCGGAATCACTTCCCGCTGCAATAGAAAAACATCATGCCATAATAGACAAAACAATTGAATCAAATAATGGCTTCGTCTTTGAAAAAGTCGGTGATTCGTTCTGCTGCGCATTTGAAAAGGCAGAGGATGCAGTCAGAGCAGCTATTCAAATTCAGATTAATCTTTCAAGTGAAGTGTGTGAGCTTTCCGGTCAGGAAGTGAAGAATTGTGTGATCAGGGTAAGAATAGGAATTCATTCCGGGAATGCCGAATGGAATGGTAATACATATATGGGTTATATTACTCTGGCGCGGACTGCGAGAGTGATGTCAGCAGCTTATGGTGAGCAGATACTTATTTCAAATGATGCTTATGAATTATGCTTTCATACACTGAGCTTTGGGAAAGAGGATGGTGGAAATAGAATTTCATTCCGTGATCTTGGTGTACGAAGATTGAAAGATGTAATTGAGCCTATACGTTTGTTTCAGGTTATATCAAAAGAGTTGAGAGAAGAATTTCCGCCTTTAATGACTCTCGATGCACGTCCGAATAACCTGCCTGTCCAATTGTCGGGTTTTATCGGCAGGGCAGATGAAATAAAACATGCAAAGGAATTATTGAAGGATAACCGGTTACTTA
>WBZU01003267.1_pt1 | contig 10726 bp, 15 predicted proteins | sample 5204311 | NCBI WGS metagenome assembly WBZU01 (sample SAMN12344359, study PRJNA552823) | activated sludge metagenome | biome: Activated sludge suspended growth; feature: Nitrification reactor; material: Wastewater; isolation source: activated sludge from nitrification reactor of wastewater... | reverse complement strand
GGGCGTCGCTCGTGTCGGCCGAGGCGTCGACGGCGTCGAGCTCGGCGAGCTCGGCCGGGGCGTCGCTCGTGTCGGCCGAGGCGTCGACGGCGTCGAGCTCGGCAAGCTCGGCCGAGGCATCAACCCGACTCGAGGTGTCGGCCGAGACGTCGGCCGCGGTTGGTGAGGGATCACCGGCGCAGGCACAAAGCAGAGCGGCGAGAAACAGAGCGTGTCGCATCGGGCGATCGTACGCGCGACGAACGCAGCGCGCCGCACGGAACACCACGCAGGCGTTGCATTGTGAGACTCTCCCCGGCATCATGTAGCGCGTCCGAAAAGACGCGAGCCCCGCGAGCGCTGGAACGCTGGCGGGGCTCTAGGCCGAAAACCTGTGCTGGAGGTTCTCGACGTGGTGAAGACCGTACGTAGGTCGGCGCGCGTGCGCAAGGGGGCGCACGCCGCAGTATGTCAACGCGACGACGGTGCGAGGTGTCGCGCGCGTCGACTGCGGCGCGTCGCGTGGTGTTCCCGCGCGGCGAGGGATCGCGCTACCGCTCAGCTCGCGTTCTTCTTCGCGGATCGGAGCGAGCTCGCCATGTGCGAGGGAGCGCCCTCGTCGGTGTGTGCCTCGCGCGTGTGGGCGCAACTCGCTCTCGACGTGCCGGAGCTCGCCGCCACGTACACCAACACGGGCGCGTACGCGTTCGGAGGTGCGTCATGAAGCGGCCGTTCGGAACGGAGTCGCATCGCGTCGGCGCCTCGCTGCGGGAGTGGTCGCGTGCGATCGAGCGTGATCGTGGGTGGCAGAACACCACGCACTACAGTTTCGGATCGCTCGTGATGCTCGCGGAGTTCGTTCGCTGCGAGAGCGAAACGCGATGGCGCGAGGATGATGTCGCTTACGTGTTCTGCGCTGACCTCGCCGACGTGGAGAGGCGAGTTTGGTCGCCGCGTCTCGGCGCGGAGCTGACACGGAACCACGAACAGTGGCGCGATGAGACGCGCGATCCGTCGTGGTGCCCGGTGCTTCACCAGCCGTGGGAATGGGTGCACCGATGAGCGCGCAGGCACGACAGCGCGCCATCAGCGGCGTGCATCGCGTACCGGCGACGGTGGAGTCGCTTCGAGCTCGCGCGCTCTGCCCCGACCACGGGCCGCGCGCTCACCAGGGCTGTGATGGATGCGACGTCGCGAAGGGGTGGCGCGCTCGCTTCGAGGAGCTCGCTCGCGTGTGGGACGCGTCCACGCGCGACGACAACGGCAACGACTACGCGTGAGGAGCGACGACGCATGGGAAAGAAGCGCGGAGACGCCTACGACGGCGAGGTTTTGGTGACGCTCGGGTGGGGCGTGCGGCTCGATGGGCCGCGCGCGTGGCTTTCGCCTGATGGCGAGGTGGAGCACCCGTTCTGGTGGGGGCGCAGGGGCGACGCGGAGCGGCTCGCGCTGCGCTATGCGGGCCTTGGCCGAGGCGCTCACATCGTCCACGCCTCGCGCAAGGCCAGCTGCACGAGCCCCGCCCTCAACCCGTGGGATGAGGGCTACGACCCGACGAAGCACACGAGCATGTGCGGGCGGTCGATCGTGCAGGCCGACGTGCCCAACCAGACGGCGGTGCGCGAGGCGATCCGCGCGCAGAAGCGCCACGAGCGCGAGCTCCGCGCGGCGGCCAAGGCCGAGGCGCTGTTTCGGGCGCAGCAGCGGCGCGAGGCGAAGGCGCGCGATCCGTTCGGCCACATGCCCGGCGCCGAGGGCGACGCGGAGGCGCTGCTCGTGCTGCTCAAGGCTCAAGGCGCCATCACTCGCGAACGTGAGGAGCTCGCGCTCGCTCACATCAAGCGCACGCACCCCGGAGCGCGCGACGTCATCGACGACGAAGGGCACCTCAACAGCAACTGGATTCGCGACGAGCTCTGCACCCTCGCGCGCGACTCGCTGCGCAACAACCCCAAGCTGGCCGCGAAGCTGCTCAAGGCCGCAGGACGTGGGGAGTGCCGCACGGCCGAGAAGACGCGCGAGCGCATGGCGCACGACAACGCCAAGGCTCGCAAAAGCCGTAGGGCCGCGGATCGCATCCGCAAGGGGGCCGCGGCGTGAAGCGCAGAGCTCGCTACTGCCGCGCGTGTGACGCGTTCACTGTGCCCCGCGAGGGTGACGCGTCGGTGTGCGAGCGGTGCGGGTCGACGTACCAGAAGCGCGGCGCGGCAACCACGAATCGCAGGCGTGGTCAATAGCCATGAAGGGGAATCGACCCGCACCTATGTCGTTTCTCGTGCGCTTTACGGCGCTCGATGCACAGACGTTGGTGCGGGTCAAGGGGGTGTCGCGTGGATTCTGACCGCACCACCTTCGCCCTCGATGGATGCCCCGAGAGCAACACCGACTACCTCACACCAGACTACGGGCCTGCGGTCTCGCGCGAGGCTCCGGGCAGGGGTCCGGGGGCGGTAGCCCCCGCTCGCCTTGATACACAGAGGGAAATCGCTCCCGAACGGACGGACGCGGCAGGTAGTGAGACCCTCCCGAAGAGGGTCTCACGGCAGGTTGCGAGGGCGCAGGCGCGCTCGTCGACGTCGCATCGCTTCGGCCGTCCGGTCTCGCGTCCGTGGCGTGCGTGGGTTGAACGCGTCGCGAGGCTCACTCGCGAGCGTTACCGGCGCTTCGACGTCGCGAGCTCGCTCCTTCACTGCGGCGAGCTCGCGACCGTGTACGACTGCGATCACTGCGGCCGTGTCGGCCGTGTCGAAGTCCGCGCCTCATGTCACACGCGTGTTTGCCCGTGGTGCTCGCGAATCGCGGCGCAGAAGAACGTCGCGAACATCCTCGCGGCGGCGAAGCGCGTGCCCGGTTACGTCGCGGAGAGGGCCTCGCGAACGCTCGCAGAGGCGACGCTCGAAAAGGCTCGCGCCACGGTGTTGCGCGATCGTTGGGAGGGATACGCGCGCGCTGCACGAGCTCGCGGCGACACGTACGTGAGCGACGGACACGCCGCGCGAGCTCTCGGCGCGGAGGAGCGCAGGCGCATCGCGACGCGCACGGAGCATGGCATCGCGACGCTGAGTTCTTGGGGGTGGAAGCTCATCACCGTGTCGCCGCCTCGTCGGCCTGGTGACGTGCGGAGCTACACGCCGCAGGGCCTGCGACGCGCGATCAACGACGCGTTTGAGCGCTTCTCGCGTCTGTGGGATGAGGGCCTTGCGTACGGCGGTCTCGCGTCGGCTATCGTGCGCGTGGAGTGCTCCTCGAAGGGGCACGTACACGTTCACGCGCTGTATTACGGCCCTTGGGTGGTGAACAAGTGGGCGCGCTCCGTCGCTGAGTGCATCGTTGACGTGCGCGCGGTGTCGGAGTTCCAAGGGAATCCGAGCGACGACGCTCTGCGCGAGGCGATCAAGTACCAGTTGAAGGCACCCAGTCCGACGCGCGCCGCGTGGATTGGTGGCGACCGATGGCGCGTCACCCACCCCGAGCTCGCCGCCGCGTGGCTCGAGGGCTCGCGCGGAGTGCAGTTGACGCGCTATCGCGGGCTCGTGCGGGCCTCGTTTGAGGCCGCGGAGGCCGCGGGGGAGATCGTGCCCGAAGAAGCGCCGACGGAGCCTCCGCAGGTCACGCCAGAGGCGCACGCGTGCGCGTTCTGCGCGCGGCGTCTGCCGCTCGTCGGGAGGCTCGCTCCGACGGCCGACGTCGCGCGGGCGCTCGGAGCGGATTGGCGTCGCGCGTTGGAGCTCATCGAAAGTCACGCCTAGCGGGGGAAAGGGGGTATTGCACCCTCCGCGTGTAGGTGTAGGACTGACATAACGTCTCATAACGCGTTGACGTGCGTGGTGTTTCGCGTTTCGCTCGCACCATGAGCAGCAACGCACTCCAACGGGCACAAGATGAGCTCGCGCGTTTCAAGAGCCGCACGAGCGCCGCGAGGGAGCGTGCGTCGCGCTCCGCCAAGGTGATGCAGCGCGACGCGGTCGCGGTGGTCGCCGCGTACGGCTACGGGGCGCTGAAGAAAGACCGCCAGCGCACCAACCAGCAGATGCCTACGGTTCTCGGCCTCGACCCCGAGGTGACCGCCGTGGTGGTGCTGTACGGCATCGGTCATTTCGCAGACGGGGAGATCGCCGAGTTCGCCCACGACGCGGCGCTGGGCATCGCGTGCGGCGCCGCGATGAAGAAGGCGTCCGAGTAGTCACGCGCGAGCGCTAGGCGCTCGTTTCAACACAGCAACGCAGCAGCGCGCAACGCGCGGGAGACGACGAAGATGGAGTACGCAGGCGGAGAAATCGGGTTGACCGACATCGTCGGTCAGTACGGCGAAGTGGGTCTCGCTGACATCGTCGGCGAGGCCGTTCGCAACGCGGTGGCGAAGGCGCGCGGCGGCGGAGCCCCGCGTCTGCCCGGTCTCGTGGGCAATCAGAAGCTCATGGACGACAACGCGAGCATCGCGCGCCGCCAGATGGCGCCGATGCCGCTCACGACGGTGCCCGCGAACAGCACGGTCACCGTCACGATCCGGCCGCAGAGGCCCATCAGGGCGGAGCGTCTCGTGCTCGACGGATCGCAGATCGCGGGCATCTTCGTGACGGACTTTCTCGTGGGTGCCGAACCCCAGTTCGTGAACAGCGGCGCCGTGCCTGCAACCGTGTTCAGCCCGACAGGCTTCAACATGGAGCTTCGCGGGAACACGGCTCAGCCCGGAATCGACATCACGCTGGTGCTCCAGAACACCACGGGTGCCGGAATCACGATCGGCGGAATGCTCCTCGGCACTTCGCTGACCTGACGGACCGGACCGACACGGCAACCAGGCCGTTTCGGTCTGATCAGTCCTACGCCAGCGCGCCGGACTGATCAGGCCGACAGACCACGAAAGGGCCGACGATGGCGACCGACGCAGACACCCAAGAAGCCGCACGACGCATTCAAGAACAGCTCGCGGCGCACAAGATCGCCTCCGAGCTCGGGCCGCTTCTCGGTGGCGCTCAGGAGCTCGCTCGCGAGCTCGCTGGGCCGAAGGGGCAAGGGCGACACATCGGCGGCGAGGGCCTCAACGGGATGCACCGCTACGCCCCGTCTGAGCTCCTCACGCTCGCGCTTCTCTCGCGCAAGGTGTCGGCGCTCGAAGACATCGCGGCGTCGCTCGGAGAGGTGTCGAGCCTCGTCGCGCGAGCGAAGGGTTCTTCGTTCGAAGACATCGCGACGTCGTTCGAGCGCATGGCCCGAACGGCGCGCGAGCTCGCCAAGGATTCGACGTCGGGCACCGCAGCGCCCCCCCCTGCGAATCCCGACACGTCGAACGCAGCGACGGCCGCGGGCGCACCCGTTCCCCCCGCGCCCGCGGCCGTCGACGCGCCTCCGCAGGGCTGACGTGAGCCATGCGCGAACGGTTCTCTCCAGAGCTCGCAATGGTCGTGCGCATCGTCTGCCCGGTGCGCCTCGGCGCTACGCGCGTCGAGTCCGTGCGAGCTCTGGTGCGAACCGTCCATGAGCTCAACAGGCAATATCTCCGACACAACCCAACAACGCCGCTGATCTACAAAAGCGGCGTGGTCTACCAACGAGAGCCCGTTGAGATTCGCGAGGAGTTCGCGACCATTCCGCAGGTGCTCCGGCAGGGGTGGGGTGATTGCGATGATCTTGCTCCGTGGCGCTCGGCGGAGCTCGCGGAGTTTCACGGCATCGACGCAGTGCCCGATGTGCTGAACCCTCGCCCTGGGCTCTATCACATCATCGTCCGTTATCCCGACGGGCGAACCGAAGACCCTTCACGCATTTTGGGGATGTGACCATGTGGCCCCTTCTCGGCGGAATCCTTCTGATCAACGCGATTTTCAGAGGCGGGTCGTCGTCGACGTCGTCGACGTCGTCTCAACAGTCGACGACGTCGTCTCAACAGTCGACCGCGCAGGCCGCGCAGGCCGCGCAGGCCGCGCAGCAGGCCGCGCAGGCCGCACAGGCCGCGCAGGCCGCACAGCAGGCCGCGCAGGCCGCACAGCAGGCCGCGCAACAGCAGCAGGCGCAGCAGGCCGCGCAGCAGGCCGCGCAGGCCGCGCAGCAGGCCGCGCAGGCCGCGCAGCAGGCCATCCAAACGCGAGCCCCGGCGACGCAGGGCGGGTCCGGTGTCGTGCCCGTGCGGGCGCAGGCCGACGCGCTTCACGGTCCGGTCACGGCTCAGAACGTCGCCGCCGCGCAGGCACTGGCGCTCGCTCAGTCGCGAGGGCAGGGAACGCCGCAGGTCATCGCAGCGGGCCAGCGCGGCATGGGCCTGACGGGGCGCGACGTCGACGGCCGCTGGGGGCCTCGCACGGTCGCGCGTCTCTCGTGGGTGCTCGGCACTGCGGGTGAACAGGCTTCGCCGTCGACGTCGCCCCGACAGCGCGCGGCGCGCGTCGCCACGGTCTACATCGCAACGGGAGGGCGCGATCCCGCGCACTGGCGCGCCATTCAACAGGGCCTCGGTGTGCCGCAGACGGGCACGCTAGACCCCGCAACCGCAGCGGCCATTCAACAGGAGCTCGCCAAGTGAGCGCAGATTTCAAGCCCTCGTTTCAACGCGAAATCCGCTGGACCGTTCGCGCCGGTCGTCTCGGCTCAGAGGGGTATCGCGGGTGCCTGGTACTCCCGACGCGTCATGGTGAAATCGTCGTGTGTGCGACGGTGCCCGATGGCGCGGTGCGGGCCTTCCGCGACGGCCTGCGTCGTGTGCTGCAAGAGGCTCCCGAAGTCGGCGCGTGGGGCGGTGACATCGTCGGCGACATCGGCGAACGCGTCGGTCTGCCCTGCGTCGGTGGTGTGCTCGAATCGGTGCAGGCCGGTCTCGGCGCCCTCGGGCCTTACGGCGCGCTCGCGAGCGGAGCTCTCGGGGCCATCTCGTCGCTGTTCGGCGGAGGCACCTACGGCGGTCCCGTCGTGCGCCCTGAGAACCTTCCCGCGGAGGGCAGCACCACCAACCTCGTGCGCATCGCGCGGCACGTCGGGATCACCGACTCAACGCCCGTCGCCGCTGCTCGAGCGCGCCTCGAGAACGGCCTGCGTCAGAACTGGGCCGGAAGCGACCACAACGACGCAAGGCGACTGCTCGGCGCGCTCAACGCGCTGGGCCGCGTGCCGTCCGTCGACCAGCTCGCCGCCGTCGCTACGCGCGTCGGGCCTGACGGTCGACTGAACCTCCCGCAGATGCCCGCGCCGCAGCCCGCGCCGCGTCCGGTGCCGCAGGCCGCGCCGCGTCCCGCGATGCCCGCGCCGCGTCCCGTCGTGCCCGCGCCGGGGCTCGCGCAGGCGTTCGGGGGGCTTCTCGACGGCAGCATCAACCCCGGCGAGCTCGCGCCCTACCTCGGAGCCGCGTCGACGATTCAGCAGGGCCTCGACCTCGCGACGAGCCCCGCGGCGCCGAGCATCTTCGGCGCTGCGGCAGACCCTCTCGCGAACTGGCTCGCGATGGCCGCTCAGTCGGCCGACGCGGTGTCTGGCGCTGACCTTCTCGACGCGCCGCGAGCTCGCGCGATCCTCACGCGAGCGCAGACCTCTCTCGACCCGCGCGTGATCGAGGCCGTGAACGCCGCGCGGGCGTTTCACCAGTACCTGCACGAAGGCGGGTGAGCGTGAGTATCGAAGACGTCATCTCTGCGCTTCGTGTGCTGGACAGAGAAGTTCCTGTCACGCAGCGCACGCGTCAGGGGTGGCGTGCGTCGATCACGGCGAGCGCCGATGAGCGCAAACAACTCTGTGAAGTCCACGCGAGAGAGGCATCGGTTCTGACGGTGTCTTTCGAGCTCGCGGCCGGTCAAAACGTCGACGATGGCGGAATCATCATCGCGCAAACAAGGATCGACGAAGCCACGCGAGAGAGAACATTTCTCTCGAAGGGGCAAGGATTCGCCTTCAACATTCCCGCGGGCGTGACCCGCGTTTTCTGCAACGGGTTCACGAAGCCCTACACGGCTTTTGTGCAGATCGCTCCCGGCATCGTCACGACGGAACACGTCGGAAGGGTGTTCACAATCCCCATCGGCGGAACGAACAACTCTCCGACTCCGGCCTATGCGAGAACCGTCAAGGTGACGTGCCTTGTAGGCGCGATTTCAATCACGGTTCCGCTCGGTGTGATCGCCCTCGCTCCGACGCAATCGGCGGAGATTCCCGCGTATCAAGACCTCACGATCAACGAGACCAGTGGAATCAACGCCGCGACGGTGGCGGTAGTGTGGGAGGTGACGGCGTGAGTATGCTCTGGCGTGTCGCGTGGCTCACGAGCCTCGAAGGCACCAAAGAAGAGTTCGTCGAGCTCGCACGCGAAGGAGAGACTCTCCTCGTTGCGCTCGGCGGTGCGCGTCCGTCTCCCAGCGCGGCGAGCTTCAACGCGTCGACGTCGGCCAACACCTTCTCGACGTGGACAGACGCCTACACGGACGCGGCCGAACGCGTCGGTGGAATGCCTCTGTCTGTGCTCTTCGCGGGTGTGAGCGGTCTCGACCCTCGCGGCGACGCGCTCATTCAGCGGTTGTCGGCGAGCTCGGCGCCTCAATGGAACGTCGTCTCTCAAGAGGCGACGCGGCGCCAGGTGCCCGAAGCAGTGATGCGAGAGTTCGCATGGTTCGCCGCGCGCGGCCCCTCGCTCGCAACGGGGAACGAACTCCAGACCCTGCAAGAGCGCACGCAACGGGGGTGGTGGTGGGAGTACCTGCAACGACTGCCGCGCCGAGTAGCGCCGCCGCCGCCGCCGCCGCCGCCGCCGCCGCCGCCGCCGCCGCCGCCGCCGCCGCCGCCGCCGCCGCCGCCGCCGCAGGACAACCCTCCGTCTGACAACCCTCCGGCAAGCTCGGGCGGGGGTTCGGGCCTCGCGATCGTCGCGGTGATCGCGCTCGCTCTGCTCGGACGTCGAAAGCGCAAGGGACGATGAGCGAATCAGGGCTCGCGATGCTCGACAGCGTAACGGCGCGCGTTGCCGCGTGGCGCCGCAGACACCGCGCGCGCGCTGGTGAGATCCAGCGCTATCAGGTGGTCTTTGATGGCGCTGTGGTCGCAGACCTCGAAGCGCGCACGCAACAGACGCTCGACGACGAACTGGGCGCGGCAGCGTGGGAGATCGCACAGGGCCTCTCGCGACCAGCGACGTGCGACGTCGTCGCGCTCTCGTCGGAGGGCGTCGAGCTCGCGCGACTGCCTATGCGCGTGATGCCTATGCGCGCAAGCGACCAGGCGCCGCAGGGCGCGGACATGGGCGCAGTGGTCAAGGTGCTACTCGACGCAAATCAACAGATGATGGGTCTCTGCAAAGACATGATGTCGGCAGTCACCCAACAACTGAAAGAAGTGTCGAACATCACCACGGAGCTCGCGAAGTCGACCGCGAAGCGAGCTCGCGACGCAGAGGCCGAGGCTGCAACCGCGACTGCGACGGCGCTCGACGCAGTGCAGACCGCGACGCAAAGCGCGTCGAGCCCTCGCGGCGCGAAAGAGCGCGTTGAAGACTTTATTGAAGATGTAGCGCGCGCGCATTTCGGCGTGTCGCGTGGCAGCAACGACGACGAGAAAGCGACGGGGTCGTGAAGGGTACTCGCGCGCTGGTGATGCTTGGCGCGGCGGTGCTTCTCCTCGGAGCGCGTGGAGGTAGTGGCGTGTCTTCTCACAGTGGGCCCGTGGTGCCGTCTTCGGCGTTGCCTGAGAACTACTCGCGCGAGGAGCTACACAAGCTCCGCGCTCGCTGGGATGATGCCGCGATTCGCGCGGCCGTCGCGAAGTGGAGAGACCGCACGTTCCCGCGCATCCCGATCACAGCGATGATCGCGGCGGGTGTGACGAGCACGAGCCGCCATGAGCGCGGCGGGCCTCCCGACTATGCGACGGGCCTTTGGGGTGTCGAATGGCCTCGCGTGGTCGCATGGGCGCGCGACGCTCGCACCATGCGCGAGCTCGGCCGGCCGATTCCGACGGAGGCGAGCGCGTTCGCTCACGACGTCGAAGCGCAGGCGTATGCGGGCTTCCGGTCGTACGCAGAGCATCTCGCGGGATGCACTCGCAACCTCCCCGGCGAGCTCGTGCCTCGCGAGGGGTCTACGTGGCTCTGGCGCCTCGCGCTCGCGAGCTACAGCAGCGGCGAGGGGAAGGTGTCGCGCATCGCTCGTGCCTCGCTCGACAGGATCGCGCAGGCCGGAGAGCGCGGTGCGTGGCGGGCGATCGGTCAGGCCATCGTCCACGCGCACGCGAGCGGCGCTCGCCAGTTCGGCGGCGTCGACATTTCGGGGCGCTGGGATGCCGCGCACCTTGTGGTGAGGAACGAGGCGCGCTTTCAGTCGGGCCTCGTGCTCGCGCAGGCCGTCGCCAACGACGAGCACGCACCCGAGGGAGACCGCGAGCTCGCACGCGGCGAGCTCGGTTGGTACTCCGACGCGTGGCTTTCGCCGGAGCTCAACAGGGCGCTGGCAGCGGCTGCGGGGTGAGTGGTGGGCTACGGGCAACCAGACTGCCCGCGCGCCACGCATCGAAACGGTGCCACGAGACACCCGCAACCCAGCGGTATCGTGGTGCGCGAATCGACGGCGCAACAGGGCGCGAGTGCTCCGACCTGGGAGCATCGGTCGAACTCCAGACCACGAGGGCAGGTCAACACCGGGGAGACGTCGGAACGGTCGGCCGAGGCGTCGACGGCGTCGAGCTCGGCGAGCTCGGCCGGGGCGTCGCTCGTGTCGGCCGAGGCGTCGACGGCGTCGAGCTCGGCAAGCTCGGCCGAGGCATCAACCCGACTCGAGGTGTC
>WBZU01003265.1_pt1 | contig 10732 bp, 9 predicted proteins | sample 5204311 | NCBI WGS metagenome assembly WBZU01 (sample SAMN12344359, study PRJNA552823) | activated sludge metagenome | biome: Activated sludge suspended growth; feature: Nitrification reactor; material: Wastewater; isolation source: activated sludge from nitrification reactor of wastewater treatment... | reverse complement strand
GAACGAGCTCGGCCTGCCGGAGCTGTCGATCGGTGGCGGGATCGGGGTGGCCTACGTGGAGGGCGAGGAGGCGCCGAGCATCGCCGAGTGGGGCGGGGTGGTCCGCCGGGCCTGCGCCGCCGCCGGCATCACCGCCCGGGTGTCCGCCGAGCCGGGCCGGTCGATCGCGGCGGCGGCGGCGGTCACGCTGTATCGGGTGGGCACGGTCAAGGAGGTGCCGGGGATTCGGACCTTCGTGGCGGTGGACGGCGGGTTCATCGACAACCCGCGGCCGGCCCTCTACGGCTCCGGCTACGAGACGTTCCTGCCCCGGGCCGCCGCCGCCGACCGCACCGAGGTGGTCCGGCTGGTGGGCAAGCACTGCGAGTCCGGCGACGTGCTGGTGCCCGAGGCCAAGGTGCCGCCCGGCGTGGTGGTGGGCGACGTGATCGCCACCCCGGTCACCGGGGCCTACGGCCGGACGATGGGCTCGAACTACAACTCGCTCGGCCGCCCCGCGGTCGTCTTCGTGGCCGACGGCGAGGCCCGCCTCGTCGTGCGTCGCGAGACGATCGAGGACCTGCTGGCCACCGACGTCGGCTGAGCCGTCTCCGGTTTCGGGGGCGGGCTACCGTCGCCGGCCGTGGGGGCACGACCGGTGGGGCGATGGCTGGCGACGGGCGGCGCCGTCGTCGGGCTCCTGGTCGGGCTGGCCGGGTGCGGGGCCGACGCGGTGTCGCCGCACGACGAGGCCCTGGCGCTGCGGCGGTGGTGCACGACGCTCCAGGAGCAGGCGGGGATCGTCGGCGCACCGTCGCTCGACCCGAAGGCGGTCGAGGCCTACCGCCGCACCGAACCCGGCGGGGCCGACGACGCGCCTCCGGCCGGGTTGCTCAGCGACTCCTGCCTCCAGGCGATGCTCCAGGTCCTGCGGTGAGCGACGCGGCACCGGCGGCCGAACCGGCCTCGGCGGTCGGACCGACCGGCCCGATGCCGAGCCGGCGGGTGCGGCTGGCGGTCAGCGGCGCGGTGGCGGTCGGGTCGGTCCTGCTGCGACTGCCGTACCTCGGCCGGCCGGGCGCCCTCGTCTACGACGAGCTGTTCTACGTGCCCGACGCCGCCGACCTGGCTCGGTGGGGCACCGAGCACGGCACCGCCGGCCACCCGCCGCTCGGCAAGTGGGCGATCGCCGCCGGCCTGCGCCTCGGCGGCTACGAACCGTTCTGGTGGCGGCTCCCGTCGGTGCTGGCCGGAGCGGTGGTGTGCGCGGCGGTGGCCTGGGGGGCGATCGTGCTCACCCGCCGGGCCGGGCTGGGGGCGGCGGCCGGCGCGCTGGTGGCCCTCGACGGCACCGTGCACGTGACCAGTCGCCTCGCCCTCCTCGACGTGTTCCTCGCCGCCGGCACCACCGTGGCGGTGGTCGCCCTGCTCTCGGCCTGGCGGGCCCGCCCCGATCCGACGCGAGCGTGGCGGTGGTGGACGGCAGCGGCGCTGGCGACCGGTGCGGCCGCGGCGGTCAAGTGGTCGGGCGCCGCGCTGGTGCCGGTGGTGGCGGTGGTCGGGTGGCAGCTCGCCGGCTCCCGGCGACGGCGGGTGCTCGCCGTCGCCGTGGCCCTCCTCGCCCCGCTGGCAGTGATCGTGCTGGCCACCCTGCCCCGCGAGCTCGGCCCCGATCCCGTCGGCCCCGCCGGGTTCGTCCGCCAGCAGCTCGACGTCCTGCACAGCCAGTCGACGATCCGGGGGCGGGTGGCGGCCGAGGCCGCCCACGCCTCCACCTGGCTGTGGCAGGGCGACCCGGCCGAGGTGTACCGCATGGAGTGCCCGCCGGCGGACTGCGGCCGGCCCGGGTACTCGACCGCCCGGATCCTGGTGTCGGCCAACCCGGTGGTCTGGGTGGTGGGCCTGGCCGGTCTCGGCGCGGTGGCCGTGGGGGCGTGGCGGCGTCGGCCGGAGGCGGCGATCCTGCTGGCCGCGGCGGTGGCGCTGTGGGGGCCGTGGCTCCTGACCACCCGCCAGGCGTTCTCGTTCTACGAGGTGGCGCTCGTGCCCGTGCTCGTGCTGGCGGCGGCGTGGGGTGCGGCGCGGATCGATCCCGAGCGCCTCCGCCTTCCGCTGCTCGTGGTGCTGACCCTCGCCGTCGGCGGCTTCGCCGTGCTCTGGCCGCTCTGGAGCGCCCAGCCGGTCGGGGCCGGCGCCTACGACTGGCTCACCTGGTGGCCCGGCTGGTCCTGACCGGCCCCGACCCCGACCCCGACCCCGACCCCGACCCCGACCCCGACCCCGACCCAGCGAACTTGTCTGCGTCTTTGCCGAGGACGGCACAGGCGCAGACAAGTTCGAGGTGGTGGGGTGGGGTGGGGTGGGGTGGGGTTGCGGGTGGGCGGAACGGGTGCGGGGGGCTGGAGGGCGGGCCGGTAGCCTCGCCGCTCGATGGACGGCTCCGTGGTCAAGGTCGGCGTGCTCGGATGCGGCAACGTGGGCGCCGCCCTCGTGGCGCTGGTGGCCGAGCGGGGGGCGGAGATCGAGGCCCGCACCGGGGTCCGCCTCGAGGTGGCCAAGGTGGCGGTGCGGAGCCTGTCGCGCAGCCGTCCGATCGAGCTGGGAGCCGAGGTCCTGACCCGCGATGCGGCGGCGGTGGTGGCGGATCCGTCCATCGACGTGATCGTCGAGGTCATCGGCGGGATCGAGCCGGCTCGGGAGCTGATCCTGGCCGCCCTCGCCGCCGGCAAGCCCGTGGTCACCGCAAACAAGGAGCTGCTGGCCAACCACGGCGCCGAGCTGTTCTCGGCGGCGTCGGCCGGCAAGGTCGACCTCCTGTTCGAGGCGGCGGTGGCCGGCGGCATCCCGATCATGCGGCCGCTGCGCGAGTCGCTGGTGGGCGAGGACGTCCGGCGGATCATGGGGATCGTCAACGGCACCACCAACTTCATCCTCACCCGCATGTCCGAGGAGGGGGCGAGCTACGCGGCGGCGCTGGCCGAGGCCCAGGAGCTGGGCTACGCCGAGCGGGACCCCACCGCCGATGTGGAGGGCTACGACGCCGGGGCCAAGGCGGCGATCCTCGCCTCGATCGCCTTCGGCGCCAAGGTGGTGGCCGGCGACGTCTTCCACGAGGGGATCAGCAACCTCACCGCCACCGACATCGAGTTCGCCGCCCGCCTCGGCTACGTGGTGAAGCTCCTGGCGGTGGCCGAGCTGGTCCCGGCCGAGGGCGACGGGCCCGACGAGGTGGCCGTCCGGGTCCACCCGGCGATGGTGCCCGTGGATCACCCGCTGGCGGGGGTGCGGGACTCGTTCAACGCCGTCTTCGTCGAGGGCGCTGCGGTGGGCGACCTGATGTTCTACGGGCGCGGCGCCGGCGGCGGGCCCACGGGCTCGGCGGTGCTCGGCGACCTCGTCGACGCCGCGGTGAACCTGCGCAAGCGGGCCTACGCGGACCTGCCGGCGCTGGTGCGGCGCCCGATCCGCCCGATCGACGAGCTCCAGAGCAGCTACTACGTCAACCTCGACGTGCTCGACCAGGCCGGCGTGCTGCGGGCGGTCGCCGAGGTGTTCGAGCGCCACGGCGTCTCGATCCGCTCGCTCGAGCAGGAGGGCGTCGGTGCCGACGCCCGGCTGATCTTCATCACCCACCAGGCCCGCGAGGCCGACGTCCAGCGGACCCTCGTCGACCTCCGCGAGCTCGACGTGATCCACCGGATCACCTCGGTGCTGCGCGTCGTCGGCGACGACGCGTGAGCCCCCGAGCCGGCCGGGAGGACGGACGATGAGGTACGAGTCCACCCGGGGCGACGCGCCGGTGCTCGAGTTCGGCGACGTCCTGCTCGCCGGCCTGGCCTCCGACGGCGGGCTCTACGTGCCCGAGGCCTGGCCCGAGCCGCTCGACCACGCCGCCCTCGGCTCCTACGTCGACGCCGCCACCGCGCTGATGGCGCCGTACGTGGCGCCCACGCTGACCGTCGACGAGCTGGGGGCGATGACGGCGGAGGCCTACGCCACCTTCGCCCACCCCGACGTGTGCCCGGTGCGGGACCTCGGCGACGGCCTCTGGCTGCTCGAGCTGTTCTGGGGCCCCACGATCGCCTTCAAGGATGTGGCCCTCCAGCTGGTGGGCCGCCTGTTCGACCACGAGCTGACCGGCCGCGGCGAGCGGGCCACGATCGTGGTCGCCACCTCGGGCGACACCGGCTCGGCGGCCATCGAGGCCTGCGTGGGCCGGGACTCGCTCGACATCGTGGTCCTCCACCCCGCCGGGCGGGTGTCCGACGTGCAGCGGCGCCAGATGACCACGGTGGACGCACCCAACGTCCACAACGTGGCCGTCGAGGGCACCTTCGACGACTGCCAGGACGCGGTGAAGGCGATGTTCGCCGACGAGGCGTTCCGCACCGACGTCCGCCTGTCGGCCATGAACTCGATCAACTGGGCCCGGGTGATGGCGCAGACCGTGTACTACGCCACCGCGGCGCAGGCGGTGGGCGCCGGCGGCCCGGTGGCGTTCTCGGTGCCCACCGGGAACTTCGGCAACGTGTTCGCCGGCTGGGTCGCCCGCCGCACGGGCACCCCGATCAGCCAGCTGGTGGTGGGCTCGAACACCAACGACATCCTCACCCGGTGGCTGGCCTCGGGCGTGATGGAACAGCGCGGCGTGGTCCCCACGCTCAGCCCGAGCATGGACATCCAGGTGTCCTCGAACGTCGAGCGCCTCCTGTTCGAGCTCTACGACCGCAACGCCTCGCTGCTGGCGGACCGCATGGCCGAGCTGCGGGCCGAGGGCCGGGTCGAGACCGGCGACACCCGGCTGGCGTCGGTGACCGAGGTGTTCGACGGCGCCTCCTTCGACGACGACGCCACCAAGGCCGAGATCCGCGCCACCTACGAGGCCACGGGCGTGATCCTCGACCCCCACACGGCGGTGGGGGTGGCCGCCGCCCGGGCCCGCCGGCGCGACCCCGACGTGCCGATCGTCGCCCTCGCCACCGCCCACCCGGCGAAGTTCCCGGACGCGGTCGAGGCGGCCATCGGCGTGCGCCCCGAGCTGCCGGCCCACCTCGCCGACCTGCTCGACCGCCCCGAACGGTTCGACACGCTCCCGAACGACCTGGACGCGCTGAAGGCGCACGTGCGCGCCGCCGTCGCCCGCTGAGCGGGTTGCGAGCGATCCGCGCCCGCCGGGGCCGCGCCCTCGATCGGTAGGGTTCGGCCCGTGCGAAGGGGGACCCGGTGGCTGCCGGCCGCGGCGCCGGCCGGGCTGGCCGCGGCGCTCCTGCTCCTCGGCCACCCGCTCCGGGCCGGGCTGCTCGCCGCCACCGCGCTGGTGCTCGCGCTGCTGATCGCGATCGGCGTCCCGGTGGCCCGGGGCATCGAGCGGGTGGCCGGTGCGGCCGGTGACCTGCTGTGGAGGGTGCTGCTCGGCCTGGCGTTCGTGGTGGTGCTGGTCCCGGCGTGGATCGCCGATCGGGCGCGGCGGGGCCGGACGCTCGATCGGGCCCGTGGGTGGCGGGTCCACCAGGAGCCCGATGCGGCCCGACCCCGGTTGGCGCTCCGACTCGCCGCGGTGGTCGGCACCGTCGTGGTCCTCCTCGGGCTCGACTACGGCGTCGGATGGGCGTGGGACGCGCGCCACGCGCCGCGGGCGACCGGCGTCGTGGTGCAGCCGCGGTCCGGGGCATCCGATCGCAGCGACGCCGGCGGCGTGGGCACCACCGATCCCCGTGCCGCCCTGCCGGCCATGGCCGCCTACCCGTGGGCGGCGGCCTACTTCCGAGACCTCGAACACCAGGGGTTCGTGCAGTGGCCGTTCACCGGGGTCAAGCCGGTCGACTTCACCTCGCCCTACATCAACGTGGACGATTGGGTCCGGCGCTCCTGGGAGGCGCCGGTCGACGGGGCCCGGCCGACGGTGTGGTTGTTCGGCGGATCGGGCATGTTCGGCGAAGGCCAGCGCGACGACCACACGATCGCCTCCGAGGTCGCCCGCCTGGCCGCCGCCGACGGGGTGCCGGTCACCGTCGACAACTACGGCCAGCGGGGCTGGGTGCACTGGCAGGAGATGCTGCTCTTCGAGCAGCGGCTCGCCCAGGTCGACGCGCCGGACCTCGCCGTGTTCTACGACGGTCCCAACGACCTGAGCGCGGCGGGACGCTACGGCGACGGCGTCCCGCTGAGCCTGAACGAGTACGTCGACGGCGATGCCCCGCCCGTCGAGCTGTCCACGCAGCTCCTCGGCGGTGACGACCGGTCCCTGCCCGCGGAGCTGTGGGATGCCTACGTCGAGCACTCGGCGCTGCGGAAGGTGGCCCGATGGGCGGGCCTGGTCGCCGATCCGGCCGGCGCCCAGGAGGTCGATCCGTCCGGGCGCAAGGAGCTCCCGCAGGAGACGTTCACCTCCGAGAAGATCATCGACATCGGCATCGGCACCTACCGGCGGGCACGGGACCTGACCGATCACATCGCCGCCGAGCACGGCGTCGTGGTGCGCCACTTCCTCCAACCGCAGTACTACGACGACCTCGAGCCGTGGAAGTACGTCGAGCAGCACTGGCCGCAGCCGTCGATCGACCTGACCTCGTCGGTGTCGGCCCGTCGGGACGAGGTGTTCATCGACGGGGTCCACACCAACGAGCTCGGCGCCCGCCTGGTGGCCCAGGCGATGTGGGCCTCGCTGCGGCCCGACGTCGAGCGCTGGTACGCCGCCCACCGCTGAGGCGGCGAGGATCGAGGGCCGCGGGCGAGCGACCGTCCGATGTCGACGTGCTGGCATGCTGGGCGGCGTGCGCGTCCAGGTGCTGGGGACGGGGGCCACCCCGCAGGGTCGACTCGACCGGTCGCCCGCCGACCTGGCGGTCGAGGCGGCCCGCGCCGCACTGGCCGATGCCGGGCTCCGGCCGGACCAGGTCGCCCTCGTGGTGTTCGCCACCGGGTTGGCGTTCGTGGAGGACCAGGCGATGATCCCCGGCCAGTCGTGGCTGCGCGCGCTCGGCGTCGGGTCGGCCGCCGTGCTCAACGTCGAGGAGGCCTGTGCCTCGGGGCTCGCCGCGCTGGCGGTCGGGCGGATGGCGGTGGTCGCCGGCGAGGGGCCGGTGCTGGTGGTGGCGGCGGAGGTGATGTGGCGGCGGCGGGCGGCGGTGGCCGAGGGCCTCCTCCAAGGGGTGGCGATCGAGGATCGGGCGACCTACGTGGCCGCCGCCGGCGACGTTCCGCCGCTCGTGGCGGTCAACGCGCGCTGGGCCGCGGAGCTGCTCGAGAGCGGTCGGGCCGATCGTGAGCAGCTGGTCTCGGTGGCGGCGAAGGCGTATGCCGCCGGCGCCCGCAACCCGATCGCGCAGCACCGGACCGGTTGGTCCGCCGCGGAGGTCCGGGAGTCCCCGATGGTGGCGGCCCCGCTCACGCGGCTGATGTGCGCCTCCTACACCGACGGGGCGGCGGCCGTGGTGCTCGGCGGGGGGACCGGCACCGAGCCCGCCGTGCGCTCGGTGGCCATGGTCGGTGGCGACGGTACAGGCGGACGGGAACGACGGCTGGCCCAGGTGATGTCCTCGGCGTTGGCCGACGCGTCGGTCGGCCCGGCCGATGTGGACGTCGCCGAGCTCCACGACGTCACCGCCGCCGAGGAGCTCCTGGCCCTCGAGGCCGGTGGGTTCTACGAGCGAGGGGCGGCGGGCGCGGCCACCGCCAGGGGCGAGACGGCGGTGGGCGGCGCGGGGGTCACGGTCAACCCCAGCGGCGGGCTGCTGGCGCGAGGCCACCCGATCGGCGCGACGGGGCTCCTGCAGGTGGTGGAGATCTGCGACCAGCTCCGTGGCCGCAGCGGTCCGCGCCAGGCCGAAGACGCCCGGATCGGCCTGACGTGCAACCTCGGCGGGTTCGTCGGCGACGACCTGGCGTTCGCCGGCGCCGCGGTGTTCGAACGACCCCGCGCCTGACCTGGGCTCAGGCCGGGGCGGGGGGCGGCTGGCCGGTCGCCGTCGCGAGCGCGGCCACGGCGGTTCGAGGGTCGTCGGCGGCCGCCATCACGATCACGTGGTCGGCGCCGGCCGTCCTGAACTCGCCGAGTCGGTCGGCCACCTGGGCGGCGCTCCCGGCGACGAGGTGGCGGCCGATCCGGTCCGGGTCGGCCCGGAACAGCGAGGCCAGCCACGCTCGCCCCCGCCGGTCCGCGTCGCGGCCGATCGACACGTAGACCACCGGCGCCGTCGTCACCGCATCGGCGGGCCGGCCGGCGGCCTCGGCCGCTTCGACGACCACCCGGCGACGCTCGGCGAACCGCTGGGGGCTGAGCAGGTGGGGCATCCAACCGTCGCCGACGCTCCCGGCCACCTCGAGGGCGAAGGTCGAGGATCCGCCGATCCAGATCGGCACCCGCGCCGCGGGCGCGGGCCGCTGGTCGTAGGTGCCCGGTCCGGGGCGCCACCACCCGCGCAGCTCGTCGATGCCGGATCGCAGGGCGGCGCGCCGAGGGCCGAAGGCGACCCCGAGCCGGTCGAACTCGCCGAGGTGGCTCCCGGTGCCCACGCCGAGCACGAACCGACCCCCGCCGGTGAGGTGGAGGGTGGCGGCAGCCTTGGCGACCAGTGCCGGTGGCCGCAGCGGGAGCTGGAGGACGCCGGTCCCGACCAGCGCGGAGGTCGTGCCGGCCAGTGCGAGGCCGGCGACGGTCAGCGCATCGAGGCTCGGGGACCACCAGGCGAGGTGGTCGAGCACCCAGAGCGATCCTGCGCCGGCGGCTTCGAGGTCGCCGCAGAACCCGGCGACGTCGCTCCACCACGCGGGCGGCTCCGGTGCCTGCGGAAGGGTCGGGACGACCACGCCGAGCCAGGAGCGATCGGCGGCCGGCCGAGACGCGCCGCTGGGCTCGAGCGGGGCGAACACGGCGCCGATCCTACGACGGGATCCCGGCGCCGCCCGATGGCGTCCGGGCCCGCGGTCGGGGCGATATCACCCGTTCGGGCCACGAGATGGTGTGACCGAGGGCGCTAGACAACGGTCCATCGTCCGTCACCGGAGGCTCCCATGACCGCCCACCGCATCCGCCCGTTCGCCCTCGCGCTGGCCCTGCTCCTGCCCAGTGCCCTGGCCGCCTCGTGCTCGTCCGACACGGTCGACAAGGCGAAGGACACCGCCGAGTCGGCCGCCGACGACGTCGACAACAGCGTCGACTCCGGCACCGCCCGAGCCCAGGCCGAGGCGATGCGGGCCGCGCTCAAGGCCAACGACACCGCCGACGCCGACGGCCTTCGTTCGGTCGAGGCGCTCCAGCAGACCGCCGACGACCTGCCCGGCGACCCCGAGGTCACCGGCATCACCGACGCCGACGGCGACGGCCTCGACGACGACGGCAAGGTCCAGGTGACCGTCGACGACCAGTCGGCCTGCCTCACCATCCCGGAGACCGGCGACGACACCGAGGTGAGCGGCGGCGCCTGCTGAGCCGCCGCCCCACCCCCCGGACCGCGTGCGGAGGGGAGCCTTCGAGGTCCCCTCCGCACGACGTCCGCTACTGGGGCGTGGGTGGCTCGTCCCCGTCGGCCTCGTCCCGTTCGGCCCAGGCCAGCAGGGCGTCGATGGGGAACGGGGCGTCGTCGATGCCGGCGTGGAGATCGCCGATCGCCGCGAACCTCGCCGGGACGGTGGCGATGGTGAAGTCGCCCGGCTCGACCTCGTCCACCTCGGCCCACGTGATCGGTGTGGACACGGTGCCGTGGGGGTTGCCTCGCACCGAGTAGGCGGCGGCAATCGTGTGGTCGCGGGCGTTCTGGTTGTAGTCGACGAACAGCTTGTTCGGGTCTCGGTCCTTGCGCCACCAGGTGGTGGTGACGTCGTCGGGGATGCGGCGCTCGATCTGGCGGGCGAAGGCGAGGGCGGCTCGGCGCACGTCGGCGAAGCCGTGGTCGGGCGGGATGCGCACGTAGACGTGCAGGCCGTTGCCGCCGGAGGTCTTGGGCCAGCCGACCGCGCCCAGCTCGTCGAGCACCTCGTGGACGACCCCGGCCACCCGCCGGACCTGGGCCCAGTCGCTGCGGGCGCCCTCGCCCGGGTCGAGGTCGATGCGCCACTCGTCGGGCTGCTCGGTGTTCGCCCGCCGGGAGTTCCACGGGTGGAACTCGACCGTCGACATCTGGACCGCCCAGGCCACGTGGGCCAGCTCGGTCACGCAGAGCTCGTCGGCGGTGCGGCTGTAGCGGGGGAAGAACAGCTCGACGGTCTCGATCCACGGCGGCGCGCCCTTCGGCACCCGCTTCTGGTGGACCTTGGCGCCGGCGACGCCCTCGGGGAACCGGTGCAGCATGCACGGCCGCTCCCGCAGGGCGTTGACGATGCCGTCGCCCACCGCCAGGTAGTACCGGAGCAGGTCGAGCTTCGTCTCGCCCCGAGCCGGGAAGTAGATCCGCTCCGGGTTGGTGACCCGAACCATCCGCCCACCCACCTCCACCTCGATCGCGGGAGACGAGCCGGCCACGCCGGCACGCTAGAGGGCCGGTCTCGCGCCGTCGCCGGTCAGGCGGTGGGGGTGCCGACGAAGGCGTCCCAGAGGCGGGCGTAGGCGCCGCCGGCGGCGAGGAGGTCGGCGTGGGGGCCGTGTTCGACCACCCGGCCGTGGTCGACGACCACGACCTCGTCGGCGTCGGCCGCGGTGGAGAGCCGGTGGGCGATCACGAGGGTGGTGCGGCCGGCGGAGGCGGCGCCCATCGCCGCGGTGACCCGGGCCTCGGTGGCGAGGTCGAGGTTGGCGGTGGCCTCGTCGAGCAGGAGG
>WBZU01003264.1_pt1 | contig 10733 bp, 7 predicted proteins | sample 5204311 | NCBI WGS metagenome assembly WBZU01 (sample SAMN12344359, study PRJNA552823) | activated sludge metagenome | biome: Activated sludge suspended growth; feature: Nitrification reactor; material: Wastewater; isolation source: activated sludge from nitrification reactor of wastewater treatment... | reverse complement strand
GATCCTGATTTCTCTCCTGACGGAAATTATATAGTATTTTCATCTGACAGGACAACTTATGGAAATCAAAAAAGTTATAATTTATTTTTATATAATATTAAAACAGGAAGCATTGATTATCTTACGATTGGAAAGCAGATCGACTATGCTCCTAATTTTTCTGATGACGGAAAAAAAATAGTTTTTACTTCTAATGTTAACGGTCCTCAGAACATCTGGATGATAGAGCTTGGAGAAGCTCTAGTAACAGAGCCCGTGAAGACAGGCACCAATTCTGTCTCAGAAAAAATTCCTCTCAATTATGATAATCTGGAAATGAAACAGCTGACAAGTTTTATTACAGCTGCTTATGATCCGAAATGGTGCGGTAAGGATAAGATCGTTTTTTCAACATTTGAAAAAGGTTCAATTAATATCAGAATGCTGAGGAATATTCAGGAGCGGTATGACAGCAGCAAGTTCATAAAGAAAGTTGACCTCACTGAAAAAGGAGAGAACTGGACTGCGGATAAGATCAAAAGCATCCCCAAAAAGAACTCTCTTACTTATGAAAAAAGATTTTCACTTGATGTAGCAACTACAGCTCTGACAGTCGATCCTGTATTCGGCGCAAACACAGGCGGTATAATTTCATTAAGCGATCTTCTCGGAAATGAAAAATATTATTTTCTGATCTTTAATAATTCCAACGGCGATGCGGAGTTCTGGAAGAGTTTTAATATAGCCATTTCAAAGATCTCTACGGAAAAGAGAATGAATTATGCTTACGGTGTTTATCATTTATCCGGGAGAAGGTATGACCTCCAGGATTACAATTCATCTTATTACGAAAGACTTTACGGAGGCTATCTCAGCCTGTCTTACCCGCTTTCTTTTTTCAGAAGACTTGATCTTACAGTTGGTCTTGCTCAGTCTATCAGAAGCTATGATTTTATAGACAACAGCCGTTCGCTGCTGCTTACAAATCTGATAAGTTACGTCAAAGACAATACTTTATGGGCTTATACCGGACCTCTTGACGGGGAAAGACTGAATCTTACGCTCGGATACACAACAGACATAGCCAACTCGAACATAAATTATTATTCAATATTTTTTGATTACAGAAAATATCTGCGTGTAGCAACGCCTTCTGCGCTTGCATTGCGGGCTCAGATCTTTTTAAACGAAGGAAAGGAAGCCAGAAGATTTTTCATGGGCGGCAGCTGGTCACTCCGCGGATGGCCAATAAATTCAATAAGAGGGAGCAAGATGTGGCAGGCGAATGTTGAATTCAGATTCCCTCTTCTTAATATAGTTGCTTTAAGATTTCCTTTAGGAATAGGTTTCGACTTTCCCGGTATCAGAGGAGGAGTTTTCTTCGATGTAGGAAAAGCCTGGGATAATAATTATCAGGAGAGGATCACTTACGGTGACTTCGGTGTAGGAGTAAGACTGAATGCACTGGGACTGATAGTTTTAAGATATGATATTGGAAAGAGAATTGAGAATAATTTTACTCAGATACAGGGTAATCTTTTCCAGCAGTTCTATTTCGGGTTTGATTTTTGAATAATAACATAAAGTGTAACGATTCTAACGTGTGGCACATTCGAATTATATAACAATTGCAGATATAATTTGAATGTGCCACACGTACAATTGCTTCAAACTATCTTCTGATTAACGTCTCCGGGTGGAATGAATGTTTGACAAAGACAATTCCTACTATCACTTCGACAGAAAAGATATCTGTACGATGTGAGAATATCGGTACCGATGAGTGAAACAATACGGGTCACTTAGGTAACAGGCAGAAACATTCTAACCGGGTATGAAACTCTTCCAACAAGACATTAAACTTATACTTACCGACTGTACTTTTATAGGGACGGACGTGAAATAAATTCAACAGATCGAGTAAATATCTGACAGGAAGGAAAAATTATATTCAACCGTACGATTAATAAATTCACCCGCCTGAAATGAGAGATGGGAGGGTGTTCTGCAGATCATGCAGATCAATTCAATACCTGCAATGTATACAGATCTCCGTATCTTTTCCTGTTGACAAACAAATCTGTTTATATTAACTTTGTACTGCAAAGTACTTTCTATTACATAACTAAAACCGCACCAATGGAAAACAACAAAGATCAGCTGGAAACTCTCAATGAGATAAAAGGGCTGATGCAGAGATCTTCAAGATTCAGCTCCCTCAGTGGAATTGCCGGAATTGCCGCCGGTTCAGTCGCGATCCTGGGATCCGTATTGATCAGCATTTATCTGCATATCGGATTTTTTGAACAGATGCCTGGGATAATGTCAGATAAAAAAGCATCTCAGCCTGTTAACCTGACCGGTGTTTTTGTAATACTCGTTTCAGTTTTTGTTCTGGCTTTGATCCTTACAATATATTTCTCGTCACGCAAAGCGAAAAGAAAGAATTTAATATTCTGGGACATTATGGCAAAAAAAGTATTTGTCAACTTTTTTATCTTCCTGTTTACCGGAGGAATATTCTGCCTTATACTCTTTTATTACGGAATTTATTTTCTGATCGTTCCGGCAATGCTCACTTTCTACGGACTTGCACTGATAAATATCAGCAGGTTCACCTTCAATGAGATCGCCCAGCTTGGAGCATTAGAGATCTGCCTGGGGATCATAGCTGCTTTTGTCCCCGTTTATCCGTTACTGCTGTGGATGATAGGATTCGGAATTCTCCATCAGTTCTACGGAATTTATGTTTATATAAAATATGAAAGAGCCTGACTTTGAAGAACATTATTGAAAATCTTGATAAGGTACTCGAAAGCAGGATCAGGCTGGGTGTAATGTCGATACTTGTTGTAAGCGATTCGGCTGACTTCAACACATTGAAGCAAATGCTGAATGTTACCGATGGAAATCTTGCAAGTCACATAAGTGCGCTTGAAAAGAACAAATACATAAAAATCAAAAAAAAGATCATAGGTAAAAAAACGAACACGACATATACAGCTACTGATTCCGGAAGCAAAGCTTTTAAAAATCATCTGAACGCGCTTGAAAAGCTGATCAAAAACAAATAACATAAAAACCACTGACTCATATTTAAATATCTTCAGAAGGGAGACTGTATAATGGATCAATGACCTACTTTTTTTACCAATCAAATATTTTTATTTATTATGAAAGAAAAGATAATATCAAATATCAGCGATCCAAAAGAGCTTGAAAAATTATACAGGCAGAATCCGCCGGTTTTCCGTCGTGATTTTAATTTAATTTATCCGGGATTCAATAATTATCTGCTTGCTGATTTCTGGAATGAAAGACTTAATTATGAAAGCAGTACGGAGATTCCGGAAAACTCCGTCAGGGAACTTACGTTTGTGATCATTGCTTCCCTGATTGCAGTCATCATTGCAAAGATCCCTGAGATTTTTTCTGTTGATGAGACTTTTTTTTACATGAGAAATACCGGATTAATTTTTTTACCTGTATTGGCATTTTATTTTGCATTGAAGAACAGTCTTTCTAAAAGAAAGATCCTAATGGCTTCTGCTGCTGTCTTAGTTTCAGCCGTATATATCAATCTGCTTCCGGTAAATGAATCGGGCGATACCCTGAAATTGTCGTGTATTCATCTTCCGTTATTTCTCTGGACTGTATTGGGATTTGCATTTGTAGGGGACAGGCTTAATGATCACAGTAAAAGAATGGACTTTTTAAGATACAACGGTGATCTCATTGTCATATCAGGCATCATGATGATAGCAGGCATGGCGCTGACAGTCATTACGCAGGGATTGTTTACGCTTATCGGTCTGAAGATCTTTGAATTTTACAGGCAGTATATCATCATACCGGGACTTGCGGCATTAACCATAATAGGGACATACATAATCGGAAAGGTCCCGCATTTAGTAAGCAGGGTTTCTCCCCTGATCGCAAGGATGTTCAGCCCGCTGGTCTTAATTACTCTTATCGCTTACCTTACAGCTATATTTATTACAGGAAAAGATCCGTACAATGACAGGGAATTTCTGCTTATATTCAACGTACTGCTGATCGCTGTGATGGCAATAATTGTATTCTCTGTTGCGGAGATTTCCCGTTCAGACAGAAACCGCACAGAGGTCCTGATCTTATTTCTTCTGTCTGTCGTTACTGTAATTGTAAACTGCATTGCATTGTCAGCCATCATATTCAGAATATCCGAATGGGGAATTACTCCCAACCGTCTTGCCATCCTTGGAGGGAATGTCCTTATTCTTACAAATCTTATTCTGGTTATTTATAAATTATTCAGGACACTGCTTAATAAAAGTGAGCTTGAGGAAGTTGAAAAGGTAATTTCTAAATTTCTTACAGTTTATTGTATATGGACTGTAATTGTAGTATTCATATTTCCGCTTGTGTTTAATTTTAGGTAATGGGTTAAATTATTCTATTTGTTATTTAAATTTTTTAATATTTTTGACAGGACAAATATCCTTATTTTAAAAGTATTGTTCAGGATGACAAAGGAAGTTAACAGTTAACTCACTCAACTTACATCAGGCAATAGAGTTATTCTCAACACACAGCAGATCCATTACCTTCCCTGCAATAAAATCCGCAAGGTCATTGAAGTCTTTCGGATTATATTCGAAGCTCGGCATTGCGGGAACTATCTTTCCGCCTGCATCAAGGATCTTCATCATATTACCGAGATGGATCTTGTTTACGGGAGATTCTCTGGGAACAAGTACAAGAGGTTTGGAATATGAAAATGCATAGTCAGCACACTTCTCGATCAGGTTCTTACTCTCACCGTTAGCAATACCGGCAAGAAATCCCATCGAGCAGGGAGAAACAATCATTCCGGAGCTTACGTATTTATTGGTGAAGATCTCAGATTTAAGATCAAGATTATTATGAAATGTAACTGTCGATTTCAGAAGCATTATCTCCGGAAACAGCGAGGTAATGTTAGACTGCTTAAGATCGACTCCGCATTCTTTATATAAAGTGTAAATAGCATATTCAGACAAAATCAGGTCAACATTAAAATCGTTCATAAGCAGCGCTCTTAACATCCGAAGGCCGTATATTGCCCCGCTGGTGCCGGTCATTGCAAGTATGATATTCTTTCCTTCGCCGTTAATTTCTTTTATCAAAGCTGATGTTTCCGTCTGAATGCTTACTGAGGTTTTTTCTTTAGGCATGGCAGTGTATTAGTTTCTGTTTAAAAGAATAGATATTATGATAAATAATAAAATTGAAATTATTACAAATATAATGTTTTGAAATACAAAAATCTGAATCAAAAATAGAATCATTCCCAGTATCATAGCAATGAATACTTCTATGAACTTCGATGCCGAGCTGAACTTTGTGCTCTCAAAAGTGAAAGGATAAGTTTTGTCAAACAGCATTGCAACAGAGTTTATAAAATAAATACCTGATGAAATATAAAGAAGATTATACAGCACGACAGTAAATTCAGCTTTAAAGCTCAGCAGTATGGCAATTAAAATAATTATAGGAAAAATAAATGCTGCGTAAATAAATTTGTTCACACCTTTAATGATAAATCGTTTTTCTTTAATTGGAAGAGAATCATATATCCATTCCGTATCGACCGAACTTTCATCGAGTATCTTTGTATTCGAAATAAGAAGCCTGGAACACATTATCAAAGTAAAAGTAATTGTCGGGCTTAATATGACAATAGCCGTCCGGAAGAATGAATCAGCACCGGAACGTATGTTAAAAAAAAGGAGATTTGACGAATCTGAAATCATCCCGATTATAACAAAAAGCAGAGGCATGAATATTATCGGGATATACTTTACTCTCAGGAATCCGGAATTCTGTATCTGATCCCCCGTAAGACCGAAAGATGCCCGTTCATAATTATTTGAAAGTATAAATCGGTTAATAAAATTTTTTACAAATGAAAAATTAAATCCGGATTCAGATAATTTTCTTTTTGTATTCAAAGTTCTGACAGCATCAGCAAGAGCATAGTAATTTCCGGATATCAGTCTGAACAGTAAAAAGAAAATTCCTGCAGCCAGCATTGCGCATAAAATAAAATATGCAGCATCATATACGGCATTTGAGAAAAAAGTCTGCGGCAGAAATTTTACAATGCCTGTGTTAAGCAAGTTTTCCTTAATGAAAGAGTCCTTTTGTCTTGAAGCTGCTTTTGAAGAAAGAGTGGATGAATAGAATATGAAAACAAAAAACAGGATCTGCAGGAAATTCAGAATCAGAGTTGCTTTTTCCCTGAAAAATTTCAGCGCAAAAATATATATGAGGATAAGTATTCCGATTGAAAAGTAACCGAACATTATATCTGTCGCCAGAAAGGCAACCGTCTTCAGTAAGTCATGATCTATGAAATAAAAAAAGATGACCTGCGGTATGACCGACGAAAGTATAAAAAACAAAATGAAGATCACTGCTGAAAGGAATTTAGCTCTAAATACCGCAGAGCTGTCAACCGGTAATGTTCTCAGCACTTCAATGTTTCTTGCTGCAAGAAAAAGATTTTCAAAATCATTAAGAATGATCAGAGCAAGCAGAAACAGGTTTGAAGTCAGAGCAAGTATGATGTAGCTTCTTTCATCAAATGCTGTGAAATAATTATAAGATAGTATTGTATTCGCAAAAAGATAAGCTATGAGAACTCCTGTCAGCTTTTTTTTTGCAGAGTTTTCCTTATCCCTGTAATCGAGCTTATGAAAAAGAGAAAATAAGATCTTTGTATCCCGGTTCAATTTATTTTTGTTGTTGTTTTTGTTTCTCTTTTAATTTTGCCTTATACTCTTTAACTGCTTTCTGATGATCCTCATAATTTTCCGTGAACTTATGTCCGCCTTCACCTGTAGCCACAAAGAAAATAAAATTATGTTTTGCCGGATTCAGTGCTGCTAAAATGGAAGGCAGTCCGGGATTATTTATCGGACCGGGCGGGAGACCTTTGTTAAGATATGTATTATATGGTGAAACTATTTTCAGGTCTTCAAATAACAGCCGCGGTTTCGGACCGTCAGGAAGTATATACTGAATAGTAGGATCTGCTTCCAGCCGCATTCCTTTTTTAAGCCTGTTAAGATACACGCCTGCGATCACAGGTCTTTCTTCGTTTATACGGGTTTCACCGTCTATAATGGATGCGAGTGTAAGGGTTTTTAGAAGAGTTGTTTCCTGTTCCGATATCTGTGACTTAATATCACTGTCATCGAGTATCTTCTTCCTGAATTCATTGAACATTAAATTGACAAGTGCTTTTTCTTTTATTGCAGGAGAGACCTCATAAGTATCCGGGTACAGAAATCCTTCGAGATTTTTTATCTGTCCGGTCAGTCCGAGAATATTTATAAGAGAATCACTGGAAGCTTCTTTCATAAACTTTTCTTTTGAAAGTGAAAGCTTCTTTTCTGCGATTTTTCCTATCTGACGTAAATTATATCCCGGAGGGATGGTTATTTTGATTAGCGGATTACTGTATTTATCTGTAAGGATCGTTATGAGTTCGGAGTTGTTCATTCCGTTTTTGAAAAGATAACCTCTGGAAATGATCTGGTTTTCTTTAAATGAGAGTTTCACCGCAAGCTTAAACAGAAATGCATTTGATATTATATCTGCATTTTTGAGACCGGAAATTATCTCGTCCAGATTTTTTCCCGGTTCTATTGTAAATACTTTCTCATCATCGCCCTGCCAGTAATATTCAGAATAATAAAGCTGGTAGCCGATGAAAACGATCAATAGAATATTTACAAGTAAAGCTGCCCTGTAATATTTTTTTATGTCATTTATAAACGACAAGATGTAATCACTGATTCTGAAACCTTTAAACGGAACTTAAACAATAGATAACAAGGCATACAATATTATTTTGTAATTGCAGTTTGCTCAGCGCTGATGGCTTCGTTAACGCCTTTTATGTAAGCATTTATATTCGGATTATTCGGATCCAGCTCGTGTGCTTTATCCAGCTGCACCTTTGCCTCTTCCCATCTTTTCTTTTCTATATAAAACACTGCAAGATCATAATAAGCATCTCTGAAATCAGGATACAGCTCAGCCGCTCTTATCATATTCTTTTCATAATTGATGTCATCCATCATCAGCTTATAAGCATAAGCTTTAAGAAAATAAGCATAGGAGCTGTTCGGCTCCAGATCCATTACACGGTTTAATATATACAGTATCTGCTGCGGCGCTTTCTGCGCGACGAGTGTCTGTGCATTCATAAGAAGACCGTTTGCTTCCCTTGAAAGGATATGTGTATTGTCCGGATCGAATTTATATATATCCATAACTTCGGGAGGCAGACTGTTTCCGGTTGTAAATACAGGTGTCTGATTTGAAACGCGGTACCATTCTCTCAGAAAAGCCAGATAGGTTACGCCGTTATCTTTAAGATATTTTGTCATATAGTCAACATAATTAACATCATTGATCTTGCTTATCAGTTCCGGAGTTACAAGTCCGGCAACGTCAATAATTTTTCTGTCGCTGTAATATCCGATAGCTCCCACATCATGCGTGGCAATAATATCATTTTCATTTGTATTTTTCTTCAGCCATTTTGCCGCCATTACCTGTCGGTCATAAATATATTTGCACTGGCTTGCATACAGATCCTTAGTTTCATCATAATTCTTTACACCCATGAAAAAGATTATTCCTGCCCAGATATAAAAAAGACTTTTTGAAAATAAAGCATTGTCTGTATATTTATTTATTATCTTTGCAAGATCCCTGAATCCAATAGTTGCAACGAGTATAAAAAACGGGATAAGAGGCATCATATATCTTCCGAACCTGTGAGCATACGGAAGCTTCAGCCAGTAAATAAATATAAGAGCAAAAATAAAGACTATATAAAGAGTATTCTGATTATACGTTTTCTTATAAATATCAAAAATAAATTTCAGCAGAGCGGCAATAAACCCTATCATAACAACATAATAGCTGCCGTATTTGAAATATTCCCAGACCTCATATTTCAGAAAATCATATCTGCTTCTGAATTCCGGCGAATAATAAGTAAGCTTTGCATTGTAAGTATTCGGCAGCAGCGAACCTGATAAAGCATAATTCATCAGAAGATAAAGTCCAACGATGCCTGCAAATATGAGGAATATTTTCTTAAGGTCATTTCCTGAAAAGAGAATGAGATTGATCTGATCTTTTGAATAATATGAAACAAGTATATAGTCAACGATCACGGCAAATATAAAAGCAACTCCGTCCGGCCTTGTCCACATGATTAGACCAAGCATTACTGCAAAAGGCGCAGGACTTCTTTTGCGGTAAAAATATGCGCACAGGATCAGTATCATTATATACATTGTTGTTTCCATCCCCGATCCTGCTATGAAATTCATCCATTTGTCAAAAATAAAAATTCCGGTACAGATCAACGCGAATATTATCTCCTTGTCGAATTCCACATTGCAGAGTTTATAAAATGCAAATGAAGACCCGGCAAAAAACAATAACCCCAGAATATAACTTATATACATTTCATTATCCGAAATGAAAAACATCAGTGACAGTATCAGGGTATACAAAGGCGATGTAGAGCCGGCAGTCACCATTTCATTTTTGAAAAATGAAAAACTGAAATAGTGCGCGAGATTTTTTGCAAATGTCAGATGTATCCAGGGATCATCAAGCGGAAAACTCAGAACACCGTTAACTTTATATGCATATCTGATATAAATCAGTGAAAAAACAAACGGAAGCAGAATGACAAGTAAATAAAATAAAATTCTTACCTGTTTTTTAGGTTTGAAATGGGATTCAAAATTGTATTTTGAGTAGTCTTCTCTGTTGGTTCTTTTTTTTTTAATGGGGATTTTTATTCTCTTCATATTTTTAAAATAATTATTTACGGCAGTAAATTCAATTTTAATCAGATTAATAATTTTATTTTTAAATGTCAGAACTAATTCTTAATATTTCCGTAAGCCTGTTTTAAATTCAGTTCATCAATAAAATCCAGCTGTATATTTCATAGTTAATTATTTTCAGAAAAAATACTTTATAACTTGATACTTTTTAATATATGTAATAGTTTTAGCTGCATCAAATAACACACCTTAATACTTCTAAGGAAATTATTTAAATCTTATTGAAATCATCACATTTATTAATTAACAGTACTTTTAAATTAAACTAACTAACGAGTTACCCTCAGTTTTTATCCCATCATGAAAGGATTATAAAATGGATACAAAGACCAATAACACCAAGACAGCCTCGTTTCAGGATTCCAAAAATGTTACCGATTTGAAATCAAAAAAAGTTTCGGAGCTGATTGAACTTGCCAAAGACCTGCAGGTTTCCGGATACAGTGATCTTAAGAAACAGGAACTTATATTTAAAATTATAGAAGCACAGACCAAGAAGGATGGATTTGCCTTTGCTGTGGGAGTACTTGAAGTTCTGCCTGACGGATATGGTTTTCTCCGGTCAGTTGACTACAATTATCTTCCTTCTCCTGATGATATCTATGTCTCACCTTCTCAGATCAAAAAGTTTTTACTTAGAACCGGTGATACTGTAAGCGGACAGGTCAGACCTCCGAAAGAAGGAGAAAGATTCTTTGCTCTTCTTAAAGTCGAAGCAGTTAACTTTGAAAGTCCTGACACGATACGAGACAGGATATTATTTGATAACTTAACCCCGCTTTACCCGGAAGAAAAAATAAACCTCGAAACAGCGCCGGGTGAATATTCTATGAGAATAATGGATCTCTT
>WBZU01003261.1_pt1 | contig 10738 bp, 8 predicted proteins | sample 5204311 | NCBI WGS metagenome assembly WBZU01 (sample SAMN12344359, study PRJNA552823) | activated sludge metagenome | biome: Activated sludge suspended growth; feature: Nitrification reactor; material: Wastewater; isolation source: activated sludge from nitrification reactor of wastewater treatment... | reverse complement strand
AGCGCCGGTGACCCGTGCGACGCGGCGGGTCTCCAGCGGCTGATCCGTTCTCGCATCGACCCGGTCAGTGCCCGGCCGCGAGCGAGACGAGGACGTCTCGTCGAACGTCTTGCCCTCGTCCGCGCTGCCACGGCTGGCCCACTCGTTCTCGACGCCGGATGGCGGGACATCCAGGTCGATGCCGCGCATCACCGCACCTGGTGGGTCGGTACCTGGCCCCGCCTCGCTGTTCCCCCGGCATGGCTCGAACCGTTCCTGTCGAGCGGCGGGATCACGCGGTCGATGACCGTCTACTTCCAGCCGGTCCCGACGCATCAGAGTCGGCGCCGCATCGAACGCGACCTTGTGAAGCTCGAGTCGGACGCCATCACCAAGGAGGACAAGGGTCGACGGGTCGACGCCCGCCACCGGCGAGCCACCCAAGCGCTGCTCGACCGCGAGGAGGAGCTCGTCGCCGGCTACCCCGAGATGGGATACGCCGGGCTGGTCACCGTGTCGGCCCGAACCCAAGAGGAGCTTGACGAACAGGCCGAGGTCGTCGAGCAGCTCGCCCGTGAGACCGGCATGGACCTGCGGGTCCTCGACGCCCGCCAAGACATCGCGTGGGCCGCGTCGCTGCCCCTCGGTCTCGCCCCCTCCACGTTGCTGGCGTCATGAACCGGGCATCGCTTCGCCTCAACTTCCACCGCGGCACGACCGCGCACGTGGCCAGCATCTACCCGTTCTCGGTCCAGGGCTCGTTCGGACACCGGGGCACCTACGTCGGCCTCGACCTCCTCGCCGGAGGAGGCGAGTTCTGCTGGGACCCCTTCGAGGCATACGCCGCTGGGCTGGTCACCAACCCCAACGGCTGGGTCCTCGGCGAACCCGGCAACGGCAAGTCCGCCCTCGTCAAGTGCCTCCTGTGGCGCCAAGCCGCCGTCTACGGGACCGGCAACGCCGGACGCTGGATTGCCATCGCCGACCCGAAGGGCGAGTACGCGTCGCTCGCTGAGCACCTCGGTCTCACCACCGTGCGGCTCAGCCCGGGCGGCACCGCCACCATCAACCCGCTCGCTCCCGGTCCCGCGGCCGAACACGAGCCCGAGGACCGCCAGATCCTCCGACGCGCCGAGATGTGCACCGCGCTCGTCGCCACCGTCCTCGAACGCAACCTCACCCAGCTTGAGGACGCCGTCGTGTTCGCTGCGGTCGAACAACTCACCGCCGCGCCACTCGTCGAGCCGACGCTCACCGACGTCGCCCACCTCGTCGCCGACCCCACTGATCAGATGGCCGAACGGCTCCGGTCGCACGGCCGGGACCTCGCGGCCGAGACGAGCAACGTCGCCTACGCCCTCGACAAGCTCCTGTCCCGCTCCCTGCGCGGCATGTTCGACGGGCGTTCCACGGTCCCGCTTCGCTGGGACGGCCCTGGCGTCGTACTCGACCTGTCGGCGGTGCCGCTCGACTCCGAGGCTCTCCCGCTGGTGATGGTCGCCACCGCCGGGTGGTTCCAACAGCTGATGGCGTGTCCCGGACCGCAACGCATCCAGGTCCTCGACGAAGCCTGGGCACTGCTCGGCAACCGCCACACCGCGGGCTACCTCCAGACCTGCTTCAAGCTCGGCCGCACCTACGGCGTTGCCAACCTGTGCATCACCCACCGGGCATCCGATCTCGTCGCCCAAGCCGACGACGGCACCGCGACCAGCAAGATCGCCGCAGGGCTCCTGGCCGATTCGGCCACCAAGATCATCCTCCGCCAGGCCCCAGACCAGCTCGACGCCGCGGTCACTCACTTCGGGCTCACCGAACCCGAAGCCTCGATCGTCGGACAGCTCACCCGAGGCCGTGCCCTGTGGAAGCTCGGTGGCCGAACGGCCGTTGTCCACCACGTCCTCGGCCCGAGCGAAGCCGCGATCTGCGACACCGATGCCCGGATGAACGCGAGGCAGGCCGGCGAGGTCGAGGCGGCGTGACATGTACGACCGCGAAGCGCTCCTCGCCGCCACCGACCTCGCCGCGCTCGCCGACGACCTCATCGGCGGCCACGTCGGAACCGCCCGCAGCCCGATGTGGACCTGCCCCAACCCGAACCACGCCCAGACTGGCCGCACCCCGCCGCTCAGCATCTTCCGCGGCCACCAAGGCGACCAACGGTGGCGTTGCCACGGTTGCGGCGACGGCGGCTCGGCCATCGACCTCGTTATCGCCTGCAAGGGCGGCACCGTGCGCGACGCCCTTGAGTTCCTCGCGGATCGAGTCGGGCACCACGACCAGGGAACCGACTGGCAGCCGTCCCGCCAACCGGCAACCGCGCAGCGGCCGATGATGCCCGGCTGTCGGGATTCCGAAGGGCTCCAGCGCTACGTCGACGAGTGCGCCGAACGGCTGTGGAAGCCCGAAGGACGAGCGATCCGACGGTGGCTCACCAACGTCCGCGCCATCCCCGCCGATGTCCTCGCCCAGAACCGCATCGGTGTCGATCTCGGTGCTCGCTACCAGGACCGCCCCGACGGCGTGCCCCGAGCCCACGGAGCAGTCCTTCCGACGATCGTCGAAGGTCGAGCCGTCTACGCCCAGATCCGCGTGCCGCACCCCGATCCTGACCGGCCCCGGTACCTCAACCCGAGAGCTGACCTCGCCGCCAACCCAAAGCTCACCAGGATGCGTCCCGCCGAGTGCCGACACCCCGAGGTCATCGTGACCGAAGGCGCGATCGACGCGCTCTCCGCGGCCACAGCCGGCTACCGGGCCGTCGGCGTGCTCAGCGCCACCTACGGCGACGAGTCCGTCGCCCTCGCGCTCGCTCGTCTCCCACACCCGCTGGTCTTGGCCTTCGACGCCGACGACGCAGGCCAAGCCGGAGCCGACCGACTCGCCACGCTCCTCGAGGCACGAGACCGGACCCCTGTCCGACTCGACCTCGATACCGGTGACCTCAACGACGCCATGCGTCGCTCGGACGACTGGCCCTCTCGCCTCGAGTCTGCCGTCGATCAGGCGATGGCAACCCGTTCGGTCGGGGCCGGGGTGGAGCGGTGACCCTTCACTGCGGGAGGAGCGCGGCCCCCATCGCGTCCACACCGAGACGGCCAACCATGCAGGTCGTCATCGCCACGACCAGGTACGGCACCCACGGTCCTGCAAGGGCGTAGGGCGGGTCGTCGTCGAAGGTCATCGTCACCCGGCGAGCGGATAGGTCGGGGTGGATCTCGCGGATGCCCGCATACCAGACCGAGGCCCAGGCTCCCTCGAACCACACCAGCAGTCGTCGGTCGGTGGCGAGGATGCGTAGACCGCCAAGTGAACGCCACTGCGGAGCTGCCAGCCGCTCCGCCTCCGCACGTGCTCGGCGCCGTGCGGAACCCGCTGCCAGTGCCGTCGTCGCGAACAGAAGCGGCCCACCGAACGCAACGACCCGGGGCTCGTCGTAGAAGACGTCGATCGCCAGGAACCGCCACCCATCGGCCGACAGATCCGCATGGAGGGCCTCGCCGGGATCCAGGAGAACCGGACTCGCGAGGACCGGAAGATGATCGCCGCCCGCACTGATGTGCCCCGCAAGCTGGACCGCGAGGCCCCACTCGCTGTCAGATCCCCGGCGACTCCGCGTCGCTTCCATGACCCGAAGGGTACCCAGGGGGTGTGACGCGATCCGGGTGATGGAGGAAGGTTGAGAGACGTCTATAGCTCGACGGGGTTGTCGCCGGTGCCGAGTTCCGCCCAGAACTTTCCGAAGTCGTCGAGGCCAGCGAGTGGGGAGGACTGTGCAAGGTCGACGATGCCCCGGACCACGGCATGGACCATCTGAGGGTCGCCCGTATCCATTGCCTGGTCGAGGCGGGTGAACATCTCCTCGCTGCTCTTCGCACGCTCAGCGAAGACCCGATCGAAGTAGAGGCGGAGGATCTGCTCGGCCGCATGGATGCGATCGACCTGGATGTGCTCTTCCGCCGCGATGGCGGCGCGCTTCGTCTGTTCCTCCTCGCGGATTCGGCCGTACTCGCGTGCGGCTGAGACGATCTCGTTCAGCGCGGCGAAGGCATCGGCATCGAGGACCAACGCGCGCTTTGCAGGCACGATCTCGCCGCGCACGGGTGGGTCAGCCATCGTCAGTCTCCTTGAGCAGGTTTCGGTATCGGAGCCTGAACGTGGACGTCTCCTCGTTCAGGTCGCCTGCTTCATCCACGACAGGGGTAGAAGCGACATCGCGCACTGCAATCGTCAGCGTGAGGGCCTGCTGAAACGGGATCGCGTGCTCCTCGGGGTTGAAGGGTTCCGACTCGAGCTGGTCCAGAGCGGCCGAAGCCCGAACGACGAGTTGGTCGAGGAGGGACTCGAGCTCTTCCGCTCGCGTGATGATCGCATCGAACTTCGCCTTCGTCTCCTGTGCTTCGGCGATCGCGATGTTGACGGCAGCTTCGTTCTCGACCGCCTTCGTCTTTGCCTTCTCGCCCTGCCCTGCGACGACGAATCCGCTGACCAGGATCGCGGGGCCGATCGTGACGAAGTTCAGAGCGGCGGCTCCGACGGCCATTCCGCCGCCGCCGGTAGCGATGCTTCCGCCACCGAGGAAGGCGAGGGTCGCGTTCGTCGCGGCAGCGCCAGAGAGCGTCGAGATCGCGGTACCGGTGCTCGCTGTTGCGAACGTGGTGACAGCCGTGGTCAGGCCAGCGCTGATTCCGACTCCGGTGACGGCTGACCCTGCGATTCCGCGCATCCACGCGATGGCGTCCTGCCCGAGGCTCTTGTCGAGGCTGACCTGGCCTGCGATCGCGTCGAGACCGTCCACGAGGAGCTTCTCGCTCTCCGACACCAGCTTCTCGTGTCGGCGAAGGAAGTCCGCCATGCGCTCGACGACGACGCGGTAGGCCTCCTCCTGGTGGGCCCCGAGCGACCTCAACGTGTCATTCGTCGTAGCGGCGTAGGCCTCGAGGGCGGCGCGCTCTGTCTCGTAGAGGACTCCGGCCGCCCGGATGCGACCGTTTGCCCGCTTGATCTCGTAGCCACCTTTGAGTCCGAGTACCGCACCGCCGGCACCGGTGACCACCCCGGTGCCGATCAGGATCACCGGAATCAGCGGGAGTGGCATCGAGGGTCCTCAAGTCCGGGGTTCGGCACGTCCCGAACCGTAACGTCCGTCGACAGCGGGCAGCCGCGTTCGATCAACAGCGAGTGGATCAAGTATCGGCAGGGATTCCGCCGCTGTTGAGGTCGGCGGACGCCGCGGCGGCGAAGAAGAGCGCGGTTTTCTCGGCGTTTCGCGGCTTACCTGGGTATGGAACGCGATGGGCTTGGGGTGTTCGAGGTCCTGGTCCTCGTGCTGGCCGGGGCTGCGCTGCTGGTCGTCGGGGTCGTGTGGGCAGGAGCGGCACTGGCGCTGCTGCTGTCCGGGGCGCCCCAAGGGGTCACCTTCTCGGCGGCTGCTGACGCCACCGGTGGCCTGCCGTCGAACCTGGCCGCACCGGCCGCTGCCTGGCCGGCGCCGTACGCCGAGGCGTTGCCGGGGGCGCCGCTCTACTGGCTGAGCACGGGAATCGCTGGAGCGATGGTGGCGGCGATTGTCGGCCTCGGTGTCCGCTGGTTCAGTCGATCGAAGGTGGGGACGACCCGCCGTCGGCCGCTCGGGGTGGATGCGAGACCGGGGTTCGCTCGGCATCGGGACCTGCGGGCGCTGTTGGTGAAGGAGCCGGTGGCGGGTCGGTTCGTGGTGGCCCGGTTCGGTCGTTGGCTCGTCGCCACCGAGCCGTCGCCGCTGCAAGGCGCTCAGCCGAAGCATCGGTTCGGTGAACCGCGCCGGGGCGACCGAGGAGCGGTCGCGCTGGTCGGGCCGTCGCGGTCGGGCAAGACGACTGCCGCGGTGGCCGGAATCTTGGAGTGGCAGGGGCCGGCGGTCCTGTCATCGGTGAAGGCTGACCTGCTCGGAGCGACCCACGGCTGGCGATCCAACGTCGGCGAGGTGCGGATCTATGACCCGATGTCGTCGTCAATCCCGAAGGGGACGACTGCGTTGTGGTCACCGTTGCAGCAGGCGGGCACGGTCGCCGGGGCGCAGCGGGCGGCGCGGGCGCTGTGCGACGCGGCGCCTCGTGGTGGCGTCGAGGGCGGCATGGACTTCTGGTTGGCGCAGGCCGAGATCCTGCTGTCGGGCCTGCTGTTCATCGCCCATCACGGCCACCGGGACATGGGCGCGGTGTGCCAGTGGGTGTTCTCCCAGGACCGTCCGACCGATGCCGGTGACGGCGAGGTCTACGACGCCATCAAGCCGTTGCTCAACTCGAACAACAGCGCCGTGTCGAACGGGGCGAGCGATGTCCACCAGAGCCTCAAGTCGGTGTGGCAGATGGAGGACCGCACCCGCTCGTCGATCTACGCCACCACCCAGACCGTGGTGTGGCCGTGGTCCGACCCTGGGGTCGCGGCCTCGGCTCGCCTCGCCCATGTCCCACCGGGGAAGGGCCGTCGACCCAAGCCTGGCAAGGATGGAGACGGCCAGATCGATCTCGGTTGGCTGCTCGACCAGCGGAGGCAGAACACCGTCTACCTGTGCTCGCCGATCGAGGACCAGCGCCGGCTAGCCCCGGCGTTCGGCGGTCTGCTCAACGACCTGATCAACCAGGCGTACCGCCACGTCGCAGAGACCGGCAAGCCCCTCGACCCGCCGCTGCTGGTGGTGATCGACGAGGCCGGCAACACGCCGCTGCGGTCGCTGCCGGAGTATGCGTCGACCCTCGCGGGCATCGGCGTGTTGCTGGTGACGATCTGGCAGAGCCTCGCTCAGCTCAACGCCGCCTACGGGCCGCAGTCCGACACGATCCTCACCAACCACCTCACCAAGGTCATGTACGCCGGGCTGTCGGACCCGGCGTCGCTCGGCTACGTCGACCGAATCCTCGGCCAGGCTGAGGTCGACACCCGGTCTCGCACCGCGGCCGAGCGGCTCAACGGTGGCTCGGACCAGTACTCGACGACCCAGGTCCCGCTCGCGCCCGCCCACGTGCTGCGCCAGATGCGACCCGGCGATGCGCTCCTGGTCCACGGAACCCTGCCGCCGGCGCACGTCCGCACTCGGCCGTTCTATGCGACACCGCATCTGGCTGAGCGCGCCGCCATGGAGCCGCGCAAGCAGCGCACCGGGCAGGAGGCGGCGGCGTGAAGCCGTTCCTGCGACCCACGTCTCGTGCCCGGTTGGCCCCGGTCGGTTGGACGTCCGAACCTGCCGGGCAGTGGGCGGGTCGTGAGGTCGAGGTCGTCTACGACCCTCGACAGCACCAGGTCGTGCTGTGCCGCAACGACCCTGGCGATCGGACCCGCGCCGAGCTGGCCGGTGCCGGCTACCGACGGTGCGCCAGCGACGGAACCCAGGAGATGTGGGTCCGCGACCGCAGTGTGGAGGCCGCTGCCGCGCTGGAACGCGAGACCGGACAGCAGCACCGCCCGCCTGCGGTGGCGATGGAAGGCCGCGGGCTGTGACGACCATGCTCCGCTGGGGCGGCCGGTCGTGGCGGTAGCTTGTGTCCAGCGATCGGAGCACGCGCCGCACTCCATCCGAACAGCTCTCGCTGTTCGACATCGAGCTCCCTCCCACCGAAGCCGACACCACGGCAAAGGAGGCGATTCGCGATGAACCGCTACGGCCGGCTCGTCCTCGAGCACAACCGGACCCACCGCCCGGACGCCTATTCGCAGATCCCGGACCCCGACGACTTCTTCACCGAGGCCGGAGAGACGATCGCAACCGCGATCAGCGACCTGCGCGACCAGATCCTCGGCCAACCCCGAACCAACGAGAACCTCGAGGCCTACCGGCACCGCGGCTACCAGGCATGGTCGACCGCCGAGGAGATCGTCCTGACGGACCACCACCTCCTCCAACCGGAGACGACCGAGACGACGGACGAGGACTGGGACGCCCCGGAGCTGGCGAACCGTTACCAGCTCCTGGCCGAGATCAACCAGATCATCAACCAGCCCCTGTAGCCCCGACCCCGACCGGGGCCACGGCAACACGCGACGACGCATCCTCAGCCGAGCGCGAATCGTTCCGACCGGCGAGCCAGGACGACCTCGCCCCACCGGGTGCGACGGCCAAGCTGCGCGCCAACCTCGATGCGCTCGAGATCGTGCGCCGCTGCCGCGACGAGGACCGTGCGGCGAACCCGGCCGAACAGGCTGCGCTCGCCCGGTGGGCCGGGTGGGGGTCGATCCCCCAGGTGTTCGACGACACCGACGACCGCTTCCCTGCCGAGCGAGCGCAGATCCGTCAGCTTCTCGGCACCGAGGAGGCGTGGAGCCAAGCCCGTCGCACCACCCTCAACGCTCACTACACCTCGGCGTCGGTCGTCACCGCCATGTGGTCCGCCGTTCGTGACCTGGGTGTCGACGGGCCGGTCCGGGTGCTCGAACCGGGCTGTGGGTCGGGGAACTTCCTGGGGTTCGCTCCGCTCGACGCTGTGCTCACCGGGGTCGAGCTGGACCCCACCACCGCGGTGATCGCCCGCCATCTCTACGGCGCCCGCGCCACCATCCACACCGGAGCGTTCGAAGACCTCCGCGTCGAGGACGGCGCCTTCGACGTGGCGATCGGCAACGTCCCGTTCGCCAAGGTCACCCCGCACGACCCCCACCACAACCGGGGCCGCCACGCCCTGCACAACTACTTCCTCCTCAAGTCGCTCCACCTCACCCGACCCGGCGGGCTCGTCGTCGCCCTCACCTCCCGCTACACCCTCGACGCCCGCAACGCGGCCGCTCGCCGGGAGATGGCGATGCTCGCCGACCTCGTCGGTGCCGTCCGGCTCCCCGAGCGCGCCTTCGCCCGAAGCTCGGGCACCGATGTCGTCGTCGACCTGCTGGTCCTGCGCCGTCGGTTGCCGGGAGGTGCGCCGACCGGCCCCGCGTGGGAACACGTCGTACCCATCGACCTCCCCCCAACCAGTGCGACCACGGACCGGGGGAGCTGTGAGCCGCTGGAGGTCAACGAGTACTTCGACGCCCACCCCGACCGAGTCCTCGGCGACTTGGCCGCGGCACGAGGCATGTACCGCGACCACGAGCTCACCGTCACTCCCAACGGCGACCTCGACACCCAACTCCCCGCCGCACTTCAACGACTTGTCGCCGACGCCACCTCGACCGGTCTCCGATTCGTCGCCGCGCCGGACAGCAGCGCCCAGCGTCGACCTGCGCCGGAGGTGGCGACCGGCACCTTCGACCTCACCCACGCCCAAGACGGCAGCTTCGTCACCAGCACCGACGGCGACATCGCCCAGCTCCGCGGTGGCGCCACGATCACCTACCAGCCCCGCGTCGCCAAAGACCGCTCCGAACTGGCTCGCCTGATCGGCCTACGCGACGCCGCCCGCTCCGTGCTCGGTGTCCAGCTCGATGGAGGCAGCGAGGACGACCTGCGCGCCGCGCAACAGGTGCTCACCGACCGCTACGACAGCTACCGACGTGTGCACGGGCCGATCAACCGGTCCAGTCAGGCCCGCACCGGGCGCCGTGACCCCGAGACCGGCGAGGAGCTGTACCGCAGGGTCCGGCCCCGCATGGGTGGCTTCCGAGAAGACCCCGACTGGCCCCTCGTCGCCGCCCTCGAGGTGTTCGACGACGAGACCCAACAGGCCCGGCCCGCCGCCATCTTCTCCGAGCGGATCATCGATCCGCCCCATGAACGCCACTCCGTCGACAGCCCCGACGAAGCCGTCGCCGTCTGCCTCGACGAGTCCGGCCGCGTCTCGCTCGAACGGGCAGCGGAGCTTCTCGGCCTCGATGCCGACACCACGAGGCAACGCCTCGGCCGCCTCGTCTACGACGAGCCCGGAACCGACCGGCTCATCCCCGCCGCGGAGTACCTGTCGGGCAACGTACGCACCAAGCTCGACGCCGCCCGCGTGGCCGCGCTCGACGACCCCCGCTACCGGGTGAACGTCGCGGACCTCGAAGCGGTCCTGCCCCGCCAGCTCGAACCGGCCGACATCACCGCCCGACTCGGCTCACCGTGGATCCCCAGCCGCGACGTCGAGTACTTCGCTGGCGAAGTGCTCGACGCAACGGTCGATGTCGAACACCTCCCACAGCTCGGCCACTGGTCCGCTCGACTCCGCGACGGCAGCCGGCGCAGCGTCGCCCTCACCTCCGAATGGGGCACCTCACGCGCCGATGCGATCACGTTGCTCGACGCCGCGCTCAACCAACGGCTCCACACCGTCACCGACGCCACCGACGATGGACGCCGCGTCCGCAACGACGCCGAGACGCTCGCTGCCCGCGACAAGCAGGAAGCCCTCACCACCCGGTTCTCGACCTGGGTGTGGGAGGACCCCACCCGCGCCGAACGCCTCGCCACCACCTACAACGACCTGTTCTCCTCGACGGTGCTCCCACACCACGACGGCAGCCACCTCACCCTTCCCGGCCTCGCTGGGAGCTTCTCGCCCCGTGATCACCAACGCGCCGCGGTGGCCCGTGTTCTCACCGACGGCCGCACCCTGTTGGCCCACGCTGTCGGCGCGGGCAAGACCGCCACGATGGTCATGGCTGCCATGGAGCTGCGACGGCTCGGCTCCGCGTCGAAGCCCGCGGTCGTGGTCCCGAACCACATGCTCGAGCAGTTCTCCCGAGAGTGGCTCCAGATCTACCCGACCGCCCGGATCCTCGTCGCTGATCGGGAACGGCTCTCGAAGGGCCGGCGCAAGGAGTTCGTCGCCCGCGCCGCTACCGGCGACTGGGACGGGATCGTGTTCACCCA
>WBZU01003259.1_pt1 | contig 10743 bp, 12 predicted proteins | sample 5204311 | NCBI WGS metagenome assembly WBZU01 (sample SAMN12344359, study PRJNA552823) | activated sludge metagenome | biome: Activated sludge suspended growth; feature: Nitrification reactor; material: Wastewater; isolation source: activated sludge from nitrification reactor of wastewater... | reverse complement strand
GGACGAGGTCGATCAGCCGGTTGGCGCGGAACGCCATGTGACGCATCAACGCGAACGCCAGCGGCTGCGAGCGCCCGATCAGGTTGATGACGTGGTCGCTCTCGAACTGCCACGCCTCCGAGTCGATCATGGCGAACGCCGACGCGGCGCACTGCACGTCGCGCGGCAGGAAGCCCTCGCCGATCAGCTTGCCGGGCTCGGCCAGATAGAGGATCTGCTCGCGACCCTCCGACGAGATCAGGCTCAGCTTGAATTCGCCCACCTTCACGATGAAAAGGCCGGGACCTTGCTCACCGCGGCGGAAGATCGAGCGTTTACGCTTGACCTCGATCAGGTTCGCGCCGCGACAGAGTTCGTTCATGGTCTCGTCGGGAACCTTGTCCCACTCGGCGTAGCGCAGCAGCGCCTGACGAACCTGTTCGACTTCCGCGCCCTCGATCGGCATGGCGCAAGTGTAGCCGTTTTGCGCTCGCCGCGACGCCCGCGTTTTATGGCTGTTTTTCTCCAGTTGGGACGCGCCAAACGCGCGCAGGCGCGCAGGCGCGCCCCTGCACCCACCTTCGTCCGATCCTCGACAAGCCCACATGTGGGATATAGGATGACGCAGGCCTACCCACGGTCGGAGAGATCGGAGCCCTCATGGACACCCAGCAGACCTCGAAGCGCCCCCTGCGCCTGCCCCCCCTGCCCCGGCCGGGCAAACCCCTGTTCGACCGCCGGCGCACCGACCGCCCCGAGGACACCCGGTCGGCGCTGGTCGCCGCGTTCGACAGCGCGGTCGCCCGCGGCGAGCTCGACCTGGTCGTCGTCGCCGACGAGAGCGGCTTCGTCGTCTCGAACAGCTCGACCGAGCTCGACCTGACGATGCTGGCCGCGGTGTGCCCGCTGGTCGCCCGCGGCCGCTCGCGCGCCAGCGTCAAGCGCGACGGCGAGGAGCGCGGCCTGTCGGTCAAGTCGATCGAGGTGCTCGGCGAGACGCTCTACGTCGCGGCGCTCGGCGGCAACTTCGGCCCCCGCGAGCGCGAGCTGGCGACCAGCGCGGCCGCCGCGAAGCGGATCCTCCTGAGCTAGCCTGACTTTTGGGCCAGGTCCTTGCGGACCTGTCCCGAAGTCAAGGCCGAGATCGCGGCCTTCAGCGCGTCCTCAGGGCGCTTGCCCATGTCGACGAGGTGGACGTCGGGCTCGACGCCGACGCCGTCGATCAGGCGGTCCTTCGGCGAGAAGTAGCGGGCGATCGTCAGCGTCAGCACCGAGCCGTCGTCGAGGCCGATGACGTCCTGCACCGTGCCCTTGCCGTAGCTGCGCTCGCCGACGACGCGCGCGCGACCGTGGTCCTGCAGCGCGCTCGCCAGCAGCTCCGAGGCCGACGCCGAGCGGCTGTCCTGCAGCACGACGAGCGGCGTGGTCTCGTCGGAGCTCGCGTGGGTCGCCCGCTCCTCGCGGAGGATCTGGCCGCCGCGCCCGCGCGTCCGCACCAGCACGCCGTCGGCGACGAAGCCGTCCGCGAGCAGCACAGCCTCGGTCACGTCGCCGCCGGGGTTGCCGCGCAGGTCGAGGACGACGCCCGCGAGCTGGCCGCCGGCCGAGCGCCGCAGCTCCTTGAGCGCGCCGCGCACCGACTCCGCGACGCCGGCGCGGAACGCCCGCACGCGCACGTGGGCGAACTTCTGCCCGTCCTGCTCGACGAGCGCCGCCTCGACGACGTCGCGGAGTTGGCCCGCGAGCACCAGCCGCAGCGCGATCGGGGCCGGGTCGCTGCGGCGCTGCACGGTGAGGTCGATGGCGTCGCCGTCGCCACCCGCGAGCTGCAGCTCGACCTCGGGCTGCGAGACCATGAAGGCGACGTCGTGCCCGCCGATCTTGAGGATCGAGTCGCCGGCGGCGAGGCCCACCTTCTCTGCGGGCGAGCCCGGGAGCACCGCCGCGACCACGAGCGTCGCGGGCTTGCGCGCCTCGGCGCGGCGGAAGTCGACGACCATGCCGGTGAGCCCACCGCGGCTGCGCTGCTTGAGCTGCAGGCGCTCCTCGGCCGTCAGGTAGTGGCTGTAGCGGTCGAGCCCGCTGACGATCCGCTTCAGCGAGTCCTCGAGCGCGCGGCTCGGCTCGACGGCCTCGACGTGCCGCTCGAGCACGGTCTTGAGCGCCTTGCCGAAGGCGTCGGCGTTGAGCGTCCGCCCGGCCTGGGCCTCGGGCGCGCCGGTGTGGAAGAACCACATGGTCGCGGCGCCGAGCGCGAACGCGACTGCGGTGCGGGCGAATGACACGATCTGCATCGTGACAACTAGACGCCCCGCGGTCCAGGTTGGTTCCCGACTCAGGCCGCCTTCTGCACGGGAGGCGCCGCGGGCTGCTCTGGAGTGACGACCACGACCGGCGGGGCGGCCGGCTCGCCCGCGCGCCGCTGGGCCAACAGGGCGCTCAGCATCGGGCGGGTGGTGACGGCGTCGGCGAACACGCGGGCGAACAGGAGCGGGCGGGAGCGGAGTCGCATGCCCGACGTATTGCAGGACGCGGGCCAACGCCGAACCCGCGAGACACCAGGGTCCACGAGAGTACCCCCCAAAAGCTTTTGGCAACGCCCCTTGCGGGTGCGTTGCCAAATTGGCGGTTCGGGTCGCGGGCCGACCGCGGGGCTCAGCCGCCCTCGAGGCTTCGCGCGGCCTTGACGAGGTCGCGGATCTGCTTCGGGGAGAGCTGGGCGGCGACCGCGTAGAGCTCGTCGAGCAGCTCGCCCTTGGGGCCGCTCTTCTGCTTGGTCTTGGGGAGGAGATCCGTGGGCTCGCAACCGAAGGCCTGCGCGAGGAGGAGGAGCGACTCGATCCGCGGGGCCTTGTAGCCGAGCTCAAGCTTGTTGACCGTCGTCACCGTGAGCCCCGTCGACTTCGCGAGCTCCTCGATGGTCATGTGTGGGCGCCAACCAGTCTCACCCTCACGCTTGCGCCGGGTCTTGGGGGGAGGAGTCGCAGTCCGCCACAGCCTGATCCGTCGTCCGATTTCCTGTGCAACTTCGTTCATGATGAGCTCCTCGGTCGGATGACCCGGCGGACATCATGACACAAGTTACATGCCCCTTCGTACAGTCTACAGATGCGGATGCTCACACGAGCCTGTCCTGAGGGACGTGTCCCTAAGTGATTAGAAGGCTCCGCGCAGGCCCAGGGAGGGCAAGATGTATCTTAGGCCACGCGAGCCGCACGCGGCGTCGCTGATGATCGATCCAGCGCCGGTGGATGCCGCGCTCGAGTCGCCCTGCAGCACGCACGCGATCACTTCGCTCGAGTACGTCGCGTTCAACACGTCGGCGACGAACTGCAGGTTCCATGATCGAAAGCGCCACGTCCGCTCGGCGCGGAGGTCGAGCTGGAAGTAGGGCGTCAGCCGACGGTTGTTGCGGTTGTAGAGGAGCGCGTCGGCGGCGCTCTGATCGCCGACGGGCGAGGTGTACGGGCGACCTGAATGAAAGTGCAGGCGGCCGCCGAGGCTCCAGCGGTCGCTGACGCGGTAGCCGAGCACGAGGTTGATGATGTGGCGCTGGTCCCAGCTCGACGGGGCGCGGCCGCCGTACTGAAAGTCGCGGGTCGAGCGCGAGAGCGTGTACGCGAGCCAGCCGTAGGCGCGCTGCCCGGGCATGAGGCGCGCCATCGTCTCGAGGCCGTAGGCCCAGCCGGTCGCCTTGATCACGAGGTCGTCGATCTCCTGCACGACGCCCGACGACACGGCGGCGAGGTCGTAGTCCTGCAGGTTGGTGAGGCGGCCGAGGTAGATGTCCTGCGTGATGGTGAGCTTGTCCGCGAGCACGAGCTCGTAGCCGGCGCTGCCCTGGATGTTGCGCTGGAGGCCGCGCTCGAAGCCGAAGCTCTCGAGGCCGGGCACGGGGATCGGGAAGGAGGGCGGCTGGTGATAGACGCCGAGGTTCTGCCGCAGGGTCCAGCGCGCGCCGACGCGCTCGCGCAGGGCGATCCGCGGGTCGACGCCGAACGCGTGGGTGACGGCGCGCGCCTGCGGCAGCACCGGCGAGCTGCCGACCTGCGCGTAGAGATCGGCGCGCGCGCCGGGCCGGATCTCTACCTGACCCTTGCGCCAGATGAGCTCGGCGTAGAGCCCCGTCGCCGAGACCACGCGGTCGCTGAACAGCTGGGTGAGGTTCTCGATGCCGCCGCCGCTGGTGACGTCGGGCGACGTGGTGGCGCGGAAGATCTGCAGCTCCTGATCGAGCCCGAAGCCGAGCTCCGCGTTGCTCTGCTCGCCGAGCGGCAGGCGCACGTCGACGCGCGGCGCGATCAGCCACTCGTTGGTGCGCGACTTGGTGAGGCCGGTGCGGTCGAGCCCGAGGCCGAGGCTGTAGGTCGCGGTGCCGCCGCGCGGCAGGTCGTGGCGGACCCGCTGCACGAGGCGGTAGAACTCGAAGCGGACGAACGGCTGCGGGCTCAGCTTCTCGCCGAGCTCGTCGTAGCTGCCGAGACCGAACGCGGTGTAGCGCGCGCGCTTGCCGAGCGCGTGGTCGAAGCGGGCCTGGAAGTCCCAGAAGCGCAGCCGCGCCGACGACTGCACGAGCGTGAGCACGCCGGCGGTGTAGCTGTAGCGGCCGGCGATCGTCAGCGAGCCGCGGGCCTCGCCGCGCCGACAGTCGCGTCGCCGCCCCGTCGGGCGCCCGAGCCGCCGGTCCGCCTTCTGCTTCTCGAGACATGTCCGATCGTACTCGCGGCTGATCGGCACCTCGACGAGCCCGCCGGCGTCGGTGAGGCGGATGTCGAACTCGCCGAAGACGCGGTCGCGCCGGGCCGCCCGCGTGCGACCCTCGATGATGCCGCTGGCGAACCGGCCGAGCCGCACCGGCGCGCCACTGGCGTAGAAGTCGACCTGGTCGATGAAGTACGGGTGGATCACCGACGGGCCGAGCGCGACGTGGAAGAGGATCGGCACGCGCACGCCGTCGAGGAAGTAGCCGGTGTTGCCCGGCGCCGCGCCGCGGACCACCACGTAGGGCAGGAAGCCCGCGAGCTGCGACACGCCCGGCAAGCTGCCGACGACGCGGAACGGATCGCCGAGGCTGCCGGGCACGCCGCGGATCTCCTCGTCGCGCAGCTGCGTGCTCGACACCGCGACCTCGCGCTGCTGGCGGACCACCGTGCGGTACGGGTTGCCGGCCGCGTCGGGCGCGAGGCGGTACTCGTAGACGAGGTCCTGGCGGTCGGCGAGCTCGACACTTACGGACAGGTCCTGAAAGCCAGGTGCGCGGATCTTCAGCGCGTGCTTGCCCGGCGGCAGCCACAGCTCGAAGCGGCCGGCCTCGTCGACCTCGGCGGCGCCCGCCTCGCCGATCACGCGCGCCTGCGCGACGGGGTCGCGGCTGCCGTACACCAGCACCTGCCCGCGCAGCCGCGCCTGCCCGCGGGTCGGCGCGGACGTCGGCTCGGCGGCCGGCTGCCCCGCGGGGGCCGCGAGCGCGAGCGCGAGCGCGAGGACGACGGACACCGGCGGAGGATAGCGGAGCGGCGGCGACTCGCGGGGATCGCCGGACGCGTGCGGCCTCCGCGGCCCTCGCGCGAGCGCGCGTCTCGATCGCTACGGGCGCGCGGGCTGGCGAGCGCCCGGCAGGCGCGAGACCTCGGCCGTCGACGGTCCGCGCGCCCCGACGGCCGCCGGCACTTTCCCCGAGGTCGACGGCTTCGCCGCCCGCGCCTCGACGGCCGCCGGCACTTTCTCCGAGGTCGACGGCTTCGCCGCCCGAGCCTCGACCTTCTCGATCTTCTTCGCGTCGGCGGGTCGCCGCGGCGCGGTCGGCTTCGCGGGGCGGGGCTTCGTCGCGCTGGTGGTCGGCGCTTCGACGTACTCGCCGAGGATCCGCTGCTTCATGTCCTCGAGGACAGGCTGGATCTTGCCCCGCGTGCCGGCGAGCAGCGCCTTGGCCTCGTCGGTCCCGCCGATCCGGTCGACGTGCTCGGCGAGGGTGTAGCGGCCGAGCTTCACGGTGCAGCTCGCCCACAGGACGGCCGCCAGGACCACGAAGCTGAGCACGGTTCGCATGGCCGGGTGCGCCGCGCAGGCTCGCCCGGACCGCGGGACTCGGCAATTTTTGAGCGAAACCGCGGCTCAGCGCTCGGCGGCGCTGTCGCGCCCGAGCTCGCCGGCGACCTTCGCGGCCTCCTGGATCGTGCGCGCGAGGACCGAGCGGATCCGGCCGTCCTCCATCGTGAGGATCCCGGCGATCGTGCAGCCCGCCGGGGTCGTCACCTGATCCTTGAGCGCGGCCGGATGGAAGCCGGTCGAGAGCACCATGCGCGCCGCGCCCTGGAACACCTGGGCGGCCATCTTCAGCGCGACCGGCCGCGGCAGGCCCATCATCACGCCGCCGTCGGCCATCGCCTCGATCATCACGTAGACGAACGCGGGGCCGCTGCCGCCGAGGCTCGTCACCGCGTCCATCAGCTTGTCCTCGACCTCGACGCACATGCCGATCGTCTCGAACAGACGCTTGGCGAGCGCGACCTCGGGGTCGCCCGCCCGCTGGCCGCGCGCGAGCACGGTCATGCCCTCGCCGATCAGACACGGCGTGTTGGGCATGGCGCGAATGACAGGGCTCTCGGGCAACCATCCTTGAAGCTGCGCGAGCGTGACGCCGGCGGCGATGCTGATCACGAGCTTGCCCGCGAGCGCCTCGGCGACGCCGCGCTGGTGCAGGACCTTGCCGATCCGCTGCGGCTTGAGCGCGAGCAGCACGGTGTCGGCGTCGCGCACCGCGACGAGGTTGTCGAGCGTCGCCTGCACGCCGTGACGTGTCGCCAGCGCCTCGGCGACCTCGGCGCGTCGCGTCGTCACGACGATCTGCTCCCGCGCGAGCAGCCCCGCCCGCAGCAGGCCAGCGACGATCGCCTCGCCCATGGTTCCGCAGCCGATGATCGCGACCTTGCGCCCCTCGAAGACCATGCGGCGCGCTTACCACAGCCCGCGCCGTCGCTCCAAACCAGCCGCCGTCACGGTCGCGGCGGCTGCGGCACCCACGACACCGGCACCGCGCGCACCACCGCGGCGTCGCCGTCTCCGCGCACCGGCGCGACGTCGTCGAGCCACGGCTCGACGTCCGGCTCGGGCGGCGTCTCTGCGCTCGCCGCGACCGGGCTGTCCGCGCTCGCGGCCGCCTCGGGCGAGCTCTCCGCGCTCGCGGCCGCGGCCGCCTCGGGCGAGCTCTCCGCGCTCGCGGCCGCGGAGCCGTCCGCGCTCTCGACGGGCGCGCTGTCCGTCGTCGGCGCGGCGCTGGCGGCCGCGCGCGGCGGCCACTGCCCGCGTCCGGCGCCGGCGATGTCGGGGAGCACGTGGCCGGCGGCGATCAGCTCCTCGAGGCGCTTCTTGAGCGCCTGGACGACCGGGAAGTAGTCCTTGCGCGTGTAGCGCTGATTGAGCACGCAGAACTCCTCGCCCTTGAGGCCGACGCAGGCGAAGCACTGCGTGCAGCCGGTGCAGTCGAGGCAGAGCACGAGGTATTGGGAATCCTCACAGCCCTCGCAGTACTCGAGGTTGCCGGAGTTGGCGCAGGAGCGGCTCGCGCGGCAGCGGGTGCAGCCGCGACACTCGTAGCAGCCGTCGCAGTTGCTGCAGTCGTTGCAGCGGACGCACTGGGTACAGAAGCGACAGCGGTTGCAGTCGAGGCAGCCCTCGCAGCGGAGGTTGCCTTCACCGGCGCGCGCGGGGATCGTCGCGGCGCGGTGAGCGTCGAGCAGCCCGCGGAACTGGGTCAGCAGCTCGTCGAGGGTCAGGGGCAAGCGGACAGAGCGTGCCACGGATCGCGGCGTGCCCCAAAGCCGGCGATTTGTGTATGCTCCGCGCGGCCATGGGCAGCCGTCTCCTTCTCGCCGCAGCGCTGATCGCGCAGGTTTTCGCCATGGGGGCGTGCCAGCGGCGGATCGGCAACGCGTGCCGGGTCAGCACCGACTGCAGCATCCGCGGCGAGCGGATCTGCGACCTCTCGTACCTCGTGGACGGCGACGGCAACCTCGACCGACAGGGCAAGGGCGAGTGCACGATCGAGGGCTGCACGCCGGGGTCCTGCCCGCGCGAGGGGGCCTGCATTCAGGTCTTCAACGCCGAGTTCCTGAGCGTCGCGTGCGACCCGGAGCTCGAGGACCGGCGGCCCGACCCGAACGCGGAGGACCCGTCGATCTTCAACCGCTGCACCGAGGAGGAGCTGTGCCTGCCCGAAGGGCTGTGCGCGGACATCTCGAGCGTGCGCGTGTCGTGCCGCAAGGAGTGCAAGAGCGACCGCAACTGCCGCGACGGCTACGAGTGCCGCGAGACCGGCAGTAACGGCGTGTACACGGCGTGGGATCCGACCAACCCGGACTCGAAGCCGATCATCAAGATCTGCATGCCGATCGAGCGGCAGCCGGGCGAGGTCGTCGAGTAGCGTCCCGCCCGCTGGCCGGGCGGCCATGTCCCGGGCCACCTGTCGCCGGGGACACGCGCACAAGTGCGCGTAACTCCTCGCGCGGCCGTTCGGCGCCGCGCTTGCTTTGTGGGTCCCTCGTCGGCGCCAGCGCGCCGCACGGAGACACCATGTTCAAGCGCATCACCACCTTCCTGTCCCTGTCCACCCTCGCGGCGACGCTGCTGACGGCGGCGCCGGCCCTCGCCGCGCCCGCGCTCGAGGGGCAGATCAACATCAACACCGCGACGGCCGAGCAGCTCGAGCTCCTGCCCGGGGTCGGCCCGGCGATGGCCCAGAAGATCCTCGAGTACCGCAAGAACAAGCCGTTCCAGGAGACCAACCACATCGTCCGGATCAAGGGCATCGGCCCCAAGACGTTCGCCAAGCTGAAGCCGTTCCTGGTGCTGAAGGGCGACACGACGCTGCACGAGGTCCCGAAGGACGAGTTCGCCAAGCAGTGACCGCCGGCGCGCGCCCGGGGCTGTTCCCTCCTTCCCCGGGGCCGCGGCGCCCCGCCCGCGGGCGCGCGCCGGTCGCCTGTCTCGAAGGACATCCGCTCGCACGCGCCGCGCTCTCGCGGTAGGGTTGCCCCGCGTGCGCTCGCGAACCATCGCCACCCTCCTCGTCGCGCTCCTCACCACGGCGTCGGCCGGCTGTCGACCGCCGGCGATCGACCCGCCGTACGCGAAGGGGGCGGGGCCGGCCGCCGAGGCGCTGCTGGCGACGACGAAGCCGCGGATCGCGGCGCTCCAGGTGCCGAAGGCGAAGATCAAGGTCGGGCGGGCGCCGAGCGGCAACCTCATGTTCCTGGCCCAAAAGCCAGGTCGATTCTCCGGCCAGATCCAGGTCGCGGGCCACGAGTTCGTGTCGCTCGCGTTCCACGAGGGCGGCTACACGCTGCGCAACGTCGCGGCCGACAACCTGCCGGAGGGCTTCTACGCCGGGCCGCCGGCGGACTGCGCGATCCGTCGACTGCTCGGGGTGCCGTTCGCGACCGACGAGCTGGTCGCGCTGGTGCTCGGCGGGGCGCCGGTGCTGCCGCCGCCGTACGAGGTCGTCGAACAGCGGTGGGACGCCCGCCACGGCCACGAGGTGGTGCGCCTGCGCAGCGGAGACTACGAGCAGGAGCTGCGGTTCGCGTACGTCGCCGACGGCTGTGGCGCCGCGGAGAGGGCGGGCTCCAGCGGCTGTGGTCGATCCTCCACGAGGGGCTGCGCCGGGTCGGCGGGACCGTCCTGCCGGAGTACACGCGGCTCGCCGGCCCGAGCGAGCGCAAGCAGGACCTCGTGATCCTCACCTACAACCAGCAGATCGTCGATCCTGACCTCGGGGACAGCCCGGCGGCGAGCGGCGGCGAGGGCGACGAGGACGGCGGCGGTTGGGAGGGCGAGGACACGGGCGGCGAGGACGGCGCGACTCCGGCCGCGCCGGTGACGCCGCCGGCTCCGCAGGTGCCGCCGCAATTCACGCTCGACGGCGCGGGCCTCGCCGCGCGCGGCGACCTGTGCCGCTGAGCCGCGACGCGCCACGGGCGGCGCGCGCTCGAGCGAGCGAGCCGTCGGCCTGTGCGGCCGACGGCTCGCGTCACGCGGGTAGGGCCCGCGGTCGGGTCACTTGGAGCCGAAGAAGTACTGGAGGCTGCCGCCGAAGTAGAAGCCGGTGTTCCAGCCGCCGGTGACGTTGATGCCGAAGGTGTCCTTGATCAGGAAGCGCATCGACAGCAGGAGGTTGACGATCGGGATGACCGGCAGGTTGATGCCCTTCTCGCGGCCGAGGAGGTTGAGGTCGGCCTCGTTGCACTTGTCCTTGGTGCACTTGGCGAAGCGGCCGGGGTTGCCGCCGGGCTCGTTGTCGAGCTGCAGGCTGCCCTGGGCGGGCGGCAGGAGGCCGGGGCGGTCCGGGTCGGGCGAGTAGTGCGGCGTGCACTTGGTGAAGTCGCCGAAGTCGTCGAGCGAGGTGCAGGTGTTGCCGTTCGGGCTCGCGGCGGGGCTGCCGAGCGGGGTCTGCCACAGGCCCTTGCCGGTGATGATGCCGAGGCCGAGGCCGCCGCCGCCGCCGAGCTGGAAGGCGAAGTCCGGCGTCTCGACGATGGTCCCGCGGCCGATGAAGTCGACCTGGAGGGCGACGAAGCTGAAGTCGACCTGCGTGTAGTCGGCGGCGTCGAGGTTGGGGTTGCCGTTGACGTCCTTCTCGCTGTCGTCGAGCCACAGGCCGTCGGGCGCCTTGAGGCGGTGGTAGGCGACGGCGGGGACGATGTCGAAGTTCTTCGAGTAGCGGTGGATGTACTCGGCGCCGACGTAGAAGTTGCAGCCGTCGACGCG
>WBZU01003258.1_pt1 | contig 10745 bp, 8 predicted proteins | sample 5204311 | NCBI WGS metagenome assembly WBZU01 (sample SAMN12344359, study PRJNA552823) | activated sludge metagenome | biome: Activated sludge suspended growth; feature: Nitrification reactor; material: Wastewater; isolation source: activated sludge from nitrification reactor of wastewater treatment... | reverse complement strand
GAGGAAGTTTATCCCTGAATTTTCCATAAATCCAAGTGCCGGTAATTGCAGAAATAATAGTGATTATAACAACTGAAAAGCCGCTTCCCAGCTGAGCGAACAATGGTCCCGGACATGCTCCGGTTATTGCCCATCCTGTTCCGAATATCAGTGCGCCGTATATCTGTCCTTTGTTTGCTTCCTTGTTCTCAAAGGTTATTGTCTCTCCGTAAATGCTTTTTAGTCCGAGCTTCTTTATAGTAAAAACTGATACAGCGCCTACAGCAACAGCAGTACCTATCACACCGTACATGAAAAAAGATGTCAGCTGAAACATCTCCTGTATCCTGAACCAGCTTATTATTTCGGCTTTTACAAAAATGATTCCGAATATAATGCCGACTAAAGTGTATTTTAAATTATACCACCACGGATGCACAAGCTTTGATTCATTGGTGCACAAAGTGTCTTCATGACGTATCCTGATTTCTTCGGCGGTTTCTATATGATCGTTGAATGACATTAATTAATTATTTTAAAGATTAAAGGTATCAGTATATTCGCAGAAAAAAATCCTCCCGCCATAAAAAATACTGTTGCTACAAGAGATGCTTTCTGAAGATTTGCCAGACCCATTATAGAATGTCCGGATGTGCAGCCGCCTGCATATCGTGTTCCGAATCCTATGAGAAGTCCTCCGAATACAAAAAAGATCAACCCTTTAATCGTGAACAGATTTCCCCAGTTAAACAGATCTTCAGGCATAAGACTTGTAAAATCTTTTATGCCGTATCCTTTCAGAGTTTCCATTGTACCGGGATTTATCTTTATGGCTTCTCCCGGGTCTGACAGGAAATTTACGGCGATGAATCCTCCGATGATTATACCTGCAACAAAGAACCAGTTCCATATTTCTTTCTTCCAGTCATACCTGAAGAATTTTATGTCACCCGGAAAGCATGATGCGCATATATGTCTGAATGAAGATGAAATCCCAAATTTTTTATTTCCAAGTATCAGCAGAACTGGTATGATCAGTCCTATCAGAGTTCCGCTTACAGCCCAGTGCCACGGCTGTTTTAAGAATTCAAGCATTATTAAATTTAATTTTCAGTTAAAAATGATGTTGTATTGTACTACAATGTTCTAAGAGATTTTTGTTGCCCGTTAATTAATCATCTTGAAATTACAATATTCCCTTTTTGAATTTTATTCATTGTTAATTTTTCTCAGCATCGGATGAACATACAACATTCGTTCTCGGAACTTTTGTATTTCGTATCATATCAAACCCACCTTCGACTTCGCTGAAATTATTCCAGCCTCTTGATTTTAATATAGAAGCTGCTGTCATGCTCCTGTATCCGCCACCGCAATGAATAATGAAATCTTTATCTTTTGGAAATTCAGAGAGATTTTCATTCAGGTAATCCAGAGGAATGTTTTTCGCTCCGTCTACGTGTTCGGAATTATACTCACCCGGTCTTCTTACATCTATTACAATTGAATTTTCTTTATCAAATTCTTTTTCAAATTCTGAAACAGAGATCCTGTTAATTGTATCAAATTCTTTACCGGCACTTTTCCATGCATCAAATCCGCCTTTCAGATAACCTGTTACTTTGTCATATCCTACTCTGGCAAGGCGCATTACAGTTTCTTCTTCTCTTCCGGGCTCTGCAATTATCAGTAACTGCTGTTTTACATCTGGTATCAAAGCTCCAACCCAGGGAGCAAACTGTCCGTCAAGCGATATGTTTATGCTGTTGGGAATGAAACCCTTTGAAAAAATCTTATCACCTCTGGTATCAAGCATTACAGAGTCTGTTTCATTAGCCGCCGCTTCGAATTCTTCAGTATTAAGCTCTCTGAGTCCCCTCTCCATTACTTTATCTATGTTTTCATATCCTGACTTGTTCATTGCAACATTCATCGGAAAATAAGCAGGAGGAGGAAGCAGACCGTCAGTAACTTCCTTTACGAATTCTTCTTCAGTCATATTTTCTCTCAAAGCATAATTCGTTTTCTTCTGAGCTCCGATAGTTGAAATTGTTTCCTTGCTCATGTTCTTACCGCAGGCGCTTCCCGCTCCGTGTGCAGGATATACTATTACATCATCAGCCAGTGTCATTACTTTATCTCTGAGTGAATGATAAAGTATTGCAGCGAGCTGCTCCTGTGTCATATTTGCTGCTTTCTGCGCAAGATCAGGTCTGCCTACATCACCAATGAAAAGTGTGTCGCCTGTGAAAAGAGCCGTTTGTTTTCCATTTTCATCTATAAGAAGAAATGAAGAGCTTTCCATTGTATGACCCGGAGTATGTAAAACCTTAATAGTAATATTTCCTACTTTAAATTCTTCATCGTCTTTAGCAACAATACAATCGAACTCCGCCTTGGCAGTTGGTCCGTAAATTATTTTCGCTCCTGTTGCTTTTGCAAGATCAATATGTCCGCTTACAAAATCGGCATGAAAGTGTGTTTCAAAAATGTATTTGATCTTTACTCCGTCTTTCTTTGCTCTTTCAAGATAAGGTTTGATTTCTCGCAGAGGATCAATGATCGCCGCTTCTCCCTTGCTTGTGATGTAGTATGCGCCTTGTGCAAGGCAGCCTGTGTAGATCTGTTCGATTTTCATATATTTATATTATTAGTTTTAATTTAATTATATTTATTAGTCTTTTTTTATTTCGCCGTTCCAGTTATTAATCCCGCCGGACAGATTGTAAAGATCTGTGAATCCATTCCTGCTCATAATGCTGCAGGCTTTACTGCTGCGGTTTCCGCTCCGGCAGTAAACAATGTATTTTTGTGTTTTATCAAGGCTTTGTATCTGATCTTCAAAATTATCTGCATTTATATCTATGAACTTATCTGTTCCCGGTATATATCCTGCGCTCCACTCATCAGGTGTTCTTACATCAATGATGACAATATCAGTATCAGAAAGCATTGAGCTCATTTCTTCTGCGCTGATATTAATGTGTGTCCTGGCAGAATCTCCTGCAAATATCTTACTCATAAAACCCGGCTTGGTGACCGATCCTGCTGCAGTTGAAATTAACAGTGAGCCGAGTAAAGCACCGTAAATTACGGATATGTATTTATTAGATGTGATGGGACAGGTTCCCGATGCACAGCCAATGAATTTCCAGTAAAGAAAACCTGCAACACCGCCTGTTATTATTCCTATGTATGACATTTTTTTATTTAAGATTTATTAGAACATTAAATATTACTTTTACATTTATATATCTGCCTGAAAAAATTCACAGGGACATTTAATGTCTGTTCAAAAACAGATCACTTTTTACTTCAGCATTGTTTCCCTAATCATTATATAAATACCCATAGCCAGCACAAACCATCCGAATGCTGGTTTGAGTTTATCACCGTGTATCTTCTTTGCAATTGTGCTTCCGATAAATATACCGATTATCGTGAAAGAGGAAATTATTGCGAGAAAAGCCCAGTCAATATTAACTCCTGCACTTAAATCTCCCGTAAATCCTATAAGCGACTTAATTGCTATTATTAATAAAGATGTGCCGACTGCTTCTTTCATTGGAAGACCGGCTAGCAGAACCAATGCAGGGATTATAAGAAAACCTCCTCCTGCTCCAACGAATCCGGTAAGAACTCCAACTACCGCACCTTCAATAAAAATTAATGTATAGTGATGCCCCGGCTTTAACTTTGAAGGATCCGGTAACTTGCTTTTTCGGATCATTGAAACTGATGCCGCTATCATGAGAGCAGCGAACACTGTCATTATAAATACCGGTTTCGTAAACTGAAAACTCCCGACAGTAAATATTACATCCGGTAGTGCCGGCATAATGTATTTCCTTGTCAGGAAAACAGCAATCAATGATGGGATAGAAAATACCAGAACAGCTTTCAGATTTACAAGATTGTTCCTGTAATAATTGACTGACCCGGCAAGAGCGGTCAGTCCGACAATGAACAGGGAGTATGATGTTGATATCTCTGGTCCTAATCCGAATACATATACAAGAATCGGAACCGTAAGAATTGATCCGCCGCCGCCGATGAGACCTAAAGAAACTCCGATTACAATTGAAAGCGCATATCCTATAATTTCAGTCATGTGCGGCTTTCCTTAAAATTGTTATTGTTGAATAAACTGCATGATTCCATACACGTGAATATTTTGAGAATATTCCTGTCCTCAAGCCTGTATAAAACATTCATTCCCTGTTTCTCGCATCTTAATATTCCCCTGTCTTTAAGCTTAATAAGATGATGTGACAGCAGGGACTGTTCCGTGTCGGATTCAATTCTTTCCTGAATCTCCGAAACTGTCAGGGGTTCCTTTTCTTCCAGCGCTTCTAAGATCTGTAATCTTACAGTATGACCGATCGTTTTCAAAATCTCGGCTACTCTTATTATCTGTTCTGTGTTTAAATGATTTTTGAGTTTTGGCATCTGATTAATTTAACTATACAAAGATATGAACATTTCTTCATATAGTCAATACTAATTTCCCCTCCCTTCGTATATTTCTGAAATTAAATTAACTGCCGGGATAATTATTTAATTTAAAGCTAAATAAAAAACCGGAAAGATCTCTCCCCCCGGTTATATAATTTTAGATTCATAAAATATTAATCATATTATCTGACCATTTCAACTTTCAATTTTTAACTTTCAACTTTCAACTTTTAACTTCAGGGTTTCTTAACACTTACAAAAATATTAGCATTATTATATGCCATAATAACATCTGTAAGATCAGTAATGTTATTTCCTGTTATATCTGATACTATGTATCCGGATGAAAAATTATTTGCATCATTGTTGATATATATCACATCTGTGAGATCTATATAACCGTCCTTATTTACATCACCTGAATAAAAAGCATATCGTGATGGTGAAGCATCGGCCAGCATCTGATTGCTTCCGTATGATTTATTTGCAGCTGTGGAGAAATCATATGTCATGGAACCTGATGTAAAAGAATTTCCTGTACTGCTCCAGGTCTCCAGCCCGTTCCGGTGCTTTACAACAATATAGTAATTTATTCCGTCGGCAGCATTTGAGAAATAAAATGTCCCGTTACCCGAAGTACTCAGAATTCCTTTTACAGAATCAAGCTGATTATAAGGAGATACTGTGCTCCTCAGACAGACTTTTACTGTATCACTTATCATTGAATTTGATACAGAATTATAGAGTCCTTCAATAAATGAAGTGAGATTAAGTGTAAATGAAGATTGTTTGTATTTCACAGTCGTGATCTGATCTCCGCTTAATGTATCATAACTGCTCCCGGCAACATACACATTTCCGTTTTTATCCACAGCTATCTGATTGTTCCCGCTTAAAAAATCTTCACCGTTTGAGTTTCCGTTAAAAGTTTTAAACCACCTGAATGTCCCTGCAGAATTATAGCTCACTGTAAGAAAATCAGTAGTGGTTGTATTTGTAATACCGGTTATATATGAATTTTCATTTTTGTCAAGAGCAAGCCCGTATGCAATATCATATAATGAACCGGGATGATCATATACTTTCTGCCATTGCTGGTTTCCGGCAGAATCAAATTTGCTCAGTGTATAATTTGTGTTAAATACTCCCGACCCATAGCTTGATCCTGCTGCATAGATTTTAGTTCTTGATGTATCGAGCTTGAGTGAAACAAGTGTCTCTGCACCTGTTGTCGCAGTCAGATTTACATATCCTTCCCATCTTTTTGTGCCTGAAGCATCATTCTTATATTTAACAATAATTCCCACATCATTTCCAACTGTCTGTGAGATCATTCCGCAGATGTAAGCGTTCCCCCCTTTATCCACTGCAATGGAATTGCCTGCATCTGTTGAATTTGAACTTCCGTTAATTCTCTTTATCCATTGCTGTGTTCCGGCAGAATTATACTTAACAGTGAGTATGTCCTGACCTGAACCGGTGCTGTCTGCGTTCCCGGTTACAAATACATTTCCGCTTCCGTCCACAGCAATGGCATTAGGTACATCCTTAAGTCCGGACAGTCCCGCATATTTTGTCCACTGCACAACTCCTGCTGAATTATATTTCATAGTGACATAATTCAGATCACCCGCCGCACCTGTATTTTGTCCGGCTATATATACATTCCCGCTGTTATCTGCATCTATAGCATTACCCGCATCATCACCGTTGTTTGAAGCAGTAACAATGAACCACAAAACGTTTCCGTTTGAATCAAGCTTTGCCGTGAAAACATCCTGTTTGGACACTGCATACAAATAGACTGTTCCTGTAATATAAACATTACAATTCGTATCAACTGTAATTGCCTTACCTTCATCATATATATTATATCCTGCGCCTCCATCTCCTCTGTCATATACCCATAGCTGAGTTCCTGCAGAGTTATATTTTATCACACTTATGTTATCACCGTAATTTGTTCTAGTCCTGCCGACCGTATAAATGTTTCCGTTCTTATCAGTCACTGCACCGTTCGAGCCATCATTTACAATCTGAGCTCCGTAAAATTTCTTCATCCATTGTAAAGTACCTGAGGAATTATATTTTATTGTTCCGAAGTCAGCATTGTTTTCGTAACCGCTCGATCCGGTAATTATTATATTACCGCTGTTATCCATAGTCATAGCATAAGGATACTCAAAATCTGTAACGGCAATGTCATATAATTTAACCCAGAGAGAATCCCCGTTAGTATTGTATTTTATGGATAATGTCTTACCGAACAATGACAGATCAGAGGCTCCGGCAATTATTATGTTTCCGCTGATATCTACTGTTATGTCTCTCGGTTCATCAAGATATCCTCCGGCACCGGCATAAGTCCTTACCCATTGCTGAACACCGGAAGAATTATACTTAACTGTTGCTATGTCTCCTGCAGTTGTATAATTTGTTATCCCGCTTACATAGACATTTTCACCCGCATCCAGGGCAATGAGTTTACCGTAATCCGTTATATTTGAAGTGCCGTTATACTTTCTTGTCCAGAGAGTATCCCCGGTGGATGAATTATATTTAATGGTCAGATAGTCAGTTGCTCCCGAATTAAACTCTCCGGTAACATATACACCGCCTGCACCGACTGCAATTTTATTAGCTTTGCTCTGATATAAAGATGACCCTCTGAATATTTTTGACCATTGCAGGACTCCTGCTGAGTTATATTTTGAAGTGTAGTAATATTTTGCAGAACTTGAATCACAGTCGCCTGTATTATAAATGTTTCCTGCAGCATCTAATGCTGCGTCATTCCATTTCGAATATGTATAACCTGATGGATTTGCCGGAACAGAATTAAATAACAGCGTCCCGGCTGAATTGTACTTGATAACATAAGGTGCCTGACCGTTTCCTCCAGATACAATGCAGTTTCCCGAAGCATCAGCAATTACCTTAGGAGCAGTATTAGTGTAGCCCGAAGGAGATGAAGAATATGTCTTCTGCCAGATCTGTTTTCCGTTCTGATTGTATTTTATGATTATAACATTGTTAGCCGTTGTATTAAGTCCAACGGAATATATAAATGTACTGTCACCTGTTCTGTATAATGCAATTGACCTTCCTGTCTCATTTGAATAATCAGTAACACTTGCGTTGAATGTTTTTCCCCAGAGATACACTCCTGAAGAATTATATTTTATTGTAACCATATCAATGGACGAATACCCGCGGCTTGTAGAACCTGTTATATAAATATTCCCTAAGGTGTCCGTGACAGCATCATAAGGGATCTGATTGTTCAGCTGTGTACTGCTGTAGTTCTTTACCCAGTCCTGTGCAACCTGTGAAAATGAATATTCACATATTAAAATAAAAATTGAAATTACCAGGAATAATATTGATTTCAGATTTTTCATATGATTACATTTTAGTTTTTAAAAATATATTATTTAAATTTTTATGCCATAAAATTCAAAGACTTCAACTTTTAACTTTTAACTTTTAACTAAATTACTTTACCAGCAGCATTTTCTTTGTCTCTGAATAATTACCCGCTTCAAGTTTGTAAAAGTAAATTCCGCTTGTTAAAGAGCCTGCATCAAAATCATATTTATATCTTCCGGGATTCAGATTTGAATTAACAAGTGTGTTGATCTCCTTACCTAGCATATCATATATTTTCAACGATACAAAGCCAGCTTTCGGAATTTCAAATTCAAGAATAGTTACCGGATTAAATGGATTTGGATAATTCTGCGATAAAGAAAATGCCCGGGGAATCTGTGATGAGATCTGAGTTATACCTGTTGACTGAGAATATTTTATTGTAGTAATGTCATCAAAATTAGCACCCCGGCTTGATATGCCTGTAACAACTACATTACCTTCATTGTCCAGAATAATAGCCGTTGCATCATCTCTGCGGTGAGTGAAACCTCCGTCATAGCTGATCTTCCATTTCTCTGTCCCGTCAGTATCATATTTTATTGTCATATAGTTGAAATCGAAATTCAGATCAAAAGCAATTCCTGTTATGTAAGCATTTCCATTTTCGTCAACTGTTATACCTTTAGCATAATCTCCGTCACCGTATGTGCCGTTATAAAATCTTTCCCAGAGAAGATTGCCCGCTGCGTCGTATTTCAATGTTATAAAATCTTCTCCTCCGCTTGCTGTAGTTCTTACACTGTTTCCTGTCAGATAAACATTGCCCAAAGGATCAATATCAAGATCTGTAACCCTGTCATAATAAATTCCGCTGATGCCTGTATATGATTTTTTCCATAACAATGCTCCTGCAGAATTATATTTTAATGTTAGTATATCAAAACCGTGATCACAGGTTACGATAATATTGCCCGATGGATCTTTATCCATGCCGATCACTTCATCGCTTCCGTTGATCAGTGTATCTTTTCTGATCCACTGAGAACTACCGCTCAGATCATACTTTATTGTCGTAGAAAAACAGGAAGTGCTGAGATCCGGATTCTGATCAAAGCTTTTACCGGTCACATATACAAAATTTCCGTCAACCTTTACGCACACTATTCCGCTGCCCAGCCCTGCGAGAAAATGTGTGCCTTTGTAAGTTCTTGTCCAGAGTGAATCGCCGTTTGTATTATATTTTACCAAAAGGTAACTTGTGTTCTGACCGCTCCCGAACCTTCGGGATCCGCCGACATAAATGTTTCCTGAAGCATCTACTGCAATTGAACTTTTGCCGTTTCCCGGAGCAGCAGGACTTGCAACCGGCTCTCCCAGCTGCTTTGCCCATTGCTGCTCACCGGATGAATTATATTTTACCGTCATCATAATTCCGTTGGAGCCGCCCATTGAGACCGAACCGGTTACATATACATTTCCGGATGCATCCAGCGCAATACCTCTGACATTATCATCCTGACCGTCCGGATTGTGATATCTTGCAGCCCATTGCTGAATGCCCGCTGAATTATATTTTACTGTTACAAAATCATTCCCTGTATTAGAAGCGGGGCTTAACCCAGCAATATAAATATTGCCGGAGTTATCTGACACTATTGCCCTAGGTTCATCGCTGCCGTTCGTCGGGCTGTTGTATGAAGTTACCCATTGCTGGCTGACCTGAGAGAAAACCGGGCTACCGAAAGACAGTATGGCTGTCAGAATAAATGGAACAATAAGATTTGATGGTTTCATGATTATTTATTTAGTTTATATAAATTGATTATTAAAATTATTTAAGTGATCTGTAAGTGTAAAGATCAGGTTAAGCCACTCGGGATTTTTCTTTTTCACAAATGATATTCTGTCTTTCCCCTTAAGGTTCATTAAGGCTCTTTTCTTTTTCAAAGCTTTCTTTCTGTCATTGAATATTCCAAGGTAAACAAGTGACTTATATTTAGACCTGAGCTCAGACTGGAATTCCGGTATGCTTTCCATTATTCCTGTAATTGTATTCTTTCTTTTATCAGAAAGTATGTATACTATAAAATCTTTTTGCATTATTGTATTCAACTCACTTTTTATTTTACATTTATTAACTTCGGCTCAAAAATATACGTGATTAATATTTATGGCAAGTAAAAGTTTTCTGAAATGTTATTTGCATATTGAAAAGTGACAGTCTTAAATCAATGAATATGCGTCATAATTGAATTATTAAGGTTATATTCAGGACAAAATTGTTATTTCGGAATTTGATTTTTCAGGAATTGTCGGTTGATATTTGTAATTTGAAATCCCCCATCTCACGGTCAAATACCATTGTTAAATTTTCGTTTTCAATTTATATTAAAAAAATTACGGAATTATTTATGCACAATAACTCTCTCATAAAGCTTCTCCGTTCATTCTCTCCAAAAGAGTTTTCAGAATTCAGGGACTTTTTACTATCACCTTATTTCAACAAAAAGAATTCAGTCGTAAAATTATTTGATATAATAAGGAAACATTATCCCGAATTTACCGGTGCGGAAATTTCAAAGGAAAATATTCATAAAAAATTGTTTCCGGGAAAAGTTTTTAATGATACAAATTTAAGAGTGCTTGTGCATAATCTGAATGAGCTTGCAAAGAAATTCATTGGTTACAGAAATTTCGAAAGCAATAATTTTGAATATGATTTCAGCAGGTTCATTGGACTCATGAACAAACAGCAGTTCAGCTTTCTTGACAAGACCATCAGCAGTCTGAAAAATGATCTTGAGAATTACAGATTTAGTGCTGAATCACATTACTATTACAGATTCCGGCTCGAATATGAGAATATTTTTTATCTGTCAATTTCACATATAGGAAATTTTGAAAGGTTTCTTGAGAAAGCTGATCTTGAGAAGGTATTC